>ERZ795053.4106-NODE-4106-length-16005-cov-4.748401_pt1 | contig 16005 bp, 13 predicted proteins | sample MGYA00375137_ERZ795053 | MGnify/ENA primary metagenome ERZ795053 (study PRJEB30182, sample SAMN05720284) | activated sludge metagenome | isolation source: Anaerobic digester | place: Hong Kong | collected 2014-12-17 ...
GCGCATCCAGTTTGCATCACGGCGCGCGAGGTAATCGTTTACAGTTACTACATAAACTCCCTTTCCGCTTAATGCGTTAAGATAAACGGCCAATGTCGCCACAAGGGTTTTACCCTCTCCGGTTTTCATCTCCGCGTTTTTACCCTGATGTAAAACGATACCACCCATAAGCTGAACATCATAATGACGCATACCGAGAACCCGATAGGCTGTTTCACGCACAAGAGCAAAAGCCTCTGGCAAAAGATCATCAAGGCTTTCACCTTTTATACATCGTTCACGCAAATCGAATGAGACGTCCCGAAGTTCGTCATTTGATTTTTTCTGCATTACCGATTCAAAACTGTTTACAGCAGCAACAATCGGCTTCATTCGCTTTACATCACGCTCATGTTTTGTTCCAAAAATCAGACTGACTATTTTACCAAACATCTATTATTCCTTTTTATTATAATCTTTTTATTTAATTACTAACGACCTTGCATGCTTTGCAAAAATACGTCAAGTTAAAGCTGTTTATTGAGGTTTGTTGCATCAAAAAATTAAAAAACTATCAAATTGTCCCTGTGGATAACCTCATCGTAATACTCGCGCCCCAAAACGGAAGCAATTTTGTCCGAACGAACACCTGCTATTTTATTAAGTTCATCATTGCTATAGTTAACCACACCTTTTCCGATAGCTCGATTATTATGAATGATTGATACCGCATCACCTGGACTAAATGATCCTTCAACTGAAACAACACCAATAGCCAACAGAGACTTCTTTTTTTCGGCAAGAGCCCTGTATGCTCCGTCGTCTACAGTAACAGAACCTTTTTCATTCATATTAAAAGATATCCACCGCTTTCGTCCAGGCATGGTGACATCATCGGGATGAATAAAAAGTGTTCCCAGTTTTTCACCAGACACAATTCTTTCGATTACCGATTTCTCGGCAGCAGAAGCGATAACCATCATCTCTCCAGACTTTATAACCTTATCGGCCGCGTTTATCTTGGTTTGCATCCCACCTGTTCCGTAACGCGATCCAGAGCCGCCAGCCATTGCCCGGATATTTTCATCAATCTTATGTACAACATCTATTGGTTCGTCATCAGATAAATCTCTGTAAAATCCATCCACATCTGATAACAGTATCAAAAGTTGCGCCTCGGCCATGTGAGCTACATGAACAGACAGCGTATCATTATCTCCGACCTTTATTTCCTGAACAGCAACGGAATCATTTTCGTTAATGACGGGTACAGCGTTCATCTTAAGCAACGCGTTTATAGTATTTCGCAAGTTCAAAAACCTGCGACGGTTTTTTACATCATCCTCGGTCATCAAAATCTGGCCAGCCATGATACCGTGTTGCTGCATCGCGTGACGGTACGAATTCATAAGCACAGTCTGCCCAACCGCAGCTAATGCCTGTTTAACAGGTATTGCAAGATGCTCAAGAGCAATTTTTGCTTCACCGGCACCGGCAGAGATGGCTCCCGAAGATACAACAATCACCTCATAACCCTTGGATTTAACCGCGGCTATGTCTCGTACAAAAGTATCGATTCTGTTTTCACTTATGCAGCCATTTTCGGTAATCGAAGACGAGCCTATCTTTACAACCACGCGGCGAACATTTTTTAGATAATCTTTTCTTGGCATACTGTTTTCCCAGATATATTAGTGAGTTCTTTAAAATATTCTATTGTTACAATTTTAGTACTTTAGCATGGATTCAACTTCTTTTAGCACCTTATCGGTATTGTAGCCATCAACAGAAGAGACAGCCATAATATTATCCATTTTCAGATCCTTTATGATATCGTCAATGAATCCCTTATCCGGAACCAGATCAGCTTTGGTTAACACAATACGACTAGGCTTGTTTAAAAGAGCCTCGCTGTACGATGAAAGCTCATTACGTAAAAGCGAATAGGTATAAGCTATATCCTCGGATTCGATATCGATAAAATAGAGAAGACAGTTTACACGTTCGATATGTCGCAAAAAGGAGAGCCCCAATCCGCTACCTTGATGCGCGCCCTCTATAATACCCGGAATGTCCGCGATTTTGTACTCTTTTCCCCGAGGGCTTTTAACAACACCGATATTAGGTATCAGTGTAGTAAAGGGGTAGCTGCCTATTTTGGGTTTTGCATTGGTTACAGCTTTCAGAAAAGTGGATTTTCCAGCGTTGGGAAGCCCAACAATACCTACATCCGCTATCAGTTTAAGATTTAAAATAACAGTAAACTCTTCTCCCTCTTCCCCAGGCTGGGCAAATCGCGGGATCTGCATGGTTGCTGATTTAAAAAAAGCATTACCATGCCCGCCCTGTCCGCCACTTGCAATCAATACAGGTTTATCTTCCTCTATCATGTCAGATAAAAGTTCTCCCGTATCTTCACGTATAATTTCGGTGCCAGGCGGAACTTTAAGCAGAAGATCTTCCCCGTCAGAACCGTGTTTGTTTCGGCCCTGCCCGTGCATACCTCTTTTGGCCGCATAAAGGCGGTCCTTAAAATATGACGACAGATTTGTACGGCCTCGGTCGGCGACAAAATAGACATTACCACCCTTTCCTCCGTCGCCCCCGTCAGGGCCACCCTTGGCGATGTATTTCTCACGATGAAAAGAGACCGATCCCGGTCCTCCCTGTCCCGCTTTTATTTTTATTCTAATGGAATCAGTAAATTTTGGCATAACAAACCTGTACTGGTGTTAAAAAAACCGGCACTACTCCGTAAAAGATATAATCCGGACTTTAAACACCATTTTAATTTTTTTATGTAATGCAGGAACTTCATTTTGTACCATTATCATTAGACCTGATTGTCTTACAATCATTAAAAGAATATTGAAAACCTTAAATAATTATTATCAAGGATATTGTTTCAATTTGCCGAGGGGTAAAACTCGAGGCAGACTACAAAACCATGCACGAAAAAGAGCGCAAGAAAACTCACGCTCTTTTAACCAGACAGCCTATATTAAGACGTATTAAAATATTACGCAGGATAGACAGAAACTTTCTTTCTTGTCTTGCCGTAACGTTCGAATTTAACTTTTCCGGTAATCTTTGAAAAAAGAGTATCATCCGATCCTTTTCCGACATTGGTTCCGGGATGAATCTTGGTTCCACGCTGACGTACAAGAATTGTACCGCCAGTAATAAGTTCACCATCAAACTTCTTCACACCAAGACGCTGCGCGTTGGAATCCCGACCGTTTCTGGTAGATCCGCCACCTTTCTTATGTGCCATATCAATTCCTCATTTTATGTAATGTACCTGTACGTTTTGCGGGTATTCACGGGAAACATCTTCTAACCCCACAGCTACCGTCTCCAGAATCACCGAAAACGCATCAACATTATCTATTTTATCAACATTTACCTCAAGCACTCCACCGTCATAAACCGTAAGTGAAACACCAGCGACAAGCCGTGAAGCCGAGATAAAAGTATGCACTAAAACGGAAACAGCCGAACAGACAATATCACTTCCCTTTTTACGGAAACCGGCATGCCCTTCGACCGTTAAAATTCTCTTACTATCTGACGTAAGAGAATAAAATGATACCGTAACCAATTACGCAGTCAGTTCGTCAATCTTGAGAGTAAGATAAAGCGGACGATGGCCAACTGTACGAGTATAGTTTTTACGTTTTTTAAACTTAACGCCAAGGACTTTTTTGCCCTTTACTTCGGATACCACAGAAGCCTTTACGGAAGCTCCGGACACATAAGGTTTACCAAGGTTAACCTTATCACCGTCTACAACCATAAGAACCTTGTCTAAAGTGATAGAAGTCTCAGGCTCGGCCTTGATCTTCTCTATATCAATTGACATACCTTTTTCAACTTTATACTGCTTTCCGCCTATTTCAACAATCGCGTACATTGTTATTACTCCAAATTTAATGAATGTGGGCCCTGTAGGACTCGAACCTACGGCCTACTGATTATGAGTCAGCCGCTCTAACCAACTGAGCTAAGGGCCCCTGATCGCAAGTGGGAACACTAAAACAACAGGCATGTTTTTTGTCAATAAAATATTGGGAGTGGCGAATGAAAAAACATTATGTCTCTAATCGCTTATTCAAATCCAAGTTTTCAAAAGAAGTATATACTAACATACAGGACTCTTTAAGAGAGCCCTGTAATATTTAATCAAATTAATGTGAAAATTTCGTGCTATCAGACCAAGCCTTACACTATCAAGCAAAAATGGTAGCCAATTAATCGCAATATTCGTAAGCTGCGTCAATTACCGATGGATCTACTTTTTTCATCTTAGTTATCCATTTATTACCATTACTTTCCGAATAATCCAAAATCATATAGTTATCATCAAAAGAAACATTAGCGAATTTAATTTCGCCATCGGCGTTTATAAAAGAGTAAATCTTTGTTTTCTCATCCACTGTGTATGTAGCATCATCATCAATACAATAGTACAAGTTGTTTTTTAATGAGTCAAAAGAATATTCTCGACGCTTCCCTTTACTAAACTGAGTATATTTTCCATAAAGGTCATACTCAACAGCCGGAACAAAAATTTCAGTCTCAGTCTCAGTATCAATCCACTCCCAGACACCTTCCATTTTTTCTTCAAGAGTTTTGGTGCTTTCTGATTCATCATCACAAGAGACAAACGAAAGTGAGGCAAAAACAAGAATCAAAAGAAACAACAGTATTTTTTTCATAAAACCTACCTTCTATAATTATTTTTTATCATTATATATATATATATATATATATATATCAAGCAATTTTTAATCATAAGCATTTTGATATTAAGCTTAATAAATCATCAATACTGACATTAACTCACATGTTTTTATTCCATAAACAAACACAATTCTGTAATTTAAGCATGATTTCATCTTGGACCTTAATCATAAATGATAAATATTATCACTAACACGTTATTTATAGAACTTTTCTTGAAAATGTAACGTTTATAGATTTTAAACCATTTATTAATTTTAAAAAAGCATCGTAAAATTATTGCACAAGAAGGCGATGAATATGATAATCATCAAAGATTATAACTGTTCTTTTACCTAAAAAAACATTGATATATTTGAAACCTGTTTTATTATCAGTAATATACATGAAAATTCAGATTTCTAATTTAATCATTTTCGCATCTATCAAAAAACCGTCAAGGAACATGATACCATGATAAAATTCAAAAAAACCCATATTCTGTCACTAATCGCGTCACTAGCGGTTGTTCTATTTATTCATCTTCTCTCAACTTTTAACCTGCTTAACGGGCTTGAAAACATGTCGCTTGACTTTCGCTTTTTTATGCGAGACACAACCCAGAAACCGGTCGACCTTAAAGAGGGAGTTGTGGTTAATCAAAACAACCCCCTCGCCTCTGAAGAGATCATGATAGCGGGAATCGATATTGAAACAATCAGATATTTTGACGAACAGGGAATTCAATGGCCTTTTCCATGGGATATTCACGCAAAAACTACCGAATTTATCGCTACGGGTAATCCCAATACTATTCTTTACGATATAATGTTCTTGGAACAGAAGCCGGGTGAAGATAAACTTGCCACCGCGTTTAAAAACGCTGGCTGTGTTATTCCCGACTACGCCCTTGAAAAAGATACAACTCATCGAAAACCTTCTAACCAAAACGAGAGAATCGCCATACTTGACAATTTTGTTTTACCCATAGCCCCCGAAAAAGCACCCTCAATATTTAAGGAGATAGACGCGCCTATCCCTTCAATAGCCAGCGCCTCCAGAAGTATAGGCTTTGCGAATGTTCTTGAAGATTCTGATAACACGATAAGAAGCACCCTTCTTTATGCACGCGTTGCAGACAAGGTTTACCCGTCGGTTGTTCTCTGTACAATCATGAACTATTACAACGTAACGGTTGACGATCTGGAAATTGTACCGGGATCTTATATACGGATAAATAATCCCGACCCCACAAAGTCAGGAAAACATTATCCTGATGGTATAATCGAGATCCCCATTGATCACAACGGACTTATGCCAATAAACTTTATAGGAACACACGGATCATTTAACAAGGTACCATATTTCTATTTTCACAACGAAGGCTCGATGGAAGGTGCTCTTGGAAACAAGATAGTAATGATCGCGGTTTACGCGGCCTCCGGAATAGCCGACGATATGAAAAATTCACCGTACGGACAGATGTATGGCATTGAGCAGCACGCGCACGCAATAAACACAATACTAACAAACAGCTACCTGTACAAATTCTCTTACAGACAAACACTTGCTATAATTATTTTTATCGCACTTATCTTCGGTTTGCTTATTCCGCGCCTCTCAATTATTAAATCGACCATAGCAACAATAATTCTGGCTATTGGCTATATTTTAACAGCTCATGTTCTTTTCGAAAAACAAAATTTGATTATCGCTTACGCGACACCTGTATTATTTATAATTATTGATCATATTGCCATCACATCGGTAAGGATGTTTACAGAACAGAAAGAGAAGAGAATGATACGTCAGACCTTCTCAAAGTTTGTATCCAAAGCTGTTGTAGACGAACTTTTGCGGGTTCCCGGCAAGGTAAAATTGGGGGGAGAGCGCAAGATCTTGACAGTTCTTTTTTCCGACATAAGGGGCTTTACAACTTTATCTGAAAAACTGACTCCGGAGGAGCTGGTTGCCCACCTAAATATTTACCTGCAGGCTATGACGGATATTGTTATCAAGTACAACGGCACACTGGATAAATACGTTGGTGACGAGATCATGGCTTTCTGGGGTGCTCCGATTCCTCAACAACATCACGCCTATCTGGCATGCAGAGCCGCCCTCGATATGATGACAGAGTTGAACAAGCTTAATGAGAAGTGGGCGTCCGAAGGCAATTCTCATCTTTGTCTCAATATCGGTATCGGTATCAACTCCGGAGAGATGGTAGCCGGCAATATGGGTTCGGCCGCGCGTATGGACTACACACTTATGGGAGATAATGTAAACCTTGGAGCAAGGCTAGAAGGAACAAACAAGATGTATGGAACCGCTGTTATTATTAGCGAATTCACATACGAAATGATTAAGGATGAAAAGATAGTAGTACGCGAACTTGACCTTATTCGTGTAAAAGGAAAAGCAAAGCCAGTGAGAATATACGAACTTGTTGACATTGAAGAGAGACCAGATAAGGGCGTTTAGTCATCGCCAAATTATCTGAACAGCTCAATCGACATATCTGGATCAGTTCGCGATTGAAGAACAGGGCTTGTGAATACTCCTGTCAGAAGAAACTGTCCACTTTCACGACGGATTTTATCTCCATTGTCTTCTGTTAAGCTTATACGAAGCGGCATGCTGTATCCCTCACCAAACAGATAGGGACCGCTACTGCTTATTGAAGCAGATTTTCCCGTTAATAAAGCACTGGTGTAACATGAGAGGCTATTCTTTTTTAAACGATAAGTTGCGTCCGAGAATTCTACAGTCTCGGGTTGTGCCGTAACACCCTCCGATGCAAGAAAAGTATAATATTCGTCAAGAAACTTGGTTCCCTTAACGTATCCGTTTTTTAATGATAATTCAAATGAAGATCTGTTATTCAACACAAGATCACGCAAGCGGTATCCGTCCACACTCCATGAGTACTCCCCTCTCAAGGTTCCACCCACTTCACCTCTTGCTCCAGTATCCTTAAAAAATCTTGCAAAATTAAAATCATAAACTCCGGCCTTGGCCTGGACTTTAGCGTACATTCCCTTAAAGTTTCCGTAAAGATCAAGTATATACTGTGCGTCATATCCCGAGGCACTGAAGGTCTCAGTTGACAGCATTTTATCTTCAAGGATCTGCCTTAGAACGATATTCTTGATTTGCGCATTATTACGAAAAACAAGTGAACCGCATCTGAACGAAAGATCAATGGAGTTATTTGTCAAAAACTTGCCATACTCCTTGTCGGGAAACATGACGCCGTCATATCCCTCTTTTGTGTCGGCAAGACCTGTATTCTCCAGATAAAGTTGCCCCTCTGCGACTAACCGGGTAATCAAGGATGCTTCGAGTTGCTCTGATGAAATATCAATGACAGTGTTTCCAGCTACTGGCACCCAGCTATCAAGTTCTGATTTTATGGTTATTTTATAATCAGAACCGAATGATCGTGCATCGGCTTTGGCATCAAGCTGCTTTTCTGTTCCAGATATTTTCACATCTGTGTTTCTGAAAAATGATTTAGCCAGGCCGTCTTCAATACGCTCGGCAGAAAAATCATTAAGATGCAGAACAACGCTGCTTCTGTTATTTTTACCGCTGTTAATATTATAATCTGTTGAAAAATCAAACTGCAACCCGCCGGAGTAAGAAACATTTTTAACCGGTCTAAATGTTCCGGATAATTGATTAAGATCTATTCTATTTGAACGCGCGTTAAGTTTTAGATAATGTGATAATTCGGTATTTACATATTCGCCCTCGGCCATTATATAAAGATTATCATCATCCAAAAGAAAACGACGTGCTACAACGACCTCCCCTCCGTTTAAGATATCAAGATTCAGGGACGCCTTTAAATTTTTATTATTTACCAGAGTAAAAGAGTCCTCGACTCGGGAAACATTTTTTAGTGATAGCCCTGTAAATGATGATTCAGAATTGATTGTTGCATTATCACGTAAAATATTTACCGCACCCTTTGAACTCATGGCTCCGGCAATTTCGTGACTTAATCCAGATTTGAATTTAAGGTAAGCGTTAAGGTATGTCAGATCCAGATTCACAACGGAATATTCCACACTTGTTCCATGAAACTTACCGTCATTGAAAAATATTGTTCCACCGACAGTAAAAGGTGACTCATCAATAAACGGAGTTCCGCCCTTGTTAAAAGCACCTTTGGCTGAGTACTTTATTTCGTCTCTGGTAATGGCAATATCAAGGTTAAATGAGGAGGCTGTAAAACGTAAAGCATCACTTCTGAAAATTTCACTGTAAGTAAAGGACGAATCACGAATCTTTAGACTTATCTTTTTTTTCGAAAGCTCTTTTGACTGAGCAAACTGCTTATAAATCCCCGTTACTACGGAAAAAGCTTCACCGTAAAGGGCATCGTAAGCCTTATGTATAGTAAAATTGGCCGAATATATACTCACATCTTCAATTTGAATTTCTCCGTTAAAAAGTGAAAAGAGATCAAGTTCGATAACCGTTTTTGGAGAATCAACAAGAAGTATATTGTCATTGAAATCATTAAAAGCCGATATCTTTAAATTCTTTATAACTATATCGCCGCTATAACTCATTCCTATTGAGTCAAAACGAACTGCTTTATCAAATTTGTTCTCTACAAATCCGACAACTAGGTTTCTTAGCAATCCACTGTCGTACCTTTTTTTTAGATTATATGATAAAAACAGAACTGCAGTCAAGGCACATATCGCGCACAAAACAATCAAGACGGTTAATATACGTAATTTATTTTTCAATGGTATTAAATCCTTTCGATAGTTAATTAGAAGCAGTTTTACTGCAAAGATACTTATGGTCTCAGGGACTAACTGCTAAAAGGGTTTGAACTATTTGTCATAAAGTCAAGGAAAATAAGAGTTAAAGTAGAGATAACCCTTGTTATTCAATTTGCTTATGAAAAAATTATGTTGCCAAATTTTAATGATAAGTATTCATGGGGTGAATAATTTTACCACTAGGCTCGGAAGATAATCGAATGATAAACAGTATAGCAGACGCTTTTTTCACCTTTTTTTCACATCACTCACATTTTTTACCCTGGATATCTTTTGGTCTGCTACTTCTTGCCGGTTTGAATCTTCCAATATCGGAAGATCTTGTATTAATCCTGTCCGGTGCTATTACAGCTCTTTACGCGCCCGAACTTGAACACTATATTTTTATTGGATGTTTTTTGGGAGCATACCTGAGCGATATTATGGCCTATTTTATCGGTCGTTGTTTTATACACCGTGTTGTTAATTCGAATTTTCTCTCACATATTTTTCATCCCGAACGAATCGCCAGAATAAACGGTTATTTTCGTAAATATGGAGAAAAAGTCATCTTCTTTGGGCGATTTATACCTTTCGGAGTACGAAATCTTGTTTTTATGACATCTGGGCTCACCCGTGTTCCTCTAAAGCATTTCCTGATAATTGATTTTTTAGCTCTTATCATTACCTCTACAATTCTTTTTCAACTAGGCATCAAATTTGGTGAAGACTATACAAGCCTTCTTAAGATTTTAAACCAGTACAAAACAATTTTCGCGCTTGTAGCCGTGGTCGCGGTAATCATTATCGTTAAATACGAGATTAAAGTTCACCGTAACAAGAAAATTCAAGACTAAAATCGGTCAGTTTTTAATAACACTATCGAACAGGCCTCGACAGTAGTAATGGACGCCTTGGAAAAACGTTTATCCGCGTCAGGGGACACTGTTCCTGGGTTAAAAATAACTCTTTGCGGTTTTATCGCAACTATCTGCTCTTCATAGTTTTTTAATATTACGGGATTAACATATAGTGTAACTGCGTAAATATCTGATAAACCATCCAGATCACGCCTTACCTTAATACCGTCGATCTCCTTATTGAAGGGATGCACCGGTATGACATTAAAACCTTTCTCTTTAAGCAGCTTAAAGGCCATATACGAATAACTATCTTCTTTGCTGCTTGCTCCTATTAAAACGACATTTTTCATAACCGTCCCCCTGGTATATTTATACTTTACCTTTAAAACCATCATCCGACGGTCTTGGTCTATATTGCTTGTTAAAATGAAAATGTCAAAGAAGAAAATACTAATAGTATTACAAGGGTGGTTTTGCGTTTTGACAACCAATAACACGAAAAATTCTTTACAACAACAGCCCTGAAAGAGTCGTATTAACCGAAACAAAAAAGTTTAACAAAAACCAGAGACGGAACAAAATGGCACTTATAACACTTCAGAATATAACCCACACTTTCGGAGCATTACCTCTTCTAGACTCCATAACCGTGCATATCGAACAGGGAGAGAAAATAGCTCTTCTTGGACGCAACGGTTCGGGTAAGTCGACACTCATGAAGATATTTAGCGGAGAAATTTTACCAGATAGCGGAACAGTTATAACAGACAAATATTTCAAATGCGCCCTGATGCCTCAGGATGTGCCATCATCAATCGATGGCACAATTTCTTCTGTAATTTCTTCGGGCCTTGCGGATCCTTCCGACCTGAGTCGTGTTGAGTATATTATTTCTCTTCTTGATCTGGATAAGAATTCACAATTTGAAACTCTTTCAGCAGGCATGAAACGTCGTGTACTTCTCGGATACGCGCTTGTTTCAGACCCCGACCTTTTGCTTCTGGACGAGCCCACAAACCACCTTGATATCGCGTCGATCACCTGGCTTGAAAATTTTTTAGTAAAATACAGGGGCACAATTCTTTTAGTAACACACGACCGTTCCTTTATGCAAAATATTACGAACCGTATTATTGAAATAGACCGAGGAAGACTTTTTGACTGGAAATGCGGTTATAATATCTTTCTGGATCGAAAAAACGAGTGGCTTGAGAACGAAGATACCCAAAACAGAGTCTTTGACAAGAAACTTGCCGAAGAGGAGGTCTGGATTCGCAAGGGCATTAAGGCAAGACGAACCCGTAACGAAGGCCGGGTAAGAGCCCTTATGAAGATGAGAGACGAGCATAAAGCCAGAAGAAGTGCTCAGGGTAACGCTAAAATAGAAGTAAATCAGGCATCTCAATCGGGCAAAATGGTTGTAGAGGCCGAAAACATCACTTTCGGTTATGACAAAACACTTATAGATGATTTTTCCATACGTATTGTTCGCGGTGATAAAATTGGAATTATAGGAGCCAACGGATGCGGCAAAAGCACCCTGATCAGGATAATTCTGGGGCTGTTACCCGTACAAAGCGGTTCTGTTCGGACAGGAGCAAATCTTGAAATCGCCTATTTTGACCAGCTTAGGAATCAGTGTGATGACAACTTAACAGTTATTGATAATGTTTCTAACGGCTGCGAAACTGTCACCATTAATGGACGTGACCGTCATATAATCAGTTACCTTCAAGATTTTCTGTTTACTCCCGAAAGAGCTCACGAAAAAAGTGGCGTACTATCTGGAGGTGAAAAAAACCGCCTGCTACTTGCCAAACTTTTCACCAAACCAGCGAATGTGCTGGTACTTGATGAACCGACAAACGACCTTGATATCGAAACGGTAGAACTTCTGGAAGAACTTATCCTCGATTTTAACGGCACCGTTCTTATGGTAAGTCACGACCGTTCGTTTTTAAACAATACGGCGACAGATATAATCAGTTTTGAACCAGATGGTAAACTTGTTTGCTGCGCCGGCGGTTACGATGACTACCTAAGCCAACGCACTCCCTTAAACACGATTGATGTTAAAAAAACAGAATCAGAAACCACAAAGGCAAAACCCAAAAGTGAAAAAATAAAACTCAGTTACAAAGAAAACATCGAAATAGAGAAACTTCCTCATGATATTGAAAAGCTTGAAAATAAAATAGAAGATCTGCATGCAAAGCTTGGTGATCCCGAGCTTTACAAGACGAATGGAGATTCCGTAAATCAAATCAAGGATGAGTTGGAGTCGCTGGAAGTAGAGCTTGAAACAAAATTTTCACGCTGGGAAGAGTTGGAAGAGAAAAGGCTGCGTGCCGAAACCGAAAGCTGATATAATAACCATTTAAATATCTCTCAATCGATATCAACCCGTACAATAGTATATTTCTCATTATCAGGATCTACTTCAATTTTAAGATAATGACGGCCTATTCCATCATATTTTTCAGGCATGGCGCCTCCGCCTCCCGAAATACGACAATCGATACCGGCAAGAGTATACTTGTAATATGAATGAATATGGCCGAAAAGCAGCAGGTCTGTACCGTTTTCCCCAAGAAGGCTTAACAATTTATACGCCTCGTTTCTGCTTGAAAAAGATCCTCCCCTTGTTCCGGAAGGATCAACAATCGGATAGTGGGTCAATACAATTTTCAGACCATCGGAAAGACCAAGCCAGCCTTCAAGATCATCGTACAATTCATGATAAAGAGCACCCGACGAAGAGTCGAGAAAGACAAATAGCGTATCTCGATAAACAAAGCGAAAAGATGTTCTTCCGAAAACCTGATGCCAATACTTGTATTGTGAATCAAAAGAGTCGTGGTTACCCATGGTTGTATAGAGTGGCACTGCAAGGTATTCCAACTCTTTTATAAATCTTTTAATCTCACTTTTCGTTCCGTTAGAGGTAAGATCACCTGTGGACAATACAAACTGTAAATCATCATCACTATTAATCACTTCAAAAATATCTGAGACCTCTGAAACTGCTCTTTGAACATCAGAAAAAACCGCGAAAACCGGATCTTCTTCTGTATTTTTAAAGTAGATACTGATTTTTTTATTAACAGGAACTTCACACTCGAGGCTATATTTGATACCGTTTTGATTTTCACTTAAAATTGTTACCGAATCATCGGATAAAGCGTAAGTATTTCTAACAGAATTAGAAAGCACTATTTGCCACGCCGAAATTCCCGATTTACCCGGATCTATCACAAGTTCTATTTGCGGCGCGCTCTGATGAATTTCCAGTTTTCCCGGCTCAATGTTTTTTATAACTCCGAGCCCCGAAACAACTTCGACTTGCGCTCCGTCTACAGAAGCCTTACCAACTTTTTTATCAAGCTCATAATTTTCATTTTGAGGCACATCACACGACAGAAGCGCCAGAATAACAAACAGTATAGAATATTTTGTCATTAAATCTCCAATATGTAAATATGACTTTTGGCAATCCAATAAGATTTATTAAAAACGTTTAAAACGATAATTTTCCACTTAAAGAATAGAAACTAGCCGTTCCAAGAACCGCTTTTAAACTTATTCCAGTATTTTGCCATGGATAAACCGTAACTGAAGCTCCAACATGTCCCAAGAATCCGCTCGGCAATCCACCATAGAAGGTATCACGCCTGTGGTTATAGAACAGATAGATATCGGCTTTCGAATCTGAAAGATCTCCTGTAAGAAATCCAACCCCTGTCTCGAAAAGAATTTGATTAGACGTAATCGCCGGAAGAGTCTCATCAAAATCGAAATAGACCCATTCCCTATTGAAACCGACTTCATAAACGAAATAGAGCCCTCTCGTCGTTTTCCACAAAGATCCACTGTTGATTACAGTTCTAAACGATATATCCGTTGAGTACTTGTAAAACCCGTCACTGTTAAAATCGTAATATCCGGCACGAACAATAGCATCCGATTTAAAAAATGTAGCGTAATTCTCAAGAAGATGCCCCTTTTGCCCGGCAAATCTGTATTTTGCCGATAGTTGATAATGCCTTGTATCATCATCTATGGCACTGTTTATCATTGGAGATATAACGAATCTTTTATAATGATAATCGAATCCTGCTTTCGCCAAAAGAGAATAATCAAAAGCCGGATCGTTTGTATATTCCAAACCGGCATTCAAAGTTACTGTCTTGTTTTTATCCGTAAACCAGTCACCTTCCGAACGGTATCGCCCGATTGTAACACCGTAAAAGTCGGCGATAAAAGGTAAAACCAGAAACGAAACCCCAAAAGCCGCGAAAGGCACCAACGGACCAGTATAATCACGAGGTGCCCCACCATCTGCAAGAATATAACCCGATCCCGCCAGCATCAACAAGCCTACCCCTTCGATAAGAAGAAGCTCACCTGCCGTTTCGCGCTCACCTGCCACAAAATGACCGGCTCCATGTAAAACTGACCCTGGAACTACAGCGGCAACAGGTGGCAAAATCACCTCTTTATAAGAAGACTGTTCTTCAGCAGAGAGTGCGGTATCTAAATTCAGCAATAACAAGAGCAGCAGATAAATTACGAGCCTTTTAAAAAGCATTTAATTAAACCTATTCATTGAGTTCCATTATTCAGTAATTATTTTAACGTCTACAAAACAATCTATTCAATCGAAAAGTACATCTTTTTTTCATTACAAAATGGTATTTTTTTAGACCTTTTTTATACCTCTTTTTTTCAAGATTATTATTTTACAATAGTGACATCTCCATTCCAGAATAATATCTGCGACGTTAACGATAAAATGTAACACATGTAACATTTTTTTTGAATCTCATTAAAACATCTTGACTTAAATAACAGCTGTAACCTATTTAAATACAGGTAACGCGATATTTTACCAGAAAACCAGATATGACGCGTTAATGCCATATCTAATTATTTGAGAAGCTGGAGGCCTCAGATGAATTATTCCTTTTTAAAAACTACACTATTGCGCAAACCAGTACTGTTTGTACTTTTAACATCTGTTTTTATTTCATGTTCACGTGATCCATTAAAAGAATATGATTCTCAAATTGAAACTGATCTTATGCCTATTAAGGAATTTTACAAAGATGACTTTCCGATTGGTGCCGCGATTGAACCTTTTCAGGTCGAAAAGGCGGAGGGAGCTCTTCTTCGTTATCACTATAACAGCATAACCTGTGAAAACGCAATGAAATTCAAGTCGATACACCCGAAACAAAAGGTTTACAACTTCAAGGCCGCGGACAAGATTGCCGAGTTTGCAAAACGCTATAACATGAAAATGCGCGGGCATACCTTTGTATGGCATCACCCTGCTGAACAGGTATTCTGGATTTTTTTAAACAACGATGGTTCCAAACGTTCTCGAGAGAGTGTTCTTGAACTTCTGGGTGAACACATGCAAACACTAGTTGACCGTTACGGCGATACCATCTACGCTTGGGATGTTGTTAACGAGGCCATTGACATTGCAGAACCCGACAATATGCGAAAATCACAATGGTATCACTCCATAGGCCCTGACTATGTCACAGAGGCTTTTAAACTTGCACGAAAAGCCGCACCAGACGCGCTTCTTTTTTATAACGATTACGATTTTTTTAACCCGATCAAACGTGACGCGATTTATGATCTTGTTA
>ERZ795053.4107-NODE-4107-length-15998-cov-8.790190_pt1 | contig 15998 bp, 11 predicted proteins | sample MGYA00375137_ERZ795053 | MGnify/ENA primary metagenome ERZ795053 (study PRJEB30182, sample SAMN05720284) | activated sludge metagenome | isolation source: Anaerobic digester | place: Hong Kong | collected 2014-12-17 ...
CATGCGACCGATCTGATCGTCAGGGGAAGACCCGCCCGAATCGTCGCGCCGAGAGCGCGACCATCCTCGCAGTACGAAAGAGATCGATCATGCCGCATATCCGCAACTACCGCCTGCTCGCGCTGATGGCGCTGATGCAGGGCATCGTATTCTATGGCCCCGTGGCCACCATCTACCGCCGCGCCTACGGCCTCGACGTCGAGGCCCTGTTCCTGATCGAGTCGATATCCTGGATCGTCACCCTGGCGCTCGAGTCGCCATGGGGCCGCTTCGCCGACAGGTTCGGCTACAGGCTGACCATCGTGCTCGGCAACGTCGTCTTCCTCGCGTCGAAGCTCGTCTTCTCGGTCGCCTACGGCTTTTCCGGCTTCCTGGCAGAGCGCCTGCTCCTGTCGGTCGCGCTGTCCGCCCTGAGCGGCTGCACCGAGGCGCTGCTCTACCGCTCGGCCGGAGCGGAGGCCTCGGAGAAGGCCTTCGGGCGCTGGAACGCCGCGAGCGCGGCCGGCCTCTTGGCCGCGTCCGTAGCCTCGCCGCTCCTGTACGCGTCGTCGCTCAGGATGACCGCCTACGGCACCGTCGTGCCCTACGCGATCGCGGCCGTCGCCTCGCTGTTCCTCGTCGACGTGGACGAGGAGAAGACGACGGACGGGGCGACGACGAGGGGCGGGGCGACGGGAGCGGCCTCCGTGACGGCGGGCCTGCGCGGCGCGTTCGAGGCGCTGGCGCGGGACCGCGGCCTCCTCCTGTTCGTCGCGGCGTCGGCCGTCATGGGCGAGGCGGCCCAGGCCGCCACGGTGTTCCTGGCGCCGCTCCAGTACGAGCGCGCCGGGATACCGCTCGCGGCCTTCGGGGCGCTGTACGCGGCGTTGCAGGTCGCGTCGCTCGCGGCGGCCGGGGCCTGGAGGCTCGTCGGGGCGGTCGGCCGGGAGAGGACGCTCCGGGCCCTGTTCGCGGTCGGGGCGGCGGCGCTGGCGATCCTGGCGCTATCGGACGGCGCCTGGACGAGCGTCGCGGCGCTGCTGGCGCTGGCCGCCGCCGCGGCCCTGTTCAGGCCGCTGTCGGCATCGATCCAGAACGAGCGCGTGATCGGCTCCGAGCGCGCGACGGCCCTATCGGTCAACGCGATGGCCGCCGAGATCATAGCGGCGCTCGTCAACGTCGGAGTCGGCCGGCTCGCGGGCGTCGGCCTGCCGGCGGCCTTCGGGGCTCTAGCGGCTATCCTCGGCGCGCTGGCCGTATCGCCGGCCGCCTCGCCGCGGAGGCCGGTCCGGGCTCTTGAGCACGTCGACGCGGAGGAGTAGGCTATAGCCCTATGTTCCACCCGGAAGAAGTGATCTTCGCGCCTACGGGCCGATGCAACCTGCGCTGTTCCCACTGCCGCGTGCGGCGGGACGGCCCGGAGCTGGCGATCGAAGCCGCCGTCTCTTTCCTCGACTCGTGCTCGGCGGCCGGCGTCGAGCGCGTCGGCTTTTCCGGCGGCGAGCCCTTCCTGCGGCTCGACTTCGTCGTCGCCGTGACCGCGGCCGCGGTGGACCGGGGCATGTATTTCGACCGGCTGATGACTAACGGCGACTGGTGGGCGACCGAGGCGTCGCTACACGAGGCGCTCGGCGCGGTTGCGGACGCCGGCTTCGACGGCGTTCTGGGCCTGAGCTACGACGCCTACCACGGCCAGGCGCCAGAGCGGGTCGCGGCCTTCATGGCGGCGGCCTACGAGGCCTTCGGCCGCCGGGACGCGGTCGAGATCCTGTCGGTGCGCTCGCCGGACGACGAGGCGTTCTTCCGCGGGCTCGAGGCGGTGGCGGCGGCCCTGGGCGGCCGCCTGGAGTACGAGCTCGGGGAGCCGTCCAGGATAGTCGACGACGCCTACCTAGGGCGGTCGGAGGCCGACCCGGACGACGGCTCGGACCTAGTCGCGCAGGTCGTCCGGTCCCCCCGCTCGAGGTCGGCCGAGGAGGGCGCCTGGGACGCCGAGCGCTGGTTCGCGGACGACTACTGCGAGGGCCCGGGCAACGTGCTGTACGTCCACCCCGACGGCGGCGTGGCGGTCTGCTGCGGGTTCGCTAACGAGAGGCCCCAGTTGATCGTCGGTACGGTCGGCGACGCTGTCGACGCTATAGTCGCCGAGGCGGCCGCCCGTCCCCTCGTGCGCGCCTGCTACGAGGTCGGCCTCGCCGCGACGAGGAAGCGGCTCGAGGCGGAGGGCGTACGCTTCCCGGGAAGGACCGGGGACGCCTGCTTCTTCTGCGACTACCTGTGCGGGGAAGGCCTCGTAGAATAGGCGCGTGACGGGCTGTCCGTACTCGTTGTATCATAGGCCGATGATCGATCACGCCGAGGTAGTGGAAGCGGCCGTCTCTTGGATATACGAGCATCCCGACGAACGCCCGAGCGCTCGCGACGTGGCCGAACGCGCCGCATACTCGGTCGACCATTTCGGACGTATATTCAAGGCCGTCGCGGGCGAGCCGCTAGGCGATTTCCTACTGCGGATACGGCTGGAACGGGCGGCCTGCCGCCTCCTCAAATGCCCGTCCATGAGCGTCACCGCTATAGCCGCCGAGGCGGGATATTCCAGCTCTAATTTCGCGGTCGCGTTCAAGCGGCGCTACGGCGCTAGCCCCTCGGCCTACCGCTCCGACCCGGCATCGGCGGTCCCGGACGCGTACCGGGAGGTCATGCGGCGGATCGCCGCTACGCGGCGCGACGAGGAAGCGTCACGTCGAGTCGAGTCCTCCTGCTCGATCCGGACGATACCCGGGATGACCCTGTATCGCGAGCGGTTCCGCGGGCGCTACGAGGATCTACGCCCGGCCTGGCACTCCTTCTGCATACGGGCCGCCGTCAAATTCCCCGGCGGCGACCATGCGTACGTCGGCATCTCGCGCGACGATCCGATCACCAGCGACCCGGCCAGGTCGGCCTACGACTTGTGCGTCTCGGTACCGGGCGGTAGCGGCCACTCGTTCCTGCGGGTGCCTGAGCGCGTCTACGCCGTCTATTCGTTCGACGCGCCGTTGACGGAGATGATCTACGGCTATAACGAGCTCATAGCCGTATGGATGCCGAAGCACGGCCTTACGCTGGGCGACGGCCCTTCGCTGGAGCTATATAGGTCGTCCGGACGGCCCGACGGCTCGATAGCCTGCGATATCTGCGTCCCGGCGCGCGGCTGACAAGCCGGGGATAGCGTCAAACCAGAACCGGGCCGTCGCCACGTGAATACCGGCGCGCCCGAGCGGCAGAATCGGCGGAGCCGGCGATCGGGCTAGGATCCTCCCGTATGGCGAGGAGGATCGTAACGATGACAGAGAACAAGGGGATGCCGCTCCGGGCCGACGGGAGGGCGGGGCTGCGCGGCTCGTTCGCGGCCAACGCCGTACCGGCGATCGTATCGATGATGCTGAGCTCGGGCGTCGTGCTCGTCGACGGCGCCTTCCTGGGCCGCGTCGTAGGGCCGGACGCCCTGGCGGCCGTCAACCTCGGGTTACCTATCCTGTACGCGTTCATGGGCGTCGCCCTCTTCGTCGCTGTAGGTTTCTCGAGCCGGGCGACGGTGACCCTGGGCGTCGGCGATGCAGGCCGCGCGTCCCGCTATTTCTCCGCGGCCGCGATCGCCGTGGTAGGCGCGTGCGGCGCCGCCGCGCTCGGGCTAGCCCTCGCGGTCGGTCCGGCGGCCTCGTTCCTGGCTCGCGGCGGCGACTTGTCCTCGACGCTTCGGGACTACCTGTCGGTCATGGCGCCCGGCTATTTCTTCATGATGCTCAATATGTCGCTATCGGTATTCGCCCGCGCCGAGGGCAAGCCGATGGACGCCCTTGCTATAGGCCTCGTCGCCAACGTCGCCAACGTGGCGCTCGACTGGCTCTTCGTCGCCGCGCTGGGGCTCGGCGTGAAGGGCGCGGCCGCGGCGACCGGCGTAGCCGCCGCCCTAGGATGCGCCGCCGGGCTCGCCCGGGTGCTCCTCGGCCGCTCGGCGTTCAGGTTCGTAAGGCCGGGCCTCGGGCGGCGGGAGTACTCGGCCGCGCTGTCGAACGGGCTGTCAGAGCTGATAGGGCAATACTCCGTAACGCTTACCTCGTGGATGGTCAACGCGGCCTGCCTACGGACCATGGGCGCGGCAGGGCTCGCTGCGCTTACCGTGGCCGGCTACCTGTCCTTCGTCGAGTCGATGGTCGTTACGGGACTATGCATCGGCATGGGACCCATCGTCGGAAGGGCGTACGGGGCCGGGGACCCGTCGACGGCGGCGGCCGTGATGCGTATGGCGGCGCGGGCGGCGTTCGCGACCGGTTGCGCCGCGTTCGCCATAGCCTCTCTCGGGGGTAGGGCGGCGGCCATGTTCTGGACCGGGGGGGACGAGCGCATCGCCGGACTGGCGGCCGGAGGCTTCGCGATATTCGGCGCGGGATTCCTATTCAACGGCTTCAACGCCGTGGCGGCCGCGTGGTTCACGGCGCGCTGCGACGCGCGTCGGTCCGGTGCGATAGCCGCCCTGCGCGGCGTCGCGCTGCCGGTCGTCGCGATAACGGCCCTGCCCGCGGCGCTCGGCGCTACCGGCGTCTGGCTGGCCATGCCGGCCGCGGAGCTGCTGACGCTAGCCTACGCGCTACCCGTAGCGCTACGCGCCGCGCGCGGGTAGCGGCCCTCAGTCCGCGTTTATCTCGAAGCGCTCGCCGAGCACGGCCAGGCCGACGCGATCCTCGACGTCCAGTTTCTTGTAGGCCCGGGCCAGCGTGTTCCTGACCGTCGATTCGGACAGCTCGAAGTCGATCGATATCTCCTTCTGCGACTTGCCGGCGAGGGTCTGGCCGATGAACGCCCGCTCGGCCGTCGATAGGCCATTCTCCGCCAACGATAGCCTCGGCTTCGGCTCCTTGAGTATCACGACGAGCCGGTCCTTGTACAGGAACCACATGAAGACTCCGAACGCGACGATGAAGAAAGTAGGGGCGCTGGCCTCAATTATCGGAAGCCCGCTCGACAGGACGCCGACGATTTCGACGATGAGCAGGTATAGGAAAGCGATGATAAGTTTCGGAATCCGATGCCTTAAGAAGAAGCCAAAGCGCTCGAGGAGCAGGATGGCCATAATGAAGGCTCCAAGACCATATATATTACGGGTATCTCCGAGGATGCTTATTGGCGCTATTAGCAAGAATATAACAGGTTGAAGAAATCCAAGCGACCTAACGAACGCGCTGATGATAAAGATCATCACTATTACCAGTATAGCAATTTGCGTTGGATTTGTTATAACGCCTAAAAAACCATGAGTACTAAAATTAGCAATGAAATTAACAATGTATCCGGCAAAAAAGGTTGCTGCAAATAGCAAGCCAGAAGTCTTTAGCTTATTTTCCATACTACATTTCCCAAAAAGCCTGGAACGCGTCGTCCTCCGTCAATATCGAATCGATGACGGTAGGTCCAGCGGAGTCAGGGATTGAACGCGACGAAGCTGCCGCCATCGTCGAATCGACGGCGCCGTCGTTCACCGGGTTGTACTCGCCCGTCAGGCGGTCGACCTCGGCGTCCCTACGGTAGCCGCTTACCATGCACAGCGCCAGGCGAGCCATACCCTGCTCGAGCAGCGCCGGGTCGCCGCCCTTGAAGTCGGCGATGGTGCGGAGGCGGGCCTGCGGATCGGCGTCGTCGGCCGGCGCATGGTCGAAGACGCGGCGGGCGCGGCCCCGGTTGGAGATCACGAAGGTCGCCAGGTGGCTGAGCGAGAAGCGCATCGCGTCGTCGCAGCCGGCCGCGAACGGCAGGAGCCCGACGAGCTTGGCTACCCTGTTGTTCTTGAAAGCGCGCGCCTCAGATTCATTCATGCGGAGCGCCTCGATGGATATATCGGCCAGCTTGCCCCAAAGTATGTTCATGGTGTCTACATTCATATCGAGAGTATTCGAGAGTTTCGAGAAACGGTCAAGGGATTTTTTCCCTCGGCGAGCTGAGCCTCGAGCTGACGACGGCGCTATTAGCGCTTGAGCGGACCGATCGCTTCGACGTATCATGGAGCCATGAAGCCCGCACGCGGACAAACGCATAGAGCTACCTTCATGCTCGCCGCAATCCCAGTCGCGGCGGCGTTGGCGCTGGCCTGGGCGGCCATCGACGAGGCGTCCGTGCGCCTGCACCTCGAGCTGGCCGAGCGTAACCGGGCCCTGCAGGTCGAGCTGGCGCGCAACGCGATGCAAGAGGGATTCGAGCGCCTGCTCCAGGAGAATCGCATCCTCGCGGCGTATTCGTTCCCCGAGTACGCTCGCGGCCTGCGGAGCGGGGCCTCGATGGCGGCCTTGCTCGAGGCCGAGGGCGATTCGTACCGGGAGTCGCTAGCGTACTGCTACCTGACGGGGCCCGGCAGGCTCGAGCTATCCTGGGCGCGCCCGGGAGCCGAGGAGACCGTCGAGCGCCTCGTCTCCGCCTCCGTAGCTCAATGGGACGGCTTCATGGGCGGGAACGACCCGGTCGTGCTGTCGAGCCCGTCGAATCGTCCCGAGCCGTACTTCATAGTGCTATTCCCGGTACGCGTCGGGGACGACATGGTGGGCCTCCTCGCGACGGCAATCGGCCTCGGGCTTAGCATAGACAAGTACCTGTCGCCGCTGGCCGAGGGCGAAGGGCGGCGCTCGTTCCTGATGTTCGGGGCCGGGCGCGTGCTCTGGACCTCCGACCCCCGTCACCCGACCCTCTTCGAGCTGGACCAGGGAAGCCTGATGACCTCTCGCTCGTTCAGGCTCGGGAACGGGGAATTCACGATCATAGCCGACGAATCCCGCGCGTCCCTACTGTCCGATCTCGCGGCTATCGATAGGCCGCGCCTGCTGGTCGGCGCCACGGGCCTGCTGACCCTGCTCGCGGCCCTGTTCTTCGCGAATCGCCTGTACCTCGAGCGCCGGGAGAGGCAGGCCCTCGCCGGCGAGGAGCGGCGCCTGTCCGCCAGGGTGGAGGCCAGCGAGCGCGAGCTCAGGGGGCTGCTCGAGGACCGAGAGCTGCTCCTGAGGGAACTCCACCACCGCGTCAAGAATAACTTCCAGTTCCTCGACAGCCTCATCGAGCTGCAGAAGGGCGGCGTCTCGGGCGACGCGGCCGCCGCGCTATCGGACGTCCAGGCGCGTATCTCGGCCCTAGCCGTCGCGTACCTGATAACCTCCGACCGCCCGGAGTCGCTCAGGGTCGACGCTCGGGAGTACCTGGCCTCCCTGGCGGGCAAGGCCGTCGACGGGACGGGCGTCGAGGCGTCCATCGAGGCCGACGACATACCGGTGTCGCTCGACTCGGCGGTGCCGCTGGGCCTGCTGTTCCACGAGCTGATGACCAACGCCGTGCGTCACGGCTACGCCGGGGGGCGCGGCCCCGTCGGGGGGCGATCCGGCAGGATAGACGTACGTTTCGCGCGCGACGGGGAGGCGGCCGTGCTCGAGGTCCGGGATTACGGCCGCGGCTTCGAGGACGGGACGGCCGACGGATTGGGCCTGACTATAGCGCGGGCCCTCGCGGCGCAGCTGAACGGCGGCATCACGGTAGCGTCCGAATCGAGCGGCACCCGAGCCGCGGCGCGTATAACTATCTCCTGATCGCGCCGGACCTAGCCCTCGAGGTCTCGCCACGGGCAGAGCAGCCGCTCGGCCAGGTCCACCGCCACGAAGAAACCGAGCCCCAGGAGGCTCAGCGCGACGATGCCGGCGTACATCTCCGCGTACGCGACCCTGGCCCAGGCGTCGACGATCAGGTAGCCGAGCCCCGTCTCGGTCGCGAAGGTCTCCGCGAGGAACAGTACCGCGACCGCCGTGCCGAGGCTGACCCGTAGCGAGGTCAGCAGGTCGGGCAGGGCCGACGGGACGACGACCCGGAGCGCCAGGCCGAGGCGGGACGCGCCGAGCGAGCGGACAGAGTCGACGAGCGGCCGCGGTATGCGCCTGGCCGCGTCGCGGGCCGCCACGAGTATCTGGCTGAAGACGATCAGCGCGACGAGGATGATCTTCGACGCCTCCCCGAGCCCGAAGACCAGCATGATGATGGGCAGGAAGGCCACCTTGGGCAGCGGGTGGAGGACGTAGACGACGGGGGCGACGACGGCGTCGACGCGGCGCGACCTGCCGGCCGCCAGCCCGAGGGCCGCCGCCGGGAAGAAGCTGGCGGCTAGCGCCCAGAGCACGCGGCCGGCGCTGGCCGCGGCGTGCCGGCCGAGCGAGCCGTCGGCGGCCAGGCGCCCGAACGCCGCGAAGGTCGCCGACGGGCCCGGCAGGAAGGGCTTCCCGAGCGCGGCGGCCGCCGCCGACCACAGCGCGGCTATGGCGGCGACGGCGATCGCAAGCGACGCGGCCTTCCTCGCCGCCAGTACGCTTTTTCCCGGCCCGGCCTTCATCCGAGCGCCTCCGCGGTTCCCGTCGCCGGGCCCGCCGCGGCGGAGTCGTCGGTCGGGCCCGAGCCCCGGAGCGCCGAGCGGATCGCGCCGCATAGCTCCAGGTAGCGCGGGGCCGACCTGAAGTCACAGGCGCCCGGCGCGAAGCGAGAGCCGGCCGAGTTCTCGGGAATGTCGAAGCGCGCCTCGACGGAGCCCGGGTTGCGGCCGCCCATCACGAAGACCGCCTCCGCCAGGTAGGCGGCTTCCTCTATCGAGTGGGTCACGACGACTATGGTCATCGGCCGCGAGCGCCTGACCTCGAGCAGGGACTCCTGGGCGGCCTCGCGCGTGAGCGCGTCGAGGCTCGAGAAGGGCTCGTCCATCAGGAGGAGGTCCGGTTCGGAGGCTAGCGCCCGGGCGATGGCGACGCGCTGCTTCATGCCGCCGGAGAGGCGGCTCGGGTAGAAGCCGCCGAACGACGACAGGCCGAGCTCGCGCAGGATGGGCCGCACCCGGCGCCGCCGCTCGGCGCGGCCCGCGCCGCGCACGGCCAGCGGCAGCTCCGCGTTGCCCTCGACGGTCAGCCAGGGCAGCAGTCCGTAGTCCTGGAAGATCACCGCGGTGCGCTGCCTGACGCCCCGTACCGGTTCGCCGTCGATCAGCGCCTCGCCGGAGCTCGGCGCGAGCAGGCCGGCCATCGCGCCTACCAGGCTGGACTTGCCGCAGCCGGAAGGCCCGACGATGGCCGAGATCGCTCCGGAGGCGAAGACGGCGCTGACGTCGGCGACCGCCGGCACGCGGCGCTCGGGCCGCCCGAGCCGCCCGGACCATCCGGGCGATGAGCCGCCCGGATAGTCTATGGTCAGCTTCCGGAGCTCTACCACGCGGCGACGGCCCTGTCGTCGAGCAGGCCGGAAGGATCTACGGGCTTGGATAGCAGGCCGCGCTCGGCGAGCCACGATACGGCAGCCTCGACCTGGCCGAGCGGGGGCAAGGTGGGCTCCCGATAGGTCACGAAGCGGTAGGCGCGTGCGGCGTCCTCGGGGAAGCGGGCCTTCTCGACGAGGAAGGCGCGGTACGATTCGGGCGCCGCGTTGATGCGGGCCGCGGCGTCGGCGTAGGCCTCGTAGAGCCTGCGCACGTCCTTGAGCCTGGCGTTCAGCGCCGCCTCGGAGAATACGACGACCGCCGCGTCGATATGGAACTGCTCGGTCGTGCCGACCAGGGCGGCGCCGCGCTCGACCGCGGTGGTCAGGAAGGGCTCGGGCAGGCCGGCCGCGTCCACCTGTCCGGCGAGCAGCATCTCCATCCGCACCGGCATCTTGGGTATCGCCACGGCCGTATAGGCGTCCGGGGCCAGGCCCGCCGCGCCGACGACGGCGTCGACCGAGTACTGGATGATCGTGTTGGTAGACAGCCCGACGCGCCGGCCGGCGAGGCCCGCCGCCGAGGCTATGCCCGAGCCCGGGGCCGCCGCGATGCCGTAGCGCCCGTCGGTCGCGCTCGTGATCCTCGTGTCGAAGCCGCCGGCAGCTAGGAAGGCCGCGGCGAGCACGTCGGACACGGCGCCGTCGAGGCGGCCGGCCTGGACGGCGGCGTCGCGCTCCTGCGCGTTCGCGAAGCTGACGAGCTCGACCGCGACGCCGCGCTTGCCGAACAGGCCCTCCGCCTCGGCGACGAGGAAGGGCAGCGAGTCGGCGTCCGGCATGATGCCGAGCCTGAGCGGCGCGGCGGGTCGCTTGGCCGCGCAGGACGACGCTGAGACGGCGAGCAAGGCCGCCGCGGCGAAGGCGAGCGGCGACCTGAGGATAGTCGTGCGTTTATGCATCCGGGGCTCCTATCGGCGAGGTCCGGACGATCGCGAGCGATCGTCCGGACCGGCGCCCGAGCCTCAGAGTCTAGCGGAGCCCGCCTCCTAAGGCAAGAACCGGCCTAGAAACTGGCCATCCTCGAGACGAGGTTGACGAAGAACGGAAGGCCGTACTCGTACGTCGTCGCCGTACCCGTCATCGTCCGCGTTACGTCGAAGAAACCGTACGTCAGGAATTCGCCTTGCCGTACGACCGGGTAGTACGTGGAGGTGCTCGCGTCCCCGGCGTAGATATAGCCTCCCGTCGGGGCGCCCGAAGGCAAGGATACGCCGTAGCGGCCCGTGCTCGCCGAGAAGACGTTGGCGGTAACCGTTGTCTCGATGCCCATATTGGTATAGATGTAGTTATTGTAGATCGGCGACCACCATATGCTCTCCGACGTACTGGCCGGCCTGAATTTGGCGGATTGGGAGCTCGTCAGCGTAGCGGTCCTGAGATAGCCGATATCGGCCGGCTGCGTGCCGCCCAGAGCCCACGAGGCCCAGTTCGCGTTGACCCTGTCGATCGCTATGTTACCACTGCCGATGGCGATTACGCCATGGCCGTGCGAGACGATGTTCCTGATCCTGTAGTCATACGTGGTCGCGCGGTCGGCGAGCGTCATTCCGTGCGTCACGATGACCGGGTCTCCGTATATCTTCGTCTCGGTCGCGTATTCGGTGTTGCTAATTAGGTCTTCCGGCAACAGCGTGACCGTATACGTCGGCATGGTCCCCTTGATCGTCGAGCCGTCGACGATGGATCGGCCTGAAAGTATCGTGTCTTCGAGCACGGCCTTTATCTTCGCGGCCAAGGCCTCGTCCGCACTGTCGCCCTGATCGTATACGACCGTCACGTTCGACGAGAATCCGAGGACAGACGTAAGGCTATAGGGGCCGACGCCTCCAGTGTCGGGGTTCGAGGCCCGTACGAAGAAGTAGAGGAGCTGCCCTTTCGGAAGGCCGGTCACGTATTTGTAGGTCGTGGATGTCGTCGAACCCAACGAAGTCACCGGCGAGCCGTTGTTCGGGTCGGCCGTCGAGCTCGCGCTATAGGCGATCTCGTACTGTGTCGTGGACGATCCGGCGTCCTCTGTGACCGAGTTGTAGTACACGTAGGTATTGCCGGCCGTGTAGGCTCCCTTTATGGCGTAGGTCGGCGAAGGGATCTGCAGGTAGATCGAGTCGGTGTAGAAGCTCGTCGTGTTCCCCGCCCCGTCCATCAGCTGGACGTACGCGGTCTTGTTGCCGGCCGTCGCGGTGAAGTTCGTATCGGCGAGCGTATGCGCCGAGAACGCCTGCCAAGCCGAGTAGACGCCGTTATAGTAATACCTGAGCTGCCAGTCCTCGTATGAGGAATAATTGTCAGACGCGCTGACGTCCAGGTAAACGTCCCTCGACGGCGTGTAGGTGGCCCCGCCGTTCAGCTGCACCGTCACGTTGATCGGTGCGGTCTGGTCGAGTATTATCGAATCGCCCACGTAGGCGCTCTCGTTACCCAGCGCATCGCGCACCTTAACGTACACGTACTTGTTGCCTTCTCCTGACGGAAGCGTGATCGCCTTGCTCGAGCTGTAGGTTTCCCATGCCTTCCATCCGGCCGGATTGTAATCGTAGATGCTCATTTGCATGCCTGACTCGGCCGTGGCGACGATCGTAGCCGTGACCGACGTGCTATTCGTGTATGCGGCCCCAGATTTCAGGGTGATCGACGTGAGCGTCGGAGCCTGTATATCCACTGCGATAACCTTGGAACCGCTCGTCCCCCAGTTGCCGAGAGCGTCCTGCTCCTGGACATACAGCGTATGGGAACCGTGCGTAAGCGCGCTGGACGCCGTCGCCACGGTCGAAGTGGTCGAGATCCATGCGCCGCCGTCGATGTTGTAGCGGAAATTTCCCGTGCTGTCGGTTCCGGCGGTGCTTGACCATGACCAGGTAGGCGTGGAGTCGTTGGTAGGCGATGGGCTGACGTTCGTAACGCTTGGCGCGACGGGGCCCTTCATGTCGACCCTGACCGTCGACGAGCCTAGCTTGCCGTTCCAGGTGCCGAGCGATATGCTTTTCTCCTCGACGATGATGGTCCAGGTTTCGTCCTCTCCGCTCGCCGTATCGGCGGTGTAGTCGGCCGTCTCTATAACCGAGCCGGAGGAACCGTTGATCCAACTCAGCGAGTCGAATGGCGGCGTCGACGGAACCGTCGTATTGTTCTTCTGGACCAGGTACCGATAGGTCGCGCCCGTCTGCGCGGCGCCGGTGGTCCAATCCCAGGCGATCGACGTCGTATTCTGGATGGACGGGCCGTCGACGACGACCTCCGGCGGGGCGGTGAAATGCAAGTCGATCCAGATCAAGCGAGACGCGATCTCCGATATATTTCCCGCGGCGTCGCGTTCGCGTACTTCGAGAGTGTAGGAATATACACCATCGTCCTCGCCTTCTTCATCCTCGAGCGGTGATGCGGGCGTGAACGCGATCGCGGTACCGAACGAGGTCCAGTCGAGGTAGACAAAGCTATCCGACGTCCTATAGAGGCGGTACTGGTACTGCCCGGAACCTCCGTTACCGCCGCTCGACCACGACCACGTGGGCGTCGTATTAGGAGTGCGGGCGATGCCCGAGACAATAGGCGCGTCCGGCGGGACCGTATCCCAGTTCAGCGTGAAGTTGCCGGTGGAGCTGTTCCCCGCCTTGTCGGTGACGATCAGCTGCAAGCCGTAGTATCCATGCTGGCTCGCCGTCGCGGTGGTCGCCGCCGCGGTGGCGGTTCCGAAGCTTACCGTGCCCGAACCGGAGATCATCGACCAGGCGTGCGTATTCAGTCCGCTGCCGCCGTCGCTCGTGGTTCCAGAAATGGTACCGACGGCGTTGAGCAGGAAGGTCGCGCCGTTATTGGCGATCGAAGGAGCGATCGTGTCTACGAAGACTATGACCGACGAAGACGCCGATGTGTTGCCGGCGTTATCAGCGGCCGTGACCTGGATCGTGTTAGATCCTTCGGGCAGGTCCGAGACGGGCGTATATGATGTGGCGTACGCTTCCACCGAGGCGCCGCCGTTGATCGAGACGAGGTATTTGTCCGCGCCTTCGACCTGGCTCCAGGAAATCGTCGGGCGCTTCAATCTCGAATACGTTCCTCCGGCCGATAACGCGCCCATCGGAGCGGGGGGGGTAACGTCCCACGTGAACGGTACCGTTCCGGTCGATTCGTTGCCCGCCTGATCCCGAACCGTCAGCCTCAGCACGTATACTCCGTCGCCGCTGCCGTCCTCGGCTCCCGAGACCGTCGGATTGGCGATCGTGACGCTATCGAATTCCAGATTTGCGTTCTCCGGTCCGCTCTCCTGAGTCCAGCTATAGCTGGCGATGCCGTACGAGTCCGAGAAGGCGCCCGTCAGCTGCGTCTCGGTGTTCGTGACTTTCTCGTCGCCTAGGTCGAAGGAGATCGTCGGCGGGGTAATATCCCATACGACGCTCAGGGGAGTGCTCGGAGTGTATGTATTATCCAGATAGTCGCGAATTGAAATATAGATGGTCTTCGTGCCTTCCCCGCTGGTATCTATCAGCCAGTCTTCTCGGATCGGAGACCAGTCCTCCCAATCGTCATCGCCCATGTTCGCGTCGTTGCTGTACTTGATTTCTTTGATGCCCGTTCCGTCGTAGGTGTCGGTCGGATCCCTGTCGTCGGCGTCGAGGAGTAGCGTGACGATACCGTCAGGATCGTTAAAGTGGGTCGCGCCGTTGATCAGCCGGAAGCTATCGATGCCCGGAGCCGTCGTATCGAACAGGACCTTGACTTGAACCGGCGAGGGCGAGATGTTGCCCGCCGAATCCATGAGCCGATAGAGGAGGCTGTAGGTGCGCTGCGTCGCGTCCAGGTTCCAGGTGATCGTGCCGGCGAACGGCGTCCAACTCGCGTTCGACTCGAACGGCGGCAAGTCGCCTTCTCCCCATACGAGCATGCCGTAGACGCTATTATAGTCATCCTGGGCGCTGACGCTCATGGTAAGCGAGCTAGAGCTGACCATATACGTTCCGTTCGGCAGCGGCGTCTCGAATCCGACGGGCGAAATGCTTCCTGTCGGGGCCGTGGAGTCGATCGCGTCGCCAGTCCTGAAGAACCAGTTGACCTCGGCGTCGCTCGAGTTTCCAGCCACGTCGCTGACGGGTGTCAGGGTGGCTATATAGTCGGTGTTCGGCGAAAGGGTTAATCCCGATAGCTGCAGGCATGAGTTGGGCGTCCCGGTACCTGCCGAGAGAGCCAACTGCCCGGGGACCGCTCCGCTACTGGCTCGAACGACGAGAGTATTAGCGGTGATGCTATTAACGTCGATGGCGTCATCGAAGGTAACCGTTACGACGCTAGCGTTGTAGGGGATATCGTTCGCTTTGTTAGCCGGTGTCAGTTCCAATACGACCGGAGGCAGAAGGTCGAACCTGAGCTCCCGCAGGATCGACTGGGACACGTTGCCCGCGGCGTCCCGTACCATCGCCTCGTACGTGAAGACATCGTCGTTCCTGGCGCCGTCCGGAAGCCGCAATCCCTCGATGAAAGCGGAGTTTGACACGAGGTCCGACCATTCGGCCGCCCAGTCGTCCGTCGATCCGCGGTATTTATACGATGCCGCGCCGCTGCCGTTCTGGTCTTTCGCGAACAGGTATACATTCAGGTCGAGCGAGTTTGTGGAGGCCCTCCCTCCGTTAAGCAGGAACGTCTCCAGAACGGGAGGAGTGGTGTCGACCTTGATGGTATCCGAAACCGCGGTCGATACGTTGCCTGATCCATCCTTCACGCTGATCGCTACGGTTCGCAGTCCCTCTCCCGCTGGGATGGCGTAGGAAACCGACGGGGCGTACCCTATCCATTCGCCGTCATTGAGGCGCATCTGAGCGATTGAGGTCGTTTCGTCGGTATCGTAGTTATCGCTGGCATCGATCTCGATTGAAAGTACCAGCGAGTTGGTCCATTCCGAAGCGCCGTTGATGGTAATCGAGTGGATTACCGGGTTCGTGGTATCGGGCGCGCGCCCGGTGACGAACTCCCAGGTGAAGTCGCCGACGAGCGTATTGCCGTTGATGTCCCTTACGGCCGTAGTGATAATAATCGTATACCGCGTATCGAAGGACAGCGAGCTGCTCGGCGTGAATATAACGGTCTCGCCGTTGACCGAGAATGAACCGGGCAGCCTCGTTCCCGACTCGTCGCTGATGACGATGCTCCCGCCGGCGACCGTCGTAGCGTCGACCGGTTTCGTGAAGGTGATCGTGATGGTGTTCGTGCTGATAGGTACGTCGGTAGCGGATCGGGCCGGGAAGACCTGGACGACCTCCGGCGGCGTGACCGCTTCCTCTACCTCCTCGAGCACGAGGCCGAGGAGGGGGCTCTTGCAGGTGGTCAGGGCGAGCGCGAGCGGCAGGGCCGCGAGGGCCGCCAGGAGGCGCGTTCCGTATCGTCGGGCTTCGGTCTTCATATCGTCACTCCTCCCCGCCGTCCCAGAGCGTCTCGCCCTTGTCCAGGGCCGACGAGGCGCGCATGATCGTGGTCGAGGCGCTGCCTATGTACGCGTAGCGCGCGGCGACGTCCGGGGCGAGCGCCGAGAGGCGAGCGTACTGCGACTGGGCCTCCAGGTATTCCTCGCGCTCGTATTGGACGCGGGCCAGGCCCGCGACGGCCAAGGGGTTGTCGGGCTCGACGGACGCCGCGCCGCGGTACCACTGCAGCGCGTCGTCCATGCGTTCGCGCAGGTAGAACAGGTTGCCGAGGTTTATCATCGCGTTGACCGAGCGGCGGTCGAGCGCGAG
>ERZ795053.4108-NODE-4108-length-15997-cov-3.912746_pt1 | contig 15997 bp, 15 predicted proteins | sample MGYA00375137_ERZ795053 | MGnify/ENA primary metagenome ERZ795053 (study PRJEB30182, sample SAMN05720284) | activated sludge metagenome | isolation source: Anaerobic digester | place: Hong Kong | collected 2014-12-17 ...
GGGTGAAACATTTCCTTTTCTCAGTCCAATCCGCTCCACAAGGGAGGGCGCCGGTTGACAAACCGGGATTTCCTGTTTCAGTCCGAGCCAGCATGAGCCACGAACCAACGCCATCCGAATCCACGTCTCCTTTCGGCAGCCTCTTTCTCGCAGGTGCCACCTTTCTGATCGCCGGAATGATGGGTATCCCCGGGATCTATTTCCTCAGCAACATTGCTGGAAACAAGGCGGTTGCCGCCCCCGTAGCTACAGCGGATCCGGGCGCGGGCAACGCCCCGGGGGCACCGGCTCCTGGCACCTCACCCGCAGCGGTCGCGGCTGGCGCTCTCCCCGAAGGCGTCGATCAGGCCACTTTTGATCTAGGCAAGGCGACCTTCGCCACCTGCGCGGCTTGTCATGGTGTCGACGGGCAGGGGCTCAAAGCGGGTCCCCTGCTGATGGCGCCGAGTTTTACTGGATCCAAAATTCTCCTCGATCCCAATCCTGACAAAGCCATTCTGGTTATTCTCAAGGGAATCGCCAAAGAGGATGCGAACTTTTTGGGTATCATGGCTGCTCTCGGGCCGGCTCTGGATGACCAGAAAATCGCAGGGGTCTTGACCTACCTTCGCAATTCTTTTGGCAACAGCGGTCCGGCGGTGACGGTGCAGCAGGTGGCTGCGGCGCGTGCCAAATACGCCGACCTCAGTGTGCCCGCAGGAGTGAGCCGCAAGCAGATCGACACCATTGTCGGAGCGAAGTAAGCTTCGTCCGATTGGGGCGTTCCCGTTGGGGCGGAGCCTCCTCAGGGAATGCGGAGGGATTGCCCAAGCTTGATGAGATCGCTCGAGAGACCGTTGGTCTTTTTCAGTTCAGCGATGGTGACGCCATATTTCCGGGACAACCCGGAGAGAGTGTCCCCTTTTACTACCGTATGATAGCGGGTGGCCGGTTTTGGCGCCGGCTTGGGGGTTGCTGCCACCGGTGCCTGGGAAGTCGGGCGGGGGGGACTGGTTTGGTTCGAGGCGACCGATGTCGGTTTCCTCGTTGTGGAGGAAGAGGTCCGTGAAGACTTCTTGGACCGTCCCCCCCCCACCCAGTCCGTTCGGTAGCGCCCCTGATCGTCGAAGGGATAATCGCCACGGGGCATGTTACTCGGGATGGTGGCGAGGCGGTCGGGCGAATAGGAGGCGGCCTTGTACGCGGGTTTTGACGCGCAATGGGACAACACCAACGGCAGGGCGACGAGGAAAAGAGCGCGGGCGGCGGCTTGCAAGGTCATGGTTTGGTCGCGGCGTCGAGACGTTTGAGAAGCAATTTGGCTTTTTGGGCGGTGGTGGTGGATTCACCGGCGGCGAGGATTTCTTCCAAGGTGCGCCGTTGTCCGGCGACGTCCCCTTTTTTATCCAGCAGTCCCGCCTTGTTGAGCAGGGCATTCTGCAGCGATCCGCCGGTAAGTTTTTGCCGTGCAATGTGGGCATCCGTGAGCGCGATCATGGCGTCCCAGTTCTGCTGATTGCCAAGTTCGCTCATTTTCGTGGCATAATCCACGTCGGCGATGAGCGTCTGGAAGTTGGCTCTTTTGCCAGTGGCATCGGTCTCATCAAGTTGGATCACTTCCTCCATTTCTTTGCGGTAAAACCGCGCGGCCAGATTGCCCGGAAGCTCCGGGATCCCGGAAGCGAGCTTTTTGGCCCGCTCGATCCCTGTGAGGGCTCCGGCTTCGGCGAATGCCGTATCGCGACGAGCCCGCGTTGTCCGAAGCTGCTCGATGCCTTCGACATAGCTTTTGGGGGACATCGGTTGGAACCCCGTCACCGCGTAAGGCCGGCCTTTTTCATCACTCAGGATCAGAGCGGGGAAACCACTGACCCGGTAGACCCGCATCAGGATTTCGTTCTGTTTTTTTTCCTGGTCCGACTGGATCCGGAAGCGGGGAAACTCCAGACGCACCGGAACGAAATTTGCCACAATGGGGTCGAGGAAGGCTCCCAGATTGAGGATTTTGTCATCAAATGCCTGGCAAAGGGGAATCCAATCGGGCGCGGTGAAGAGCAGCAGCAAATCCTTGTGTTCCTCGGTTGCCTTTTTGAGGGCGTCCTCGTAGTGGACTACCCACCGGGAGTCGACCGGAACCATGGACGTGAGTTTTTTGGGCACGGCGGCGCCGCTTGGTTGGTCCTGTGCGTTCCCCGGAGCAAATGGGATAGTGGAGCAAAGCAGGGCGATGAAAGTGCCCTTGGCAGGCGTCAGATGAAGAGATTTCATGTCGGGAGCTTGGAGGGGAGCATCAGGACCTTGGCCACTCGAAAGGGGCTCAGATATTGTCGGAAGGAACAGTGGCGATTGCTTTGATTTGCCCTTCCGGACCCTCCGGCCAATCCGCGCCACTTTGGATCCAGTCGTGCACAAGCTTTTTCTCCGCCGCATTCAGTTTGGGGCCGGTGGCAGGCATGGCGTGGTACTGGTCCGCCGGAAGATCCAGCACTTGGTAAAATAGACTGCCAGCCGCATCCCCTGGTTTGATCGACGGGCCGCGGCTTCCTCCGGCGAAGGCCTTCGCGCGGTTTTCCAAAACCAGCCCGCCAAACACAGATTTGGTGTTGTGACAGCGGATGCAATGCGTCTCCAACAGGGGCTTGAACTCGCTGAAGGCCACTTTGGTTGCGGCATTCGAACCATCGCCGGCCGGAGGTGAGCAGGCGGACAGCACCAGACCGGCTGTCATGGCGACAACAGGAAACACCTTCCGGGAAAATGGCAGAGACAGCACAGCGATCATGGGGAAATCAGGAATGGGGTGAAGACGCTGAGCCAGCGGACCTGCTGGCTCCAACTCACACAATCCGTTATCATGGAAGTCCCATCAAGCAGAACTATCGTGCCGCGAGGTTGGCTTCAGGCCGGGGTTGAAGTGGGGCTGAAAAACGGTAAGGTCGTGTCGCATGTTTGCTGCTCTGCCGCCCCGACTCCTGCTCCTCGCCGTATTGACGGGTTTCCTGGGCGGTTGTGATACTGCTCTGCCTCCCGGCACGGTGGGGGGACAGCTCCGCGAAGTGGGGCCTTTCCGGCCCCTTTTCGATATTGAGGCGGCGGAGGCCTCCGACCTCGTGAAGAACAAACCCGGAATGGTGATCATCGACCTCCGGACCCCTCAGGAGTATGCTGCCGGACACATTCCCGGTGCGGTCAATCATGAGTTCATTTATGTGGAGACACCTCTCGGAGAACCTCCTCCGGAGGTGGGGTCGCGTTTCGCCCAGGAGAACCTGATGGATCTTCTCGACAAGAACCAAGCCTATCTGCTCTATGGCACGATGTGGAAAGAGGACCGGGAGCGGATGCTTCTGCCGCCCCCTGCTGATCCGACCATCGTCGTCGAAAAATACACCCGGCCGAGTGACAGTTCGGATTATGCGGCGTATTTGATGATGGCGGACAATGCGCTATTTCTGGAAATCCACCAAATCATCGGAGGGTATGAGGCTTGGGTTGATGCCGGCCTTCCGGTGGAGACCGGGGATGGAACCAAGCCTGCTCCCAGTCCGAAAAATCCACCCGGAACCCCCGCTCCTTCTCCCAAAGCCGTCCCTGAGGCACCTCCTCCGGCCTCGACTGCGGCGCCAACACCTCCTCCGCCTGCTCCTCCTGCGTCCGGCATGCCTTCGACTTCCTTTGATCTCCCGTCGTTCACCCTTCCCGGAGTGCGCCGCCCGGCTTCCACTCCCTGACGTTTTTTCCCACCGCCATCATGAACCCGATCAGACTTTGCCTCTTGTGGTCCGCATTCCTCGCCAGCTGGGAAGGAGGGCTGGCCCGGGCAGAGGAGAATGCGGATGCCGGTCTCACCTTTCATGTCGCCCCGTCACCGCTGGCAGCCGACGCCGTGGTGGCCGAGTGGCCCCGTTTCCTCGGACCCGGTGATGATTGTCACAGTGTCGAAAAACCGCTCCGCAAGGCGTTCTCCGAGACCGGGCCTCCCCTGGTGTGGGAGCGGACCAAAGGCAACGGCCATCCCGCTCCCGTCATCGTGGGGGAGCATCTTGTGTTCATCCATGAAAGAGAAGGGCGTGAGACCGTCGAATGCCTCCATCCGGAGACGGGTCGCCACCGCTGGACGGTCGACTACCCGGTCACTATTGGACAGAACTACGGCATTGCTGACGCCCCTCGCTCCAGCCCTGTCATTGATGCCGCCAGCAGGCTTGTCTTCACTCTCGGGGTACGTTCCGATCTTCTTGCCATTTCACTCGACACCGGCAAGATCGTCTGGCAAAAGAATCTGCTGCGCGAATTGGGGGATTCGCCGTTTTTCTTCGGCTGCGGGTCCTGTCCGCTCATCCAAGAGGGGCTTTTGGTGGTCAACATTGGATCTCCCGGAGCCTGTGTGGTCGCCTTCGATGTCAAGACCGGGGATCTGCGCTGGAAGTCCGCCCATGCATGGCATGGCAGCTACGCTTCCCCCGTCGCGGCCACTCTGCATGGCCGATCGCGGATCCTTGTCTTCGCCGGAGGCATGACCGATCCGCCGACCGGTGGGCTCATCTGTCTCGACCCCGCGACCGGTGCCATCGACAGTTCGATTCCCTGGCGCACCGGCATGTTTGCTTCGGTGCTGGCCGCCAGTCCGGTGCCAGCCGGCCCGGATCGCGTCTTTGTGACGGAGGATTATGGCAAGGGAGGTCTGATGGTGCGCTATGATGAGGCCTTCCAAGCAACACCAGCCTGGGAAGCCCCGCGCTTCGGTTGCCAGATGCAGACCCCGGTGTTTCATGAAGGTCACTTGTATGGGCTGGCTGGCAGCGCTGGAGATCTTGTTTGCTATGAAGCCGCGACTGGGCGTCTTCTTTGGAGCGAAGGTTTCCAAGGGCTCACCGCCACTTGGCAGGGCAAGGATATTCGGGTCAATTTGGGGCGTGGCAGCCTCATGTCCGTCGATGGGGCCTTCCTCTGTCTCGGCGAGAGCGGCACCCTGCTCTGGCTTGATCTCGGTCCCGGCGGCGCCAAGATTCTGGCCAAAGCCCAGCTATTCTACGCCCCCGAGACTTGGGCTCTGCCCGCCTTGCGCCATGGCCTGCTCTACGTGAACCAGAACACGCAGGGCGCGAGGATCCTTTGCTACGACCTGCGGGGGCAATGAGTTCAGGCCCCGGGTCGTTCAACCGTGGCGGTAAACCACGCGTTTCCAGATGGGAACCTCGGCTTTGATGCGGCGCAGGCATTCCTGGCAGGTGGCGAAGGCCTCCGCGCTGTGGGCTGTCTGGACACGGATGAGCAGTGAGGCTTCTCCGGCGGCGACGAATCCCACCCGATGGTGCACGGCGATGCGCCGATCGGGGTTTTCCTCCTGCAACTCCCTGACAATGCGTTCCAGTTCGCGCGTCGCCATGGATTCATAGGCGCTGTAGTCGATGCCTTTGATGAGACGACCGGCCTCCGTTTCACGCACCACCCCATGGAAACGGATGTCGGCGCCATGGCGGGACGAGGACAGAAGCGCGCGTTCAAACTCCTCCACCGGCAGGTCCGAAAGTGAACTGAAAGACGGGTTTTCGTCCATAACGGGCGGGAAGGTGGAAAAATCGGCGAGGGCGGAGCTTGAGTTTGACGGTGGAGAGGCGACAATGCGCCCCTGTTCCTTATTGAAAACGATCCAACCAAAACAGCAATGAGCAAAAGTGATTTCGGCCTCTACGGGCTCGCCGTGATGGGCCAAAACCTCGTCCTGAATGTGGAGAGCCGTGGCTTCCAGGTTTCCGTCTACAACCGTACCACCAGCGTCACCGACGATTTCATCGCCGCTCATCCTGGCAAAAAGCTTGTGGGAGCCCACACCGTGGAAGATTTCGTCCAAAGTCTTGCCCGGCCGCGGAAAATCCACATCATGGTCAAATCCACGGCCGTAAAGGACACCGACCGCGATGCGGTGGATGCTGTCATCGAACAGCTCATCCCTTTGTTGGACGAGGATGACATCATCATTGACGGTGGCAACTCCTTCTATCAGGCCACCGAGCGTCGCGATGCCTACCTTGCAACAAAAGGGCTCCGCTTCATCGGCGCGGGAGTTTCAGGCGGCGAGGAAGGGGCGCGCAAAGGGCCATCCATCATGCCAGGCGGTCCGGCCAGCACTTGGGAAGTCATGAAGCCCATCTTTGAGAGCATCGCCGCCAAGGTCGACGGCGAGCCCTGTGTCATCCACATCGGACCCGGCGGCGCCGGCCATTATGTCAAGATGATCCACAACGGCATCGAGTACGGCGACATGCAGCTCATCTGCGAGGCCTACAACCTCTTCAAGCACGCGGGATTCACCACCGACGAAATGGCCGCCATTTTTAACGAATGGAACGATGGGGAACTGCAAAGTTACCTCATCCAGATCACCGGCAAGGCTCTCGAGCAGGTCGACCGGGAGACCGGGCGTTCCGTCGTGGAACTCATCGTGGACAAGGCCGGGCAGAAGGGCACCGGACAGTGGACGTTGCTCAATGCGGCGGAGAACGCCGTCGTCATCAGCACCATCAATGCGGCCGTGGAGGCGCGGATTCTCTCCTCCAAGAAAAAGGAGCGTGTCCTCGCGAGCAAAGAACTGCGGGGGCCTACTCCCATCGGGGCGCTTGCCATGGGCGATGGGACCACTCCCTGGCCCAAGGAGGTTCTCGTCAAAAAGGTTCACGACGCCCTCTACGCTTCCAAGATCATCAGCTACGCCCAGGGGCTGGACCTCATCAAGACGATGAGTGGGAAAAAGAATTGGGATCTCGACCTTGGACGCATCGCCGCCATCTGGCGTGGGGGCTGCATCATCCGGGCCCGTTTCCTCAACTTCATCACCGATGCGTACCGGAGCAACCCGGGATTGGGCAACCTCATGCTCGACCCCTATTTCAAAAACATCCTCAACAGCAACCAGCAGAGTTGGCGTGAAGTGGTCTCATTGGCCATGCTGAACGGGATTCCCGTGCCTGCTTTCTCCGCCAGCCTCGGCTACTACGACAGTTACCGGGCGGAACGACTGCCGGCAAACCTTCTCCAGGCTCAACGCGATTTCTTCGGTGCCCACACCTACGAGCGCGTTGACAAGCCGGAAGGCGAGTTCTTCCACACCGACTGGCCCGAGGTCATCGGGTGAGGTGCTGCTGATCCAGTTCCTCCCTTGCTTTGTGGGGAGGACTCCGAGTGGAATCTGTCCTTTGCGCGATCGCCGGGAAAGAGCGGTTCAGCATTTGCGAATCCCTGTCTGATGGGGGCTGCCCAGCTGACGCGGTTTTTTTTGAGGAAAGCCGAAGTGGTGGCCTCCCCTGATTGTGCCCTGTGCAGGGGCTCCGGAATGCGGTATTTTCCACGCATGGTATTGTGCCGCATTGGTTTCCCTCTGGCTTTGGTCTGCGTCCTGATCCCGGTTCACACCCGGGCGGAAGACGGCAAACTCCGGTTCAACCGGGATGTGCGGCCTCTTCTTTCGGAGTATTGCTTCCACTGCCATGGCCCGGATGCGAAGGGACGGAAGGCGGATCTGCGGCTTGACACCCGTGACGGGGCAACCAACCAGCGCAAAGAAGGAGGAGTTGCCGTGCTTCCCGGCCGGCCGGAACAGTCGCTCCTCCTCCAGCGGATGACCCATCCTGAGTCCGATGAGATCATGCCTCCTCCGGAGACCAAGAAGCACCCGACCCAGGCCGAAATCGCCCTGCTGCGACGTTGGATTGCGGAAGGCGCGGAATATGAGGCCCATTGGGCATTTCTCCCGGTGAAACCGGTGAAGCCACCGGAGGTGAGTGCTTCCGGTTGGGTCCACAATCCCATCGATGCCTTTATCCTTCATGGTTTGGAGGAGCATGGATTGACTCCCTCTCCCGAAGCGGATGACGCCACCCTCCTGCGACGGCTTCACTTGGACCTCACCGGACTGTTGCCGTCACCCCCAGAGATCGCGGCCTTCCAAAAAGCCCGTGCCACTGATCCGGAAGGCGCGGTCGCCCGCACGGTGCAGGCACTCCTCGAATCGCCTCATCATGCCGAGCGCTGGGCCCGGCACTGGCTTGACCAGGCGCGCTACGCGGACTCGAACGGTTACACGATCGATGGGGACAGAGTCATGTGGCCCTACCGTGACTGGGTCATCCGGGCGATCGGGGACGGTATGCCTTTCGACCAGTTCACCATTGAGCAATTGGCGGGTGACCTGCTGCCCCAACCGACCAAGGCCCAGCTGATCGCCACGGGTTTCCACCGGAACACCCTGATCAATCAGGAGGGGGGGACCGACCCTGAACAATTCCGCAATGAGGAGGTCGTCGACCGCGTCTCCACCACCGGGGCGGTCTGGCTGGGGCTCACGCTTGGGTGTGCGCAGTGTCACGATCACAAGTTCGATCCCATCACCCAACGCGATTTCTATTCTTTTTTTGCCTTTTTCAATTCCACCGAAGACATCAACAACATCGGTCCGACCGTAGACTTGTACGAAGGGGAAATGTTCCAGGCATCGACCGACCCGGCTCTGCGCAAAAGCTTGGAGGCGGCCGAATCCCGGTTGGCGGATCTGGAAAAATCCCGCCCACTGCGCCAGAAAGCCTGGGAAGCCGGCCTGTTCGTGGACCTTCCCTCCGCTGACCACCCGCCAGAGCCTGACTGGACGCTGGTCCGTCCAGAATCATTGTCATCCGAAGGCGGAGCATCGCTCGACCTTCTCGAGGACGGTTCGGTCCTCGCTGGCAAAGGAGGGGAACGGGAGGTTTACCATGTCCGATGGGTCACTTCTGTGCCCATGGAGGGCCTTCGTCTCCGGCTTTTGACCCATGATTCCCTGCCCAAAAAAGGGCCCGGTCGTGCTGGCAATGGCAACCTGGTCCTCTCTGAAGTGGAACTGACCGCCGACGGGGTGTCGGTGCCATTTGCCGGAGCTTCGGCTGATCATGCCCAACCAGGCTATCCTGCGAGTGGTGCCATCGATCACGATCCCGGAACTGGTTGGGCCATCAATGTCGGTCCCAATGCCCCGGGACCGATGAATGCGGATCACTGGGCCTCGTTTGCCCTGACCAAAAGATTGCCCATCGGCAGTCGGATCGAACTCACCCTGCGGCATGAGGTCAATGCCAATTACAACACCGGGAGATTCGGTCTTGATACGAGCCCGGTTCCACCGCCGAAGACGCAGCCACCGGCCTGGCAGATGGCCCTCAAAACGCCTCTGGAGAAGCGTTCCAAGGAGCAGAAGAAGCAGGTCGAAGAGGCTTTTGCCTCGGCCGACCAGGAGCTCAATAGGGTTAGGGCAGAAGTGGATGCCGCCCGCAAGCGTCTCGGACTGGGACCGAAGGCCAGCAGCATGATCCTGCGTGAACTGAAAACGCCGCGGTCGACCTATGTGCATACCCGGGGTGACTTTCTGCGCGAGGACAAAACGCAGGGGGTTCTCGCTCCGGATGTGCCCGGCTTCCTGCCCCATCCGTCAGTGGGTGCGGTCCCAGCAACGCGTCTCGATCTCGCCAAATGGCTGGTCAGCCGGGAAAACCCACTCACCGCGCGAGTAACGGTGAACAGGATTTGGATGCGGTATTTCGGGCATGGCCTGGTGGAGACGGAGAATGATTTCGGCACCCAGGGGGCCTATCCGACGCACCCGGAACTCCTTGATTGGCTGGCGGCCTGGTTCATGGATCACGGCTGGTCGGTGCGGGAGCTGCACCAGCTCATCGCCACCTCAGCGACTTACCGTCAGGCCTCGCTTTGGCGCAGCGATCTTGGAGCGGCAGATCCTCGGAATCTCCTGTTGGGCCGACAGAGCCGGATCCGTTGCGATGCCGAGATCGTCCGTGATTCGGCCTTGGCCGCCAGCGGCTTGCTTTCTCCCCGCATTGGAGGGCCACCAGTGCGGCCGCCCCAACCGGAAGGAGTCTATGCCTTCACTCAGAACAACAAAGGTTGGACAGCGGACACCGGTGCCAATCGTTACCGGCGTACTCTCTACACTCGCTTTTACCGCAGTGCTCCGCATCCCATGCTGACAACGTTTGATGCGCCTGATTTCCAATCAGTCTGTACTCGACGTCCTCGCTCCAACACACCACTGCAGTCGCTCACTCTCGCCAATGATCCCGGATTTTTTGAGTTTGCCCAAGGGCTGGCTTCCCGGCTGCTGCGCGAAATTCCGGGGTCCGATCACAAGGCGGTCCTCCAACGGGTCGGCCGCGCCTTCCTTCTCTGCTACTCGCGCACCCCTTCCGATGACGAGCTCGGGAAAGTGGTGGCTTTCCAAGCCTTGCAGGCCCGGCGCTTTGCGGCAAATCCCGAGGAGGCGGGGAAAGTCGCTCCTGGTGAGCTTCCCACCGGCATGGACCGCTCCGAGGCCGCCTCCTGGACCGCCGTGGCGCGGGCCTTGATGAACACCGACGAGTTCGTGACCCGCGAATGACAGCCGACGGTGCCTGGGGCGGTCAATGGCTGGTAGCGACTTCCGGCAAATAATAAAAGACGACGCCCAGCACCGCGTAGACTGCCAACAGGAGCGCGCCCTCGAGCCAGTTGGAGCGGCCGTCTCCCGATATCTGGCTGCTCACCGCGATCGCCAGCACCACCGCGATGACTTCCGGCAGGGTGAAGACCAGATCCAGCGGGGTGGGGGCAAAAAAGTGGCTCGAGATGACGAGGACCGGAGCGACGAACAACGCCACTTGGATGCTGCTGCCGATGGCGATCCCCAGGCTGAGGTCCATCCGGTTCTTCAGGGCCATCAACACCGCGGTGCTGTGCTCGGCCGCATTGCCGATGATGGCGACCACGACCACGCCGATAAAGACATTGTTCATCCCCATGGCATGCCCCGCATGCTCGACCGTGTGGACCAGAATCTCGCTGATCCAGGCGACCAAACCGGTTGCCACGACCAGGACAATGATGGAGACGCTCATCGGCCAGACGCCGGGCCCGACATGCCGGCGCTCGCCGATCACATTGTCCTCGGTGCTGTGGCCGTGACCCGAGAACAAATGCTTGTGGGTTCGCAGGGAGAACCACAGCCCCATCAGATAGGTCACCAAAAGGATGATCGAGATGATCAGGCTCAGTGGGACCTCGTTTTTGAAGCTGCCCGGATCCACCGAATGGTGAAAGGCAGCGGGGGCGACCAGTCCGACTGCGGCGATGGTCATCAGCGTGCTTTGCATCCTCGCACCGACCGCGTTGAAGACCTGCTCCTTGTTCTTCATGCCCCCGAAAAAGAGGGCCGCCCCGAGCACCAGGAGGACGTTGCCGATGATTGAGCCGGTCAGGGAGGCCTTCACGATGTCGGTGAGTCCCTGGCGCATGGCCATGAAGGCGATGATCAGTTCAGCAGCATTGCCGAAAGTCGCATTGAGCAGTCCCCCAATGCCCTCGCTGGTGCGCTCCGCGAGGTGTTCGGTGGCTCGCCCCATCCATCCAGCCAATGGGATCACCGCGAGACAGGCAGTGACAAAGGTCCAGGTTTGCCAGGATTCTCCCCGGGTTTGCAGATAGACCGCAGTGGGCACGAACACGAGCAACCAGTTCAGAGATGGTTTGAGGAGCGACTTCATACGAAATAGGGCGAGTGGGACGACATCTTGGCGGGAGGGAGAGGAACGTCAACCAAAGAAAATGCGTCAGGAGTCCTCCTTCCCCTTCCGCAGACCTTTTCGGACGAATTCTCTCAGGCCTTGTTCCTTGTTGGAGGCTTCTTCCATCAGGTGATCGAGCTGCCGCCGGTCTTTCTTTGTCGGTCGGCCGCTTCCTTCCACACGGACTGGCCCCCGATCCAATCGAAGGGCTTCCTGCCGGGCGGCTGCCGCGGCACGCCGTTCAGGAGGAGTCTCATCGTTCAAATACTCAGGAACCTTGGGAGCGCCCACCCGTCTATTCAGGACTTTCCTGACCCGGACAAGCTTGTCGTGGGAAGGCGGGAGGAGGTCGAGAAGGTCTCCCGGACGAATGAGGCGGGAAGGCTTGACCGGCTGGTCTAGGATTAGGACCCGGCTGTTGCGGCAGGCTTGGGCGGCTGCATCCCGGGTTTTGAAAAGCCTCACAGCCCACATCCAGACATCAATGCGGACACCTTCCAGAGCCGGGCGAGGGGATTCTGCTGATGTTGGCATAATAAAAATTGTAATAGAATGCGGAATTTCTTGAATTTCGCCTAATTTTTGGTAAAAGACAAAAATTCCAAATAGTTGAAATTCTTGCTTAAAAGTCAATAATCCTGAAAAATTTTAAAAACATGAAATTTTTCGTTGATTAATTTTATATTTTTACTATAATTTCCACATTGAAACCTCCACCAACCTGCCACCATAATGAAAAAACTGATTCTTGTATTGAACGACCTTGAAGGGTGCGGCAAATCCGCCACTGCCTGTGCGCTCTCCCATTGGATGCGCGATCGGGAAATCAACCATGCCCTTGTTTCTTCGGACGACAAGGCGACGGAAGACAGTTTTTACACGGGTTACTGGGACATGGAAGATTTGGAGGTTGCCCAGGTCATCAGTACGCTCGACAAAAATGATGCGGTCATTGTGGATGTGGCCACGGGATCGGCTCGAGCATGGTCGGATTTCTGCGAGGCTCATGAAATCGATCTTTTGCTTTCGGAACTGGATGTGGACATGACGCTCCTGATTCCGGAGCATCCGGGCGAACGTTGCCACGACGAGATCATTGATTTGGCCGAACTTTTCACCGACCAAGCGGATTACATCATCGCTCATCTCCCCATCGAGCCCCGCGGCTGTGGTGCGGCGAAGTGGAAAAAAAGCCAGGCCGCCAAGGCCATTGACTACCTGGGAGGCCAGGAGATCAATCTCCCGGCAATGACTTCGGAGCTCGAAACCGCGTTGGACTCCCATGGAATCACCCTTCCTGAGGCTCTTTGCGATCTCGCCAATCTTCCACGCTTTGTCGAAATCACGGCGACCCAGTGGCTTGCGTCCGCCGGAAAAGCTTTCGACAAAAGTGTGACCTACCTCGTGCCTGAAGAAGCAGGCTTGGGAACCTTCTGAGCGACCATTTCTCTCCGCTCCAACAACAGGAAAGGGACTCTAGCGCGGCTGGGGTCCCTTTTTTGCAATTGTGGGGATCACGCGGTGTCTTTCTCGCCTCTCAGGGAACCTTGAGCCCCGGCACGGTGTTCCGCGTGCCTGGTTGATCTGGTTCTGGGTCTGGAATGCGGAGGAGGAGGGGGATTTGCAACTTCCGCTCCAGCCTTTTGACCTCATGGATCAGGGTCGGGAGATGGTTTTTTTCTGCTTCGTCATAGAGTCGCTTCAGATAGGTGTATGCTTCCTGCTCTTTGCCGGGACATTGTGCCAGCTGGTAGCCGACGAACCGTTCCACGTAGCCGAGGACTCCTTTTTTTCCCAAGGCCAGTCGGTAGGTCTCGGCGGCGGCACAAGGATCGTGCTTCTTCCGCTCCAGAATCTGGGCCTTCTCCTGCAAAAGCTCTCCCCGGTCAGGAAACTCGGGGATCGCGGCGTCCAAATAGGCGAGGCCTTTGTCTGTCCAGACCTCCATCTCCCGGGCCCGGTCGACTCCGGAGGGCACGTGTTGACTGGTCTCGTAGTAGGCGCGCGCATTGTAGGCACAGTGCCAGGCCAGATCGATCCGGTGTTGATAGTCCTCAGGTTGGAGCAGGATGGTGATGCCATACCATTTCTCAACTTCATCCCAGTCGGCGATTTCCCACTTGTCCACCGCACTGAGTTTGGCATACACGGCCATGAGCGGCCGCATCCCTCCGAGGATGGCGAGAACGGAGTTGCGCCCAAGCTTGGTTTCGGTTTCTCGGGCCGGCACCGCCTGCAGCAGATCAGCTCCGCGGAGGCTGGCGATGAGCGGTGTTTCCCAAGCCCCTCGGACCGCCCCGAACGCCCATAAGACTAACAACACCAGGAGTGTTTTGCGGACCAGGGGCCGCCTTGGCCGGCCATGATAAACAGCAGGTATGTCAGGCTGGGAATCCATGGCTTAGAACTCTTTGTCGGAAAACATGTACCATCCGAGAAGGAGATAGACCAGGCAATAAACGCCAGCGTAAGCCGTGATTTCTGCCATGACCAGCGGCGAGGCAGTGGAGCCAGCCACGATCTTTTCGTGGACGTTGAAAATGTGGAAATCAGGCACCACTTTGGCCGCCCAGGCCAGCCAGTTGTTGGTGGCTCCTCCTTCCGACCAATAATCGACCGCAATGCGGTGGCCATGCCCAATGAGAAAGAAGGCGATGCCGACAATGATGGTAAAGAGGGAACTAGAGGCGAAGGTCGAGACCAGGATCGTTGCCGCCGCCATGACCGCCGCCTGAAGCAGGATAATCCATGCAGCCGTGAACAAACGGGGATGGAAGCCTTCGCTGCTGATTGCATCCAGCTGGCCCTGAATGTCAGCTGGAGTGAGGTCCGGGGACTGCTCCAGATAGCTGCGGGTCTCAGCGATCAGCCCGGCTTTGCGGAACTCCAAGACCAGGCCACTGAGTAGCAGCATCGCCCCCAGGGCCACGGTGATGACGAGCAGGACTCCGAAAAATTTCCCGAGCAAATACTCCACCCGTGGCACTGGCTTGGAAAGAATGGTGTAGAGGGTGCGATCCTCAATGTCCCGAGGGATGACCACGGCGGTGGCGGTGACGGCGAAAAGCCAGGCAAACAGCCACATGGCTCCGAAAGATGTCCCCCGGATCGTCGAGAGCTGCTGTTCGGCCGTGTAGAGCAGATTCACATTGCTCATCCCGAAGACCAGCACGGCGAAAAAGAGCAGAAAGTAGAACGTCCGCATTCGGACCAGCTGGGTGAACGTCGCTGCCGCCAGAGTCCAGATCCGGCCCGGGGAAAACATCGGCGGCACGGGACGGCCGGGCATGGGAGCGTGATTGGGGACACTCATGGTCGAGGGGGGGGAGAAGGCTCCGCCGAATGGACGCCGGCGGATCTGGCGTCGGCGAGTCCGCGTTCCACCTCATCGAGAAACAGGCGCTCCAGAGTCGTGCGCGGCCTGCCGAGGCTCAGAAGGTCCGCTCCCTCGGCTTGAATGAGGGCCTGGATTTTGCTGATCAGGGCCGGACTGGCCTCTTGCAGGAGGATTTCAGTCTGATTCTCAATGGCTGTCAGCTCATCAAGGGGACCTTCCCGGCGGAGCTTTCCCTGGAAGATGATCCCGACTCGGTCACAGACCTCCTGGACCTGTTCGAGGAGGTGGGAGCACAGGAAAACCGAGATCCCCTCTTGTTTGAGGCGCAGGATCAAATCGCGGATTTCACGGGAACCGATCGGATCGACCCCGGCCGTGGGTTCGTCGAGCACCACCAATCGGGGCCGTTGGACCAGCGCCTGGGCAAGTCCGATGCGCTGCAGCATGCCTTTGGAATACCCAGCCAGTCGGCGGTCCCGGGCGTGCTCCAGATCGACCAGTTCGAGCAATTCGCCGATGCGCTCCTGCAATGAGCGGCCTCTCAGGCCACACAGTTTGCCGTAAAACCTCAGCGTTTCAGCGCCCGTAAGGTGCTTGTAAAAATATGGGTTTTCCGGCAGAAATCCAATCTCGGAGCGAGCGCGCACATCGCTTGTGGAAAGGCCAAATACCTTGGTTGTTCCCAGGCTCGGGGCCATCAGTCCGAGCACCAGTTTCATCGTGGTGGATTTGCCGGATCCATTGGGACCAATCAGTCCATAAACCTCTCCGGCATTGACCGTGAAGCTGACCTTGTCCACGGCTACCATGTAGCCTTTGCTCCACTGCAACGGGAACACTTTGGTCAGTTCCCGGGCTTCAATTGCCGGGGGCGAAGAAGGAGGGGTGGAGGAGGAGCCGCTCATGGGAACATCAGAGGATGGAAAACCCACGGGCATTTTTGAGCAACGGGATGTCATACTCCTCCTGCTCGAGAATGTGGTGACCAAGGGGGCTGTCGTGCATTTCCTGGAGAAAGTCGGCGACTTCCAGGGGCTCTCCCATGACCTGCATTTCGACGCGCCCATCGTCCAGATTGCTCACCCAGCCGGTGACATCA
>ERZ795053.4111-NODE-4111-length-15987-cov-4.693071_pt1 | contig 15987 bp, 10 predicted proteins | sample MGYA00375137_ERZ795053 | MGnify/ENA primary metagenome ERZ795053 (study PRJEB30182, sample SAMN05720284) | activated sludge metagenome | isolation source: Anaerobic digester | place: Hong Kong | collected 2014-12-17 ...
CTGCGTGGTGAGGCCAATGTGCGGATCGTGGCTGTCGAGCCGTCGGCCTGCCCCAGCCTGACCAAAGGCCGCTTTACTTACGATTTTGGCGATACGGGCCACCTGACGCCGCTGGTCAAAATGCATACCTTAGGCAGCACTTTTGTGCCGCCCGGATTCCACGCCGGCGGACTGCGCTACCATGGGATGGGTCCGCTGGTCAGCCATTTATTGGACCTGGGTCAAATTGAGGCCACGGCTTATGACCAACTCGAAACGTTTGCCGCCGGCGTCCAATTTACTCAGGCCGAGGGTATTATCCCCGCCCCTGAGGCCAACCATGCCGTCGCCGGGGCCATTAAAGAAGCGCTTCGCTGTAAGGAAGAGGGTAAGAGCGAGGCCATTTTATTCAACCTGAGCGGACACGGTCATTTCGATATGCAGGCTTATATCGATTACCACGCGGGCGTCTTGGAAGCCTACGAATATCCTGAGGAAGAAGTGGCTATGGCGCTGGCCGGCCTGCCGAGTTTAGGGTAACGAAGGCTGGAGATTAGAGATTAGAGATTGGGAGATTACTTTAGAAAATCTCTTGTCTCCCCTAATCTTTTAGGAATGAAAATAACAAAACTTCTACTTTTTGGGCATGTCATTTCGAACGAATAGCGAGAAATCCCTACAGAGTCGCTTTGCTAACAGTCGTCTCAGGGATTTCTCCGCCTGCGGTTACGAAATGACATGCCGAAGTCATTTGTTTTCCAGCCCTTAATCCCTTTATTAACCAATCGCCTAATCTTAGAAAGCCCGGAGTTTTTAGCGACTCCGGGCTGTTTTTTTACTGACGGGTCACAATTTCAATGGATTGGCGTAGTTTGACGATGCTGTCGGGGGGGTAGTAGCCTTTGCGAAGCGAAACATTGGAGTAAATCAGCGTTCGAGGGCCGACCAGACAGCCGGGGTTGAGGACAGCGTTGCAGCCGCTTTGGGAGTCATCACCCATAATCGCGCCCATTTTGGTCAGACGGGTGTCGAAAGTGTCGCCATCGATGGTGATATTGAGGGTAGGCCGTTTGCCGGTGATGGAGTCTTTCTGGCTAACCAGGGTCAAGTTTGAGAGCTTGGTGCCGGCCCCTAAGTTGACTCGCGCCCCCAAAATGCTGTCACCGACGTAAGAAAAGTGGGGCGCGCCGGCATCGTTGAGCATGATCGAATGTTTGATCTCGCTGGCGTGGCCGAGCGTGCAGCCGTCGCCCATGATGACCTGGCCGCGAATATAGGCCCCGTGCCGAATGTGGCAGTTGCGGCCAATGTACGTTGGCCCAAAGATACAAGCTGCTTCTTCAACGACCGTACCCGGTCCGATTACAATATTATCGCCGATGAGTTTAGCGCTGGGAGCGACGTCGCCCTCGATTGAGCGCTGCTGTGTCTCGAAAATCTGGCCGAGATAGGCATTGAGATTATGCAATCCCTCCCAGACGTATTCCAGATTGGCAAATAGCTCAGCATGTTCAAAAGACGTTAGGTCAAAAAAGTCAGTTGGTTTTAGCATGGTCTTGTAAACCTCCACCTTCCTAAAAAATTTTACCTTGAGTGACACGAATTGGTACTGGGTGCGTAAACCTTTTGAGCCACGAATAACACGAATTTTCACTAAAAATTTTATCTTATTTGTGTTAATTCGTGACATTCGTGGCTGTTGATACTATTGTGTGGCATATTGACTTGTAATGCAAGAAACGAAAACCGGTCACTCCGCCACCACCCGCACGCCGCCCAATGTAATCGAGTCGGCCTGGACCGATGCCCCGTCATTCTCTAATAGACGTAATCGCTGGCCAGTATCGCCGTGATACAATCCAACCACCAAGTGATACGCACCGGGAGCGGCATCAGGGGCGATGGTTAGGGCATGGCTGTCGGTAATGATCTGGCCGGGCTGCCAGGTCGAGGTGGGCGCCGCGTCGTTTTGCGGTTCGCTGTCGTGTTGGGCAGCGCGTTGATCGCCGTCGCCGGTAAGATGAACGAAGACTTTGTAGTTGGCGCTGGGCATCCGGCGGGCTTGCCAGTACAGCGTCAGTGTCACGATGTCGCCGGGTTTGGCCTGTCGGGTATCGAGATCGTAGCCTGTCAGAACAATATTATCCTCAAAAACAAGCTCCTGCGGATTGGGCCGTTCGTCCGACTGCGGCTCGACCCTAATCTGGCCGAAGCGCACGTTATCCGTTCCCGCCGATGTTGGGAGGCGAACGCCGGTCGTATGGTCATACAATCCTACTTCAAAACGCGCCTGCGTTGGGGCAAAAACCGTGCGGGGCAGGCGCAGCGCGTAGGTGTCGGCCAAAATTACGCCCGGCTGCCATTGGCTGGTCGGATAGACTCCCGGGCCGGGGAAGACGTTGCGTTGGGCGATGATCAGATCTTGCTCATCCAGTAGGTGAATAAAAACAGTGTAGTCGGCGTCGATGGGCTGATCGCTGCGCCAGTAGAGCGTGAGTGGTAGGGTGTCGCCCGGTTGTACGGTTGAACCGTCAGTGTCATAGGCCAGCAGTTGGATCGACTCGCCCAACGTTGCCTCAAGGGGGTGGGCCGAAGCGGGCAGTTCTGTGAGTAGAGGCGGAGGAGCGTAGGCCGGCGCAATCACGCCCCACGGCGTCCACACCGCGACCACAAATAGCCCAATTATCGGCGCAATTTGCCAGCGACGAGGAATGAGAATGGCCCAACCCGCCGTCCAAAAAATCGCCAGCGAGGCCAAAGCCGGAAATAGCAATCGACCCTGAGTGGCCGGGGTGCGCAAGGTCCACTGAACGAAACCGGTGATCAATAACACCAGCCAACCTAACAGAATTGGCCATGCCAGCTTAAACTGGGGTGAAAATAGTTCGGCTCGTCGGGCCGGGCGGAACAGCGCCAGCGGCAAACCGGCCAATCCGAGCAGCAGTACGATATTGAAAATAGGGTAAACTAGCGAGGGCAACGGCACGGAGAAGTAGCCAAACAGGCCCCAAAACGAACGCATTAGCCCCGGCACTTCGCTTAGTAACTGTTCGGCCGTCGGCGGGACGGGGCGGGCGCCCATCATTTTGACCATGATTTCTGTGCCGGTCCAATCGCTGTAGAGCCGGAAATTGCGCCAGTACCACCAGCCCGCCACGGCTATCGCCAGCCCGCAGACGATCACGTTCCCCAAAATCGCCGTGCGCCAAGATCGATACCTGATGCCTAAAATAAGCAGCGTTAAGCCAACCAGCCCCAGCAGTCCCAGACCACTGACTTTGGTCAACATCCCTAGCCCCACTAAGACCCCCAATATGACGAATTCCGTCAGTCGTATTCCTCGTGAGGCTAAGGCTAAGGCTGAGGCTAAGTAAGTTAACCTTAGGAGGATTAAAGAGGCCAATAAGGTGATGAGGTTGTCGTTGTTGACCGAGGCGGAGATAAAGAGAAACATCGGATTGAAGGCGACGAAGGACATCGCCAATAGAGCCAAGTGTAGATGAGCCGGCCAGATGTGGCGGGCCAGGGCGTAGATGGTGATGATCGTGCCGAGACCCAGCACAATGGAGAACAATCGGGTTAGGTGAATCGCCAAAACCGCGCCGCGCCAGGGCCACTGTTCGGCGGTGGTGTGGATGACGATGTTGGCGTTGCCGTCGGGGCTGACCAGACCGATGTCGGCGTGAGGGTTGCGGTATATGAGGTCGGGTAGGTCATCGCTGGAGATGGGGGCGGTGAGCAGGGCTGCCAGCGCGTAGTAGAGCGGCGGCTGGCTGCCTTCTTGCTGCCAGAGTTGCGGGTTGGCCGGGTCTTGGACGGGCAGTTCCGCTGTTTGGGCCAGATGCCAGACGAATGGGTAGTGCCATAACTCATCGGGCGATTCGAAAATAGGGGTGACGATACTATAAACGGTCGCTAAAAATGTGAATAGAAGCGCAATAAAAATCGCGGAGCGGGGCAGAGGCAAAAATGACGAGCGGTTACTGGACATCGGCAAGGCGGCCGGCCACCTCCGGAAGCGCGGTAAGTTGCTCGTACAACCGCTGGGCGATATAGTCGTTGCCGCTGACCGTGTAATGGCCCGCCGCGCCGGGGAAATCAACCTCGCCTTCGCGCAGGAAGAGCGCCGGTACGTCGCTAGCAGGCAGCATGCGGAACTCCTCAATCAGATCGATGAAGGGGATGCCTAAATCTTGGGCGGCCAGTCTCACTTTCTGCCGCCACTGCTCAGTATCGCCCTGCGGGTCGGGCTGGTAGTCGTTCAAGGTGGGGAGGTATACTAATACCAGGAGACTGTTTTGGTCGCGGTTAAGCTGCTGCAAATCTTGGAGAATGCCGACGTTGACTCGCTCCAATAGCCAGTCATTCTGGGTCAGTTGGTTATTGGTCTCGGCTTGGGCGGAATTTTGAAACAGTCCGCTTAACAGTTGCACGGTTTTAAGCTTTTTGAGCGACTCACTGTTTTGGGTTAGCCACGGCACGTAAAAGGCCCGCTCCGGCACAGGGACATTGCCCACCACTAACCGGCCGTCTTGGACATCAAGCACCGGTTTGCCGTAGCCCAAAAAGCTATCGGAACGCATCCGCTCAAAATCGTTGGTGATGAAGGTGAACAGATGAATATCATGAGCCAGGGTTGTCCCGTCGCGTTTGTACCACAGATAGGCCTGATCGACGCCGTAACCGCCCTGGCCCATATTGACAGTTTGCAGCCGGTTGTCGAGCGCGGCCAGCCGTTGGCACCAGGTGTGGTCGTTATCGACGCCGTAGCCCAGGGTAAAGGAGTCGCCGGAGCAGATGACTCGCAGTTGCCCGGTCGGGACGGTTTCGCCAAAATCTTCATCATTGCGAAACCCTTGAGCGTTGGTCTCCAGATCCAGCCCGGGACCGTACATATTTTCAATATAGACATCCGGCTGGTTGACCCAGCCCAATTCGGCGTCGTATTGGGTGTGAGTTCGTTCGGCTACGGGGGGGGTGCCGGCTATCGCTTGAAAAAAGAGAATGAAGCTGGCCAGACCTTCGATCAAGAGAAAAATGACAGCCACGACAATGAGGTTGAAGATCAGAAAGGTTAGTAATTTTTGGGTGGTGCGAACTGCTGTTTTCATACGGTTTGTTTTGGTTTCGCTCCAGTTGGACAGAACGAGTTGGACAGACTCACGGATTATAGTCAGGATGGGGGTATAGTTCAAACTGGATATTTGAGGAATCAAAACACCCGTCGGAGCGGACCTCTGACGGGTGTTCGTGAATTTAAGTTATTGTTCGGTTGCTTTACGAGCAGTCGTACCGATCGGGGCGGGTAATGACGCAGTAGGTGGCGGTCGCCCCGCCGCGATTGATGAAGCGAACGTAATATTTGGTATCGCGCTGGATTGGGCCTTGCCAGATAAACTCCACGGTATTATCGTTGCCGTCGCGATTACCCTGCTTGGTGGCAATGCCGACATTGGGGACCAGATTGGCATCTTTGGGCGGCCAGACCGGAATATCGTTTCCGAGATAGACCATGATTTCAATTTGATCCGTATTTTGCACAAAGGCAATGAGCGTGGCTTCGGTTTCCTGATTGGAATTAAAGGTGTACCACTGTTCGCCGCCGGAGCCTAATGTCCCCCAGAAGTTACTCCCCCACAGCGTAAACGCACCGAGACCACCGCCGGTTGGGGGGGGCGGCGTTGCGGTGGGTGGTGTAACCGGGGTAGGGGTTGGTTCATCGGCCTCGGCTTCCGGGGTGGATTTGCTGCCTGTGGGACGGGTATCGGTTGAGGATTCAGCGATATCTGAGTCGTCATCGACGACGGCTAACTCGCGGCCGTTGAGTTGCCCTTCGAGAAGTTCGCCGGTCGCCAAGCGAATGACCTCAACATCGAGCGCATCGCCGGGATCGTGGCTGCGCAGCGTATCGCAGTATTCCTCCATTGTCCCTACAGTGGCTAAGGTGTGGTCTTCCAAAGTCATAATAAGATCGCCGCCTTCTATCCGCGCTTGGTCGGCCACAGAGCCGGACTGAACCGATTTGACCCAGATACCGGAAATACTATCCTCCTCATTCCAAAAGGCCTGGCCGTTGATGCCAATGGATTGAACATCTTCACCCTCACGCAGGCGTTCGATAATCGTCCGGGCCTCGTCGCGAGCAATGGCCCGGTATTGAATACTGACCCCTTGCTGGTTTAAATCGAAATTGGCATAATTGACGGCCACTACTCGGCCATCTTCGGTGACTAGCGGGCCGCCGGAACTGCCGGGGTTGATGGTCGCATCGTGTTCGATCACGCCCTCGACCGAGGCCCAGTTGGTTTGGCCGCCGGCTTTTTGTTTAGAGACGATACCTGACGTCAGCGTAAATTCCGGATCGCCTAGCGGGTAGCCGGCCGCGTAGACCGGCAGTCCGGCGTAGATATCGCCCTCGTACCACTCTAAAGCCGGATAGCCGTCGCCCTCGATATCGATCACCGCCAGGTCCGAACATTCCGAAACGCCTACGACTCGCGCATTGAGCGCCTTGCTCTCGCCGCCGACGTAAACCTTCCAACTACGGCCGCCGGTGACCACGTGGTTATTGGTCACGGCCAGACCGCTCTCATCGATGATAAAGCCTGAGCCGGTCCCTGATTGAGCATAGACCGTCCCGTCGATATCGGTTAAACTGGCATCCGTCTCTATTAAGATGGTGGCGCTTTTGACCATACGCATCGTGTCGCGTAGTTTCAACAAAGCGGCCTCCCGATCGAGCGGTTTCACGTCTTCAGACGTCTCCTCAATTAGCGGCTCTTCTACGGCCACAGCCTCGACCGTTTCCGATTCATCCGTAGCCTTGGCCTCGACTTCAGCCCCCGCTGTCGGCTCGTTCGTCACTTCCGGGGCCGTGGTCGCCTCCGGTTCGCTTCCGAAGGGCAGCAGCCCGCAGCCTAAGCTTAAAGCTACTAAGAGGATCGATATCCATTTAAGTGCATGTTTTTTTGCTCTCATCTCTCGTCTCATAGCGGCTAGGGTAAAGCCCCAACCAAGTTAAAGGTATCGAATAGATGCTGCATATCCTTGCGGCTCAAATTTAGACCGGTCAAATAGATGGCAAATTCATTGGAGTCGGCCGGCTTAATAGACAGAAAGACGAGCCGGTTGTTCTCTGGGCCACAATTTTCATAAAAGTCCATCACGCCGTTGTAACCGGGATGCTCATTGTAATCGAACCGTTGAGACGGGCCACAGTCGCCGGTTAAATCGGCATGATCGAAGCCATCGAGGAAAGCGGCCGGACTGAAATCCGGCACCGTACTGAAAACTACAAATTGAATACCGCTGTCGGAAGTTAGGTTGCGAAAAATGCTTAAATCACTGGCCGCGTCGATAGCCACGGCGACTTGGGTTCCGTCATCATCGAGCCAGGGACTCCCGTCGATATCGGTCCAACCGGCAGGTATCTCCATTTCAAATGCGCCGGAATTATCGGTAACAATCACATAGTCGCTATCGTCGCCGGGGCCAAGAATGTTGTCCGAGGTTGAGTCATTTAGTAGTTCGGAGTTGTCAAACTCCTCAATGACCTCCAACTCGCGTCCGTTGAGTTGACCCTCCAGAACTTGTCCGGTAGCTATCCGCAGAATTTCAACGTTCAGCGTATCGTCCGGATCGTGACTGCGCAAGGTGTCGCAGTATTCCCGCATGGTGCCTTCGGTGGCCAGTTCTCGCTCTTCCAAACTGGTGATGATATCGCCGCCCTCAATGCGCGCTTTATCTGCCACCGAGCCGGATTGCACCGATTGAACCCAGATTCCCGAAAATTCGCCGTCATCGCTCAGCAAAGCTTGGCCGTTCACGCCAATGGCCATAAAGTCTTCACCTTCGCGCAGCCGGTCGATGATGTTGCGGGCTTCATCGCGGGCGATGGCAAAGTATAGAATACTGTAACCTTGCTGTTGGCTATCGAGATTGGCATAATTGACGGCTACTACCTGACCATCCTCGGTGACCAGAGGGCCGCCGGAGTTGCCGGGGTTGATGACCGCGTCGTGTTCGATCACGCCCTCAACCGAGGCCCAACTGGTTTGCCCGTCGGCTTCCTCTTTCGATACAATCCCCCGCGTCAACGTAAATTCAGGATCGCCTAAAGGAAAGCCGGCGGCATACACCGGTAACCCGGTAAATATTTCGCCTTCATACCATTCTAAAGTGGGGTAGCCGTCACCCTCAATGTCGATGACCGCCAGGTCTGAACATTCAGATACCCCCAGTACTCTGGCATTCAAGGCTCTGCCTTCACCCCCCACATACACCTTCCAACTACGTCCACCGGTTACAACGTGATTGTTGGTAACAGCAATACCGCTTTCATCAATAATAAAACCGGAGCCGGCGCCGGATTGAGCATAAACGGCGCCATCGATATCGGTCATGCTGGCATCCGTTTCAATTTGGATCGTGGCGTCTTTTACCCGCTGCATAGCCTCGCGTAGCCCAGAGGCAGAACCGGTATTGCCCCCCTCACTTGTTGGTTCGTTCGCTTCATTGCTGTTTGTATCTCCGTCGGTATCAGTTCCCGACTCGTCAGGTGCGACTGGTTCCTCAGTCTCCACGGGTTCGGCTTCGGCTACATCGACCGCTTCCGTCGGTTCTGGTTCCTGGTCGTTCCCACCCATAATGCTACTACAGGCCAAGCTAACTGCTACAAGCAGTAATAGGAGTAACTTTATGGTCCGGGATTTATTAGGCATTACAATTCTCCTCAAGAAAGATTAATTGAAAAGCTACAAAAATATTTTCATGCATAATGATTTTTGAGAAACTAATTTACTTCCGATTGCTACCTGTTGTTTTCAGGCGTTGAGGTTTTACAATTCGCTCGCAACGAGGTGGAGCGACAACTCATCTGAGTACGGCCACAACGTGAGCTAATTTGTAACAAGCGCAACAACAATTTAAGGGGAATGATGTTTAGCGGAGAAATTTGTTCCCGTTTCTTAAATTTCAGGGGAATATTTACCGGCTGCCTTGCCGACAGATAATATGATTCAGAAGTTAAAACACAGGATAGGTGGCATGGTGAAACAACGTTCTTTTTTCATTTTATAAAATTTTTAGGGGGTTTGTCAAGTGGGTAATTTAAGCCGTTGCGATACCGATTTACCGAATTTCTGATAACGATTGTTCCAGCGCTAACAGCCGGGCTTCCAGCGCCGATACCCTTTCGGTCAACGTAGCGTTATCCGCCGCCAACTGTTCGATTTGCTGCTGCTGTCCGGTGATTTGCGTTTCCTGGCTTTGGATCAGGCCATAGAGACCCTGAATGGCGGCCAGCGCCACACCATCGGTATCGACGGCGGTTAGATAGCGCTCATCCTCACCAACGCCAAAGGCGGCATAGAAATCTTGCGCCATTGGACCGATGTGGCGAATGCCCGCATCTTGCGTTTGGTAATTCCAGGTGCTAATCGGTACACCCATCAGTAAGGTAAGAATTTCCAGTTCGTTGACCGGGACAATGTTGGCTTTGGCGTGGCGGTCGCTCAACGTTTGCCAAGAGCCGCTGCCCTCGGCGAGCTGCACTCCGGCCAGCGGCCGGCCGTTGTCGGCTACGGCCGTAATAAGACGCACCCCACCTGTTGCTCGCACCGCGAACTCGTTGGCAGCTTCAGAGACAAAGTCGGCGTCGGTGGCGTCGGCCAGCAGTAGGGCGCCGTCGTGGCCGGCGTCGATCTGCGCCCGGCGACCCACAGCAAAGCTGTAATCGCCGGCCGCGATATTTTCGGAACCGGCCGCGATGCCGGCAAAATCGCCGCCGGCCACGTTCTCCTGCCCGCCGCCGACCGTGGCGCCCAAACCGGCGGCCACATTGTCCTGCCCGCCGCCGACCGTGGCGTAGCGGGCATCTTCCATCGTGTCGTTGCCATTGCCGGCCCGGTTGGCTCGACCCCCGGCGACTGTGCTATAGCGATCGGTGGCCTGATTGCTCAACCCGCCGCCTATCGCGACGTCTTCTCCGGCGGCAATGTTGCCCGCGCCGCCGGCAATGGCTGATCGCCGCCCGATGGCCTGGTTATTCAGGCCGCCGCCTATCGCGGCGTAGGCATTCGTCGCCGTGTTGCGTGTTCCCCCACTGACCGTGCTTTCGAATCCATTGGCGGCATTTTGCGTCCCACCCCCGACCGTTGATTGCGGGCCGTCGGCGATGTTAGCTGTGCCGCCGCCGACGGTAGCGCTGAGACCGTTGGCCGTGTTAAATGAGCCGCCGCTGACGGTGGTATAGGCCAAGTTGGCGCTATTCCGTTCGCCGCCGCCGATGGTGCTGCTGCCCCCGATAGCCAAGTTAGCAAAGCCGCCGCCAATGGTCGCCCGGTAAGCCGTGGTCGTATTGTTGTAACCACCGCCAACAACGGCTTGAGCCGCGGCTTCGTTGCCCAAACCTCCGCTGATGGTTCCAAAATCGGCCGTAACAACGTTAGGAAAACCACGATTTCCTCCTCCACTAATCGCGCCGCCAACGACACCTTCGTGCACGTTATTACCGGAATAGCCGCTTATGATGTTGGGCGGCGTCCCCGCTTCGGAGGCTTTCATGGGTAAGGTATAATCGAATTCGCGAGAGATTAAGATCAAGGCCAAAAGGACAATCACGCTAACTAACCATCTTCGCTCAGTCATGTTTGTCTCCATTAAACATAAAGGTCTGGAGCATCAAAGCTTGCTTTGATCGTATTTGACAAAGTAAGCTTTATCGCTCCGGTCAATTTTCATTTCAACCAACTAATCAACTAATCAACCAACCAACCAACCATCCATCCAACCAACCAACCATCCATCCATCTCAACACCCCTCCGGTGTAGGCCAGTGGCCGCTAATGGCGGCTTCCAGCGAGGGCGGCTGGCAGCGATCGATCAAGCTCCCTTCTGCGCCGGACTGCTTGATCCAGACGCCGAGACCCAGGTTCTTGGCGCGCAAGCCAAATGCGCAGGGATCGTCATCCGTTTTCAGGACGAGCGAGCGGCCGTCAGCTTCCCATATATAAGTTCCGGTTTCAAGATGGCAGTTGGGGTCATTAAATACGGTCAACTTATCGCCAACTATAGTAAATGAACCGATTCCGTGAAAGCCCGTACCATCATGCGAGACCCTAAATGCGCCGGAATCCAGTTTTAATGTCCATGTGCCGCCCTCAGCTCGATAGGGCGCACAGCGCCGGCATGGCGTGGGGGTCCCTTCAAAGTTAACCTGCTTGGTGTATAGGCCATCGAGAATGGTTGGCGTTGGCGGTGGCAGTGGGGTCGTGTAGGGATAGGGCTGCAAACTATCAGCCGCCGGGGATGGCGTAGGAGCGACTTGATCTGAGCTTGGCGCGGGATCAGTTGGCGCAAGCGAGGTGTCGGCTACTGTGTCCGAGGCAGGCGGTAATCTGGGGGTAGAGTCATTCGCAGCACAAGCGGCCATAACGAGAATGAGGAGCAGCACGCCGGCCAGGTTAATTAGAGTTACTTGCTTTCCACTTTTCATATCACCCACGTCACCGATTTTGACAAAGTTATTATAACTAGCTAATCTACTTTTGATGGTTAGATTTTAGCGTAATGCTCGTAACCTGTCAAAACTGTTTTATTGGTTATAATAGAGTCAATATGAATGAACATGAATCTATCCCAACTTTTAAGTGGCTTGGCGGCTGGCCTTGTCTGGATTTTGTTGATAGTAAAAATTGGGACAGCCACGAGGCCAAATATGAGCGATTTCATCATTATCCCGATCTGGTCTGGTGGAATCATCAGGCCGGCTTTCTTAGTGACGTTGAGGTCGAAACCCTGTTAGAGCCGGCGCAGCAGCAGCCGGCTAGAGCGCAAACTGTTTTTGAACGAGGCATGACCCTACGCACTGAAATCCATCGAATTTTTTCGCGAATTGCTGCGGGTGAATCGTTAGCGGAAAGTGATTTAGCCGGACTTAATCATCTTCTGCTGGATGAGTCGATTTCATCGACAATTATACCCGCCGGTCAGGGTTACACCTGGAGCTGGGGCGGCGAGGCTAACGCCTTGGAGCGTGTTTTGTGGCCCATTGCATGGTCGGCGGCGGAACTACTGGTGTCTGATAAGTTGGGTCGGGTCGGCCAGTGCGCCGGGGAAAGCTGTGGTTGGTTGTTCTTAGATACCAGTCGTAATGGCAGCCGGCGCTGGTGTGAGATGAAACATTGTGGTAATCGGGCCAAAGCTCGGCGGCATTATCGACGCACGAAAGGGTAGATGGATAGTTGGGTGGTTGGATAATTGGATGGTTGGTTTAATAGATGAGGGCATACCTCTCAAATCAAGACCTTAGCTTCAGCCTTTTATTCGAAAGGTTTCTCGCCCGTCTCTTTGAGGGCATCTTCCAGCTTTTGATCGCTTTCGACGATTTGTAGGTAGACTTCTTCCAGGCTACGAGGTATTTCACTGAGAGTGACAACGGGGGTGCTTTGGCGAGCCAGCTCCGAGAGAAGTGCCGGATTGAAGTGGAGCGGATCGGGGACGGTGTATCTGACCCAATCTTCGCCGTGGGTGACGACTTCGACTTTATCACGCAAATAGTTGACCAACCCATTCATCGGCCCGGCCAGCCGTAGCTCCATTAGCGGATCGCCGAGAAGCTGCTTTTTCAACTCAACCGGTGTACCCTGGGCGATGATCTGTCCCCGGCGGACAATGGCGATGCGATCGGCCAGTTGTTCGGCTTCGGCCAGATTATGGGTACAGAGGACGATGGTGCGCTGCTCGCGGCGCAATTCGACGATGGCATCGCGTACCAGTTTGGCGCTGTGCGGGTCCATAGCTGAGGTCGGCTCATCGAGAAAAAGCACATAGGGATCGTGCAGCATAGCTCGCACCAGGGTTAATTTCTGCTTCATCCCTTTCGAGTATTTACCGACCTGTTTATCGTGGGCTTCCCACAATTCAAACCGCTTGAGCAACTGCTCACTGCGGCGGCGGATGATGTCGCCGGGCATGCCCTGCAGTTCGCCGAAAAAACGCAGGTAGTCCAGCCCTTTCATGCGCATATACAGGCCCGGAAATTCGGTTAGCAGCCCGATAACCTGCCGCACGGCTTGCGCATCTTTTACGGTATCAAAGCCGGCGATTTTGGCCCAACCTCGGGTGGGCGTCAGAATCGATCCGAGCATGCGCACTGTCGTTGTTTTACCGGCGCCGTTTGGACCTAGCAGAGCTAGAACTTCGCCCTCCGGCACCTGCAAGCCAACATCCCTCACGGCGGTGAACTCGCCGAACTCCTTGGTTAAATTAACTGCTTCGATCATCACTTTACCTTAAACCGGGTGATAATTACCACATATCAAGTGTAGCGTGAAGGTATGGCATTGTCAACAGCCCCGGCTGAAGCATGGTCTTGGGCAGACCCACGGTCTCTACACCAATTTCGTTTGAAATGGTATAATGGATACAGGGAGTTACAAATTCAGAATGACCGCCAAGGCGACGGCGGCAATGACTCCGAACTCGGCCAAAGTGCGGCGGCTGAGGGTTCCTAAAAGTTGCTGTTGGGCTGTGCCGATTAGTACATAGAAAATTAAGAATACCAAGAGGCCGGCATTGAGCGCTCCGACCCGCCAATAGTTCAGCGCCCAGGTCACCTGGCCCAGACTCAAGCCGATAATTATGGCAAAAAGCCAGGTTTTCGAGATCTGTTTCGGGGTGTAACGCAGCAAAGCCAGAGCAATCATTCCGCTGACAAGCGAAACGCTGGTGGCGCTAATCAAGCTGCGGCTGCGACTTTGATAGATAACGATAAAGAAGAGCAGGGCAATGGCGTAACCGATAAATTGCTGCCATATCCGGCTCCAAAGCGAACTGTTTTCGGGTGCAACTTGTCGGAATTCCGTCAGAAGCGTTAGCCACAGCAGCAAACCTACTCCAATCAGCCCGCCAGCCCAGGTTAGTGGCGAGGGGGCCAATCCTAATGTTTGTGTTGCCAGAATGACCAGTAGACCAGGCAGCACCCAAAAGGTGGCCAGGTATCCTAATTTGCGGGATGACAGCAGCGGATGCGTTCGGATGACGGTATCGGCCCCGGCCATAACTAACGCCCCTAACAGGATCACCATCAACCATCGTTGCGGCGAAACAACGGTAAGCGGCGATCCGAACAACATAACCGATGTGACTTGCGCAGGGAAATTGAGTACAAAATACAGCGCTAAACCGATCAATGTCAGGCTAACAACGCCACTAATTCGTTCGTATGTAAGCATTATCCGTACTATCCAACCAACTATCAACCAACCATCTATTCATCTAACTAACCTATTATTAAACTACCCATCCGACGATCTCACAACTATCCATTCAACCAAACTATTATCAAACCAACCAACCAACCACCAATCTATCCAACCACCCAAATCGAACCAACAACTCTGGATTCTAGCCCACTGTAAATGTTTGTCAAAATGCGTAACTTGAAACCTTCACAGATCCTACCGCCAGTTCTGTTCATCATTTTACCGCTAATTCTCTTCTGGCGATGGCTGATCCTCGGCGAGGTTCTGTATTGGGGCACAGTGATGCTTCAATTCTGGCCGTGGTGGGAGCTGGTCAAAGAAAGCCTGCTTCAAGCGCAGTGGCCGCTGTGGAATCCGCTGCTCGGTAATGGGACGCCGCTGCTGGCCAATTTACAAAGCGCGGTTTTTTATCCTCTTAACCTCATTCTTTTACTTATACCGACCGCCCATGCCCTGACGTTGTCGATTATCCTCCACCTCAGCCTAGCTGGGTTGGGCATGTATGCGTATGCTCGGCAGTTGAAGCTAACCGGCTTTGCGGCTACTATTGCCGCCTTGGCCTATATGTTCAGCGGCTACATCATTGGGCGAACGCAGTTTATTGTGATGGTTCAGGCCGCGGCCTGGCTGCCCCTACTGTTACTGCTTGGCGATAGGCTGGCTGCTCGGCGACGCCTGCTCGACGCCTTATGGCTGGCCGTTGTGCTGGCGGTGCAGCTGCTGGCCGGTCACGCCCAGTTGTGGTTTTATAGCCTATGGCTTACCGGCAGCTATATTGTGTTTAGAAGTTGGCAGTGGTCAGGTAGTCAGACTGATCGACCAAATACTCTTAACCCTCGACTTCACAATGGCCTTGCGCGACCTGAAAGCTCAACTTTATCACCGACTTCGGCCCCCGTCCCCCGCCTCACGGTTATGCTTCAAGCCGTCGGCTACTTAGCGCTGGCCGTCTCGCTGGCGCTGCTGCTGTGCGCCGTCCAAGTTCTGCCGACAGTGGAGTTCCTGTCAGTATCGCCTCGTAACGACGGCGCCGAGCGCACGTTTGCCCTCACCTACTCCATGTGGCCCTGGCGGTTGATCACCCTAGTTGCGCCTGATTTTTTTGGTAATCCGGCTCAAGGCAACTATTGGGGCTATGGCAATTATTGGGAAGATCACGCTTACCAGGGAATTCTGCCGTTTATTCTGGCCCTAACGGCTCTATGGTATTACTTTAAAATGCGGCGACAGCCGGCTCAAGATCTGAACTCAGAAGTCTCCGCTTCGACTGAAGCGATATTAAACGTCGTGCCGTTTTATGCGGTTGTCGGGGCGGTCAGCTTAATTTTGGCGATGGGGTGGAATACGCCGGTGTATCTGTGGGTGCTCGATGTGGTTCCCGGGTTTAGTTTTTTTCAGGCCCCGGCTCGACTACTTATCTGGTTCACAGTGGCTGTCGCGGTTTTGGCTGGGATTGGGGCTCAGTGGTTCGAGTCGACGGACCAAAGTCGACCTCACTGGCGGCGCTTTTTGGCAGCTTGCGTGGCTCTGACCTTGGTCGGGGTGAGCGGGCAGGTGTGGTTAGCCGGACGGGAGCTAACGTTTCTGGTCGCGACTCGTAACCTGGGCATTCTGTTGATCATCGCCGTGATACTACTGCTGCTTAAGCCGGCCTCGACCGGATCAATCTCAGCCAGAGAAAGATTTTGGCAAGGCGGGGTCGTGCTTTTTGTAGCCCTAGATTTACTGTGGGTGGCCTGGCCTT
>ERZ795053.4112-NODE-4112-length-15985-cov-5.727809_pt1 | contig 15985 bp, 12 predicted proteins | sample MGYA00375137_ERZ795053 | MGnify/ENA primary metagenome ERZ795053 (study PRJEB30182, sample SAMN05720284) | activated sludge metagenome | isolation source: Anaerobic digester | place: Hong Kong | collected 2014-12-17 ...
CCGCAACGCCGTCGTGAGCTGCGAGGTGGCCTACGACGACCTGCCGGTGCCCGTCGGCCACCGGGTGGGCGACGAGGGCCACGGGTTCCGCTACCTGCTCGACGGCCTCAACCCCGAGCGCATCCTGATCGCCGCCGAGGCGCTCGGCACCGGCCGGGCTGCGCTGCGGCGGGCGGTGGCCTACGCCAACGAGCGCATCGTGTTCGATCGGCCCATCGGCCAGAACCAGGGCATCGCCTTCCCGCTCGCCCGCGCCCACATGCAGCTCCACGCCGCCGAGCTCGCCATCCGCGAGGCGGCGTGGCGCTACGACCACGGCCTCCCGTGCGGCGAGCACGCCAACACCGCCAAGTACCTGGCCGCCGAGGCCGGCTACGCGGCGGCCGACCAGGCGGTGCAGACCCTGGGCGGCATGGGCTACGCGGGGGAGTACCACGTGGAGCGCTACTGGCGCGAGGCCCGTCTCATGCGCCTGGCCCCGGTGAGCCAGGAGCTGGTGCAGAGCTTCGTGGCCACCAACGTGCTGGGCCTGCCGAAGAGCTACTAGTCGCGGGTGAAGTACGCGGAGCTGTTCACGAGGAACGCGACCAGCCGCTGCTCGCCGTCGCTCGAGGGGATCTGGGCGACCCAGGTGGTCTGCTCGGCAGCGGTGGGGTAGCGGTCGAGGAACCGGAGGAACTGGTCGTCGACCAGGCGGCGACGGGCCTCGGGGGAGTTGATGAACTGCAGCGCCACCGAGCCGCGGTCGGCGCCGTTGTTCAGCTTGTTGGTCCAGTAGGCCTGGCCCGACGGGTCGGGGCGCCGGCCCAGGACGTCCTGGTAGGCGGAGAGGACGTAGGCGGCGTTGGTGCCGCCCGCCTTGGTGAAGTACTCGCTGGAGCCGAACAGCTGCGCCCGGAACCGCCACAGCGCCTTGCCGTTGCGGATGCTGTTGATCCAGTAGGTGCGGCCGCCGGGGTCGGCCGCCCGGCGGAGGTAGGTGAGGAACACCCGGTCCACGTCGAGGCCGCGGTACTCGTCGGAGCCCATCAGCAGGGCGGTGACCTGCGCGCGGGTGGCCGACCCGCCGTCGAGGGCGGCGTCGAGCGCTTCGAGCTCGCCGTCGGACGCGAAGCGGAAGAGGAGGTCGCGCGTCGCCCGGTGGGCGAAGCCCCGGTTGCGGTCGGTCCACGGACCGTGCACCCGGTAGTCGGCGGTCCGCCCCATCCGCACGTACTGGTAGGTGCTGTCGTCGGGGCTGACCCCGACCACGTCGTTGTCCGGGCCGGCGGTCGTGACCTCCCACCCACCGCTCGGCACCGTCACGTCGAGCAGGTTCGGGCCGCCGTTGGCGCCCACGCCATCCACCACCCGCGGCCCGGCCACCACGTCGACGAGCGACCGGTGGTTCGGGGCGCCGGAGGTGAAGTGCGAGGGCGCGAGCAGGCCGGCGGCGCCGGCCGGGAAGACCAGCTGGCCCGTGCGGTGGAGCGACACGGTCCAGCGCTGCTCGCCGGGGGTCCCGGTAGGCCGGATGCGGGTGACCACGTCGCTGCGGTTGGCCTGGACGTGGAACGAGTCCTCGGCGCCGAGGTGGTCGAGGTCGCGGTCGATCCGGTAGCTCGTCGTGTCGTAGACGTAGTCGAGGATGCTGTCCGCTCCCGTGTCGACCAGGTCCGTGGAGCTCTCGGTCCAGATCCCATCGGCCCCGCCGCCGGAGCGGAGCTCGTTCGTGCCGCCGTTGCCGTAGAGCGTCTCGGCGCCGTTGCCGCCCGTGAGCACGTCGTCGCCGTCCTCCCCGCGCAGGATCACCGTGCTGAGGGTCGTGCCGGCGACGATCCCCGTCGTCGACAGGTGATCGTCGCCCTTGCCGCCGAAGAGGTAGAGGTACTCGGCGCCCGTCGCCGAGCGCGTCGTGGTGGTGGCGCCGCTGAAGGCGATCGACGTGGTGGGGCTCGACGCCGTGACGGCGATGGTGTCGTCCCCGTCGCCGCCCTGCACGTCGAGGCGGTCGTCGGTGCTCGCGCCGAGGCTGACCGACGCGTTGGGCGGGCCCACGGCGAGGAGCGTGAGGATGTCGCCGCCGTCGCCGAGGTCGATCGTGTCGACGCCGGGGCCCTCGGTGACCTGGTCGGTGCCGCCGCCCATGCTGACGTTCGTCGTCGTCGTCCCGCTGAAGCCCGCCGCCGAGAGGTCTCGGAGGTCGAGGGTCTGGTTGCCGCTGTCGCCGGTGACCGTCACGGCGGTGAGGCTGCCGCAAGCGAGCGCCGGCGCGGCCACCACCGCGGCCACCGCGACCTTCCCGCCGACGCAGGCGATCGGCGCCGAGCCGTTGCCGGTCATGGTGATGGTCAGGGTGGTGCCGCTCGTGGAGGCGGTGACCGCGGCGGCGGCCGGTTCGGCCAGCGGCACGACGAGGAGGGCGCTGCCGGTGGCGGCGAGGGCGAGGAGGTGGCGGACCCGCATGACCTGCTCCTTGCGAAGGGGGACCACCGATTCAACCACGAGGGGGAGCCCCGCGCGCTGGGTACCCTCCGACGGTGCCCACGCCGCCGCCCGCCACCCTCGTCGTCGACGACCCGCCGTCGGTCGACGACCGCGCCGCGGTGGCCGCGCTGCTCGACCGGGAGCCGAAGGGCGCGTACCGCATCGTGGTGCGCCACGAGGCCGATGGCTCGCCGGTGGTGATCCGCAACGAGCCCCTCCTCGACGACGGCCGACCCATGCCCACCACGTTCTGGCTGCTGGGCGAGCCCGAGCGCACGATGGTGAGCCGCCTCGAGAGCCGGGGTGGGGTGCACCGGGTCGAGTCGATCGTCGGCATGGAGGCCATCGCCGCCGCCCACGACCGCTACCGGGCCGAGCGAGAGGCGGAGCTGCCCGAGGGCTGGACGGGCCCGCGACCCACCGGTGGGGTGGGCGGCACCCGGGTCGGCATCAAGTGCCTGCACGCCCACTACGCCTGGTTCCTGGCCGGGGGCGACGACCCGGTGGGGGCGTGGGTGGCCGACCGGTTGGCCGCCGGCGACGGCGACCGGGAAGGATCCGACCATGGCTGAGCGCGTCGCGGCGATCGACATCGGCACCAACTCCACCCGCCTGCTGGTGGCCGAGCGCGGGGAGGGGGCGCCCCTGCAGACGGTCGAGCGGCTCATGCGGATCACCCGGCTCGGCCAGGGCGTGGACCGCACCGGCACGCTCGACGCCGAGGCCATGGATCGCACGGTCGCCGTCCTGCGGGAGTACCGCGGGGCGATGGACGAGCTGGGCGTGGCCGGCGGCCGGGTGCGGATGACGGCGACGTCGGCGTCGCGCGATGCGTCGAACCGGGAGGTGTTCTTCGACGCGGCGGAGGCCGCGGTCGGCGTGCGGCCCGAGCTGCTCTCGGGCGACGAGGAGGCCGAACTGTCGTTCGGTGGCGCGACCGCGGACCTCGACCCGTCGCTCCAGCCGTTCCTCGTGTTCGACCTGGGCGGTGGATCGACCGAGTTCGTCTTCGGGACGAACGACGCCGCTGGCCGCATCGAGGCCCAGATCTCCATCGACGTGGGCTGCGTTCGGCTCACCGAACGGTTCCTCGCCGAGAGCGACCCGCCCGCGCCCGAGGACCTCACCGCCGCCATCAGCTACACCGACACCTGGCTCGACGACGTCGTGCGCACCATCCCTCAGATCGGCGAGGCGCAGACGGTGGTGGGCCTCGCCGGCACCGTGAGCACCGTGGCGGCGGTGGAGCAGGGGATCGCCACCTACGACCGCGACGCCATCCACCACTTCCGCCTCACCAAGGAGGCGGCCGAGGACGTGTTCCGCACGCTCGCCACCGAGCCTCGAGCCGACCGCATCCACAACCCGGGGCTGGAGGAGGCGCGCGCCGACGTGATCGTGGGCGGCTGCTGCGCGCTCGTGGCCATCTTCCGGCGCCTCGCCCTCGACGAGATCGTCTGCAGCGAGGCCGACATCCTCGACGGGCTCGCCCTCTCGCTGCTGGCCTGACCGGCCCGGCTCGCCCGTTCGGGGCAGCGACTACCGTGCCCCCTCGTGACCGAGCCGATCTGGACGCCCGACCCCGAGGCCGTGGCGGCCACGAACGTCGGTCAGTTCCAGGCGGCCCACGGCATCGGCTCGTTCGACGAGCTGCTCGCCCGCTCGATCGAGGACCCGGCGTGGTTCTGGGGCGCGGTCGTGGAGTTCCTCGGCCTGCCGTTCCCCACGCCCTACGAGCAGGTGCTCGACACGTCGAAGGGCGTGCCGTGGGCCACCTGGTTCACCGGCGGGCGGACCAACCTGGCCACCATGTGCCTCGACCGGTGGGTCGCCTCGTCGCCTGACGCCGAGGCGGTGCGCTGGGAGGGCGAGGACGGCGAGGTGCGGGTCCTCACCTACGCCGAGCTGGACCGCCACGTCGACGGCCTGGCGGCGCTGCTGCGGGCGCGGGGGATCGGTCGAGGCGACGCGGTCGGCATCTTCCTGCCGATGCTGCCCGAGACCGTGGTGGCCGCCCTGGCGGTGGCCAAGCTCGGCGCGATCTTCCTGCCGATCTTCTCGGGCTACGGCGCCGAGGCGATCGCCGTGCGCCTGGCCGACGCCGAGGCGAAGGCGCTGCTGTGCGCCGATGGGTTCTGGCGGCGGGGGAGCGCCGTGCCCATGCTCGCCACCGCTCGCGAGGCGATCGCCTCGGTGCCCACCGTCGAGACGGTGGTCGTCGTGCCGCGCGTCGGCGAGGTCGAGCCGCTCGTGGCCGAGGGCGGCGCCGTGCTGCCCTGGCCGGGCCCCACCGACGAGGTGGTGCCCACCGAGCTGGTTGACAGCGAGCACCCGCTCTTCATCGCCTACACGTCGGGCACCACCGGCAAGCCCAAGGGCTCGGTGCACGTGCACGGCGGGTTCACCGTGAAGATCGCCGAGGAGGTGGCCTTCCAGTTCGACGCCCGGCCCGGCGATCGCCTCTTCTGGTTCGCCGACTTCGGCTGGATCATGGGCCCGTGGGAGATCGTGGGCGCGCTGGCCAACGGCGCCACCGTCTGCCTCTACGAGGGGGCGCCCGACTTCCCCGAGACCGACCGGCTGTGGGCCTACCTCGAGCGCCACGCCGTCACGATCCTCGGCATCAGCCCCACCCTCGTCCGGGCGGTGATGGCCCACGGCGACGAGCCCGTGCGAGCCCACGACCTCTCGGCGCTGCGGATCCTCGGCTCCACCGGCGAGCCCTGGAACGAGACGCCCTACCGGTGGTTCTCCGAGGTGGTGGGCGGCGGGCGGTGCCCCGTCATCAACATCTCGGGCGGCACCGAGGTGGGGGCGTGCTTCCTGTCGCCGCACCCGGTGCAGCCGCTCACCCCGATGACCCTCGGCGGCCCGGCCCTCGGCATGGCGGTCGACGTCTTCTCCGACGCCGGCGAGCCCGTGCGCGGCGAGGTGGGCGAGCTGGTGTGCACGAAGCCCTGGCCGGGCATGACCCGCGGCTTGTGGCAGGCGCCGGAGCGCTACCTCGAGACCTACTGGGACCGCTGGCCCGACGTGTGGGTCCACGGCGACTGGGCCCTGATCGACGACGACGGCCAGTGGTACCTGCGGGGTCGCAGCGACGACACGATCAAGATCGCGGGCAAGCGCCTCGGGCCCGCCGAGGTGGAGTCCGCGCTGGTGGCCCACCCGAAGGTGGCCGAGGCGGCGGCCATCGGCGTCCCGCACGAGGTGAAGGGCGAGGCGCTCTGGGCCTACGTGGTGCTCGCCGCGGACGTCGAAGCGAGCGAGGAGCTGCGAGCGGAGCTGGTGGCCACGGTGAGCGACGCGCTCGGCAAGAGCTTCAAGCCGAGCGCCGTCCGCTTCACCGCCGCCCTGCCCAAGACGCGCTCGGCGAAGGTGCTGCGCCGCGCCATCCGGGCCACCGCCATCGGTGCCGACCCGGGCGACCTGTCGTCGCTCGAGGACCCGGCCGCGATCGACGCCGTGCGCGAGGCGGGCTGATGGTCGAGCGCACCAGCACCCTCTTCGGTCGCCGGGTGATGCTGCGCCCGCTCGTGCTCTCGGACTTCGAGGCCTGGCGCGAGGTGCGGACGCGCTGCGCCGGCTGGCTGCTCAAGTGGGAGCCCCAGCGGCTGCCCAACCAGCCCGACACGACCCAGGACCGCGACGCCTTCGCCGTGCGCTGCTCGGCTCGCCAGCGCGAGCGCCAGCTCGGCTCGGGCTTCGGGTTCGGCATCTTCGTCGACGGCGACCTGTGCGGCGAGATCAACCTGTCGTCGATCCAGCGGGGGCCGTTCCAGAACGCCTACGTCGGCTACTGGATCGACGAGAAGGTGGCCGGGCAGGGGCTCATGCCCGAGTCGCTCGTGGTCCTCGCCCGCTTCGCGTTCGAGGAGCTGCACCTCCACCGCATCCAGGTGTCGATCATCCCCCGCAACGCCGCCAGCCGCCGGGTGGTCACCAAGCTCGGCCTGCGCGAGGAGGGCACCGCGCGGCGCTACCTCGAGATCGACGGCGTCTGGGAGGACCACGTCCGCTACGCCATGACCGCCGAGGAGTGGGAGGAGCGCCGCGACGAGCTCGCCGCGGCGTGGCTCACGCCTCGATAGCGCTGCGCGACCCTTCGGGGCCAGAGAGCGGCAGCTCGATCGTGAAGGCGGCCCCGCCGTCGGGCGCGTTGGCCGCGGTGGCCCGGCCGCCGTGCTCGGCTGCGATCCCGGCGACGATCGCCAGGCCCAGCCCCGAGCCGTGGCCCACCCGCGCCGCGTCGGCCTGCCAGAACCGGTCGAAGGCGTGCTCCACGCCCTCGGCGGGGAGCCCCGGGCCGTGGTCGCGCACGACGATCGCCGCCTGCCGGGTCCCGGCGTCGGCGGTCACGGTGACCTCGATGGCAGTGCCGGGGGGCGTGTGCTTGATGGCGTTGGCGACCAGGTTGGTGACGGCGCGGTGGAGGTGGGCACCGACCCCCTCGACGATCGTCGGCGTCGGCGCCTCCAGCGACAGGGAGTGGTCGAGCGCGAGCGCGACGACGCTGGTGCACGCCTCGGCCGCGACCAGGGCGAGGTCGACGGGTTCGTGAGGTGCCGCGGTGGGCTCGTCGAGCCGGGCGAGCAGGAGCAGGTCCTCGACCAGCGTCCGCATCCGCGTCGACTCCTGCTCGATGCGGGCCATCACCGTGGGGACGTCGAGGGGGCGGCTCTCGGGGCCTGCCGCCCCCGCCTCGGCGAGGCGGTACAGCTCGGCGTAGCCCTGGATCGAGGTGAGCGGGGTGCGCAGCTCGTGGGAGGCGTCGGCCAGGAACTGCCGCAGGCGGGCCTCGGTCGCGTCGCGCTCGAGGAACGCCGCCTCGATGCCGTCGAGCATGGTGTTGAGCGCCAGGCCGAGCTGGCCCACCTCCGTGCGGTCCTCGGCGGGCTCGACCCGCTGGGTGAGGTCGCCGGCGGTGATCGTCGTCGCCGTGGCGGCCATCGACTCGAGCGGGTGCAGGCCCCGCCGCAGCACGAGCCAGGCCCCGCCTCCCAGGGCGGCGAGGAGGGCGATCGCGGCGATCAGCTCGATGCGCTGGAGACCGGCCAGCGAGGACTGCACGCCGTCGGTCCGCGTGGCGACGAGGACGATCGCGCCCGCCGAGGTGCCGCCGCCGGCGAGCTCGATCGGTGTGGCGTCGTCGGTGGCTCGGTCCGTCGTCTCGGCGGTGGGGCTGCTGGGGCTGGTGGGCGAGCCTGGCCCCCGGGGCTGGGGCACCTGGTCGGCCGCGAGGGCGAGCACCCGCCAGGTTCCCGAGCCGGAGGCGGAGCCGGCGTCGAAGGTGGCGGTGCCGTCGGGCCCGAGGTCCACCTGGGCGGGGAGGTCGGGCACGCCCTCCGACGACACCGGCCGGCTGCACGCCGCCACGGTCCCGTCAGCGGCGCGCAGCTCGGTGTAGGCGTCGAGCCCCTGGCCCGGCGCCGGGCCAGGACCGACGAAGGTCGCGGTGCCGTCGCTGCCGACGGGCGCGCACGTGGTGGGGTCGATCTCGGTGGTGGCGGCGATGGCGAGGAGGCGGGCGCCCTGGCCGCGGGCGTTGGCTTGCAGCGAGTCGTCGAGCTGGCGGTCGAGCGACCGTCCGTAGAGCGCGGACGTGGCCACGCCGAACACGACCAGGCCGAGGGCGGCGAGGGCCACGAGCGCGGCGACGAGGCGAGTGCGCAGGGTCATCGGTCAGCGAGGTGGTGGTCGATCTCGGCGATCCTGCCCCAGGAGCGGGTGCCCGGCGAACCGGACCGGTCGAGGCTGGCGGACGGGGCCGGGCTCGGTGCGGGTGACGGTGGCCACGGGGCGAGCGTGCGATCGGCGGCTCCGTGGCCGCTTGGCCGATCCTGGGAAGTTGCTCAGACCTCGCCCGCAGGCCTTCCCGCCCCGGGGCGACTTCTCTACGGTGGCCGCCATGGCGAACGACGACCCCTCCGTCGGCGGGCCGCGCGTGCTCGTGGTCGACGACGAGGAGCACATCACCGAGCTGCTGGCGATGGCCCTCGGCTACCAGGGCTTCGAGGTCGAGCGGGCGGCGAACGGGCGCGAAGCCCTCGACGCCGTGGCCCGGCGGGCGCCCGACCTGCTCGTGCTCGACGTGATGATGCCCGAGCTCGATGGCTTCGAGGTCGCCCGGCGGCTGCGACGAGACGAAGGCGCGGCCACGCGGATCCCTATCATCTTCCTCACCGCCAAGGACGCCACCCAGGACAAGGTGGAGGGCCTTCGCTTGGGCAGCGACGACTACGTGACGAAGCCCTTCTCCATCGAGGAGCTGGTGGAGCGGGTGAAGGCGGTGCTCCGCCGCGCCGGGGGTGGGGCCGCGCCGGGGGCCAAGCTCGCCTTCGCCGACCTCGAGCTCGACGAGGAGACCCGGGACGTGTGGCGAGACGGTCGGCTGATCGAGCTGACGCCCACCGAGTTCAAGCTCCTCCACTACCTGCTCGCCAACGCCCGCCGCGTGCTCACCCGCGACCAGATCCTCGAGGCGGTGTGGGACTACACCTTCGCCGGCAACGCCTCGGTGCTCGAGACCTACATCAGCTACCTGCGCCAGAAGGTCGACGCCACCGACCCGCCCCTCATCCACACGGTCCGCGGCGTCGGCTACGCCCTCCGCCTCCCCCGCTGACCACCCGGTCGCCCGGGCCCCACGGCCGGGCTGAACTCGGTGCGGGAGGCATGCACCGATGGAATCGTGCGCCACGTTGGCGGCGGGGGTGAGGCGCGAGGTCCCCGCGAGGTCCAAGTGGGGGCTGAGGATCCTCTGAGGGTCGCTCCGCAGGATGGCGCACGACCTCGAGCACCGCCTCACGGCGGAGACCAAGGAGCCCCTCCCATGAGCACCCTCCCCCCGGACCCCTCCGAACCCTCCCCGCTGTCGCCCGACCCGGAGCGCCGCGCCCCCGGCTGGAAGGCGTGGATCGCTGCCGGCGCGGTGGCGGCGGTGGTTGCGGTCGGAGCTGGATTCGCCCTCGGACACCAGGACGACGGCAGCTCGACCAGCAGCGTCGCCTCCGCGCAGGGCGCGACCGATGGTCAGCCCGATGCCGGCGCCGGGGCGGGGGGTGCAGCCGGCGGGTTCCCTGGGGCGGGCACCGGCGGCACCGTCACCGCCAACGACGGCGGCACCGTCACCGTCGAAGCCAGCGACGGGTCGACCGTCACGGTCGAGACGACCGACGCGACCCTGGTGACCGAGACCGTCGAGGGCACCGCAAGCGACCTCGCCGTCGGCGATCAGGTGACCGTCCGAGGCACCACCGCTGACGACGGGACCGTGACGGCCTCCCAGGTCACCGACAGCGGCGACCTCGAGGTGGCCGTGGGCGGACCCGGCGGCGGCCAGCCGCCCACCGGTGCCGAGGCCGATGGATCGACGGCGGGCGGCGCTCCCACCGGCACCCCACCCGACGGCATGGCCCCGCCCGAGGGCGCGCCCGAGGGCATGACGCCGCCGGACGGAACCACGGGGGAGCTGCCGGGCCGCCCCACGGCCGGTGAGATCACCGCGATCGACGGCGACCAGTTGACCGTCGAGACCGCCGAAGGCGAGCGCGTCACCGTGGTCCTCGGCGACGATGCCGCAGTGTCGGTCGTTCACGAGATCGAGGTCGACGACATCGCGGAGGGCGACTCGGTGGTGGCGATGGGGGAGACCACCGGCGACGTCGTGACCGCCACCGCGATCCGGGTGGGTGAGCTGGGCGGCTTCGGCGGAGGCCCCGGTGGCCCGCCCACCGGCGCCCCGGGCTCGACCGCAGGCGCCGGGACGGCGACGACGACCAGCTGAGCCCTCCGACCCGGCCTCCCTCGCCGGGCCGGACCGCTGCGGCGGGCGGTGCTCGCCTGGCCGCAGCGACGTCCTCCGCGGCGGGCGCCCGAGCACTGGGGAGCGCTCGAGGTGCCCGCCGCGGCGGTCGCTCCGCTCGACCCGCTCCCCCTCCCCATCCACCCCAACCCCACCTCCGAGGAGATGACGTGCCCCGCCGGATCGACCAGCTGAAGAAGCCCTGGGTGGTGATGCCGCTCGTCGCGATGCTCGCCCTGGGCGGGTGGTGGACCCTCGTCCGAGACGATGGCACCACCGCGACCGACGGAGCCTCCACCACCGACCAGGTGGTGGAGGTGACCGTGGGCGACATGGCCAAGACGCTCACGGCCGAGGGGACCGTCGAAGCGGCCGACACCGAGGAGCTGAGCTTCACCTCCGCGGGGACGGTGACCGCGGTGAACGTCGCGGCGGGCGACGAGGTGGCGGCAGGCGACGTGCTCGCCGAGATCGACTCGGCCGAGCTCGACGCGGCGGTCGCCGAGGCCGAGGCCCAGGTGGCCGACGCCGAGGCGCAGCTCGCAGACGATACCGACGGCGGCGCGAGCGACGAGCAGCTGGCCGCCGACGAGTCGGCGGTCACCTCGGCGAACGACCAGCTCGCGGCGGCGCAGGACGCGCTCGAGGGGGCTCAGCTCGTGGCCGGCTTCGACGGCACGGTGGCCACCGTGGAGCTGACCGTGGGGGAGGAGCTCACCTCGGGAGGAACCGGCGGGACCACCCCGACCGGCTCCGGGAGCGGATCGGGCGGATCGGCCAGCACGCTCGGCACCAGCAGCGCCGGGTCCGGGCCCGGCGCGTCGACCGGCTCGACCACCTCGACGAGCAGCGCAGACATCACGCTCACCACCACCGGCAGCTACACGGTGAGCCTCGGGTTCGATGACACCGACGTGACCTCGCTGGCGACCGGCCAGGTGGCCACCGTGGCGCTCGCCACCACCTCGTCGTCGAGCACCCAGGCGTTCCCCGGGTTCCCCGGTGGAGGCTTCCCCGGCGGTGGATTCCCCGGTGGGCAGGCGACCGCGTCGACCGGTGGGGCGGACGGAGGTGCCGGCGACGACACCGCCAGCGGCGATGACGAGGCGGCGATGCCCTCGACGACGGGCGACGGTGTGGACGGGCTCGTCACCGAGGTGGGCACGATCGCGGACGCCAGCTCGGGCGTCGCCTCGTACCCGGTCACCGTCGCCTTCCAGGACGCCTCGGGGGACTTCAACGTCGGGGCCTCGGTGTCGGTGACGATCACCTACGCGCAGGAGGCGGACGCCCTCTCGGTGCCCACCCGGGCGATCACCACCGCCGACGGCACCTCGACCGTCGAGGTGGCGACCGGCGACGGCACCGAGACCCGCACGGTCGAGCTGGGCCTCGTCGACGGGACGATGACCCAGGTCACCTCCGGCCTCGTCGCCGGCGAGTCGGTGGTCATCGCCGGCCCATCGTTCGGCGGGCCGGGCGGCACCGGAGGCGGGTTCGCACCGCCCGACGGCGCCGAGCTGCCGGCCGGCGCCGCGCCCGACGCGACCGCGGGGGCGGGCTCGTGACCGCCGTCCTCGAGCTCCACGACGTGACCAAGGTGTACGCCGCCGGGGAGCTGGAGGTGAGGGCCCTCGGCGGGGTCACCCTCGCCATCGACGAGGGGGAGCTGGTCGCCGTGATCGGGCCCTCCGGTTCGGGGAAGAGCACGCTGATGCACATCCTCGGGTGCCTCGACGTGCCCACCTCCGGGTCGTTCCGCCTCGCCGGCGAGGACGTCGCCGAGCTGCACGAGGACCGCTTGGCCGAGCTGCGGAACCGCCACATCGGCTTCGTGTTCCAGCAGTTCAACCTGCTGTCGTACCTCGACGCGTGGCGCAACGTGGAGCTCCCGCTGGTGTACGCGGGCGTCGACGCCCACGAGCGGCGGGAGCGGGCCCGGAGGGCCCTCGCCCAGGTCGGCTTGGCCGACCGGGCCGACCACAAGCCCGGCGAGCTGTCGGGCGGCCAGCAGCAGCGGGTGGCCATCGCCCGGGCGCTGGTGACCGAACCCGCCTTGATCCTCGCCGACGAGCCCACGGGCAACCTCGACTCGACCTCGACGGCGGACGTGCTGAGCCTCTTCGACGAGCTGCACGCATCCGGGCGCACGATCGTGCTGATCACCCACGAGGCCGACGTGGCCGCCCGCGCCCAGCGAACGATCCAGATCCGCGATGGCCTCGTGTGGGACCCCGATCGGGAGGTGACCCGTGCGCTGGCGTGACACGGTGCGCACCGCGACCGAGGCGGTGCGCACCCACCGGCTGCGCTCGGCGCTCACCATGCTCGGCATCCTCATCGGGATCACCGCGGTCATCCTCACGGTCGGGCTCGGCAACGGCGCCAAGGCCGAGGTCCGCGATCAGATCGACGAGCTCGGCACGAACCTGCTCGTCGTCTCCCCGGGCTCGAGCACCGACAGCGACGGGATGCGCGGCGGCTTCGGCTCGGCCTCGACCCTGACGGTGCAGGACGCGGATGCCCTCGCCTCCGCCGACGTGGCTCCCGACGTCGAGGCGGTGGCCGCCACGTCGACCGCCTCGGTCTCGCTCGTGGCCGGCGACGCCAACTGGACGACCACCCTCACGGGGACCACCCCGTCGTGGCAGGAGGTCCGCTCGCGCGAGATGACCTCTGGCCGGTTCCTCGATGACGACGATGTGGCCGAGGCCGCCATGGTCGTGGTGCTGGGGCCGGACACGGCCGAGGAGCTGTTCGGCTCGACGACGCAGGCGGTGGGCCAGCAGGTCGCCTACGACGGCCGCACGCTGGAGGTGATCGGGGTGCTCGAGGCGCTCTCGTCGTCGGAGCAGACGACGAGCAACGACGTGGCGATCGTCCCGCAGACCACCTACGCCGAGCGGCTGGTCGGTGGCGCCGACCGCGATGCGGTCGACGCCATCTACGTCAAGGCGAGCGGCGAGTCCACGCTGTCCGCGGCATACCAGGAGGCGCAGGCGACGCTGCTCAACCTGCACGGCTCCGCGTCCGCCGACGACGCCGACTTCTCGATCGCCACCCAGGAATCGATCCTCGCGGCGGCCACCGAGGTGGACCAGACCATGACGGTGATGCTCGGCGGGATCGCCGTGATCTCGCTGCTCGTCGGGGGCATCGGCGTCATGAACATCATGCTGGTCTCGGTCACCGAGCGCGTCCGCGAGATCGGGCTGCGCAAGGCGATCGGTGCCCGGCCGCGGCACATCCGCCAGCAGTTCCTGGTCGAGGCGTCGGTCCTCGGTCTCGCCGGTGGCCTGCTCGGCGTCGTGCTCGGGGGCGTGGGCGCCATCGTGCTCCCGTCGCTGACCGACGCTCGGGTCGTGCTGTCGGCGCCGGCGTCGGTCGCCGCCATCGGCGTGGCCATCGGCATCGGCGTCCTCTTCGGCGTGTACCCCGCCTCCCGGGCGGCCCGCCTGGCTCCCATCGACGCTCTCCGGAACGAGTGAACTCCATGCGCACGCGCCCGCTTCCCACCCTCATCGCCGCCACCGCCGCGGCCGCCGTGCTCGGCCTCGGCGGCGTGGCCGTCGCCGCCCGGTCTGATGGTGGTGCCCGCTACCGCACGGCCGTGGCCTCGACCGAGGCGGTCGACCAGGTGCTCGACGCAGTCGGCACCATCGAGCCGGTGTCGCAGGCCGCCGTCGCCTTCCCGACCTCGGGCACCGCCGCCTCCGTCGCCGTCGAGGTCGGCGACGAGGTCGCCGTGGGAGAGATCCTCGCCGGGCTCGACACCGACGAGCTCGAGGTCTCGCTCCACGAGGCCCAGGCCGACCTCGCCCAGGCCGAGCTGGTGCTCCAGCTCGCCCTCGACGGCGAGGAGGTGACCTCGGCGGGAGCCGGTACGCCCGGCGGCGGGCTGGGTCGGAGCGCGGGTGCGGCGGCGTCGGGGGCGCTCACGGACGCCCAGCAAGCGGTGCTCGACGCCCAGCACGCGGTCGACGAGTCCCTGGCGGCGGCCGAGGCGGCGATGGCGGCTGCCGCCGACGTGTGCTCGGACGACGAGGCGCCGACCGCCACCACCACGACGCCGGAGGCCACCGACGACACGGTGGTCGACGACGGCACCACCACCTGTCGGGAGGCCCTGGCCACTGCGCTCGACGCGCAGCGGGCCCTCGCCGACGCGCAGGCCGAACTTGCGGCCGCCTCGAGCGCGCTCAGCGACCTGCTGGCCGAGCTCGCCGACGACGCGGTGTCGACCCCCACCACCACGACCACGACGCCATCGTCGCCGGCGGCGCCGTCGACCACCGGACCGAGCGGTGTCGGCGACTCGGCCTCGGGCGAGGGTGCCGGCTCCACGGCATCGCCGTCGACCGATGCCGCACCGGGGGCGGGCTCGTCGTCGGCCGCCTCCTCGCCTTCGGCGGAGGACCTCATCGCCCACCAGAAGGCGGTCGACGCCGCGTCCCTCCAGGTCGCCGTGGCCGAGCAGGCGCTCGCCCAGGCGGAGATCGTGAGCCCGATCGCCGGGACCGTGGCGTCGGTGGGCATCTCGGTGGGCGACCAGGTCGAGGCGGCCTCGGCGACCCAGACCGTGGTGGTGGTCGGGTCGGGAGGCTTCGAGGTGACCACCAAGGTCAGCGTCGCCGACCTTCCCGACCTCGAGGTCGGTCAGGCCGCCACGGTCCGGCCGGACGGGAGCGAGGAGGCGATCGACGGCGAGGTCGTGCGCATCGGGGTCGCCCCGGACGCCGCCAGTGGCACCTCGACCTATGCGGTGACGATCGGCCTCACGGGCGACACCAGCACCCTCGGCAACGGCTCGACGGCGTCGGTCGAGATCGTCACGAGGGCGACGGCCGATGCGCTGGCGGTGCCCACGTCGGCGGTCGCCGTCGACGGCGACCGCTCGACGGTCCGGGTGCTGGACGACGACAGGGATCCCGACGAGGTGACCGTTGAGGTCGGCGCTGTTGGTGCCACGTGGACGGAGATCGTCGACGGCGTGGAGGAGGGTGACGTGGTCGTGCTGGCCGACCTCGACGAGCCGCTGCCCGGCTCGGCGACGGACGGCTCGTCGTCGAGCGCGGGCGGCCAGGGCGGGAGTGGGTTGCCCGGCGGCGGTGCGTTCCCCGGGGGCGCGGCTGGCGGACCGCCCTCGGGTGCTGGCGGTCGGCCGGGCGGCTGACCGCCCTCGGCCTACGGTCGGGGCGTGACCGCCGTCGACGCCACGATCGCCGCGCTCGGTGTCGCCGGCCTCGAGCGCGGCGGGCTGCTCGCCGTGGCCATCGACGGCGTGGCGGGCGCCGCGCTGCGACCGGTGGCGGGCCCCGGCCCGGCGGTTGCCGTGTCGGCCGTCGACGCGCCCGCCGTGCTCGCGGGCGTGGAGCGGGAGCTGGGGCCGCGCTGGGCCATGTGGTCGTCGGCCACGGCCGTCGCCCTCCTCGGCCTCGGGGTCGAGGTGGCCCGGAGCTGGGACGTGGTCGCCGTGCACCGCCTGCTCTTCGGTGGGTGGCGGGCTGACCCCGCTCGGGCCTGGGCCCGCCTGGGTGGCCTCGACCCGGCCGCCGTCCCGACCGACGAGCCCCGCGACCTCTTCCACCAGGAGCCCGAGGGCGATCCCGATCGGCCGGTGCGCCCCGACGGGCACCTGCGGCCCGACTGGGTGGCCGGGGGCTGGGCCGCGTCGCCCGAGCGGATGGGCGGGTGGGCGGCGGTGCTCGCCGAGGT
>ERZ795053.4113-NODE-4113-length-15984-cov-7.939105_pt1 | contig 15984 bp, 12 predicted proteins | sample MGYA00375137_ERZ795053 | MGnify/ENA primary metagenome ERZ795053 (study PRJEB30182, sample SAMN05720284) | activated sludge metagenome | isolation source: Anaerobic digester | place: Hong Kong | collected 2014-12-17 ...
AAGCGATGGGCGTTGCCGCCGTCACCGTAGACAGGGAAGGGCGGCCTGTAACCGCTACCAGCAACTTCTGCCAGGTGTGCCAGATGATCCGTTCCACCGAAGAGGGTTTGGCGCGCTGCCAGAAATGCGACGCCGAAGGCGGCCGGGTAGCCCTGGACCGGGAAGAACTCTACGCTTACAAGTGTTCCGGCGGCCTTTTGGACGCCGCTGCGCCCATCATCATTGACGGGCAGTTCGTAGGCTCCATTTTGTGCGGACAGGTTATTCCGGCCGGGGAGCAGGAAGAATTTGTCCAAGACATACTGGCGCGCAATTTACCCCTCGGTTTGCCAGCGTCTGAATTCGAGGAAGCGGTACGCAAAATCGAACCGCTGCCAGTAGAACGTTTTCACGCTGCGGTGGAAATGCTGTCCATTACCGCCAACCACGTGATGGAGAAAGGGGCGGCCAGCCTGGCACAGGCTCACTTGCTGCGCGAAACCCAAGAACGAGCGGCTTTACAGGCAGCGCTTCAGGAAGCCCAACTCCGGGCGCTCAAGGCGCAAATTAACCCGCATTTTCTGTTTAATTCCCTCACTCTGCTGGGGTATACGGCGCTGGAAGAAGGGGCCGCCCGTACCGAAGAAATCGCCTATAACCTGAGCGACCTCTTGCGCTACAGCCTGCGTAACATGTCTACCCAGGTGGATCTGGGCGAAGAGATGGAGATGATCGAGCAATATCTGGCGATCCAAAAAATAGGTTTTGGCGATCGTCTGGTAAGCGAGGTCGTGTTTGATCCGGCTCTGCGTCCGGTGGAAATTCCCTGCATGATCCTCCAGCCGCTGGTGGAAAACGCGGTGATTCATGGGGCGGAACCCCTGACCCGGCCAGTGACTATTAGCGTGGGGGCGTATCGGCAGGGGGACGATCTGGTGCTGGAAGTGGCGGATGATGGCGCGGGCATGCCGGGGGACGTGGTCCAGGCTATCCAGAGTGGTCTTTTTAATGGAAACGGCCGTTCGCTGGGCCTGCAAAATGTGTTCCAGCGTCTGGTCAACGAATATGGCGGCTCGGTAGCCGTAGAGGTGGATAGCGCGCCCGACCAGGGTACGCGTATGCGTCTCTCTATTCCGCTGGTTGCCCACGACGATCGGGCGAGTACAGAGGCATCGCACCCGCTGCCGCTGCGCGCCTCCGGCATTGGCAACCAGATCCCGTTGGACCGTGCGCTGCTGCCGGTCAAAGTGCCGCCGACACTGACTTATCGGCCCAGTGGCTGGGGCGAGATAGATTTGAAGACGGCCGTTTCCGCACCCCCGCAGTAAAAACGGCCGTTACCAGGCAAAACCATCATGTCCGGAATTTTAGTTGTTGACGATATGCCGGTTATCCGGTCTGCCCTGGTGCATATTCTCACGGAAGAAAACAGCGGCGTCTCGGCCGTGTGGGAGGCGGCCGATGGCGAGGAGGCCATCCAGTTGGCCCGTGCTCATAAGCCAGACATCATTTTGATGGATATCAAGATGCCCGGACTGACCGGGCTGCAGGCCACGGCCGTTATTCGGCGCGAACTGCCAGAAACCAAAATCGTCGTGCTCACCGCTTATAACGAATTTTCCTACGTGCAAAAAGCCCTCAAACTGGGCGCGCGGGACTACCTTTTGAAGCCTGTGCGCCCCAACAAGCTGCTGGAGCTTCTGGCCGAAATCCACCAGGAAATTGAACAGGAAAAGCGCGATTTACGCACCGTGGAGATTGTCAAAGACTCGCTGCAAAAAACGATGCCGGTAATTGAAGCTAATCTGGTAGAAAACCTCATTCGCGGCACGCAGCCGGAAGGCACGTCAGCAGAAGAATCGCTGGCTTACCTGGGAAAGCGGCTTCTCTGGCCGGTGGTGCTGGTAACTAAGATTGATGGCTACGACGCCCTTAGCCAGAAACAGCCGGCAGCGGCTTCGCAGCAGCTTGTCACATCCCTCACCAGGATTGTGCGCCAGGAGCTGCCAGATCCGCAGCGCGCTTTGGTGGGCTACAGCTATCCGGGCCGGGTGGTCGCCATCATCTCTACGGAAATGCATCTGGCGACGGCACAGCAGCTGCGGTCGCTGGGGGAGAAAATCTGCACGGCCGTTGCTGCCACCATGCCCTTCACCGTTACTGTTGGCCTGGGCAAGCGTTATATGGACCTGGAATCCATCCCCCTCTCCTATGCCGAAGCCAATCTGGCGCGGCGCTACCACAGCCACCTAACCGGCAACGCAGTTGTTGGTATAGACGATGTGCCAGATTTGCCCGCCGACGGGGATTCCGGCACCTACATGGTGCAAAAAGAGCGGGAATTGGTGCAGCTGGTCCAGACCAACCAGCAGCACAGCGGGCAAAAGCTTCTCAATCATATTCTGGATTATTTATCGCAGCGCTATTCCGCTGCCCCCGAAGCGATGAAAAACCATTGCGCGGAACTGGCTACGCTGGTTGCCTGGGGGGTAGTGGATGCCGGGGTAAATGACCCGAAGGTGTTGAACGTGCTGCAGCAACAGGTACGTGCGCTGGCCCACTGGAAAACCATTCCGGAAATCCGAGCCTGGACCTTGAACAGCCTGGCAGAAATGATGACCTTTATGCAGGAGATGTCGCAGCGCCCGGACGCGGTGCAGCAAGCTCTGGCTTATATTCAGGGTAACTACCAGCGGGCGGATATTTCGCTGCAGGAGGTGGCCGAGGCTGTAAACCTGAGCCAGTCGCATTTGAGCTCGCAGTTTAAGACGGCCGTTGGCCTCAGCTACGTAAAATATCTCACCTCCATACGCCTGAATGAAGCGCAGAGACTTCTCCGCACCACCGACCAGAGCGTGGCGACGATTGCCGAAACGGTTGGCTACCCCAACGTTACCAACTTTTACCGCCATTTCCAGCGCCAGGTGGGGATGACCCCCGCCACCTACCGCGAATCCTACGAATAAGGGTGCATCCCGAATCGTGGTAAAACGAGCCTACAACTGCCGGTGTATAACGGCCGTTAAACGACACATCGTATGGAAAACCGGCAGCATAAAAGCATAAGACAAACCCACGTTAACAGGAGCTAAACAAATGAAAGTACAAAACAAAGTAATCGTTGTCACCGGAGGCGGCAATGGGATGGGGCGCGAGGTGGTCTTAAACTTGTTAGCCAAAGGCGCACGGGTTGCCGCCGTGGACATCAGTGAATCCGCGCTGCGAGCGACGGCGGCACTAGCCGGCAACCCCGGAGACACACTCTCCACCCACGTGGTAGACATCACCAACAAAGACGCGGTGGCCGCCTTGCCGGAACAAGTCATCGCCCTACATGGAGCGGTGGACGGCCTGATTAACAACGCGGGCATCATCCAACCGTTCGTGCGCGTTAACGATCTGGACGAAGCGGCCATCGACCGGGTGATGAATGTTAATTTCTATGGCACGCTTTACATGGTAAAGGCCTTCTTGCCTCATCTGTTGAAAAGACCAGAGGCTCACATTGCCAACGTGTCGAGTATGGGGGGTTTTCTGCCCGTTCCCGGTCAGAGTGTGTATGGGGCATCGAAAGCGGCCGTAAAACTGCTTACCGAAGGGCTGCATTCCGAGCTGTTAAATACCAACGTGCGGGTCACCGTCATATTTCCTGGGGCTATTGGCACCAATATTGCGGCTAACTCCGGCGTAGGCATCGGCCAGCCCGCTACCACCGAGGAACAAAGCCGGGCCGCGAAAACGCTGGCGCCCAGCAAAGCGGCTGAAATCATTGTGGATGGCATTGAGAAAAACAGCTACCGGGTTCTGGTAGGCTCCGATGCCAAAATGATGGATTTTCTCTCCAGACTGAGTCCCCAACGGGCGGCCAATTTTATTTTCAAGCAGATGCAGTCCCTGTTGCCGGACTAAGCTGATTCTGGACAGCCCGCGCCGAGACGTAAGCGACCTGTCGCGGATGCCCTGGCGGGTGTTGGGGTGGCTGTGCTTCAACCGGCACGTCTGTTCTTCGTTGAAATAAATCCAAAAGCGAACGGTCTCGTTGTCGACATCATCAAGTGATACCCACTCAATTGCTGGCTTTCCGTGATCTGTAATTTGATCCTCTGCAAGCAAGCTAAACAAAGCGTTGACAACGAGACCGTCAGTGATAACATATTTGTACAACAGCCCCGTTTTGAACGGCCGTCACACACTATCGTTGTTCGGCCTACAACACGCATCAACAAGCCCTGACCACCGCCCACTTCGCAACAATACGGAACCCAGAGATCCTTAGCTACCACAGGAAACAGCGAAGAAACGGATCTCTCTACGTACTTTGCAAAGGACAATAGAGAGGAAACGATGCTAGATGCCAGGCATTCTGTTCTTGTGAGGCTCCGCTTTGCAGGATAAACACCCCTTACTGAATACAAAGCTCCGTGCGCCACGGCTGCATAGAGAGTATCTGACCCGGCCTCGACTGTTTTCCCTGTTGGATCGCAGTATGAATTGCGGGCTTATCCTTATATCTGCCCCAGCAGGTTAATGGCGCTGGGGCTTTTACTGCTCGCGCCCGGCAGCAGCAGCATTGGGGGAGGGGCGGAAACGGGAAGTTATTCTGGGACGATTACCAAATTGGCTATCCAAAAGGAGATACCGTGTTAGAAAAACCCAGCCAAAGTTCCGGTTCATCCGATAGTTCGCCCTCAACTCAACCGGCCTACCCGCCAAGTGCCCCACCCGGATTTCACCTGCTGGCAAAACCTACCGGGGCGATTTGCAACCTGGACTGCGCCTACTGCTTCTTTTTGGATAAAGAGGTCTTTTATCCGGGCAGTAAGTTTCGCATGAGTGACGAGGTGCTAGAGCGGTATATCCGGCAGTTGATTGAATCGCACCGCACGAACCAGGTGAATATCGCCTGGCAAGGAGGCGAACCGACGCTCATGGGGCTGGATTTCTATCGCCGGGCAATGGTTGTGGCAGAGAAGTATCGCCGGCCGGGGATGACGTTTTTGCACACCATGCAAACGAATGGCACCTTGTTGAACGATGAATGGTGCGCCTTCTTCAAGGAGCATAACTTCCTGATCGGCATCAGCATCGACGGCCCGCGCGAACTCCATGATGTTTACCGGGTGGATAAAGGAGGGCGGCCTACCTTCGATAAAGTGATGCGCGGCATTCGCCTGCTGCAAAAACACGCGGTGGATTTCAATATTCTGACAACCGTGAATCGCGTGAACGGCGATTATCCATTGGAAGTATACCGCTTTATTCGGGACGAGATTGGCGCGGATTGGATGCAGTTCATCCCGGTGGTGGAACGCATCAACCGTGACGGCCTGACTCTGTACCAGGAAGGGAACCGCGTCTCGGACCGCTCGGTCCTGGCGGAGCAGTTCGGCCGTTTCCTGACCACCATCTTTGATGAATGGGTGCATAACGATGTGGGCCGGGTTTATGTGCAAACGTTTGAAGCCGCCTTGCGCAATTGGGCGGGTCTGGACACCTCCGGAATGTGTGTCTTTAACGAAACCTGCGGGCAGGGGCTGGCTATCGAACACAACGGCGATTTATACGCCTGCGATCATTTTGTGGAGCCTGACTACTTCCTGGGGAATATTCAAAAAGAGCATATGATCGAACTGGTCGCCTCTGACCAGCAGCTAAAGTTTGGCACAGACAAACGGGACACCCTGCCCCAATATTGTCTGGATTGTGACGTGCGCTTTGCGTGCCACGGAGAATGTCCCAAGAACCGGTTTATCGAAACCCCGGACGGCGAGCCGGGGTTGAACTATCTGTGCGCCGGCTTCAAGCACTTTTTCCACCACATGGACCGGCCGGCCAACATCATGATCGGCTTGCTGCAGCAGGGCCGGCCTGCGGCACAAGTGATGCCTATTCTGGCCAGGGAGGCGGCGCAGTTAGCGGCGGCGCTAGCGCCGCTTGGCCGTAATGATCCCTGTCCCTGTGGCAGTGGGCGCAAGGTGAAGCAGTGTCACGGCCGTTTGGCGTCACAAGCGCCCCTTCGTCCACCGCTGCCCAGACCCAAACAACGTTCCCTTAAGCCTGTCCAGACGACTGAATAGGCTGCGTGACAAAAACCAGCATATGATGGAGGTGTCATGTAAAGACCACTTGTAGCCTTGTAGTCTGTTCCAAAATATCAATATGACGTTACGAGTCAGGAAGGAGTTTTTTATGCCCAGTGGAAAACCAAACATTTTAGTCATGTGGGGCGATGATATCGGCATCACCAATCTGAGCTGCTACTCAGATGGCCTGATGGGCTACCGCACCCCCAACATCGACCGTATCGCCAACGAGGGAATGCGTTTCACCGACTCCTACGGCCAGCAAAGCTGTACAGCCGGCCGCGCTGCCTTCATTACCGGCCAAAGTCCCTATCGCACCGGACTCACCAAAGTCGGGATGCCGGGCGTGGACATCGGGCTGCAAGCCGAAGATGTAACCATCGCCGAGCTGCTCAAGCCGTTGGGCTACGCCACCGGCCAGTTCGGCAAAAACCATTTCGGCGATTTGAACAAATATCTGCCCACAGCTCATGGCTTTGATGAATTCTTCGGCAATCTCTACCATCTGAATGCCGAAGAAGAGCCGGAACAAAGAGATTATCCGTCCGCAGCGGACTTCCCCCAATTTCACGCTCGCTTTAAGCCGCGCGGTGTTATGCACTCCTGGGCAACGGACGAGGATGACCCAACCGAACAGCCGCGCTGGGGCCGTGTGGGGGAGCAGAGGATTGAGGACACCGGGCCGCTAACCAAAAAACGCATGGAAACAATCGATGGCGGCGAAATTGTGCCGGCTGCCAAGAATTTTATAAAGAAAGCCCACGAGAATGACCAGCCATTTTTTGTCTGGTTAAACACGACCCATATGCATTTTCGCACCCATCCACCGCAAGAGATTTTGGGGCAGGCCGGCCGCTGGCAGTCGTTCTATCACGATACGATGGTCGAACACGATAAACACATTGGCGAGATGCTTGACTACCTGGACGAACTCGATCTCACGGAAGATACCATCGTCATTTACAGCACCGACAATGGCCCACACATGAACTCCTGGCCGGATGCCGGCATGACTCCATTCCGCAATGAGAAAAACTCCAACTGGGAAGGCGCGTTCCGGGTGCCGCAAATGGTCCGTTGGCCGGGCAAAATTCCGGCCGGCGTGGTTTCCAACGAAATCATCGCCCATCAGGATTGGCTGCCGACCTTGTTGGCCGCCGCCGGCGATCCAGACATCAGCGAGAAGTTGAAGCAAGGCCACCAGGTTGGCGATAAAGAGTTCAAGGTACACATCGACGGCTTAAACTTCTTACCCTATCTCACCGGCGAGGAAGAAAAGGGGCCACGGCTGGGTTTCATCTATTTCTCGGATGACGGCGAACTGGTGGCCCTGCGCTATGACAACTGGAAACTTGTCTTTGCCGAGCAGCGTGTGCAAGGAACGCTGCGGATATGGGCCGAGCCGTTTGTCCCTTTGCGTGTCCCGAAATTCTTCAATCTGCGGACCGATCCCTTCGAACGGGCCGACATTACCTCCAATACGTACTACGATTGGATGATTGACCGTGTTTACTTGCTTTACGCCGGTCAGTCACTGGTGGCCCAATTCCTGGCGACATTCCAGGAATACCCACCGCGCATGAAACCGGCCAGCTTTTCTATCGACGAGATTATGGGGAAGATGGAAAAAGCTATGCAGGGCGCTGGTTAAGCACCCCTATCAACAACGGTTCCGGCTCCTGGCCGGGAGCCGGAACCGTTGCCAGCCACAGGTTTGATTATGCCAGCGCCAACAGGTACCGATTTGATGATCACCGATCAGGTGCGCGAGTTCTACGACAGCCATCCTTATCCACCGCCGGTGGACAGCCTGGAGGACTACGGCCGTCGCTGGAAGAACGAAACGAGACGCCGCGCCGATTTTCATCTGTTCTTTCCTGACAAAGCCTACTGTGAAGAGCAGGCGATTCTCGTGGCCGGCTGCGGCACGTCGCAGGCGGCCAAGTATGCGCTGCGCCAGCCGGAGGCCCGGGTGGTGGGTATTGATGTGAGCCAGACCAGCATTGAGCAAACGGCCGTTTTACAGCGCAAATACAACCTCGATAATCTGGAACTGCACCGGCTGCCCATCGAGCGGGCGGGCGAACTGCCGTACAGCTTTGACCGCATCGTCTGCACCGGCGTTTTGCACCATCTGCCCGACCCGGATGCAGGGCTGAAGGCCCTGCGCCAGGTGCTCAGACCGGCTGGCGCGATGCACCTGATGGTTTATGCCGCTTACGGCCGTAACGGAATCTATATGCTGCAAGAATACGCCCGCCGGTTGGGAATTGGGCACACCGACCAGGAAATCAAAGATTTCGCCGCTTCCCTGATGGCTTTGCCGCTAGACCACCCACTAGCCCCCCTGTTGAGCCAGTCGCCCGACTTCCAACGGAAAGACGCCCTGGCCGACGCCCTGCTCAACCCGCTGGACCGGGCCTACACCGTGCCCCAACTGTTAGATTTTATAGAACGCTGCGGCCTGAGCTTTGGGCGTTGGGTTCGGCAGGCGCCCTATCTGCCCCACTGCGGCGCGCTGGCGGCCACCCCCCACAGCCGCCGTCTGGCCCAGCTCCCCCGGCGCGAGCAGTACGCCGCCGTCGAGCTGTTCCGCGGGACAATGCTCCGCCACAGTCTGGTCGCCTATCACGCTGAAGACCCGGCCAGGAGCAAATCAGTCCGGTTTGACAATGACGACTGGCTGAATTACGTCCCCATTTGCCTCCCCGAAACCATTATTGTGGAGCAGCATCCGCCGCCGAGGGCTACGGCCGTGCTCATCAACCGCTCTCACACCTATCCCGACCTATATCTGCCGGTGAATACCGTAGAAAAACAATTGTACAACGCGCTCGATGGGCAGCGGACGATTGGCGAAACGATTGAAAGTGTGGCGGAAGCCAGACGCTTTCAGCCAAGAGATTTCCGCCGGTTTTTCCAATCACTGTGGCGCTACGACCAGGTAGTGTTCGCTATATGAAGGATAGAGTCGGCAAATCTTAAAGATTTGCCAGCAATTCTCAATTTGGGCCTGGTGATGGTGTTCTTGTACCCTGTTCATCCTCAATTGTCATGCTGAGCGAAGCGAAGCATCCCTATGGCCTCGGATTTTCCAGGGAATGGGATGTTTCGGAGGACCTCAGCATGACATCCCTCTTGCTGAATTGAGAATTGCTGAAGATTTGCCTGATTGACTGACAAATCTCATGAACATCATTTTCAAGGAGACGACATGAGCGCAGGCTCAACACCATCAATGAAAACCGGGGAGCGCAGGCGTCTCGCCTGCCAGGGCGGACGTCCCGTCCACGCTCCCATTTTCAAGGAGATATAAACTGTGGACATCCGTAAGGCAGTTGTCTTTGTTTTTGAGGACCCTCGATGGCTAATCAAGATCGTGATTGGCGACATCATGATCTTATTGAGTTTCCTAATCGTGCCCATCATCTTCCTACAGGGCTATCTGATCGAGATCATTCGTAACGTGATGCGCGGCGAGGAACATCCCCTACCGGAATGGAACAATTGGGGCGCAAGGTTCAAGGACGGCCTGAATCTGACCATCGCAGGGTTGATATACACCTCGCCGCTCTGGCTGGCCCTGTGCTGCAGCGGCGTGTCCGTTCTGCCCGCCGCTATGTCCGAAGGCAATCTTACCGAGGCGACCGCCCTACTTTCGGTCAGCGGTTTTAGCTTGATGGCCTGTCTGGCCTTCCTATTTCTTTGGGCCTATGCCGCGATTGCCCCGGCTATCGCCATTCAATATGCACGCGAAGACACATTGGCCGCCGCACTGCGCTTCCGCGAGGTATTCGCCCTCGTGCGCAAGCACTTAGGCGATATCGTCCTGGCCGTGGTCGTCATCATGGTCCTGGGTGCTGTCCTTAGCCTTCTTGGTCTCATTCCCCTGATTGGCTGGATCTTCTCCGTAGGCATCGCCATTTACGTGTTTTTCGTCACCGGCCACTTGTACGGCCAGATCGGGGCCAAAGCCGGCGGCCTGCCCAACATCATCGAAAAGATGCCCGACGATCTGATGTGATAGGCAGTATTCAATTATGCGTGTATCCGAAATAGCGCCTCTCTGATTGACTGACAAACTTAACTAACTGCAGAGCGCGGAGTCTGTACCAAGAAAACCTTCGCGTTCTGCAGAGTAAAAATCTGAGATTTGTCAGTCAACCAGAAGATTTGACAACTCTTGTGGCATCTTAAAGGAGAGTTCCTAGTGACCAACCCATTGCCATCCTGGCGTGACACGCCAACCAGGCAGGCGATTCTAGACTTTATCGCCGCTGTAACCGATGAAAACAGCCCCAAGTACGTTCCACCTGCGGCGCGCATTGCCGCAATTGACAACGACGGCACCCTCTGGTGCGAAAAACCGATGTATATACAACTCGACTATCTGCTGCGCAAGCTGGCCGTCCAGGCGCAAGAAGACCCATCGCTGCGGACAAAACAGCCGTGGCGAGCCGTCTGGGAGAAGGACTATGCCTGGCTCGGCGGGGCCATGACCAAACATTATCAGGGCGACGACAGCGATCTGAACGTATTACTCGGCGGGATACTCTCTTTATCCGCAGGCAAGCGGGCTGAAGCTATTGAGGCCGAGGCCCAGGCATTTATCGAAAGCGAACATCATCCCAGCCTAGGCCGGATCTATCGTGACTGCATATATCAGCCGATGTGGGAATTGCTGCGTTACCTGGAAGCCAACGGCTTCACCAATTATGTGGTGTCAGGGGCCGGACGCGACTTCATACGCGGATTTGCTCATGATCTATACGGCGTTCCCCGCGAGCGGGTAATCGGCAGTACGGTAGCTTATCGTTATGTGGAAGATGAGGGTGAGGGAACCAGCGACATTGTACAGCGAGCCGAACTGTCTGTGATCGACGACGGCCCTGGTAAACCAATCCAGATCTGGAACGTCATCGGCCGTCGGCCGATCCTGACTGCCGGCAATTCCAACGGCGATTTGCCGATGATGAACTTCACCGGTGGTCCGTCCTTGCCGGCGCTGCGGCTGCTGGTATTGCACGATGATGCAGAAAGGGAGTTCGATTACGTGGCCGGCGCGGAGCAGGTTTTAGAAAAAGCAAAAACGAATGGCTGGACGATCATCAGCATGAAAAACGACTTCGAGGTGATTTTCCCTGTTCCGTAGATTTCCAGACGGCCGTCTGTTTTTACGAGCGGCTGCCAGAACCATCAGTTTTAAACAGCAATCCTCAATTTGGCCCCGTTTTCTGGTAGGGGCAGGTGGAGGGCAATGTAGAATGGGCTAAAATGGTACGCGCGAGCATTCAGCTTGACTTTAAGGAAGTGGTGAGCCGTTACGCCTCGTTGGAGAGCAACCAAATGGATATTGAAACATTACGAAAGTGGATCGCCTTACGCGACTCATTCAGCATTCTAGAAACAGTAGACGTCCACACAGGAGCCAGAACCATCCTGAAGGAATTTGACTACGTCATTGAAGCGCCGAACTGGACAAGTGACGGCCGTCATCTGGTTTATAACAGTGGGGGGCGCATGTACACGTATGAACCGGCCACCGGAGCACACAAAGTGATCGACACGGGCTTTGCCATTGACTGCAACAACGACCACGTGCTCTCACCGGATAATAAACAACTTGCCATCAGCCATTTCACACACGAAGACGCCACATCGAGAATCTATATTTTGCCTTTTATGGGTGGCAAACCGGCACTGGTGACCGAAGAAGGGCCCAGTTATTTGCACGGCTGGTCGCCTGACGGCCAGCGACTGGCCTACTGCGCGGAGCGTGGCGGTCAGTACGACATCTACACGATTTCCGTAACCGGCGGGTCGGAAACACAACTGACGAATGAACCGGGACTGGATGACGGCCCGGAGTATTCGCCTTCTGGCGAGCACATCTGGTTTAACTCTACGCGAAGCGGCCTGATGCAGATTTGGCGGATGGACGCAGACGGCGGAAACCCGACCCCTGTGGTTCGGGAGGAGGCTAACTGCTGGTTCCCGCACGTTTCACCGAACGGCCGTTTTGTCGCATACATTGCCTATGGCAAAGATGATGTGTCGCCGGGCGATCATCCACCAAACAAAAATGTAGAACTTCGTCTGGTACCTGCCGCCGGCGGTGTTTCCCAAACGATTGTAAAGCTCTTTGGTGGCCAGGGGACGATGAACGTAAACTCCTGGTCGCCGGACAGCCGGACACTGGCTTTCGTTTCTTATCGACTCAAGGAATAGTCTGATTATGGCAATAAAACCTGTCAAGACGGCCGTTATCGGCTGTGGCAACATCAGCAGTATCTATCTCGAGAACGCGGCTCGCTGGGACATCCTGGATCTGGTCGCTTGCGCCAACCGCACTCTGCCTCGTGCCCAAAGCCAGGCTGAAAAGTTCCACATCCCCCAGGCCAGATCTATTGCCGAAGTCCTGGCCGATCCCGAAATCGAGCTGATTATCAATCTGACGACCCCCGACGTTCACGCCGAAATCGGGCTGGCCGCGCTGCGGGCCGGGAAGTCGGTCTACAACGAAAAACCGCTGGCTATCAGCCGGGAAGACGGCCGTCTTTTGCTGGCAGAAGCCAAAACACGCGGCCTGCTGGTAGGCTGTGCGCCAGACACCTTTCTGGGTGGCGGGCTGCAAACCTGCCGTCAAATCCTGGATGCGGGAGAAATTGGCACGCCGGTAGCCGCTGCCGCATTTATGCTCATTCAGGGACCGGAAGCGTGGCACCCCAACCCCGGTTTCCTCTATCAGGTGGGCGCGGGGCCGCTGTTTGACATTGGGCCTTATTACCTGACCGCCCTGATTTCTCTGCTCGGACCAATTCGCCGCGTAACCGGCTCGGCCCGCATTACTTACCCGGAACGCACCATCGGCAGTGGACCCAAACAAGGGCAGAAATTTCCGGTGGAAACGCCCACCCACATTGCCAGCATTCTCGATTTTACCAGCGGCCCCGTGGCTACCCTGACCACCAGCTTCGATGTGGCGGTCTCGGCTGGCGCGGCAATCAACCTATACGACGTGGGAGGCGCGTTGCTGGAAATCCAGGGAACCCGGGGAACGCTATGCCTGCCAGACCCCAATATGTTTGACGGCCCAGTACGAATTCGCCGCCTTGGTGAAAGCGAGTGGCGCGAGATACCTTTAACTCACGGGCATACAACCAACAGCCGCGGTATCGGTGTGGCCGACATGGCGTATGCGCTGCGCGACGGCCGTGCGCCTCGCGCCAATGGCGCACTAGCCTATCACGTTCTGGATGTGATGCACGGGATTTTAGAAGCCTCTACTAGCGGCCAACACGTTGAACTGAGCAGCACTTGTGAACGGCCGTCGCCCATGCCCCCTGATCTGTCTGCGCGTTAGGAAAACTAGAGCGAGTCCTTTCCTTATTGGCTACACGAAGTTTTTGCGGCTAGCGCCACACCTCCGGCATGGCCTCGTAGACGATAGGGCCAACCTGTGTCGCGCTGTCGTTCTGGACGGTTATTACGTAGCCCTGCCCCACCCCCTCGCTGGCAACAATGAGATATTGAGAGCCGGTTGGCACGTTGCTTAATTGAAAGCGGCCGTCTGGCAGGCTGCTGGCCTGGCTTTCCGGTGCGGAAGCCAGGGAAACGGTGGCTCCGGCGAGGGGCTGCCCCTGCGCGTTAACCACCACTCCCTGCACCACGCCGTCTGTGCCAGACAGCCGGTTTAGCAGGTTACCAGCCTGGAAGGCATAAAGGTTGACGGCCAGGGCGACCACAAAAATAATGACGATGCCGCCGCGCAGGACCAGGCGGCGCCAGTTCTTTCTTTCTGGCGGACGGCCGTCTGGCGTGTATTGAACTTTTGGGCTGTTGACGTAAGACATGGCGGCCTCCTATGGCACGGTGATCTGCACGTTGTCGAAGCAGGCTTCGCCGCCCCAAATACGCAAACCGACACGGCCGTTATCAAAAAATGGAACAGGCTCAGCCGCATCGTCAACGGCCGTGGCCACCACCTGCCCATCTACAGATGCCGTGTAACTCTTACCCTGCACAGAAATCACCACGTGCCGCTTCACATCGTACCACTGGTATCCCGGCGGCGCTTGTTTCCACGGCGTGAAGGGAGCCATCTCCTGGCCGTTAATCCACTTGCGAAAAATAAAAGCTCCCGGCGCACCAAACCCTTTGTCATACTGAAAGGTGTACCCGTTGACGTTGCTCTCGTTGGCCCGAAAGTAAACACCGTACCCGTTGCCGCTTTTTAACGTGGCATCCAGCGAAATTGTATAGTTAGAACCTGCCCCATCAACAGCATAAGCGCGATGTTCTGGCCCCGGCCCGCCACACAGCTCACCATCCTCAATGCGCCAGTTGGACCCGCGATCTATATCCCAACCATCCAACCCATCGGAAAAATCTTCCCAGAAAGTGACGCCATCACCTGGGCATGCATTGCTCTCCAGCCCGATGCCATTGACGACACGGCAAAAAACATCTTGCAGGCTCAATCCCATCAACCGTAAGATGCCGATAGTGAGCAAGAATATCATGCCCAGCAGCAAAGCCACTTCCGTTGCCGATTGACCACGTTGTTTGTATATCTTTGAATTTTGTGTCATGTTAGCCTCAATTTATAAAAAGTGATTGTTTAAAAAGACCACAGCGAAGCCCGCGTGCGTTCTTTCCCCTTGCCATTCGGCGACAGACGCTCATGCACCCGCATCCACGCTTCGCTGGGCTGTCTGGGGGTTCCACTTTGATGGTCTGGTTTGCTGAGCCGGAAGGCAAAGTCCTCGATCAGAGCAGAAACAGGATCCGTCGGGTTGCCAATTAACAGGGGCGTGCCGCGATTGATGGCTGTGACAAACTGCCTGGACGCAAAAGGGATCACCAAAGAAATGGGATGCTTCAACACCTCTTCAATCTTTTTGCTGGGCAGCCCGCCATCCTCAAAGGTCCAATTCAGAACGAGCTTCACTTTTTCCTCGGCGTAACCCAGTTTGCGATACGTGTCCAGGGTGATTGCCGCCGCCCGAATCGACGCCAGGTCGGGTGAAATCATCAGGACAATTTCGTTGGCGTAGTCCAGCATGTGGAGCGTCATGTCGTCAAAGCGATGGGGCAGATCGGCTACGATGTAGTCGAACTTGGTACGCAGGTGAGAGGTGGCGAGGGCGACGACTTCATTGTCCAGTTTTTCGGCGTTAGCGGGGTTTGAGGGACCGAGAATGTAGGCAAGGCCGCTGTCGTGCTGGCCGATGATGGTTTTAACGGCTTCCAGATCGATCTCCGTGCTGCTGTAGCGGGAGAGGTCGGCCCAGGTTCTTTTGGGCGTACGGTTGAGCATCAGGGCAACCTGCCCGGCGGTAAAAACCATATCCAGCAGCAAGGTGGATTGTTGCCATAGGCCTCGCAGGGCGAGCGAGAGGTTAACAGCGAGACTGGAGCAGCCGGTGCCACCGCGCAAGCTGTGTACGACAATGAGGTGCGCCGGTTCGTTAATCTCCAGTTGCCCGGCCTTTGCCAGCTTCAGTGCATCGGCGCGGCGCAGCAGAGCGGTGAGGCGCACGGCTAATTCGGCGGTTTCAAACGGCTTGGGCAGGTAGTCATCGGCGCCAGCTTCGAAGGCGCCAAGTTTGTCTTCCAGTTCAGATTGGCTGGTGAGGACGAGAATGGGCAGATGGACAAACTCCGGATCCCGGCGCAGGCGGCGGGTTAGTTCGAAGCCATCCATAACGGGCATCATTTTGTCTGTGACGACGATGTCTGGGTGGTGAATGCGGACTTGCTGCAGAGCTTCGTTGCCGTCAACGGCCGTTATCACCTCATAGCCCTCTTTGTCCAGAGAAATTTCCAGAATTTTGCGGATAATGCGGTCGTCGTCTACTACTAAGACCTTATAAGAATTTGTCATTGGCTCAGCCATAGGTCATTTACCTGTGCGTTAACT
>ERZ795053.4116-NODE-4116-length-15971-cov-8.839847_pt1 | contig 15971 bp, 14 predicted proteins | sample MGYA00375137_ERZ795053 | MGnify/ENA primary metagenome ERZ795053 (study PRJEB30182, sample SAMN05720284) | activated sludge metagenome | isolation source: Anaerobic digester | place: Hong Kong | collected 2014-12-17 ...
TGAGAAGATATCGGGCCTCTGATCTTCAGCTGATCAAATTTTTCGTGAGGAGATGGCCTTGGAACCCGTCAAGATCCCCAGCATGAAAAAGAGGGAGTACGACCGGCTGATCGATGACGAGCACGTCTGCAGGATCGCCTTCAAGGGGGACAGGTACCCTTACGTGGCGCCCTTCATCTACATCTTCGATGGGAACTTCATGTACTTCCTATCCACAAAGTACGGCAAGAAGATCGAGCTCTTTCGGGAGGACCCTCACGTCTCGGTGGAGGTGGAACGGTTCGCTCCCGACCTCTCCAGCTACAGGTTCGTCACGTTGCGGGGCCGCCTCGTCGAGGTATCAGACCCCGAGGAGAAGAGGGCCGTTAAGGAGAGGTTCGTCGATCTGATCCGGAGAAAGAGCCTTTCAAGAAACGTCCTCTCCGCCCTGGGCCACTCCCCCGATGACCCCCTCGACTCCATCGCCCGGGAGGAGAGGTCCCTGGTTTGGAAGCTCGTTGATGTCCAGAAGATCGTGGGGCTGAAGGACGGGGATCTCCATTGACCCTTTAGTGGAAGGCGGAAGTCGGCGGGCCGGGTCGGGTCGGCCTCGTCTTCGTTGGGATCATTGGGCTCTTGGTCAGTGCCGGATTTTTGGCAGGCCCTCCGACGACCATCCTGGTGGGGAGGTATCTGCCTCGTTCAATTTATCGGGATCGACTGATCAAAAACTTTAACTATTTTCAGATTATTCTAAGTATTGCTCTCTGAAGCATAACCTGCGGTGTCTATTTATATGATGAGGTCGGCAATATCTTGCTTGGATAAAATTCATATAATAGAGTGCCGGAAGAGCACGTCCGAAGGGTAAGCCGTCCGGGCGCATCCCGCCTGGGTGGAGGATGATTTAAAATAATAAAGAGGCATTTTATGAATCTCCGACAGCCAAACGCCAACGAAGCGATCGGGACTTACAACCGGTCGAGAAACGTCGCCCCCATGTCAGGGATCTGCACCCGCTGTGTCGACGGCTGCAGGGGCGGTTGTGATATATGGTTATCCTCGTTCAGGGGTCGGGAAGTGCTTTACCCCGGTCCCTTCGGCGATATCACTGCGGGGGCAGACAAGGACTATCCCCTTGACTATTCCCACATAAACATCCAGGGTTACGCCGTCGGCGCCAAGGGCCTCCCCGAAGGGGTCGATGGAAACCCTGACACCGCCGTATTCAACGAGGTGGATACCGAGACCGAGTACGGATGGGATCGAAAGGTCAAGATGAAGGTCCCCATCTTCACCGGAGCCCTCGGCTCCACAGATATCGCCGGCGCCAACTGGGAGCACTTCGCCATCGGTGCCGCCATATCCGGCATCACCCTGGTCTGCGGCGAGAACGTCTGCGGAGTCGACCCCGGTCTTGTTTTGGACGGCAAGGGCAAGATCTCCAAGTCTCCGGAGATGGACAGAAGGATCGAGACCTACAAGCAGTTCAACGAGGGTTACGGCGAGATCCTGGTCCAGATGAACGTCGAGGACACCAGGCTTGGCACCGCCGAGTACGTCTCCGCCAAGCACGAGCTGGACACCCTGGAGCTGAAGTGGGGTCAGGGCGCAAAGTGCATCGGAGGCGAGATCAAGGTTCGATCCCTGGAAAGGGCCCTGGAGCTGCAGAAGAGGGGCTACATAGTGAGGCCCGACCCCTCCAAGAAGGACGTCCAGATGGCCTTCAAGGACGGCGCCATCAAGGAGTTCGAGAGGCACTCCCGGCTCGGCTTCGTCACCAAAGAGGGATTCCTCGAGGAGGTCGACAGGCTCAGAGGCCTGGGGTTCAAGAGGATCACCCTCAAGACCGGCGCTTACTCCATGACGGAGCTTGCCATGGCTCTGCGCTACGGGTCCGAGGCGAAGATCGACCTTCTCACCATCGACGGCGCCCCGGGCGGGACGGGGATGAGCCCCTGGCCCATGATGAACGAGTGGGGAATCCCCACCTTCTACCTCCAGGCCCTGGCGTACGAATTCGCCGAGAAGCTCAGCAAGAAGGGTATGAGGGTGCCAGACCTCGCCATGGCAGGCGGCTTCTCCTCCGAGGACGGCGTCTTCAAAGCCATGGCCATGGGCGCCCCCTACTTCAAGGCTGTCTGCATGGGCAGAGCCCTGATGATCCCGGGGATGGTCGGAAAGAACATCCAGAAGTGGATCGAGGCGGGAGAGCTTCCAAAGTCCGTCTCCAAGTACGGAACCACGGCAAAGCAGCTCTTCGTAACCTATGAGGAGCTGGCCGATAAGTATGGAAGAGAGGCGGAGAAGATACCCCTTGGGGCCATGGGCATCTACACCTACACCCAGAGGTTCACGATCGGCCTGCAGCAGCTGATGGCCGGAAGCAGGAACTTCAGCCTGAAGACCATATCCAGAAACGACGTTATGGCCCTCACCGAAGAGGCGGCCAAGGTCTCCGGGATCCCTTACGTCATGGACGCCTATCGGGACGTCGCCGAGGAGATCCTATACGGCTGAGGCCGGGGTTGAGCCGGAGTGGTTTTGAAGCGTTGGAAGCTTCTGCTCTGAGAGCCCGCCAATAGAGGTGTATGTGCGATGAGATGGCACATACACCAATAAACAACATTGAGGGCTCGTTCCGACCACGGAAAATAACATAATTTTTGGACCTCCTCTCGACGTGAGAGGGGACAGTTTCATCATCTTTGACTGCCATATATAAATTTAGTATCCGACAATTTCAGCGGCCTTTCTTCAATATCAGAGCTTTAACATCCTCGAATTGAACTTTTCAGGGGACAACATCCAGCCGAAAATTTGAGAAAGAATCCACGCCGGATCTCTGCCGAAATTTGGGGTCGATCTCTCCTAGTATCTGGCATAGATGTAACAAAAACATACGAAAATTCTGTGGTAGTTTTTGCACCGATAGGTCGCGAGCCGGAGTTCAGAAACCTTTATATATCAATGTCCGGCCGGCATGGTCCAATTGATCATAAATAAATGTAACTCATAAGATTTAACTATTGGATGCTGACATGGCCTTCCTCCTAACCCGTTGTGATCTAGTGTTTGGCGGAAGCCTAAAAGGGTGATAAAGGGATGGCAGAACTCAACCCATTTGCAATAGCTCAACAGCAGCTGGACAACTGTGCAAAAATATTGAAGTTGAACGACGACGTCCGTGAGGTACTTCGAAACCCCATGCGTGAACTCCACGTCTCCATTCCGGTCAGGATGGACGACGGCAGCACGAAGGTCTTCAAGGGGTTCAGGGTCCAGTACAACGACGCCAAGGGACCGACCAAGGGCGGCATCAGGTTCCACCCCGAAGAGACGATCGACACCGTGAGAGCTCTTTCCGCATGGATGACCTGGAAATGCTCTCTCCTCGATCTCCCCCTCGGCGGCGGAAAGGGCGGAGTGATCTGCAACCCCAAGGAGCTCTCAGAAAATGAGCTGGAACGTCTGAGCCGAGGTTACATCGACAAGATCTGGCAGTTCATAGGTCCCAACAAGGACGTCCCCGCCCCCGACGTTTACACCACCCCCCAGACGATGGCCTGGATGATGGACGAGTACTCGAAGCTCACCGGGAGCAACGAGTTCGGCTGCATCACCGGAAAGCCGGTCTGCATCGGTGGCTCCTGCGGCCGTGACGATGCGACGGCCCGCGGCGGCATGTACACCATCCGGGAGGCGGCAAAGGAGCTCGGAATAGACCTCTCCAAGGCGACCGTTGCCATCCAGGGCTACGGAAACGCCGGATGCCATGCAGGATTCCTCGTCAGAAACCTCTTCGGCTCCAAAGTGGTGGCCATCAGCGATTCCAAGGGCGGCATATACAACAAGGACGGCCTGGACCTCGAGCTCGCCTGCAGCGTCAAGGCGGATACCAAGTCGGTTGTAAACGCTCCGGGAATTCAGAAGATATCCAACGAGGAGCTGATAGAGCTGGACGTGGATATCCTGATCACCGCAGCCCTCGAGAACGTCATCACCAAGGATAATGCGCCGAACGTCAAGGCGAAGATCGTCGCAGAGCTGGCCAACGGACCGACCACCCCCGAGGCGGACGATATCCTCCACAAAAATGGCGTGCACGTCATCCCCGACTTCCTCTGCAACGCCGGCGGCGTCACCGTCTCCTACTTCGAGATGGTCCAGAACATCGATCGGTACTGCTGGGACGTTGAAGACGTCTACAAGCGCCTGGACGACAGGATGACCAGAGCTTATCACAACGTCCTCGACACATCCAAGGCTTACGACATAAACATGCGTCAGGCAGCTTACGTGGTCGCCGTAAACCGTGTCGTCGAGGCGATGAAGATCCGCGGCTGGATCAAGATGACCTAGATCCGTCCATCTCGTCCATTTAGTCGATCCTGAAAGGCCTTGCATATGGCCGGGGAGGATCTATCCTTCCTCCCTCAATAACCTCTTTTTTCAAGGCAATTTGCGGCGCAGCATAGCCAATCTTTTGGGATCATGCGTTTTCTACGGCGAAACCTCTCTTCTCGCCCAGCAGCCAGGCTTCGCGCCGATCGGCGCGAAGGAAAGTTCGTGCCTGATGGGGTGAATATATCCTTTTCCCTCCAAATTGCACAGGAGAGGTCAAAGACTGCCATCAAATGGATAATGGATATATAAACGAAACAATCACATCATATAATTGCTGAAGTTCGATTTGGAGGAATGAAGAGATGAGACTTAACCTGACGGCTGAAGTGTGGGAAGGGGATCGAGCTTACATCTCGAAATGCCCCGAGCTGGGAATCTCAAGTTTTGGTGCCACTCCCGAAGAGGCGATAGACAAACTGGAGGAAGCGGCATGGTTTTACCTGAACGATGCCGAAAGCAGGGGGATCATGGCCGACGTGGAGGCCGCCACGGCTTCGCCCCACAAGTTCGCCTCGATGATCGAGCTCGTCAGATAGAATATCTAATATCAGGCGGCCGGGTCACATAACCCCTGGGTGTCGATGAAGCAAATATGAGGCATCTTCTGCCCGAATCATCCCCGTAATGGGGGACCGCCCGGGGCACCTAGATTGAAAAGGCAGCTTTCTTCTTCTCCCCTTCTTTTCTGCCCAGGGTGGGGTTCAGAGCCTGGGGGGCCGCCTCCACCAGCTTGTGCCAGTTATCCCGCTCCCAGAGCATGGCAGATCGATCCTCCTCGGGGATGAACTGGCGAAGCCTTAGGGCGAGGGTCTCCCAGTTGACCTGGTGGCCGTCGAAGTCGGGGCCGTCGACACAGGCGAACTTTGTCTCGCCCCCGACCTCGACTCGGCAGGCTCCGCACATCCCCGTCCCGTCCACCATCAGGGGGGTGAGGCTGACGATCGTCTTAACGCCGTAGGGCTCGCTGGCCTTGGAGACCTCCATCATCATGAAGGGACAGCCGTGGACGAAGATCCTGTCGACCTTCTCTCCCCCTTCAAGCCGCCTTCTTATGAAGTCGTTTGTCCACCCATCCTCGCCACAGCCGCCGCTTCCCGCAAGGACGTAGAGCTCGTCGCTTTCGGCCCTCAACTTATCCTCCCAGAAGATGAACTCCCGGCTCCGCCCCTCCACCGCGGTTATGACGCGGTTTCCGGCCTCCTTGAGGGCCTTTAGCAGAGGCATGGTGGGTCCGATGCCGAAGCAGCCGCAGGCGCAGATCACGGTGCCGAAGTTCTCGATCTCTGTTGGTTTGCCCAGAGGACCTGCGAGGTTCATTATGGAGTCGCCCTCCCTCAGAGTGCCGAGCTTCATGGTGCTGGTCCCGAGGACGTAGAATACGATCTCGATGGTACCTTCCTCCTCGTCCCAGCCCGCGAGGCCCATGGGCATCCTCTCGCCGGTCTCGTCCACCCTGATGATCACAAACTGGCCGGGGCGGGCAGCTCGGGCGATCTTCGGGGCCTTTATCTTGAGGCGGATTATGTTGGGGACGAGAACCTCCTTCTCCACTATCTGGTACATATTCAATCACCAACCGCTTTAGAGAGCTTTACGGCACACACTTTCAGCTCGGGTATCTTGGCCACGGGGTCGAGGGCGGGGTTGGTGAGGACGTTGGTGGGCGTCTCGGCAAAGTGGAAGGTCATGAAGGCTACGCCTTCCGACGACTTCTCCGTCATCTTCGCCTTCGCCCTTACCGTCCCCCTCCTCGAGGTCACCTCCACCAGATCGCCGTCCTCTATCCCCAGAGCCTTCCCATCCGCGGGGTTGATCTCCACCAGCTCTTCGTTGCGGAGATAGTTCAGCCCCGGCACCTTCCGGGTCATGGTGCCGGTGTGGAAGTGGCACAGGACCCTTCCGGTGGTGAGGATGAACGGGTACTCCTCGTCGGGAAGCTCCGTTGAGGGGCGGTAACCGACCACCGAAAAGAGACCCTTTCCTCTCGTGAATCCGGCTTTGTGAAGATAAGGGGTGCCGGGATGGTCAGGGGTGGGGCAGGGCCACTGGAGGCCGACCTCTTCAATTCTCTCGTAATTTATCCCGCCGTAGCTGGGGGTGAGGGTGGCGATCTCGTCCATGATCTCCGAGGGGTCCGAATAGGAGAACTGGTCCAGGTATCCCATCCTCCTCCCGATCTCCGATATGATCATCCAGTCGGGCCAGGCCTCTCCTGGAGGATCCAGCACCTTTCTGACCCGCTGGACCCTTCGTTCCGTATTTGTGAAGGTCCCATCCTTTTCGGCGAAGGATGTCGCGGGCAATACCACGTCGGCAAGGCTTGCGGTCTCCGAGAGGAATATCTCCTGGACCACCAGAAAGTCCACCTTCTCCAGGGCCTCGGTGACGTGGGTCGAGTCGGGATCGCTGATCCTGGGGTTCTCGCCGATGATGTACAGGACGTCGATCTCGTCGTCGTGGATTGCGTTGAAGATCTCCATCAGAGTAAGACCTGGCTTCTTCTGGAGCTTTTTGCCCCACCTTCCCTCAAACTTCGCTCTGAGATCGTCGTTGGTCACCGCCTGATATCCAGGGAAGACGTTGGGAAGGGCGCCCATGTCGCATGCTCCCTGGACGTTGTTCTGGCCCCGGAGAGGATTTATCCCGCTGGCGGGCTTGCCGAGGTTTCCGGTCATCATCGCGAGGTCGGCGAGGGCGAGGATGTTCTCGGTGCCGTGAGAGTGCTGGGTTATGCCCATGGAGTAGACTATAGAAGAGGGGCCGTTCTCGGCGTACATCCGGGCCGCCTTCCTCAGCAGCTCCACCTCAACGCCGGTGATCCTTCCGACCTCTTCCAGAGATACGTCGGCGAGAGAGTCTCTGAACTCTTCGAACCCCTCACACCGCTCCTTGATGAACTCCTCGTCGATGAGCCCTCCATCCAGGATGACCTTGCAGATGCCCATGGTCAGGGGGACGTCAGTTCCGGGCTCCTGCCTCAGCCAGATGTCGGCGAACTTGCAGAGCTCGATCCATCGGGGGTTGGCAACGATGATCTTCGCGCCCCTCTTCTTCGCCTCTTTGATCTTGAGGGCGATCACCGGATGCTGCTCGGTGGTGTTGGATCCGATTATCAATATGCAGCCTGGGTCCTTCAGCTCCTCGATGGAGTTGGTCATGGCCCCGCTCCCGAAGGCCGTCGCCAAGGCCGCGACGGTGGAGGCGTGACAGAGCCGGGCGCAGTGGTCGACGTTGTTTGTCTCCATCACCAGACGCGAGAGCTTCTGGGCGAGGTAGTTCTCCTCGTTGGTGCATTTGGCAGAGGAGAGGAGGGCAAAACGGTCGCCTTTGGATCGGGAGAACCTCTCGACGATGAGGTCCATCGCCTCCTCCCAGATGGCGGGGACGAGCTTGCCATCTTTGCGGATCAGAGGCGTCTTCAGCCGTTCGGGGCTCTCTACGAAGTCGAGGCCGAACCTCCCTTTGACGCATAGCTGACCGTTGTTCGGCGTCTGTCCCCTCTTGCCCCTAATCTGGGCGATCTGACCGTCCTGTACCCCGATCTCCATCACGCAGCCCACGCCGCAGAAGGGGCAGGTGGTGGTGACGAACTCTTCGGGCTTCCCCCACCTCTCGGACCTGGCGAAGAGGGCTCCGGTGGGACAGACGTCGACACAGGCTCCGCAGAACTTGCATTCGGACTCGGTCAGGGATATCGGTCCTATGGAATGTTGCTGGTGGTAGTTCACATCGAAGACGAGGACCCCCTCCCCTCTCACCTCCTGGCAGGTCCTGACGCAGCGGCTGCAGAGGATGCAGAGGTTGTAATCCCGGTCGAAGAAGGGCTCCCTCAGAACCGGAAGGTTGCGATATTCGGTGGCGTATCTTATCCTCTCAAGCCCTACATACTCCACAGCCGTCTGAAGCTCGCACCGGCCGTCGTTGGGACAGTATTTACACCCCACCGCAATGGGGAACTTTCTCATGCACTCCCGCATCTCGGTGCATTCGTCCTTCCGGTCGCAGAAGAGGCAGCTGGTGGGGTGGTTTGTCAGGGCCAGGAGCATCTCGAGGGTGTGGCGCCGCATCTTCTGGAGCTCGTCGGTCTTCGTCCTCACCACCATCCCCTCTTCGGCGAGGGCTGTGCAGGAGGTGGGATAGACATCTTTCCCATCTATCTCGACGATGCAGAGCTTACATGAGCCGATAGGCTTCAAGTCTGGATGGTCGCAGAGGGCGGGTATATATATCCCGGCCTTTCGGGCCGCTTCTAGAACCGTGGAACCCTCCCGAGTCCTGACCTTTTTTCCATCAATGGTTAGGGTGATCTCGTCCACTTTCACCACCGCGTTATTTTAGGAGATTGCAGGTCATATTTCTAAGTTGCTCCTAATTTAGAGCTGAAATGAGATTCATTGGTGGCATATTTGGAAGAAATGGAGCGGTCCGTGCAGCAGGAAGCGAAAGTTTATGTATAAATGAATAGGAAAAAGCCGTCCGGCAAACGGCAAATGAATTATCTAAATGTGACAAACGATATCGATATTTATGCAACAACCTCAAGAAAGCAACCATCACGCCAGTCCAGTCCGATTAAAGATGGATCGGACGGCCAAAAGCATGCTGAAGGATCGGGTTATGCCGGCGGAAGAGCAAACCGAAAAGATTTAAATATCGAGGCATAGGTTGAATCCATCAGCCCTTACGAAGAAATATCGATGGCGGCAGTCTCCGTCAGAGGGGCGGATGGATTGAAGGTCGGCGATATGCCGGCTCCCTGGACTGAAGCGCCATCATGAAATTGACGTCGGAGCGCGGGGTCATCTGAAACGCCGACTGAGCCACAATATCGAAGCGGGATACGATGTCTGGTAAGGAAAAGAAGCTGAAATTGAATCGGGTTTCCATGCCCAAGCAGTCTCCCGAGGTGAGAAGTCGAAACTTCCTCGAGGTGGCTCGTGGTTATTCCGAAGAGCAGGCCATCGAAGAGGCCGATAGGTGCCTAGAGTGTAAGAAGCCCAAATGCATGGAAGGCTGCCCCGTGGGAATTGACATCCCGGCTTTCATCAAGGCCGTCCGGGACGGCGAGATGGAAGATGCGGTCAGGACGATCAAGGCCAAAAACAGCCTGCCAGGCATATGCGGAAGGGTCTGCCCCCAGGAGGTCCAGTGCGAGAGCCTGTGCGTCCTGGGGAAGAAAGGGGCCCCCATCGCCATCGGCCGTCTGGAGAGGTTTGTGGCCGACTGGGAGTCAAGAAATGCGCCGGAAGAGGGCGGGTCAGGCCAGGTGGCGGAAGCTTTGCCACCCACCGGAAAAAAGGTGGCCGTGGTGGGGGCGGGACCCGCTGGACTCACCTGCGCCGCCGATCTCGCCAAGAGGGGCCACAATGTCACTGTCTTCGAGGCGCTCCACGACGCCGGGGGGGTTCTGATATACGGGATTCCCGAGTTTCGGCTCCCAAAAGATATCGTTCGGTCCGAGGTCGATTACGTCAAGAGCCTGGGCGTCGAGTTCGAGCTGGACTCGGTGGTAGGAAGGCTGGTCCAGGTCGACGAGCTGCTGAAGAACGATTTTGACGCGGTATTCCTCGGGATCGGCGCTGGAGCGCCGCGTTTTCTCAACGTCCCCGGCGAGAACCTCAACGGGGTCTACTCCGCCAACGAGTATCTGACCCGGGTCAACCTCATGAAGGCCTACAAGTTTCCCGAGTACGACACCCCCATCAGGCAGGGGAATAAGGTGGCGGTGGTCGGAGGCGGAAACGTAGCCATGGACGCGGCTCGGTGTGCCGTGAGGCTCGGAGCAGATGAGGTTCACGTCGTCTACCGCCGATCCGAAGCGGAGATGCCCGCAAGGCTCGAGGAGATCGAGAACGCCAAAGAGGAGGGCGTCATCTTCGACTTTTTGACTAACCCCACCCGATTTTTGGGAGACGACCGCGGAAGGGTCGCTGGCATGGAGGTGGTGAAGATGGTTCTGGGCGAGCCGGACGCCAGCGGCAGGCGAAGGCCCGTGGCCGAGAAGGGGTCCGAGCACGTCGTCGACGTCGACACCGTCATCATCGCCGTGGGCACGATCCCCAATCCCCTGGTACCTGCCAACACCCCGGGTCTCGAGATCACAAAGTGGGGCACCCTGGTGGTGGACGAGAACGGCAGAACCACCCGGGAGGGCGTCTGGGCCGGAGGGGACATCACCACCGGCGGGGCCACCGTCATCAGCGCCATGGGGGCGGGGAAGACGTCTGCAGAAGATATCGATCGGTGGCTCCGAGAGGACGGGTCTTGGAACCGCTGAGGCCCCACCTGGCTGGCGTTCTCTGCACGTTCCTGGCCAAGGGCTCGTATCTGGGCTCCTCTGGCCCTCTCAAAATGCGGGGAGGCCGCCATTGATTCATTTTTATCAGAGACTTTAGGGAGAATGATTGATGGGATTCAAATCACCAAAAGATACGACCTGCTCGGTCGACAACATCGGATGTAACAAGATCGAGATGGCCTTTGGACCACTTCTGGCTCTCGGCTTTCTGGCCGGAGCCTTCATCGCCTTCGGCGGGCTTTTGGCGGTCATCGTCGGCGGTGGAGTTCCCGGCCTTCGGGTTGACAACCCCGGACTGCAGAAGTTCATCTTCGGAGCGGTCTTCCCCGTGGGTTTGATCCTGGTGGTGGTGGCCGGAGCGGAGCTCTTTACGGGCAATACAGCCTGCTGCATTCCGGCGGTCCTCTCCAGGAAGGCTTCCTGGGCGGGGCTTGCTCGAAACTGGACGATATCTTACGTCGGAAACTTCATAGGCTCGATATTTGTGGTCTTCTTCCTGACCTATCTCACAGGCCTTTTGGCCTCCGATCCCTGGCTTGGCACCATAACCGGAATAGCCGAGGCGAAGGTCTCCCAGGGCTTCTGGCCCCTCTTCTTCAAGGGAGTTGGCTGCAATTGGCTGGTCTGCCTCTCGGTCTGGCTCGCCATCGCCTCCGACGACGTGGTAAGCAAAGTTCTGGGGATCTGGTTTCCGATTATGGCCTTCGTGGCCATCGGGTTTGAGCACAGCATCGCCAACATGTTCTTCATCCCCTCGGGGATAATGTACGGAGCCGACGTCACATGGGCTCAGTTCTTCACCGTCAACCTGATCCCGGTGACCTTGGGCAACATCGTCGGCGGCGGTCTGTTCGTGGGCGCTATCTACTGGTACATATACAGCCGCCCGCGATAGTCAAAATTTGTAAGAAAATGCGCGGCCGGAGACCCGTTGGGTCTCCCGGCCATCCCTTCATTTTGGCGGTTTTTGGGTGCGAATGAGCCGTCTATCCTCGGATGGAGATCACGTTTTCGCAGTAGCCGTCCCCGGAACACATCCTCTTGGTGTACACCTGACTGCATCTTGGATTTAAATTCTTCACGGCAGATCTGCAGTAGGCCTGACAAGCTTCGGAAAGCTCTTCGGGGTCTCGTCCCTTCCCGTTTGCCTCCTTCAGAAGGGGGCATCCGGTGATCTTCATCACCAGCTTATCTTCGGCCGAGTCGGATATCTCCCAGTCGAAGCTGGGGCCGAAGATCATGCTCGATACGACGCCGAAGACCTCGTCGATCTCCGAAGCCCCTTTATAAAGTCTCTTCTCTAAAACTTCCACGTCTCAACACCTCAACGGCTCATCTTGGGGCGAGACGATTTGTATCTGTTTGAGATACTTTCACAAATGGTATGAAATACTAAGAAAAGATCTTAACGTTGGGAAGGAGAGAAAGGCACTCCGACGGCATGACGGCGACTTCCTGCATCCGCCTTTTCCGTTTATCCGATCTGGGCGGCCACTGCATGGATCTCTGCCGGCTCGCCCAGATAATGCCGAATTTTTGGCTTTTGTTGGAGATCACTCTGAAATTCCCTTGACGAACTCGTCGATGGGGACGGCTGGCAGGGTCATGGTCTTGAGGGTTCCCCTCGAGCCGAGCTCTGCTGCGATCTTGAGGATCGTCATATCGTCGTCTGCCTGGAGAAGGGTCAGGAAGTCGTAGGGTCCGAAGAGGGCGAACTGACCGACGATCTTCGCGCCCCAGCTTTCCACCGCCTTGTTCACCTGCAAGATCCTCTCCGGTTGATTTTTCACAGTTCTGCTCCCCTCTTCGGTGATGGTGGTCAACATTATGTAATTCTTCATCAAAATCCTCCTCCTATTCCTGGCCTTAAAGCCTGCACGACAACATATTATCATTTAATAGTAGAAGTAGCTTTCGGGATCCCGCTGGAAAAGACCAAAGATTGGTGGAGTTCCTCCAACATTCAGGGATTTGCGTTTGGAGATCGAGTTCTTGCGACAGCTATAATTATTCTCCAAATCCTAGGTGTTCGGCGAGGTCCATGAAGGAGTCGTTGAAGACGGGGTTCTGCTTCGGGCTGACCTCGGGGATCATCACCACCCTGGGTCTGATGGTGGGGCTCAACTCGGGCACGGGCTCGAAGCTTGCGGTGATCGGCGGCATACTGACGATAGCCGTGGCCGACGCCTTCTCTGACGCTCTCGGTATACACATCTCCGAGGAGGCTGAGAACGTTCACTCGACGCGGGAGGTCTGGGAGGCGACGGTCTTCACCTTCGCGTCCAAGTTCCTGGTGGCATCGACCTTCATCGTGCCGGTTCTCCTCTTCGACCTAACCTTTGCGGTGGTTGTGAGCCTCGTATGGGGCTTTTTCGTTCTGGGGGTTCTGAGCATATTTTTGGCGAGAGATCAGGAGAAGGACGCATGGAAGGTGGTGGCAGAACACCTGTTGATCCTGGCGGTGGTGGTGATAGCCACCGATCTCGTCGGCGGCTGGATAGGAGCCAAGTTCGGTTAGACATATGGTGCGGTATGGAGGCTCCGGGCCAGCCTCGCAAAACCTTCTCTGCGGGCTTCGGGAACTGATCGCGCCTCAAAAAACCCCATCCATCCGAAAGAAATTCATATGAGAACATCGACCGATTCATGGAGATGTAGGGATGGAAGTGATAGTCAAGAGGTCGGCCCGGCGGAAGAAGACGGTCCAGGCGCGGATGGTGGACGGCACCCTGGTGATTATGGCGCCGGCCTCCATCTCGGATCGAGAGCTGGCAGAGCACGTATCAAGCCTCAGGGCTCGGATGGAGCAGAGGATGGGGGAGAGGGACGACAACCATCTGGAGAGGAGGGCCGAGCACCTGAACCGGAAGTTCTTCGACGGCCTCCTCCGCTGGAAGTCGATAGGCTATTCCGACCGGCAGATGAAGAGGTTTGGGAGCTGCACCATCGAGGATGGGACGATCAGGGTCAGCACCCGGATGAGAGAGGCGCCCCAGTGGGTCGAGGACTACGTCGTCGTCCACGAGCTGGCCCACCTTTTGGAGCCGAGCCACAACAGAAGGTTCAGGGAGCTTGTGGGAAGGTACCCCCTGGCCGAGAGGGCCATCGGCTTTCTCATTGCCATCGATATGATGGAGCGGCGAAGAAAGCGGGCCGAGGGGATTCCTGAGCCGTCATGACTTTTTTTTGGCTCTTCGCTATTCCGTGTGGGTAACAGATAGCCATTTATCATAATCATGCTACCGAATAAAAAGCATGTCAATCTCACAAGAGGATCTTTTCAAGCAGGCACTGAACCTACAGCCTCCCTGGTTAATCGACTCAATCGACTTCGACGTGGAAGGGAAGCGACTCGACATCCACATAGATTTCGAACGTGGTGGCAAATTTCCATGTCCTAGATGCGGCAACTCTGAATGCGATGTTCATGATACAATCGATAGGACTTGGCGTCATCTTAACTTCTTCCAATTCAAGACCTACCTTCATTGTCGCGTTCCCAGAACGAAATGCGAAACTTGCGGAGTCAAACTTGTCAAGGTGCCTTGGGCAAGAAAAGGTAGCGGTTTTTCCCTCCTAATGGATTCCTTGATAATCTTAATGGCTCAGCACATGCCCGTAAAATCTGTAGCGGACTTGATCGGAGAACATGATACTCGGATATGGCGAGTCCTGGAATACTACGTATTAGAAGCAAGATCGGAAGAGGACTTCTCAGAGGTTGAATCAGTAGGAGTTGACGAGACATCCAGAGCAAAAGGTCACAAATACGTATCAGTTTTCATAGATTTAGATAAATCCAAGGTGTTATATGTATGTGAAGGAAAAGATGCTTCAGCAATTGAGTCGTTTAGAGATGACCTTGAGGATCATAAAGGATCTTTTAAAAATGTACGTAATTTCTGCTGTGATATGTCCCCCGCATTCATATCTGGAGTCACTAGGAACTTCCCAGAAACTTCAATAACATTCGATAAGTTCCATGTTATGAAGCTGATGAACCAAGCAGTAGATCAAGTGAGACGTGAAGAGCAATTTCATAACAGCAACCTGAAGTATACAAGATATATTTGGCTAAAAAATCCCGAGAAACTTACGAAAAAACAGAGATATGAATTGGGATCTCTCAGAGATATGAGATTAAAAACAATGAGAGCTTACAACATCAAATTGAGCCTACGCGATTTCTGGAACTTCAAAGACCAGCTATTGGCGGAAGATTATCTAAAACGTTGGTACTTTTGGGCGACACACAGCAGATTAAAACCAGTTATTGATACCGCAAAAGCGATCAAGGGGCATTGGAAAGGAATTATAAACTATATTAACACCAGAATAGATAACGGAATCTTAGAGGGAATAAATAGCCTCATTCAATCAGCAAAAGACGACGCAAGAGGATTCAGGACGACAAAGAATTTTGTTATAACTATATATCTTAGATTAGGAAAACTCAAGTTCAACCTACCCACATGAAACAGCGAGGAGCCTCCTTTTCTTTTTCTTCATAGAAAAAACTTTTGACATGTGCGGTTCCAACCTCTAGTAGAATATCAATAAAAGGCTTAAAAGAGTTAATGTCGCTTTCAATTTTTGTGAGTCTATTTTCAAGCGTTACTCGAAAGGTGATATAGGCGCCTATCGATGCTATGACCGCTCCAAGCACACCACTACCTACCATCTGTAGCGCCGTCGTTGAGTCCATTTATCGCTCTCCTCATCGCTTAATTTATAAATTCCTTATGGCTTCTCGCTGTTTTATGTGGGTGAATCTAAGGGATCACAGATCCAGTAGTCCGGCCGTAGCAACTACACTATTACTCTACTTTCCAAGTTTTCCCTCGGGCGCCCCCAGTTTATAAATTATTCTTGCGTCTCGCATAATGCAAGAACGATCCGAGATTACGTTGATCATACTTATTTTTGAATATATGGCATTAATTCAACTCAAGATCTAACTAATATATGCGGACGCCAAAACTTGGAAAGTAGAGACTATTACCTGAAATCAGATCGCTCATGAGATATGTCGCTACCATTTGCTCTAGAGGAGGAACTCATGGCAGGCATTTGCATTTTAAGTCCGCTTATCGTTATGCTGATAAGCTTATTTCAAAACGTCGTTGCTTACTGGTTTTCTTCAATTGGACCCGCATACGCAAAAATCACTACCCTTAGCCTTAAATGGCCTGCAAAATTCGGTTCGTGAGGAAGAGCAGCATAAATAGTTTTGGTACGTGTTTAGCTTGCCAGGCTTGATCTCAGCATCTGTAGACTATTTAGTCCA
>ERZ795053.4118-NODE-4118-length-15966-cov-14.516749_pt1 | contig 15966 bp, 15 predicted proteins | sample MGYA00375137_ERZ795053 | MGnify/ENA primary metagenome ERZ795053 (study PRJEB30182, sample SAMN05720284) | activated sludge metagenome | isolation source: Anaerobic digester | place: Hong Kong | collected 2014-12-17 ...
GACTCAAACGAGTTGCAACTTCAGCGTTATGCCCAGGTTACTTCGGCTTCGTTTGCCGCTATGACAAAGGACGCCTTGTTAGGAATGGATTTGGCGCGGCTGGGTTCTTTTGCCCAGGAACTAATTCGCAACCCTGGGATTTCCTACGCGCGTATAAAGGACAGCAACGGCCAGGTGTTAGCACAGGCAGGCTCCTCACTCCTCTTAGGGCGACCGTTTTATGAAGATAAACGGCTGGATGAAGTCGAGGATAATACCTACGATGTGTCCAGTGAAATCAATGCGGCGCAAGTGAATTTTGGCCGCGTAGAGATCGGTATCGATGTGTCACATATAAAGAACATTTTCGCCGAAGCGCAGCGTTGGAGTGTGGGCATTGCTTTGGGTGAAATGGCGCTTGTAGGTCTGTTCTCTCTGGCATTAGGCACCTACCTTACTCGCCAATTGGCCCACATGGCGAAAGGTGCGAACCACCTGAGTAGGGGAGAGTTGGGTTATCAGATTCCCGTTTATGGCAAGGATGAGTTAGCCATTACCAGCGTGGCATTTAACGCGATGTCGCGGCAATTGCTGGCTGACCAGCATCGACAGATGGCTTATGAGCGTGAACTCGTTACCGCCAAGGAAGCGGCCGAAGTCGCAAGTCGAGCAAAGTCGGAATTTTTGGCAAACATGTCGCATGAGATCCGCACGCCGATGAATGGGGTCATCGGCATGACGGACGTGTTGCTCAACATGCGCTTGACCGACGAGCAGCGCAAAATAGCGGGCGTCATCCGGGATTCGGCCCAAGCCCAGCTGGGTATCCTCAACGATATCCTCGATTTTTCCAAGATCGAAGCTGGCAAGCTCGACCTCTCCACTGAACCCTTCGCCCTCGCTGACGTGGTTGAGAAAGTCTGCGCCATCCTCGCTGGCTATGCCCAGCAGAAGGGAGCGACGCTGCGCCATGAGATAGATCCGAACATCCCCCGCGCCCTGGAAGGCGATGTGCTGCGGGTGCGCCAGATTCTGTCCAACTTCACCACTAACGCCATCAAGTTCTCCAGTGGACTGGAGCATTCAGGGGAAGTGAGGGTGTCCGCACGGCGGATCGGCGAAGAAACCGGCTCGGTCTGGGTTGAACTTGTGGTGCGCGACAACGGTATCGGCATGGATACGGCGACACTCGAGCGGGTGTTCCATCCCTTCACCCAGGCCGACGCCTCGACCACACGTAAGTACGGCGGGACGGGGTTGGGGCTGGTGATCGCCCGGCGTTTGGCTGAGGCGATGGGCGGCGAGATCCGGGTGGAGAGCACGCCAGGGGTGGGCAGCACGTTCACCGCTCGTTTGCCCTTCCCCTGGGCCGACGAGGCGCAGTTGGCGGCGGCCACGGAGGCCAAGTACCGGCCTTTCCTGCCACCGTCCGAGGCGAGCGTACCTCGCCGCGCGGAAGCCCTTGTGCAGGGGCGGCTGATCCTGGTGGCCGAAGACAATGAAATCAACCAGAAGGTGATCCGGCAGCAACTTGCCAAGCTGGGCTACCCGTGCGACATCGCCCCGGACGGGCAGGAAGCCTTCCGCCAATGGCGGACCGGCAACTACGCCCTGGTGCTGTCCGACCTCCACATGCCGCACCTGGATGGCTATCAGCTCGCCGAGGCGATCCGCCGAGAAGAGGTTAACCGTGGGGGTATTAGCCATACCCCGATCCTAGCCTTGACGGCCAACGTGTTCCAGGGGGAGGCCGAGCGCTGCCAGGCCGCCGGCATGGATGGCTACCTGGCCAAGCCGGTGCGGTTGTCGCAATTGCGGGAACAACTCGTCCACTGGCTGCCGGTTGCCGCAGATCCGACCCCGGCGGGCGCGAGAGCCAGGGTGCCGGCCTGTGCAAAGGCTACAGTGGCGACGGCGGACGCCGGTGAACCCCCGGTGTTCGACCCTGGTGCGCTGACGCGGATAGTGGGAGACAAACCGGCGATCCACCGCCGCCTGCTGGAGAAGTTCCAGGTCACGGCCCAAGCGCAGGCCGAGCGCCTGGGCGCCGCCCTGGCCGAGGGGGACGCCGCCGCTGTCGGCCAGATTGCGCATACGCTCAAATCCAACGCTCGCGCCATCGGCGCTCTGCAATTGGGCCAAGTGTGCGCAGAACTCGAGCAGGCTGGCAAAGCAGGTGACCTGACCGCGCTTGGAATTCAACGGGATGCATTTGATGCCGCACTTGAAATGACCCACAAGATCATCGAGGCGTTCCGTTTGGATAAATTAACGTGAGTTATTATCCTCAGGACTTTCGCTTGGCTACCATATAAAGTATGGTAATGATCAATAAATATCTATATATAGTAAAAAATAGCCCATAAGCGAAAGTCCTGATCCTGAGAAACCCCCGGCCCGCCAGGGGACAGTAACAGTTTGATTGCGCAATGAAGGAACTCGTTTAGGCATTAAAAATAAGCAACTTAAGGCCGGTCGTAATATCGATTATCCTGAGCAATCGCAGGATCAATCAAGTTCGTGTTGGCATTGAACATTTAATCGGCCAGTTAAAGAACTTTGGCATTCCGTCAATTAAGTTTAAGTTTAGAAACCGCACTAAGAATATAGCTGATTAATTTCAATGAATTATGGTGAATATTTCGGAACAGGTCTATTGTTTTGGCTTCATTGAACCTCATACGCTGGATTGCCCGTTTTTTCCAGTTCGGCAATGCGCTGGTTCAACATGGCCGCATTGACCGTCCCCAGATGAGCATCGACTAATTTGCCTTGCGGAGAAACCAGGAAAGTGGTTGGCAAGCCTTTCACCTCAAAACCGGATAGAGGTTGGCCACCACTCAGAGCAATGGGAAAGGTTACGGACAGGTCTTCGATAAACTGACGAATCTTGGCGAGCGGAAGTTCCTCGAAATTGACGCCAATAACCACAGATCTTTTACGATTGGCGTCATGGAACGCTTGCAATTCCGGCATTTCCATCAGACAGGGCGTACACCAAGTCGCCCAGAAGTTGACAACGACCCATCGCCCTCGAAAATCCGCCAGGCGGATCGGCTGTTGGTCCAAACCCGGCAGAGTAAACATTGCTTCCTGGGCATGGATACAAGGAGTGGTTATTAGCAGCGCCAGCGCAAAAAGTTCTCTGACAGCGAACCGACGGAGTCGACAGGAGTCGATAACAGGCATCTCGATGCATCCGGTACCGGTGGAGTTGAAAAAACAGGTTACTCGATCAGGGAGTCGGGTTAGAACGAAATAGATTATTATTTCGCAACGCCATATTCCGCGCCTTAATGGCTTGCTGGCGAGCATCCAGGGCATACTGGCGGGCATCCTCGTAGGCGCCGCTCTCCAAGTGGGTCTGCGCCTCTTGCAACAGGCGCTGAGCCTCCATCAGGGCTTGGGGCGAGTGCTGTAAAGCACCGACTGCCTCTGCCGAACGGATCGCCAGGCGGGCGTCGCTCATCTCTTGCACGGGCGCCGTTGCGCAAGCGGTCAACGCTATTATCGCGACGGCGAGTCGCACGAATTGAGTGATCAATGTTCTGATAATTCAGCGTGACCGCTGTATGGAAAATTTATGATATAAAACGGATGAATGACTCATTACAATCAAACTAGCATTGGTTGCTGAAACCGTCAAGCCAGCTTGGCAGGATGGAATTCAAATCAGCCTGCAATGAAGAATGAGGTGGTGTTTACGAACAGAAGCGGGAGATTGAAAACGGATGGCTGAGATTCTCGTGTTGTATTACAGCCGTACCGGGGGAACTGCCGAAATGGCCCGACGCATTGCCCGTGGCGTTGAGGAAGTTCCAGAGATGACAGCGCGACTGCGCACGGTGCCAGCGATTTCAACAGTCTGTGAGGCGATTGCGGATGACATTCCCAACGCCGGTCCACCCTATGTCAATCTGGACGATCTCAAGGAATGCGCAGGATTAGCCTTGGGCAGTCCGACTCGGTTTGGCAACATGGCGGCGCCGCTTAAGTATTTTCTGGACTCCACGGGTGGGCTATGGTTGGCAGGCGCGCTGTGCGGTAAACCTGCTGCCGTCTTCACGTCAGCGTCGACTCTGCACGGTGGTCATGAATCGACCCTGCTGACCATGATGCTGCCGTTGTTGCATCACGGCATGTTATTGGTGGGCCTGCCTTTTACCGAGGCGGCGTTGCATCAAACGCGCGGTGGCGGTACGCCTTATGGCCCCAGTCACTGGTCAGGCGCAGAATCCAGCGCTGTGCTTGATAGTGAAGAGCAGCGCTTGGGTCGGGCGTTGGGTCGGCGTCTGGCGGACGTGACGCGGCGTCTGGAACAAGGTGGGGTATGAGCCGCTTCTGGCGATGGGTCGCATTAACCGGCTATTTTGGTCTGTTTGGGTGGTTGTTACTATGGTTCGCTTGGCTGGAGCCGCCGGGGCATTTGCCGGTGGCATTGGTGTTGTTGGCGCTGGTCGGCCCGCTGTTATGGCCATTGCGCGGTTTGTTGCATGGCCGTCCTTACACCCATGCCTGGGCTGGGTTTCTGGCGCTCTTCTATTTCACAGTCGGGGTCTTCCACGCCGCAGGGCCGATGGCCCGACCGTGGCTGGCCTGGCTGGAAATCGGATTCAGCGTGCTGTGGTTTGTGGGCGCGATCCTGTATGTTCGCGCTCATTCACGGGAACTTGCGCGTCGCCAGGGACTCTTATGAGTGTGAGGTTGAATGTCTTGCAAAGTGTAGTTCATCCATGTTAATCTCGCTTTTCTCAAATGCGGGGTGGAGCAGTCCGGTAGCTCGTCGGGCTCATAACCCGAAGGTCGCAGGTTCAAATCCTGCCCCCGCTACCAAATTTAAGGAAGCCCTTCAAGGGCTTTTTTTGTGGGGTCGTTTTCAGGATTGTTTGATGTAAACAGCCTTGGCGACGTAAGTAAAACAGGAGCGAATGCTCGCCTGGATTAAGGAGCGGGCGGCGCTGAAGCAAGGTTGAAATGAAAGTTGTGCCGCGACGGATCAACCAGTTTTTGGATGAACAAGTGGGCCGAAGGCCCCTTTTTTATTTCCGGTGATCAAAATGCGCGAGGACATTCAGAAACTCGGGCGAATTTTAACCCCCGTGGTGGAAGCCATGGGTTATGAATGGGTAGGCATGGAATTTCATTCCAGTCGCCCCAACGCCTTGTTGCGAGTTTATATCGACAGCGAAACGGGCATCACCCTGGACGATTGCCAACGCGTCAGCCATCAGCTGAGCGGCGTGTTGGATGTGGAGGATCTCATCACTGGGCGTTATACCCTGGAGATATCCTCGCCTGGTCTGGATCGCCCTTTATTCGAGGCGAAGCATTTTGAGCGCTTCGCTGGCTCGCAAGTACAACTGCGGTTACGCGAACCGCAGGAAGGACGGCGCAAGCTGGTTGGGCGCCTGCTTGGAATGCGCGACGACAAGGTGGCGATCGTGGACAGCGAGGGACGGGAATGGCAAGCGCCGCTCGAGCGGGTTGAAAAGGCTCGATTGGCGCCCGAACTCTAGACGGGATGACAGCGGGCGGAACCGGCTGGGAGGCAGAACCACATGCGCGTTAAAGACAGCAAAGAAGGCAATAAAGAAATCCTGCTGGTCGTGGACGCCGTCTCCAATGAGAAAGGCGTTAATAAGGAGGTAATCTTCGACGCACTGGAAATCGCGCTGGCTTCGGTGGCCAAGAAACGTTATCCAGGCGATCCTGATGTGCGGGTGGTGATTAACCGGCGAACGGGAAGTTATGAAACCTTCCGATGCTGGTCCATCGTAGCCGATACTGCGCAGGTCGAAAATCCGGATCGGGAAATGGCGCTCTTCGAGGCCCGCCAGATCAAGGCGGACGCCCAAGTCAATGAAATAGTGCAATCACCGCTGGAAAACGCTGACTTTGGCGGGCGTATCGCTGCACAAACCGCCAAACAAGTGATTGTCCAAAAGGTTCGAGACGCCGAACGCGCACAGATTGTTGAAGCCTACCTGCATCGCAAGGGTGAGCTGATTACCGGCGTGGTCAAGCGCCTCGAGCGCGGCGAAGTGATTATCGATATCGGCGGCAATGTCGAAGCCAAGATCACCCGCGAGGATCTCATTCCTCGTGAATCATTCCGCATCGGCGAGCGGGTGCGCGGCTATTTGAAAGATGTGCGCACTGAGAGTCGCGGCCCGCAGCTTTTCGTGAGCCGGGTCGCCCCAGAGTTTCTAGTGGCGCTATTCACCCTGGAAGTGCCCGAGATTAATCAGGGACTCATCGAGATTCGCTGCGCCGCGCGCGATCCGGGTTCCCGGGCCAAGATCGCCGTTAAAAGCAAGGATACGCGCATTGACCCTGTGGGCGCCTGCGTGGGCATGCGCGGCGCGCGAGTGCAGAGCGTCACCAATGAGTTGGCCGGCGAACGGGTTGATATCGTGCAATGGGACGATGATTCGGTGCGCTTTGTCATGAACGCCATGTCGCCGGCGGAAGTCGATTCGGTGATCGTCGACGAAGATACTCATAGTATGGATATCATTGTTTCCGACGAGAAGCAGTTAGCTCAGGCCATCGGGAAGGGGGGGCAGAATGTGCAATTGGCCAGCCGCTTGACCGGTTGGACGCTCAATGTCATGACCCATGAGCAGGCGTTCGCCCGACGTGGCCAGGAAGATGAAGCGTTGATCAGGATGTTCATGGAACAACTGGGAGTCGATGAGGAAATCGCAGAAATTCTGGCGAGAGAAGGATTTTCCGGCCTGGAAGAAGTAGCCTATGTGCCAGTGCATGAAATGCTGGAAATTGCGGAATTCGATGAAGAGATTGTTGAAGAATTGCGCGGGCGGGCGCGCGATGTTCTGTTGACCCGAGCGATTGCCGCTGAGGAGCAGTTCGGGGATGCACAACCTGCCGATGATTTGCGGTCGATGGAAGGGATGGATGAGGAACTAGCGATCACCCTGGCGCGTCATGGGATTAACACTATGGAAGATTTGGCCGAACTTTCGGTCGATGATCTGAATGAAATAGCCGGTCTGAGCGATGAGCGGGCCGCAAGATTGATTATGACGGCGCGAGCGCCCTGGTTTTCAAACAATGGGTAGCCCACAGTTCGTCTTGGGGGTGGAAATGACGGATGTAACGGTCAAGCAGTTTGCGACAGTTGTCGGTATACCGGTGGATCGCTTATTGGAGCAGTTTGCCGAAGCAGGTATCGTGGTCGCCAATGCGGAGGCAGCGATCACAGAGAAACAGAAGGTGGATCTTTTGGCCCATTTGCGCCGAAGTCATGGTGGCCAATCCATTCCAGGCGCGACCGAGCCTAAAAAAATCATCCTTAAACGCAAGACTCATAGTGAAATTAAAATGAGCGGAGGCGCGGCTGGGCAGGTTAAAACCGTCAGTGTGGAAGTGCGTAAAAAACGAACCTATGTCAAACGCAGCCTGGTGGATGATGAATCCTCGCGCCGTCGTGAAACCGTAATTCAAAGCGAAACGCCTGCACCTGCTGTGGTGGAAACATCGACGCTACCTCTGGTTAAAGGCGCGCCAACGTCTGCTGTGACGGGAACAGAAGCGTCGCACGACAACATTGAGGAACCGGTTCCCACAGCGCTCCAGCAGGTGGAAGAAACATCCAGACTATCTACCGAGGAAGAAGTCCGTCGTCAAGCCGAGGAAGAAGCCCGTCGTCAAGCCGAGGAAGAAGTCCGTCGTCAAGCTGAGGAAGCCGCCCGTCATCAAGCTGAGGAAGCCGCCCGTCATCAAGCTGAGGAAGAAGCCCGCCGTCGGTTGGAGCAGGATCATCGGCGAAAACCCGCAGAGAAACCGGTTGCCGCTCGAGCGGCTGAAATACCGCCGCGTCGAGCATCGAATAGCGTCACCGCGTCTCAGCCGCAGCGGCGCCCCGAGGTGGGTGGAGCTGAACCCGAAAGCCGCGCCAGAAAACCCGTCGCACCTCCGACGACGGAAGGTAAGACCCGCAGAAAAGCTGAAGCGCCGGCCCGTCCGGCGGCGGGCAAACCCCGCAGTGAGGGACGAACTGACACGCATGGCCCGCGCCGTGAAATTGCGCCGGGTGGCGACCGATTCCCAAGGGGACGCGCTGATCAGGGCGCACTCGAAAAGGGTGAGCGCCGCAAATCGAGAAAAAGCAAGACCACAAAAGCGCCCGCTGCTGTGTCATTGCCCCGGCATGGCTTCGCCAAACCCACCGCTCCGGTCGTGCGTGAAGTGGTGATTCCCGAGACGATCAGTGTTTCCGACCTGGCCCAAAAGATGTCGGTCAAAGCGACCGAGGTTATTAAAGTCTTCCTGAAAATGGGCTTGATGGTGACGATCAACCAGATTATTGATCAGGAAACTGCGGCCCTGGCTGTCGAAGAAATGGGGCATACTTATAAGTTGCTCCGGGAAAACGCGCTTGAGGAAGACCTGACTTCCGAGGCTGGTGGCGGTGAATTGCTGCCGCGTCCGCCCGTGGTGACCATCATGGGTCATGTCGATCATGGCAAAACCTCGCTGCTGGACTATATCCGCCGCACCCGGGTCGCCGCTGGCGAGGCGGGCGGCATTACCCAGCACATTGGCGCTTACCATGTTAAAACCGCCAAAGGAGTTATCACGTTCCTTGATACGCCCGGACATGCTGCATTTACCGCGATGCGCGCTCGGGGCGCCAAGGCAACCGACGTAGTGGTGCTGGTGGTGGCGGCTGACGATGGCGTGATGCCGCAGACCCTGGAAGCCATTCAACACGCGCGCGCTGCTAGTGTGCCCATCGTAGTAGCAGTCAACAAAATGGACAAGTCAGGCGCTGACCCGGACCGGGTCAAGAGCGAATTGTCGGCACAGGGCGTAATTTCCGAAGAATGGGGCGGCGACACCCTGTTTGCTTATGTCTCAGCCAAAGCCGGCGAAGGGATTGATGAGCTGCTTGATCAAATCCTGGTGCAGGCCGAGGTGCTGGAACTGAAAGCGCCGATGGATGGCGCGGCCCGAGGCGTGGTCATCGAATCACGGCTCGACAAAGGCCGGGGGCCGGTCGCCACGGTATTGGTGCAAAGCGGCGTCTTGCATAAGGGCGACATGGTGCTGAGTGGTCTGGAATATGGTCGCGTGCGGGCCATGCTCAACGAGAACGGTCAATCGGTGAGTGACGCCGGTCCCTCGATTCCCGTGGAAATTCTCGGTTTGTCCGGAACGCCCAGGGCTGGCGATGAAGTCATCGCAGTCGCCGACGAGCGCAAGGCCCGGGAAATCGCTTTGTTTCGTCAGACCAGGCAGCGTGAAGAGCAGGCGAAAAAACCGGCGATCAGTCTGGATGATATTTCTAAACAGTTCGAGGCAGGCCAAGTCAACACCCTTAATGTGGTGCTCAAAGCCGACGTACAAGGTTCTGCCGAAGCGATTGTCGATGCGTTGACCCGATTGTCCACCGAGGAGGTGCGCGTCAGGATTATTGCCAGCGGCGTCGGCGGCATCAACGAATCGGATGTGAGTCTCGCCCGGAACGCCAAGGCTATTATTATCGGCTTTAACGTCCGCGCTGACAGCGCCGCCCGCAAACTGGCGGAAGAGGAAGGCTTGAAGCTGCACTACTACAGCGTCATCTACGAACTGATTGATCACATCAAACAGGCGATGGTCGGGATGCTAAAGCCGGAATTCAAGGAAGAAATCATTGGATTGGCCGAAGTGCGTCAGGTTTTCCGCTCGCCGAAATTCGGAGTGGTGGCCGGTTGCATGGTGGTCGATGGCGTGGTGCGCCGCAACAATCCGATCCGGGTGCTGCGTAATAATGTGGTGATCTTTGAAGGCGCGCTGGATTCGTTGCGGCGCTTTAAGGATGATGTCAACGAAGTGCGGGCCGGCACTGAATGCGGCATGGGCGTCAAAAATTACAATGACATTCATGATGGCGATCATATTGAAGTCTTTGAGCGGGTGCAGGTGGAACGCACCCTTTAGCACAGTGATCGTGAAATCCTGGAGTCAAGCGAAGCGATGGCGATGAAAACCATTCCGCGCACCCGGCGCATTGGCGAACAACTGCGTCGGGAACTGGCGGAATTGATCCGCGATGAGTTGCGCGATCCGCGCCTGACGCTCGTATCGATGACCAGCGTCGAGGTTAGTCGCGATCTGGCGTATGCCCGGATCTATGTGACCTTGCTGGGCGATCCTGCGGATCGGATCGAACGAGTAGATGAACTGAATCGGGCCGCGCCGCTATTGCGACGCGAACTGGGCCGGCGGCTGCGCTTGCGGGTGATCCCCAAACTGGAGTTTCGCTACGATGAGGTTGTGGAGCGCGGCGCACAGTTATCAGCATTGATCGATGCCGCCGTAGCGGCTGACGCCAGCCGTCATCCTCACGATAGCGCAGATACTGACCCCTGTCTGTCACCGCCCGCCCCTCTGGAGCCGGGGACGTGACCGACACGCCCAAGCGTCAACGTCGTCCAGTTGATGGGTTACTCTTGCTGGACAAACCAGTGGGTTGGACGTCCAATGCCGCACTGCAGACGGTCAAACGGCTGTATCAGGCAGCTAAGGCCGGCCATACCGGAAGTCTCGATCCGCTGGCCAGCGGGCTGTTGCCGATCTGTCTGGGCGCGGCTACCAAGTTGTCAGGATGGCTGTTGAACGCCGACAAAAGCTATCAGTTCACCTGCCGACTGGGAATTACCACGACCACGGGCGATGCCGAGGGCGAAGTCGTAGCGGCTCGCCCGGTCGGGCCGCTAAACCACGCACAAGTCGAGGCGGCTATGCAACGCTTTATCGGTGTAATCGAACAAATTCCGCCGATGTATTCCGCCCTGAAGCGCGGCGGTCAACCCTTGTATAAACTGGCGCGCAAAGGCATTGAAATCGAGCGCGAACCGCGCCAGGTGACGGTCTACGCCTTTCAGTTATTGCGATGGGAGGGCGAGGAACTGGCGTGCGAACTACGCTGCTCCAAAGGGACCTATGTTCGAACGCTGGCGACTGATCTGGGCGAGGCGCTAGGCTGTGGCGCGCATATTGCCGCCTTGCGCCGCACCGCGGTAGCACCCTACGACGCAACGCGCATGGTAACTCTGGACAGGTTGCGTGAGCAGGCGGAACAAGGGTTGGCGGCGCTGGATGCGTTATTATTGCCGCTGGACACTGCGGTGACGCAATGGCCAGCAATCCGGGTGCGGGGTGACGCCGCTTTTTACCTGCGCCAGGGCCAGCCAGTGCTGGCGCCGCATGCGCCAACGCAAGGTTGGGTTCGCCTGTATGAAGGTGAGCATACCTTCCTGGGTATTGGCGAGATTCTTGACGATGGCCGAGTGGCGCTGCGCCGATTGTTGGCTGGCTGATGAATAACCGTCCGGTCAGCAGGCTTGTTGATTGACCCTTTAAGGGGTTAGCATTCTTTGTTTAATGCAACTGATTGAATAAAACCGAATTGGAGCTTAACCTAATGCCGCTTAACGCTGAGCAGAAATCACAAATCGTGCAGGATTATCAGCGGGGCGCCGCCGATACCGGATCGCCGGAAGTGCAAATCGCCCTGTTGACGCATCGCATTAATAGCTTGCAGCCGCACTTTGGCGCGCACAAGAAAGATCACCATTCCCGGCGGGGATTGCTGAAGATGGTCAACCAGCGCCGCAAGTTGCTGGACTATCTGAAACGCAAGAATCTACAAAATTATCAGAACCTGATCAGCCGTCTGGGCCTGCGCCGTTGATGCCCCCCTCCGTTTTGCCTGCAAAGGATGCTTTTGTGACGCCTATTAAAAAAACCTTTCAGTACGGCCAGCACGCCGTCACGCTGGAAACCGGCGAAATCGCCCGGCAGTCCAGTGGCGCAGTGCTGGTCAATATGGCCGATACCGTGGTGCTGGTTACCGTGGTGGTTTCCGGTAACACTGAGGAAGGCCGGGATTTTTTGCCGCTTCGGGTGGATTACCAGGAGCGCAGTTATGCTGCGGGACGGATTCCGGGCGGCTTTTTCCGTCGCGAAGGCCGTCCTTCCGAAGGCGAAACCCTGACCGCCCGCTTGATCGACCGTCCGCTGCGTCCCCTGTTCGCTGATGGCTTTACCAACGAAGTGCAGATCATTGCGACTGTGATGTCGCTGAATAGTCAGGTCGATCCGGAAATCCCAGCCCTGCTGGGCGCTTCGGCGGCGGTGGCCCTGTCGGGCGCGCCGTTCAATGGCCCAATTGGCGCGGCCCGTGTTGGTTACCGCAATGGCCAGTACGTACTCAATCCGACCCGACGCGAACTGAAGTCCTCACAATTGGATCTGGTGGTGGCGGGAACCGAGCGAGCCGTGCTGATGGTGGAATCCGAGGCCGATGGTTTGTCCGAGGAAGTCATGCTGGGCGCGGTCGTGTTCGGTCATGAGCAAATGCAAGCAGCGATTCGCGCCATTCAGGAACTGGCGGCGGAAGCCGGCTCTAAGCCATTGAATTGGCAACCGCCGGCGAGTGATCAAGCTTTAGAAGACGCAGTGCGCGCTGCTGCGGAATCGGCATTGACCGAGGCCTATCAGATTGCAGAAAAGCTCAGTCGCCAGCAGCGGGTCCGCGAGATTCGCGAACAGACCCTTCTGCAGGCAACGGCGCAACAACCGGAGCGCTGGACGGCGCAAACGACTGAAAACGCCTTCTCGGCGCTGGAAAGCGACATCGTGCGCGGGCGCATTCTGGCCGGCCAACCACGCATCGACGGTCGCGATACCCGCACCGTCCGTCCGATTACCATCCGGGTCGGCGTGTTGCCGCGCACGCATGGCTCTGCGCTTTTCACTCGCGGCGAGACGCAGGCGCTGGTGGTGACTACGCTGGGCACCGACCGGGACGCCCAGATCATTGACGCCATCGAAGGTGAATACCGTCAACCGTTCATGCTGCACTACAATTTTCCGCCCTATTCCGTGGGTGAGATTGGTCAAGTTGGCAGCCCCAAACGCCGTGAGATTGGGCATGGCCGGCTGGCTAAGCGTGGTGTACAGGCGATCGTTCCCAAGCCGGAGCAGTTCCCATACACCATAAGGGTGGTGTCCGAGATTACCGAATCCAATGGCTCCAGTTCCATGGCGTCAGTGTGTGGCGCCAGTCTGTCGCTGATGGATGCCGGGGTGCCCATCAAAGCGCCGGTCGCAGGTATTGCCATGGGATTGATCAAGGAAGGCGATCGTTTCGCCGTATTGACCGACATCATCGGTGATGAAGACCATTTGGGCGATATGGATTTCAAGGTCGCCGGCACTACCGAGGGCGTGACCGCCCTGCAAATGGATATCAAGATCGATGGCATCACCCGCGAGATCATGGAGCACGCGCTGACTCAGGCCCGTGAAGGTCGGCTATACATTCTTGGCAGGATGGCTGAGGCGATTAGCAAGCCGCGTCAGGAGCTATCCGAACACGCGCCGCGCTACACAACCTTCCGCATCAATCCGGAGAAGATTCGCGACGTCATTGGCAAAGGCGGCGTCACCATCCGCGCGCTGACCGAGGAAACCGGCGCCACCATTGACATCAACGACGATGGGGTCATCAAAATCGCTGCTGTGGACCGGGCTGCTGCCGATGAAGCCCGCCGCCGGATTGAGCAAATTACTTCCGACGTGGAAGCCGGACAGGTTTATGAAGGTAAGGTGGTGCGCATCATGGATTTTGGCGCTTTCGTTGCGATTCTGCCGGGCCGCGACGGCATGGTGCATATTTCGCAGATCTGCGAGGAGCGGGTGCAAAACGTCTCCGACAAGCTGACCGTCGGCGATCTGGTCAAGGTGCGGGTGATGGAGGTCGACAAGCAGGGCCGCATCCGCTTGACCATGAAGGGTGTGAACTGAACCTGGCAAGTGGCATCAAGGGTTTGCCTTGGTGTGACGATTTCAGGTTTATTTTTTCGTTTTGCTGATCGTTTCTCCGGCATGGGAACGATCAGCATTGCGACGGATGAGGCGATGGATGGAGCAAGAAGGTACGTACGGTATAGTTATCAGACAGCAAGGTGCTATTTCCTGCCTAATTCATTCAGCATGGCGTTGCGCAGAATCGCATTCATCCGGGATTGGTAGCCGCGCCCTTTGGATTTGAGCCAGACCACCACATCGGCATCGATCCGGGCAGTTAATTGCTGCTTGACCGGTTTATGGAACGGACTGTGAGCGGCTAACCCCCAAACCTCGTTTCCCGTCGTCTTGGGAATATCCGAGTAGTCGATGTTTGCGTCGGACATTTGGGCTAATGCATTCAGTTCCGCTTGCTGTTCCGCCGTTAATGGCGGCAGATGATTCGGGTCAAGTTCGAAATTGACGATAGGTTCTTTTTTCACTTTCATCGGCGCGCCTCGCTGAAATGATCCTGATGGTTTCGTGATCGCCGCGCAGGGTGTAAACGACGGTAAGCCATTCCACTTCGACCAGGCCGACCGTTTTCCAGCGATCCTCGCCGTAGTTCTCGCGGTCGTCATAGGTTTCGATGCGATTGGGATCGAGGAACACGCGAGCGGCTGTTTCAAAGCTGACCTTGTGTTTGCGCTGGTTGCGCCGGGCTTTATCCGCATCCCATTCAAAAAGCACGCTTTTATTTCCAATAAGTCGCTACATAATTGTACAGAATATTATCGGCAAAGACAAAAAAACGGCGACCCACTGACCGCCGTTTCCGCAACTTCAACAACCCTGACGATCAGGCCCGCTTGCGTCGCCGGACAAAGCCCAGACTGGCCAAGCCAAGACCGAGCAGGGCGAGGGAGGCGGGTTCGGGGATGGATGTAGTTGGCGTTCGCTGTGAAAGGAATACACCGGAATCGGAAGTAAACGTCACGCCGGTAGGTAGCGGCGACAACGAGATTCGCCCCGCATGCAAGAAGTCTGCCGGACTTCCCGCACCTAAATCCATAACGAAAAGCAAGGTTGGATCAGATCCCGAAACATCAATTGTCGCAAGGAATTGATTCGTTGACAGTTGCTGCCAATCGCCGATGTTGTTGGCAGAGGAGAATACCTCCGGCGCCGCAGTTGAATTTACGACATCGCTTCCCCACTCTGTGCGGTAGATTGCAGCTCCACTAACCAAGTCAAAAGTATTGGTGTTTATGTCTTCTAGCCCGCTAACTGCGTAGAAGCTAAAGTTGGCCTGCCCAATACCCTGGCCAGCCGCCCGAGCATAGGTGCCTTCCACATCGAGTTTGAAAGTCACCGTGGCCGTATCATTTAGGCCAAGGCCCTCAGATGCAAGACATCCGAGAAACCAACAAAACCGCTTGAAAGACCCAACAAATTTAATTTGAGCTCTCCGGTGCCTAGGTCGGCGCTGACAAACGACGAACTTTGCGTGGACGTTTGCGAAAAACTCAAAGATGGGTCGGTTCCACTTGAAGGTTCTCCGCCACTGCAATCTGGCGTACCGAAAGCCGCGTAAGAGGGTCCTCCAGTGTGACATTTTTGGTACTGTACAAAATTTGAATTCGAATCCGTATAAGTATCTTCGATCAGTACTTGGTAGGAGGCAGAGGCTGACATCATCGGCAACAGCCAGAGTAACGCGACCAACCCTCCGCTCATTGTGTGGTTCAACCATTTTTCTTGACTAGTCATTTTCCTTTCCTCATTTAAGTTTTTTACATATCAATTTCCACATTGAATAAAGCGGAAGTTGACGATAATCAAGCGTTTCCAGCAACCATGTAGAGTTCTTGGTCGTTGGTCATGGACGGCGCCTGATGTCGGGGGAAAGTTATGCAAAAAAAAACAACTTATAATATATTGAAATAATTAATATTTTATTCAAGCGAAAGTTGATATTGTAAAAAATTTTGACATCCATCGGAAGATCTGGACATAAGTAAGATCTCCATTCTTTCAGGCCAAAACCGCCAAAAAGCCATATTTAAATTATAAGTGTGATTAAAAGATACTATAAATTTTAATAATTATATTTACATAAATTTTTATTTATTGGTGGTGTCCCTCAGTTTACGTGATGAGCATCGTCGAGTGCGGGGAACAAGT
>ERZ795053.4119-NODE-4119-length-15964-cov-110.190773_pt1 | contig 15964 bp, 8 predicted proteins | sample MGYA00375137_ERZ795053 | MGnify/ENA primary metagenome ERZ795053 (study PRJEB30182, sample SAMN05720284) | activated sludge metagenome | isolation source: Anaerobic digester | place: Hong Kong | collected 2014-12-17 ...
CGTTCCTGCCTACCTGTTTTTCAACGTGAACAGGCGCGTTGGAACGGGGTTCTGCAGATTGCGTAAGCATTTCGGGACGTGATGTTTGCGTATTACTCAGATCGGTGCGACGCCGTTCGTTGCCTGCCTTATCCAGTTTATCCTGATCCTGACGCAGGGGAATATGAGCCTTAAGCAAAAATGCCAGTACTTCCCGGGCAATTTTTTCCAGCATTTCGCTGAAAAGCTTGAAGCTTTCAAATTTATATATCAGCAACGGATCTTTTTGTTCATAAGTAGCATTTTGCACCGATTGTTTCAGATCATCCATATCACGCAAATGCTCTTTCCAGTACTCGTCTATCATCACAAGGTTTATGGTCTTGTTAATAGCCCGTATCAGTTCTTTTCCCTTGCTTTCATATGCCTTTTTAATATTGACGATAACCTGGTAGATCCGCTTGCCGTCTCCCACCGGTACTACTACATTCTCATAAGTGGCACGTTGCGTTTCATAAATATTTTTCATGATCGGCCAGGCCTGGGCAACAAGTGTTTCTGCACGTCTGCCGTATACTTTCTGTATTTGTTCAGCCAGGGCTTCTGACAATTCAGAAATATTTTGTCTGCGATACATTTGGTCGTCAATACCCGGTTCAATGGATACCTGTCGGATCAGTTCGTGAGTAAAATCCTCGTAATCCACGCCTTCCATTTGCTGCACAAACGACTCGGCAAAGTCGGACATCATGTTGGCAACATCCACATCCACACGCTCGCCGTACAATGCATTCCGTCTACGGGTATAGATAACTTCCCGCTGTGAATTCATCACATCATCGTATTCCAGCAAACGTTTTCTGATCCCGAAATTGTTTTCTTCCACTTTTTTCTGTGCGCGTTCAATGGAGCTGGACAACATGGAATGCTGCAGGACCTCTCCTTCTTTCATGCCCATTTTATCCACAATTGAAGCTATACGGCCACTGCCGAACAAACGCATCAGATCGTCTTCAAGGGATACGTAAAAATTGGATGATCCGGGGTCCCCCTGGCGTCCCGCACGCCCCCTCAACTGTCTGTCAACCCGTCGGCTGTCGTGACGTTCCGTTCCAATGATAGCCAAACCTCCGGCTTCCCTCACACCTTCGCCGAGTTTGATGTCTGTTCCCCTTCCGGCCATGTTTGTGGCAATGGTCACTGCTCCGGCACGACCTGCCTCGGCAACGATCTCGGCTTCCCGGGCATGTTGCTTGGCATTCAGCACATTGTGTTTTAGGCCACGCATCTTGAGCATGCGGCTGAGCAACTCGGAAACTTCAACAGAAGTCGTTCCCACCAGTACCGGCCGCCCTTCTTTAGTCAGATCAATGATCTTATCAATTACGGCATTGAACTTTTCACGTTTTGTTTTATAGATCAGATCATCTCCGTCAATCCGGATGACCGGCCGATTGGTGGGTATCACAACCACATCCAGTTTGTAAATGGACCAAAACTCTCCGGCCTCCGTTTCTGCCGTACCGGTCATACCGGCCAGCTTGTGATACATACGGAAATAATTCTGAAGCGTAATGGTGGCAAATGTCTGGGTAGCGGCTTCCACCTTTACTTTTTCCTTGGCTTCAATAGCCTGATGCAATCCGTCGGAATAACGCCTTCCCTCCAGAACACGACCGGTCTGTTCGTCTACGATCTTGATCTTATTGTCCACTACAATGTATTCCACGTCTTTTTCAAACATGGCATAGGCCTTGAGCAATTGATTGACCGTATGGACCCTTTCGGATTTCACGGCGTAATCGCTTAACAAGGCATCTTTGGCTGCGGCTTTCTCTACATCCGACAGATTTTGTTTTTCCAGGTCTGATATCTCATTTCCCATGTCGGGTAAGATAAAGAACTTGGAATCACTCATCTTTTTAGCTATCAGATCGTGCCCTTTTTCGGTCAGATCTACGGATTTTTGCTGTTCCTCAATAACAAAATACAGATCGTCCGTTATCAGGTGCATCTGTTTGTTGTTATCCTGCATGTAGAAATTTTCCGTTTTCTGCAACAATTGCTTGATACCCTGTTCACTCAGGTATTTGATCAGAGGGTTGTATTTGGGAAGTCCCTTGAAAGCCTTCAGGAGCACTTTCCCCCCGTTTTCCTCGTCCCCCTCGGAAATCAGTTTCCGTGCCTCGGCAAGGTATTGCTGAACAAGCGTTCTCTGTGCCTGGTACAATTGTTCCACAATTGGCCTGAATTCGTTAAATTGCTGGTCTTCTCCCCTTGGAACCGGGCCCGAGATGATCAATGGCGTTCGTGCATCGTCAATCAAAACCGAGTCAACCTCGTCCACGATGGCATAATGATGCTTGCGTTGTACGAGATCCTGGGAATTTATGGCCATATTATCCCTCAGGTAATCAAAGCCGAATTCATTGTTTGTCCCGAAGGTAATGTCGGCGCGGTAGGCTTTTTTTCGTTCTTCCGAATTGGGCTGGTGCTTGTCAATACAATCTACTTTCAAGCCGTGAAATTCATAAAGCGGCCCCATCCATTCCGAGTCACGTTTTGACAAGTAATCGTTGACCGTGACTATATGGACTCCTTTCCCGGCCAGCGCGTTCAGGAATACCGGCAAAGTCGCTACCAAAGTCTTTCCTTCACCGGTTGCCATCTCTGCGATCTTTCCCTGGTGAAGCACCACGCCACCAATGAGCTGGACATCGTAGTGTACCATATCCCAGGTGATCATGTTACCACCCGCCATCCATGAATTACTCCAGACGGCATTGTCTCCGTGAATTGCAACATGATCCTTGTTTGTGGACAGCTGTCTGTCAAAATCGGTTGCCGTTACGGTAATGGTTTTGTTTTCCTTGAACCGTCTGGCAGTGGATTTCATTATGGCAAAGGCAACCGGAAGAACCTGGTTGAGAATTTCCTCAATTTTTTCGTCAATCTTCTTGGTAAGCTTATCGACTTCTGTAGCCAACTCCTCTTTTTTCTCCACCTCAATTTCCACATCTTCCAATTGTTCCCGGAGTGCAGCTTTGGCTTTTTCATCTTCCGCTATATAGTCCCGTATGATCTGTCGGACTTTTTCTGTTTCCCCGCGTAACCGGTCGTGGTCCAGTTTGTCGATTCTTTCATACTCCCGCAATATCTTATCTACGTTAGGAGTCAGCTGTTTCAAGTCCCTGTCGGCCTTGGACCCGAAAATTTTACCTATTATATTGATAACTGAAGCCATGTCTTAGTGTTTTCATTTTTTGACAATTTACAAAGTTACACTTTTATTGTCAATAAACATGATTTAAGACACGGCTCCTGAAGGATTCCTATTTACACCATCCCTGTGTCCAGTCATTTGCAGAAGGTACGGCTCCTGTATAGTCAGTGGCCATAAAGAACGGATCCACGGGATTCATATCTTTGCCTTCGGCGACAGTTCCCACGTATCCGTTCATAAAAGACAGGTCCTGATGGATCCCGTTCCCGGGCACAGCCGTAAACAAAGCTTCAGAATAAAGACCTTCAGAAGATGAAATCGTTCCGGAAAGGGATATGTGATCCAGTAAGGAAACACCGTCTGTCAGCGACGATTCGGTTTCCGTTGTTTCTGTTGTAAGGCTGTTCGGTTTCCCGCAAATTATTGTATTATAAAGTTTTATGTGAGTTCCGGCACGCAGGCGAACACCGCGTTTGTTCAATGTTGATCCGTTCCCTACAAGGGTAAGGTTTGCCAACACAGGGAAAGACACGGGCGCTGCCGAAAAATCCTTACTGTTATTATCGGCTTCTATCAAACAATCACATTCGTACCCAATGGTACTTTCAGCCCCCTGTACAGCAACCATAAATTGGCCTTTTCCGGTCCATCCTTCAGTCCAGTCAAAAGAATCGTCACTGTTATCCGTGGCTACCAGGTATTTCACATTGACTGTTCCTCCAAACCATTCGAACCCGTCATCCGATCCTTTGTAAGACTGAAGATGATCCACAACGGTTCCGTTTCCTACCCCGTAAAAAGTGAATCCGTTGGCTTCTTTTTCTTCGCTGAAAGCATATCCCGTATACTCTACCCGGATATAACTGAGAGTGCCGGAATTATGGGCAGGATCATTCCCTCCGTACAAGGCATCTCCAATCTCTGATTTTGACTGTGTTCCTGTTACATTGATAGGGGCCCGGCCGCAAATATGAACACCTCCCCAGGCGCCGGCTTCTTTCTTTTCGGATGTCATCACGATTGGCTTTTGGGCAGTGCCCTGAGCCGAAATTTTCCCATCCTGCTCAACCAGTATGTAATCTACTATATCATCATCTTTTGCCACAATGATAACGCCTGGTTCTATGGTTAGAACACCGCCCGCCTTAACGTGGAGTCCTCCGGACAGAGTATAAGTCATTCCGGTTTTGAGGGTTTTTGCCTGAGTCAGTTCACCTGACAGGTCTGCAGATTCAGTTACCGGGTCAATTCCTTTTTCACAGGAAACTGCAAGAATCAGTAGTCCCAATGATGTAACGGCCATTTTCCAATTGATGTGTTTCATTTTATTGCTATTTAAATGTGTAAGAAAAACCTATTTGAAAAGAGATACCCGGTTTGTAAGATTCAACCGTTAGAAATTCTCCTGTAGTTTTGACTTCCTGGATATACCGGACACGGCTGTCCAGAACATTGCCGGCCGAAACCTTAATATTCCACAGGTCAGCGTAATTGTATATACCTACAAAATCCAATGTATGCAGAGGCTTTTGCATCACATTGCCCATTCCGTAAATACCTACGGCATGGATTCTGGGTCCCTGCAGATTGTACAGTACCGTAAATGTTATCTGATCGCTTTTCCTGACTTTCCATCCATAAGCCAGGTCTGCATTTATTAAATACGGGGAGGCTCCCTGCAGTGCCCTGCGGGAATCCGTATAGATACCGCCCCCTTCCGGGAGTATGACATTTGTATACATATAGGAAGCGTTAAATCCTGTCCTGAGTCCTGGCAACAGGTTGATCCGGGTTTCTACCTCAATTCCTGCAGCCATGCCTTCGCTGGCGTTGCGAAACGAATGCACAGCCGAACCGCCCGATGATTCCTGGACCCTTTCTATGGGGGTTTTCAGGTATTTGTAATAAAGCGTAGCGGAGAACAGGTTGTTGTTCTTGCCATAGACCTCATAGCGGAGATCGGCGTTCATATTGTACCCGTTAACCAGAGATTCGTTGCCTCTTATTTCTGCACTACCGTAGGATTCCTTGTATAGGAACGGGGCCATTTCAATAAACAACGGCCGGGTCACTGTCCGTGAAAGGGCAAGTCTGAGGAAATGATCTTTGCCGAAACCGTATTTCATGTTAATGGCAGGGAAAATATCGTGTCCCTTTAACGAAGATGTTTTTTCAATGGAAGCATCGGTCCGGTAACGTACCCATTGCACGGAAGGTTCATAGCGTAATCCCAGATTTATATTCATGCCGGTAAACGGGAACATATCTGCCTGCAGATACACACCCCCGACATTTTGACCCGCGTAATAAGAGGACTTTGGCTGGGCATCTTTGGTAATTATTATAGTGCCGTCGGCAATATTTGCATTATTCAGATATGCATCCGTATTGTGTATATCCGTTATTTCAGGATTAAGGTTGTTCAGATTGTAATAGAAACGAACCGACGAATAATCACGGACTTTGTTTTTATAAGAAGCGCCAAATCTAAGGGAGGCTCTTTCCCCGAGATTGTATACGGCATAGATATGAGCAGCTGCTTCCTGTTCTTCCAGTTCTCCGAAATAGCGCATGGTTTCCTGTTTGTTCAGCTTAAAAAGTGATAACGTGCCGTTGTCAACACGAAACATAACCTGCCTGCGGTCGGGTTCATAGCTTCCTGTCATTCCATAAGAAAACGCTGCATGGACTGACCATTTTGTGCCGGATGTCCAGGCATAAAGAATCTGATGATTCAACAAGTTGTACGTATGAAGAACACTATTGCTCCCAATAAGCCTGATCCCTTCGGAGTCATATCCTTCCCTTTCTTTGTAATTGTCTTCTGCATTGCGTGCATACAAGAGAGAATAACTTAAGTAATGAGCAGTTCCCCATTCATGACTCAAATGCATCAAAGCAGCAATATCCAGATTCGTTGTATAGCTATCGTAGTTAAATGCATTCAGTACAGTTCCCTGCGCATTAATGGTGGAAACATAAGAATCAGGTTCTTTAGTTCCTGAATAACCGGCATTCATAGAAATCAGCAATCCCGTTTTATGTCGCCCTGAAGTCCATGTTTTTCCCAGCCCTATTCCCCCGTTGATCCCCGGCAATAGCATTCTCCCGGAAACAGAAAAGGAAGTTTCAAAAGGATCATTATTTCTCACATAAGAAGAAAATTCATTGGCAGTCATTTTTTTAACCTCGGGAGAAAGGTTGCCTGACAATAACATTCCTCCTTTGTTTTTACGCCGGTAAAAAGGACTGAAGACAGATCCGGAACTTCCGCCTGTCCCCGCGTTTATTGTAAAAAAGTCCGTTCCGGTATGTTCCTTGACACTTATATCTATATGTGCTCCGGAATAATCGGCATATGAAGAAGCATTGTAGACCTTGCTGACCGTAACATTCCTGATAATTCCCGCAGGAAAAAGCTCCAGCGGGATGAGTTTGTTGTCGGGATTGGGAGATGCTATCGGCATTCCGTTTAGCGTAGTGGTACTGTACCTGTCACCCAGCCCCCGTACAAAGACCTGTCCGGTTTCTGCCAAAGATATTCCCGTGATCTTTTTAACGCCTTCGGCAACCGTAGAGATGCCTTTTTCATTCATTTCCCGTGCTCCCATATTTTCAAGAGCAGCCGAAGACATCCGTCTTTCTGATAAAAGGCTTTTTTCAGTTTCCAGATTTTTACGGGCTGTAACAAACACTTCTTCCAGAGACATTTCCCCCGGTATCATTTGAACGTTCATAGTAATCTTACCGGGCTCTCCGTTAATTATGACAGGTTCGGTAACGGTTGTTTGATAGGATATATATCTGAATTCCAAAGTATAAGTGCCTTCTTCAAGGGGCAGGTTATATATCCCTTCATTATCTGTTACACACCCTTTTGCAGAGCCGGAAACCAAAACATATACACCCGGCAGGGGTTCGTTCATTTTTTCGTCTGTTACCTGTCCGGTTACAACAGTCTGAGCCTGTATCAGTACCGGTTGCGCCATGAGAAAAAAAACAATGGCTTTGATGTTTTTTATTATTGCTTTATTCATAATTACGGGACAAAAGTGACGGCTCTATGTTACAATACAGATACAGCTGTTTTACAATTACATAAAATATCGTTTACAGGCTTTGTAACACATTTCATTTTAACGGAATCACTTATATTTGTGCAACTTTAAATCATTCGTTTTGGAAAAAAACAAAATTCGGATCCTGGTCGTAGACGACGAAGAATCTCTTTGTGAGATTTTGCAATTCAATCTTGAAATTGAAGGGTACCGGGTAGATGTTGCCTACAGTGCCGAACAAGCATTAAAAATGAATCCGGAAAACTATTCTCTGATCCTTCTGGATGTTATGATGGGGCCTTTAAGCGGTTTCAAAATGGCACAAATCCTAAAGCAAAATGAAAAAACGGCAAATGTCCCCATCATATTTTGCACTGCCAAAGACACAGAAGACGACACAGTGGCAGGATTGAACCTGGGCGCGGATGACTACATTTTAAAACCTTTTTCTATAAGGGAAGTTATTGCCAGGGTAAAAAGTGTATTGCGCAGAACAGAACCTTTATTACATCCCGAACCCCGGCAAACACTGGTGTTTGAAGATTTGATCATTGATCTTTCAAAAAAAACCTGCCATATAGACGAACAGGAAATACCATTGACAAAAAAAGAATTTGAGATCCTGATTCTTTTACTCCGCCATCAAAATAAAATACTTTCCCGTGAAGAGATCCTGAACCGGGTATGGAGTGATGACGTAATCGTTTTGGGCAGAACCATAGACGTTAATATAACACGTTTAAGGAAAAAGATTGGCAGATACGGGAAACACATTGTAACCAGGCTTGGATATGGGTACGGATTTGAAGTATAAAATTTCATTTCACATCAGGTTATTCCTGACACTTCTTTTGCTCTTTGGGTTGTTCCTGTTCAGTTTCCTGATCTTTCAGTTCAGAAGGGAGCGGTTGTATAAAGCAGAACGGGTAAACACCGAATTACAGATCATAAACACCCGTTTGAGTCATTATCTTATCAACCCTGCTGCCATGGATTCTGTCGTCAGGCAAAACAGGCAGTCTGTAATGGAAAATTTGAGAGTAACCGTTATGGATACGGCAGGAACCGTTCTTTACGATACGGACCAGACCCTTCCACTGGATTCATTTGCAAACCACGCCGACAGGCCCGAGATCATTCGTGCCATGAAAAATGGATCCGGATATACAATCCGTCGCTTGTCAGAGACTACCAACAAAGAATATTTCTATGCAGCCACCTTTACAGGGAACTATGTTGTCCGGTCTGCAATACCTTATTCGGTTTCCCTGAAGGAAGTCTTGAAAACGGATAAATTATTTCTTCCAGTCATGATAGGCTTGTCCGTCATTATAAGTGCTCTGGCTCTGCTCTTTACACGCAGTCTGGGAAACAATATCAAAAGACTTAGAAAATTTGCAAAGCTGGCTGATAACGGGGAACCGCTCGATGATATCGGACCATTCCCAAAAGATGAACTGGGTGATATTTCCAATCATATCATTCAACTTTATTCCCAGCTCAAACAAACAAAGGAAGCCCTTGAAAGTGAACACAGAATGGTGGAACAACAAAAACTGGAACAAACACGCATTAAAAAACAGCTTACCCAAAACATAAATCATGAATTGAAAACCCCTGTCAGCATCATTCAGGGATATTTGGAGACGCTTATGAACAATCCGTCCCTGCCACCGTCCAAAAAACAGGCCTTTATTGAAAGTTGTTACAAACAATCCGACAGACTCGCCCAGCTTTTAAATGACATATCAACCATTACACGTATGGATGAGGCCAGCGAGATCATTGAAAAAACGGAACTCAACGTAAGTGATATCATCCGCGATGTCTTTTCCGATCTGGACGCGTACCTGCAGGAAAAAAAGATCAAACCCGTTCTTGATATTCCGGAACAAATAATAGTTAAAGGGAATCACGGATTATTACAATCCGTTTTTCGCAACCTGACAGATAATGCCATCACATATTCAGGATGTGATACCATTTATGTCAGGCTTACGGAGTCAGGACCTGATCATTTTACTTTCATTTATGCAGATAACGGTATTGGCATTGATCAAGATCATTTGCCCCGTATTTTTGAACGGTTTTACAGAGTTGATAAAGGCAGAAGCCGTCGTATGGGAGGAACCGGACTGGGATTATCCATAGTAAAAAATGCCATTCTGCTTCACGGAGGAACCATCCGCGCCGGAAAACGGGAAGGAGGCGGCGTAGAGTTTGTTTTCTCAGTTAAAACACAATAAAAAAAGCATACCCTCCGGTATGCTTTTCAGGATCTGAAAAATAATCCAATAAATTACTCGGCAACAATGGCGCCGACGGGACAAACTGCAGCGCATGCTCCGCAATCTATACATGCTTCGGGATCAATGACGTAAATATCCCCGGGAGAAATTGCATCAACAGGACATTCATCAATGCATGTTCCACATGCCGTGCAAGTTTCAGTAATTCTGTGTGCCATGATAATTTGACTGTTAAAATAGTAAATAATTACTGCAAATATATGAATTAAATTCTTACTACATTTGTAAATTCACAACATTTGATAAGATGAAACTGCTCTTTGTTTTTTTCGCTTCAGTCTTATTTTTGGGACCCGCTCTTCAACAAGAAGATAATCAGGTGGTCTTTGATAAAACCGTACATGATTTCGGTGATTTCAGAATTGATGACGGACCAAAGTCGCATACCTTCATTATGACCAACAACGGGAACAAGCCCGTTGTCATTCAAACGGTCATTTCATCATGCGGCTGTACGGTCCCGGAATGGACAAAAGAACCTATCCTTCCAGGTCAAAAGGGCTCTGTCACTGTTACATTTTCCAATGACCAGGGTCCTTATCCGTTTGATAAAATGCTTTCCGTTTATGTAACAGGATCTTCAAAACCTTATGTTTTGCGTGTAAGGGGGGTAGTTCACCGTAAAAAATTCACACTGGAAGATACGCATCCCGTTGTTATGGGGCCGGTTCGTTTGCGCAAAAAGGACCTTGAAATGGGGCAGATCCGTCAGGGAACAGTAAAAACGGATTCGGTAGAAATTATCAACACCGGGAAATACCCTGTCTTTTTGGAATTTAGTTGTTCTCATCCCAACTTGACAGTAACGGCCAAACCCTCCCGTCTCAACAGCGGTGAGAAAGGTGTTTTGATTTATGCCATAGACAGCGGGAAACGGGAAGAATGGGGCAATGTTTTGTACACGGCTCATCTGATCATTAATGACAAACAAGATCCTATGCATGTGCTTACCGTTAAAGGCTCCATTAAATTAGACACTTCCGGTATGAGTCGTGCAGAAAAAGCAAAAGCTCCCGTTCCACAGGCAAACCAAAGTGCTTTCGAATTTAAAGACACAAAAACCGGTTCCCAAATCGTAGCATCTTTTCAACTGTCCAATAAAGGTAAAACGCCTCTGGTCATTTACAAAACAGATACAAGTCATCCCGGGATACAGGTTAAAATGGCACGTGAGATTGCTCCCGGGGCAGAAGTTCCCGTTCAGATCACCATCCCCGCTTCAGAAACGAAGTCACCCGGAGAAGTGATCTATACAGTAAGTCTGACTACCAATGCCCCTTCCAGACCTACCGTAAATTTACTTGTTTATGGAAACCTTAATCCCTGACCGGAATGGATTCTGCATTAAAAGTCAACCAGGGAATACCAAAACCGCCTGAGATCAATCCCCGGGCAAGTGATATTCTGAAAAAAAAACCGGCCGGAAGCCGGGAGGTATCGACATATCTGGAAGGTATCAGGAATAAAGACATTTCCATTCTGGCACAGGCAATTACGTTAATAGAAAGTACCCGGGAAGAAGATCGGGAAAAAGCACGGGAACTTGTCTCGGCTTGTCTTCCTTTTTCGGGGGATTCCATCCGGATAGGCATTACCGGAGTGCCCGGCGTAGGAAAAAGCACTTTTATTGAAACTTTCGGGAAACATATAACCGATTCCGGGCACCGACTGGCAGTACTGGCCATTGACCCGAGCAGTGAACGCAGCAAAGGGAGTATTCTTGGAGACAAAACAAGAATGGAGACCCTGGCCAACGATCCCCATGCCTTTATCCGTCCTTCTCCAAGCGGAGGTTCGCTGGGCGGAGTGGCGCGTAAAACCCGGGAGGCAGTGCTTTTATGTGAAGCCGCCGGTTTTGACACTATCTTTATAGAGACTGTGGGTGTGGGGCAATCAGAGACAGCTGTTCACTCGATGACTGATTTTTTTCTTTTACTCATGCTTGCCGGTGCCGGAGACGGATTACAGGGCATCAAGCGGGGAATTATGGAAATGTCTGACCTGCTGGTAATAAATAAAGCAGACGGGAACAATGTGGAAAAAGCACTTCAGGCAAAATCCCTGTATCAGGGAGCACTGCACCTTTTTCCGCCGTCTCCTTCGGGATGGATCCCCACGGCATTGACAGCCTCTTCTACCGAAGGTACGGGAATGGAGAAAATCCTGGAATCAGTTACTGCATATATCAACCTGACCCGTAAAAACGGCTATTTTGAAGAAAAACGTGCCCAACAGGCCATATTCTGGATGAGAGAGAGCATCAACAATCACCTGATATCCCGTTTTTACGACAATCCCCGTATAAAAAAGGCATTGCCGCAGATGGAACAAAAAGTAAAAGAAGGACAAACAGACTCTTTCAAGGCTGCTTCTGAACTATTGAAACTGTTATAGAGAAAAGAACGCGATCCGTTACTTGTTCATAGTGATCAGGAACTCGTCATTATCCTGGGTACGTAACAGGCGGTCTTTCATAAATTCCATAGCTTCCACTGAATTCATATCTGCCAAATAGTTTCGCAGGATCCAGATCCGGTTGAGTTTGTCTTTTTCCATTAACAAATCATCGCGCCTTGTTGAACTCAGCGTAACATCAACGGCAGGGAACATCCTCTTGTTGGATAATTTTCTGTCAAGTTGCAATTCCAGGTTACCGGTTCCCTTGAATTCTTCAAAGATGACTTCGTCCATCTTTGAGCCGGTATCAGTTAATGCCGTAGCCAAAATGGTAAGAGATCCTCCGTTTTCAATATTTCTGGCAGCACCAAAGAACCTTTTGGGTTTTTGCAGTGCGTTGGCATCTACTCCTCCGCTCAGCACCTTTCCGCTTGCCGGCTGAACCGTATTAAAAGCACGGGCCAGACGGGTTATGCTATCCAGCAATATCACTACGTCGTGACCGCATTCCACCAGGCGTTTAGCCTTTTCCAGCACAATCCCTGCCACTTTTACGTGACGTTCCGCAGACTCATCAAAGGTAGAAGCAATTACTTCCGCTTTGACGTTTCGGGCCATATCGGTAACTTCTTCCGGCCTTTCGTCAATTAACAGTACAATCATGTAAACTTCGGGATGGTTGTCAGCTATGGCATTGGCAATGGATTGCAAAAGCACTGTTTTCCCGGTCTTAGGCTGAGCCACGATTAGACCTCTCTGGCCTTTTCCTATGGGAGTGAACAGATCCACGATCCGGTTAGACAATGTATTGTGACCGTTCGATGTAATATCAAACTTGGAGTCAGGGAAAAGAGGGGTTAAAAAATCAAACGGAATCCTGTCACGGATGAATTCGGGTTCTCGTCCGTTGATCTCATGAATCTTTACCAGGGGAAAGAATTTTTCATTTTCCTTAGGGGGGCGGATTTCCCCGCTTACGGTATCTCCCGTCTTCAATCCGTACATTTTTATCTGCTGTTGAGACAAATAAATATCATCGGGAGAATTCAAATAGTTGTAATCCGAGGAACGGAGAAATCCGTATCCGTCAGGCATCATTTCCAGGACACCAATGGCTCTGACAACTCCTTCGTATTCAGGTTTCTTTTCATGAACTGCCTTCTCGGCATGTTGTTCCGGTTTCTGTTGTTCCGGTTTCTGTTGTTCCGGTTTCTGTTGAGCGGGCTTTTGATGAGAAGGCTTCTGATGAGAGGGTTTCTGATGCTCAGTTTTTGGTTGGTCAGTTTTTGGTTGGTCAGCCTGTTGTTGTTCCTGAATTTTATCCGTGTCTTCGGCTTTCTTCACTACCGGTTTGACTTCTGTTTCCGGTTTTTTCCGGGGCCTTCCTTTTCTTGGCCGGGGCTGCGGTTTATCTTCCGATTTAGCCTCAGCCATGACTTCTGGTTTCTCCACGGGAATGGTCTTTGATTCGGTGTCCGGTTTTGGTTCACGGTCCGGTCTGGGGTCGCGGTCCGGTCTGGGGTCGCGGTCCTGTTTTACCGCGGAAGCGGGTGTGGGTTCATTGGATTTCTCGTCTTTCCCGGCCTGTTTTTCTTTATTTTCCGAGGCGGGCGCCTTTGTCCGTGGTTTACGGGTGCGACGAGTGGTTTGTTTTTTTGTATTGGGTTTGTCTCCGGAAGAAGCCTGGGCGGAAGCGCCCGATTCGGCTTGAATATCCAGAATTTGGTATATCAATTCATTTTTTGCATAGGATTCAACTTTTTTGATCTCCAATGCATAAGCAATTCTATGGAGTTCTTCCATCGACTTGCTGCTAAGCTCAATAATGTCGTACATTTAAAATATGTTAAGTATTGGGTTAAAGCTTAAGGATAAAAGCTAAGACGGCACAAATATATAAAAAATTTAATTATCCCAGAAACTGGAGCTTTTCTTATACTGTAGTACATCAGCCAGCGCAGATGCCTTGGCGGCAATTCGGAAACTCCAGCTTTCCCATTTACCGTTGGGAACCCAGGAGAATGACATTTGAAAACAATGCAAGTCATACGTAGCACTCAGCTGTGTCGTAGTAAGTTTAAATTTCATCATGTCCAATCCGCTCCTGACATTAATGCTGAAATCTTTGGTGACTTTCACCTGTGCAGAGATTCCCAGTGTTTGGTTGAAATTATGATTGGTGTTCAATTGTTCGTTGGCGAAAGTATAAGACCTGTTATATGAGAAACTGTAATTCAAATTTACAGACCATGGTATCTCAGGATCCATATAGTAAACCCATCCCCCCGGTATGTATTCTCCGGTGAGCGGATCTTCATAGATCAACTGGTATGAATCATTTTTGCTTTTCCGGTCCCCGCCTTTGAAAGAATAAGAAGTTGAAAAACTGGCATTGGTCAGTCTGGCAAGATTACCGGTTTTCATCACGTTCAGGGTATTGATCCGTTGTCCTCTTTCATTCACGGCATAAGGATCCAACATGGCGTTGGCATTTATGCCGAGTTTTTCAAAGATAGAAGTGGACAAACTGACGCTGATGTTGGAAAGTTTCATGGAATCCGCCAGAAAATTATAGGAGCCGTTCAAAGACAGGTTATCAATGATTTTGACTTTCTTTACCCCGCCGTTTTCAGTTGTGTCCTTTTTGTTAAACACTTTGGCTTCAACATTGTTGCCGAGCGAAAAACTGATTGAAGCGTTTCGTCCTTTTGAAGGAGGCCCGTAAACAGATTTGCTGTATCTATTATAATCCACCGAGTATTCCCGCCCCAGTGAATCCGTATAATTCAGCGTGGTGTAGCCGTTGGCTTTTGTTCCCAGTTCCGGTCTGTAACTGAAACTTACCGAAGGCGTTATCATGTGGCGGATTGCCCTGAGACGTCCCGAAGGATTGAAATTAAACATACCGTATATACGCGTTGACATGGAAATACCTCCCGAATATGACTGGGTGATTCCGAATTCGCTGAACGGTTGTGAAGTAGTGGAAATCACTTTTTGTTCAACCTGATCAAATGTGCGGTTCTCGCTCATGAAATGCCAGTTCATGCCATAGCTTACGGTTGGGGTAAAATTCAAATATTTAAGCAGGGTGAAACTGGGCAGTCCGATGGCAAAATTATGCTGCATACCTGTTTTGTAATCTTTCCAGAAATCGGGAGTCCCGAATTGGGAAGATTTAAAATTCAGCTTGTTCTGAAAAGCAGTATTGTAACTAAGAGTAATGTCTTCATAAAACCGCTTTTTCCCTACCCTTTCCTTGCGTTGGAAAGGATTGATCCGGCTCATGGTAAAAGTCAGGTTGGGTAAAGTCAGTGCATAGGACGAATCCCTGTTGTTCTGGCTGTGCAGCAGGTTGATGGAAAGGTTAAACGGCGTTCCTGCAAAAGTTTTGGCGTAGGATATGCTGGAAGATGTCTGTGATTGCAAGGCCTCATCAATAGATTGACTGTTAAACCGGTTGTTGGTGGGGCTTGAAAAATTGACCGAAGCACTGAAAGACGTTCCGGGCCGTTTTTTGGGATCCTGCGTATGACTCCATCTGATAGAAAAGTCTCCCGATTCCTGGTAATCGGACGAGCCTCTTTCCCCTGTAATATTTTTTGAGTAGCTCACGTTCAGGTTCCCGTTGTATTTATATCGGTTCTTATACCTTGCCGTTCCCCGTAAGGCCCAGGAGCCCATGGAGTAAATATCTCCCGTTACCGAGAAATCCAGGTAATCCCCAAACACAAAATAATAGCCAAGGTCTTTCAAAAAGAAACCGCGGGCCACTTCCTCCCCGTAGGACGGGATCAACAGGCCCCCCGAACGCTCGGGACGTTTGGGCACAAAACCGAACGGCACAATGATGGGAGTCGGAACATCTTCAATTACCACATAAGAAGGTCCGAAAATGGTTTGTCCCACATTGCCGTCTTCATCGGTAGTGATCTTGGCGTTTGTCATGTGTAGATAGAAGTGAGGATGTTCGGCATCGCACGTGGTGTATTTCCCGC
>ERZ795053.4120-NODE-4120-length-15964-cov-4.926708_pt1 | contig 15964 bp, 14 predicted proteins | sample MGYA00375137_ERZ795053 | MGnify/ENA primary metagenome ERZ795053 (study PRJEB30182, sample SAMN05720284) | activated sludge metagenome | isolation source: Anaerobic digester | place: Hong Kong | collected 2014-12-17 ...
CCCCAAACTGGGGGAGGTTAGGAGGGGGTATCGCCTTGTCAACCCCCTGAGATCCAGGAGAACCATTCTTCTAAACAAACCGCGTTTTGCCAGGACCAAGAACAAGAAATTTTCAGATCTCAATGTTGCGCAGACTAATTGCACCTCACTTTAACTACAACTCATCGCGTGTCTATTTGGAAGAATTTTTGGCAGCCGCAGCCGCTACTGTCAAACCACACGAAAAAGTTCTCGATGCCGGCGCCGGTGATTGTAAGTACAAAGCCCTTTTTGCCGGCAAAGATTACACCGCAACCGATTTTTTACGCGTCGACAAACCATATGACGTGGCTGCGCTAGATATCGTCTGCGATTTGCATGATCTAGCTGTGTCCGATGCGACGTACGATGTCGTTATCTGTTCACAAGTTCTCGAACATCTGCCCGACCCAGAACATGTGTTACGTGAACTGCATCGGGTGCTCAAGCCTAACGGCCGTCTATGGTTATCGACACCACTGTTTTTTGAAGAACATGAAGTTCCCCATGATTATTACCGCTATACACGCTATGGCTTGCGTTATCTGCTGGAAAAGAGTGGCTTTCAAATTCAGCAGATGGCGTGGTTGGAAGGCTACTATGGAACCATTGCCTATCAACTAAAGACCATGGCATTGGCACTGCCCCGCACACCACAGGATTATGGTGGTGATTCTATCAGTTATCTGCTGCTGCCATTCATGGTATTGTTAAAAGTTATTTTTGGTGGATTGACCGTTTTCTTTACGCGCCTTGATCTGCGTTACAAGTACACAGAGCGCGGTCATTGTAAAAACTACGCAGCTGTTGCGGTTAAACTACCGTCAACTCTGAACCAGTGGTAAGTACAGACTGTGTTTCACTCCGATAGGTAAAGTGAGATCAACTGGCGTAGAGCGGATCTGTCGGGTACCATCACCTACTTCGCCATAGATGTTGTAGCCCCAGCATTTTGCCAACCCGTTGGTCATCAGAACACATGTGTGACTAACGCCAGTAGTAATTACGTTTACATCGGACGATAGATCGGTGACATCTGTTGGCGTTAAGCGACTCGTTTGAGTGCCATCTCCTAATTCACCGACGCCATTCTCTCCCCAACACTTTACACCACCTGTTGTGGTAACGGCGCATGTATGAAATCCGCCGGCAACGATTACTTCTCCGCCCTCTGTAAAATCTACGACATTGATTGGTGTTGTACGGTTAGTTTGACTTCCATCCCCCAATTGACCGTGTTGATTGTAACCCCAGCATTTTATACCTTGCATGGTGAGAGCACAGGAGTGATGAGTGCCGACCGCAATTGCTAGTGCCCCTGTTGTCAACGCTGTTACATCAACTGGGATGTCCTGATCGATATGTGTACCATCACCGACTTCGCCATGAAAATTGTAGCCCCAACACTTGACACCACCCTCCGTTGTGAGAGCACACGTATGGCTACCGCCGGCAGCAATGGCTCTTATACCGGTAGATAGCTTTATCACCTCAGTGGGACTCGAACTGCTGAGGCGTTCCCCGTTTCCGAGCTTGCCATAGAGACCATTCCCCCAGCATTGAATACCACCCTTTGTGGTGAGAGCACATGTATGACTGCTGCCCGCTGAGATGGCTGTTACATTTGTTAACCCAATAACATCCACCGGAACTGAACTGTCTTCGTATGTTCCGTTTCCCAATTGACCAGAAACGTTCTTTCCCCAGCATTTGACGCTGCCTTCGTTGGTAAGAGCACAAACATGATAAATACCAGCGGAGATTGCCCTAATATCTGTAGACAAATCCACAACATTGACCGGTATGTGGCTAAAGATAACTTTTGTTCCATTTCCTAGTTGGCCGAAATGATTATCTCCCCAACACCTAACACCGCCAGCAGTCGTCAGGATACAAGTAAAATATCCGCCAGCAGTGATTTGCTGGATGCCAGTAAGGAGGATTGTACTATTATGTGTGACATTATCTTTCGCCGTTGCGTGAATCGAATTGGCAAACCCAAATGCCAAAATAATAACTAAAGTGCCATAAATGGAAATCCGTCCATTTATGTTTCGGTGCCTACAAAGCATTGTGACTCCCTCCTGCTTGCTAAATCTACAGCCGCTGTAGTAGACGCTCCTCCAGCCCGCAACTCAAACCGGCTGTACCTGCCAACTGCGCCCATCGTGGCGCCACCAGCGCACGACGAGCCATAGGTAGCCAACCATCAGGATCAACTCGGTGATCAGATAGACCGTTGCAACGCCGGATAGGCCCCAGCGCGTGACCACCCACAGGTTCAGCCCAACGTTGGCCGCGGCGACAAGGGCCTGGATCGAGGTCCGTTTGCCCTGCCAGCCCACCGCGGTAATAAAGACGGCCAATGCGAACGAAACAAAGCGCAGCGCCAAAACACCGCTGAAAATGGTCAATACCGCGCCCGATTCCGCGTATTGGGTGCCGTAAATGAGCCGCATTAATGGATCGGCCACCGATGCAAGCAATGCGCCAAGGGTCAACCCGACAGTCACGTTCCAGCCCACCATGCGCTTGGTCAGGCGCAGGAGCGTGGGCGAGTGCTCGGCGTGGGCACGGCTGAGAATGGGCAACATCACCAGGTAGATTGCCAGCGGCATCAGCAACGCCATCGACATTAGCGACATGGCCGATGAGTACAGGCCGGCCGCTTCGCTCCCGAGATAGTGCGCGGCAATCGCGGTATCGGCCCGGCCGTAGATCAGCGAAAGGCCCACGGAAAGCCCAAAGGGCACTGTTTCGCGCAGTTGCCGCTTCGCCTGTCCCGCTGTTTGTTGCGCCACGACGCGTAACCCCAAAGTGTGCGACAGCCACCAGAGCGCAACTCCAGCCCCCAGCGCCGCGGCAACTGCGCGGGTGACGGCAAAGGGCAAAATGGTCTCGGTTCCTTGCAGGATCAGGAGCACGGTGCCGGCCAGGATCAGGCCGTGGAACAGAATCGTCAGCAGAAAGGTGGTTTGGTTGCGCAAACTGGCCTGGAAGGCGCTCCACACGGTGTTCGCCAACTCCTCCAGCCAGAGTGCCAGGGCGAGGGTGATAAGCAGCGCCGGGGTGTAGACATTGGGCAAGAAGCGGTAGCCAATGGTACTCATGGCCAGAAGCCAAAGGGCGCCGAGGCTGACTTTGATGAACAGGTTAATGGTTGTGAAGTGGGCGAGATCGCTGTCTCGACCGGTGCGGAAGCCATTGCGCAGGAGCCAGGCGTCGAGTCCCAGGGAAAAGGCAATTGAAGCAATGCGGAGAAGCGCCATGGCCGCGGCATATTCTCCGAAACCAGCAACCCCAACTTGCCGTGCCAAGAGAATGGTGGTGCCGGCCGAGACAATTTTGGTGATGACAGAAGCCGAGAGCAGTGCACCGACATTGGTAAAGAGACGGCGTGGATTCAATGCGGTTGGGGGTGTCATGTTCGCCATCTTAATCGAGATAGCCTAGCGCCTGCAACCGCGCGCGCAGGGCATCGTCCACTTGCAAAGTCGGCTGCAGGGCGCTCATTTCCAATGCACCATGGGCTGCTTCCCACGCCCGGAGCTGTTGTTGCAACACAGCCAGTGCCGCCGGTTCGCTAGCCGCAAGATTGACGAGTTCGCCCGGATCATCGTCGAGGTCGTAGAGTTCAATCGTGCCATCACTGCTTTCAATCAACTTACGCTCGTCAGTGCGCAAGCTGCGAAACCCGCGCGAAAACGGTTGTAGATCGGCCGGCTGCAAGTCATAGCGTGCGAGCAACGCGGCGTGTGGTACCTGCGGCCGCCCATACTCCGCAATGACATAAGGGCGGGGTTCGGCATCGGGCAGCAGGTTGCGGCTGCTTTCGTGGGGAGCGGGGATAGTTGCGAGATCGAGAATGGTGCGAAACAGATCAAGCGTCTGCACCGGGTGATGGACCCGTTGCGCCGCCGCCGGCGAAAGCTGCTCCGGCAGACGGATCAAAAGCGGCACATGGAGCAATGTCTCGTGAAGCGAATATTGGTGGTTCAACAGGCCATGTTCCCCCAGATTTTCGCCATGATCCGCCACCACAATGACACACGTGTTCGCCAACTGGCCCGCCTGCTCCAGTTCGGCCAGCAGTTGCCCCAAGTGATGATCCTGATAGGCAACTTCCGCCAGATAGAGATCACGCCACGCCTGGAGGTCAGCGTCCGATAGCTGCTCTTTGTGCGCGATGTGGCGCCACGCCAATCGCCACTGGTCACGCTTGCTTAGCCGAACGGCATGTTCCGGTACCTGAGCAAAGCGATCAATCCATTCGCGCGGCGGTTGATAGGGCAAATGCGCTTCCAAAAAATGCACCATGGCGAACCACGGCTGTTGCTGTGCCGCCACCCAACGCATTACCGGTCGAGTCATACGCACGGCGCCATCATCGACACGGTTCCAGTAGCGATGGTATACTAGGTTTAAGGCATTTTTGAGGACATTGCCCCCCAGCAGTTCCCTGATGAGGTGTGCATAGAGCGACCGGCCGCGGTGCAATTCAGCCAATTTGCCAATGGTGATCTCCTCTTCACTCTGGAAATATTGCCACAGGCGATGCATCTGCCCAACGCCACGGGTTAGGCCAAAGTCCTTACTGAGCCAACTATTCTTGCCGATGGCAAAGGTGGCATAACCGGCGGCCCCGAGTAGCTGAAAGAGCGTGGGATACGCATCACTGAGCACCCGTTGCTCATAGATGGCGCTCTGGCTCGGGTACAGACCGGTGAGAATCGACGCCAAGGCCGGCAGCGTCCACGGCGCGGCTGCGCCGGCCTGCTCATAGAGGATACTCGATGCTGCTAAACGGTCGAGATGGGGGGTTGTCGGTTGGCGCGCACCTTGGCGAGCGAAAGGTGCGTAGCAGGAACAGGCATCGGCGCGTGTTGCGTCGAGAATTACCAAGAGAAAATTTGGACGTTGCATACGATCACTCACTACCCATGCACTCACTACCCATGCACTCACTACCCATGACACTGCAGAGACCAGCCACACCACAATCCGTTGACACACAAACAGAGCATGACGAACGGCTTTCCCCTGCTAAGAAACCGGTACACACCATTCCCGTCATCCAACTGATCGATGGTTTTGCGATTGCCGAGCAATCAGGCGGCGCCGCGCTCTTTGCTCTCAATTTAGCGCGCTTTTTGTGCGATGCCAAATTGGCAACTGCCCAGGCAACCGTAACCTTCCGCCCGATCGTCTGTGGCCTCTGGCAGCACAACGCCCCCTCCGAAGCCCATTGGCGGTCACAGATCGAAGCGGCCGGTATTGAGACGGCCATTCTCATTGAGGAACGGGGCAACTTGGCGGCAGATATGGCACGTGCTCTCCGCCGCCTGAACCACCTTGTCGACCGCACGGAAGTGCAGTTGATCAACAGCCATTTCGAGCGCTGCGATCTACTGGCTCTGGGCTGCAAGGCTTCCCATTGGGGGCGCGTCAAGATTGTGCGTACAGTGCATGCCGAGCGCCAGTGGCTTTCGCGCCCCTGGCTGGGCACACTGCTGGATCTGGCTGCCTATCCCTGGTTTTTTGACGCCGAAGTCGCCATTGCGCAGGAAACGCAGGCGATGCTTGATCGGCGCCGGGCTGCCCAATGGCGCCAGCGTCCGGCCCGGCTGATCTACAACGGCCTCAATCCCCAATTCGTCGCGCAGTTGGCCCAGAGCACAGCTTCTGCGCCGGCTGTTGATCCCCGGCTGATCATCGTGGGCCGTCTCGAAGAGCAGAAAGGCCACGCCACCCTCATCAACGCGCTGCCGACGCTCCTGCGCGAATGTCCCACCACCACGCTCACCATCGTCGGTGCCGGGACATTGTATGAAACGTTGGTGGCCCAAAGCAGGGCCCTTGGTGTGCACGCTGCCATCCGCTTTCTGAGCGGCCGCGACGATGTCCCGGCGCTATTGCGACAGAGTGATCTCTTCGTCTCTTCCTCCAACTGGGAGGGCTTTCCCACCGTGATCCTCGAAGCCATGGCCGCGCAACTGCCGGTGGTCGCCACCGATGTGGGGGGGAGCCGCGAACTCGTGCGCAACGGGGAAACCGGCTACCTTGTCCCCCCCCGTGATCCCCAAGCGCTGGCCGCGGCGATTATCCGGCTGTGGCGCAATCAACCACTCGCCCACCAGATGGCACGCGCTGCACGAGAACAGATCCAGCCCTTTCTCTTTCCCAATATCGCTGCCCAATACAGCGCACTCTATGGCGAGCTGTTGGCTCTGTCGTCAACTCCACTGCCACCCTCACAGCCGCCCTACCCCACCAACTCTTGATACAAGTTCTCATATTGGCGCGCCACCGCCTCTATCGAAAAGCGCGCCATCACAAACGTCTGGGCCTGGGCTGCCATCTGTGTCGCTGCGACAGGATTCTGGTAACTCTCCACAATGGCTGCTGCCAATGCCTGCGGATCATCCGGCGGCACCAGGCGCCCGGTCTGGCCGTCAACCACCAACTCACGGGTACCGGCCACTGCCGTGCCAACGACAGGCCGTCGGGCAGCCATCGCCTCGAGGATCACGGTGGGCAACCCCTCCCACAGCGAGGATGAGACAAAGAGATTCATGAGCGGATAGAGCGCCTCGACATCGTGGCGCGGTCCCAAAAAGGTCACGACATCATCGATGCCCAGTTCACGTGCTTGCGCCTCCAGTTGTGGTCGTAATTCACCTTCACCAATGAGGACGAAATGGACGTTGGGCACAGCCGCCCGCGCCTGTGCCGCCGCCGCCAACCAGATGTGATAGCCCTTCTGCGGACGCAGCCGGCCCACCGAACCGACCACATAAGCGTCGCGGGGAATATTGATGGCGGAGCGCTCAACGTTGGCCGGTTGCGCGGCAAACCGTTGCACGTTGAGGGCATTGTAGGCCACCTGCGCGTGATGGTTGGTGAGACGGGCCAGCGGACGGCGGTTGAGATTATCGACTACGGTCTGCGCCACGCCGAGTTCGCGGCGGAAGGCAAACGGGTAGAGCAAATTGGTGAAGAAGGCGCCAAAAAGGGGACGCTTGCTCCACTCCCGTTCGTTGTGCACGGTGCGCACCAATGCCTGCGCGCCATAGCGCTGTCGCAACGCAATCGCCGCCAGGTCGGCAAACTCTCCGTGGCTGTGAATCAGATCGAAAGGACCATTGAGTTGACTCCGCGCACCGGTGAGCGCGGTAACGCAGCTGCGATAGGGGCTCGTCTCGTCCCACGGCGCGGCGATGACGGTCGGAATGCCCTGCGCTGTCAATTCCTGCTGCCAGCGCGCTTCATAGCCGGTGTGATAATCCCAGAGGCCACAGAGCGTCACCCGCACCAGATCGGGATTGAGATGGTGGCTCAACTCGATGCCAAAGCGTGCGACACCGCCGAGTGGGCCTTCGACTGCCAGGCCGGATAGCAACTGTAAAACGTGGATTGGCTTCATCGTTGTCCCTGCTCTTGATGGAAATCGGTGGCGAGTGCATGGCTCATGGCGCTGATGGCTGCCTGCTGTGCCGCCATCGCCGTTTGCACCTGCGCCCGAACCGCTGCCCGATTCGTGTAGAGTTGGCTGAGCAACGCATAGAGCGCGCTACCCTCGACGCTTGCAATGTCCACCACCCACTGCTCCAGCCCCAACGTGCGCATGACACCGCGTGTCTTGGGCAGGTAGGCAATCGCAATGACAGGCACTCCAGCGCTGAGAGCAAAGATATTGGAATGCAGCCGCGAACCCATGAAGAGGGTCATATAGCTGTACGCGGCCTGGAGCTGTGCTGTTGTCACCTCTGCTTCGACAACGACAATCCTATCATCCAGATCAGACAAATGCTGCTGCACTCGCCGCGCCGGCACCCGGTCATCTTCGGCCAAGGCGGGACCGCGCACCTGGGCAAAGAGCACAGCCCGCCCACCGTGCGCGGTGACAAAGGCGCGAATGGCGCTCGCCACCGCCGCTTCATACGCCTCCTGGCCCTGAAATGAACGTTCCATACCCGCCCAGTTGATCAGCGTCACGCCCAAGAGTGGCTGGTCGTTGTCGAGATCAATCCCCAACTGACGCAATAAGTTGACACCGACGGCGTGGTCATCCGCCTGATAACCAAAGGCAAGGTCGGGTGTCACATGCAACTGCGGGTGATGGATGCCAAGGGTTTCAAGCAGCGCGCAGGAATACTCATCGCGTACATAGATTTGGCGGATCTGGGGCAAAAGCCGGCGCAGCAACCATCGTTCCCAGCCATATTGCAGTGGACCAATCGTCTGCGGCAAGAGGTAAACCGGTTTGCCCAGCCAAACCGGATAGGCCAGGGTCAACAGCGTAACCAGGAACCAGAGTCCCAGTTTGCCGGTGCTATAGAGGTACCCTCCGGGGCAACTGACCACCATATCGGCATGCGCGTAGGCCTGCAAGAGGTTATGCTGTTCTGCCGTCAGCGCAAAGGTTGGCAGATGGCCACGCTTGCGATAGAGCAACGCATAGAGCCACAGTTGGAGCAGTCGACCGGGAATTGCCAACCAGCGCCACGTACGCAGTGGCGGACCGTCCTTATCCTGCCGCCGAAACCAGGGCAGAAAGGAATCCACGGTCGGCTCTGGGCCGGGATAACCGGCGCGGTCATTTATCGCCAGGGTAATTGTGCCGCCAGGAAAGTGGCGGCGGAGCTGCTGCATGGCGGCCTGTAGGAGTGCATCGTCACCGGCATTGCGCACCGAGTGGACATTGACCATCAGGATCTTCATGCGCGGTTCGCTGTTTCCTGTAGGTGGGTTTTGCAACGCCGGCCAAGGGGCGCCAGCGCATAATCACACAAAAAGCGGCGATAACCCCGCTCGGCCAACCGGGCGCGTCGGGCTGGGTCGGCACAGAGTCGACGGATTGCGTCGGCCAACGCGGCACTATCGTTGCGCGCACAGAGTTCAATCTCCTCGCCGGCAACCAGTGCTGCTCGCACGGCCGGGCCATCGCCAGAGAGGACCGGCTTGCCAAGTGCTAGCCCCTCGTAAATTTTATTTTGGACCGTCATCAGGGATTGGGGGGTGGTGCCAAATGCGCCCAAGACCACCGTTGCGTCTGCTACCTGTTGGACCAGCGCATCCTGGGCAAGCCAATCGATGAAGGTGATATTGGGCAGGTTGTACCGCTGTGCCAATGCTTCGGCCGCCGCACGATCGGGGCCTTGCCCAATCAGCACCAGTTGAATGGTGGGATCACTGGCCAAATGGCGTGCTGCCTCAACGATCGTTAAGACCCCATGATTGGGAATAAAGGTCCCATAGTAGATGACAAGGCAAGGAGATGTGGCGGTAGAATTGTCCGCTGTCGCCGTCGTTGCTGATATCGCGAATTGGTCGCTGTCAGCGCCGGTCGGGACGAGGCAAAACCGTTCGGGGGCAACACCGTGGGTCTGCTGAAACCAGTGGACATACGCTGCTGTGTCAAGAATCAGCCGGTCGGGCAGGCGACAGGCGAGCCATTCCAGCCCCCGCAGCAAACGCACGGCGAGTCCACTCTGTCGATCCAGCCCCCGTTCCACGGCAATTAAATAGATCGACATGAAGACATCCCACACCAGCGGTTTGCCCTGCCACCAACTCAGCAGGCGCGCGAGGTAGACGTCAACCTGACCGGGGTAGCCCACTACCAAAATGTCGTATGCATGGCGCATTGCCCAGTAGCGCCGCAGGAGCCGAGCATAGGTGCGGAACATGCGGCCCCAAAAGGCCGGTCGTGTCCAGCCGCCGCTGACGGTATTCACGCGATCTTCGATGCCCTGCCAAAGCGTCTCATGGCATTCCAAGACGGTCACGCCATTGCGGCGTAGGCTGGTGATCATGATGTGGTTGCGGGAGTAATTCTGGCGATAGGTGCCAAAGTAGCAGACGCGTAGCATGCGCTCACTCATCAAACACTGGCCTGTGGGTGAGGGTGTCGCTCTGTTGCTGCTCCAGGCGCCGCAGGCGGTAGAGCGCCTCTTCCAGCATCTTGCGGTTGAAGCCCACGAGGTCGGCCAACAGCCCAATCAAGGTAACTTGAAAGCCAACAATCAGCAGAATGGCGGCCAAAATCAAGCTTTGGATGTGACCGTTGCCTTCGCCTATCAAATAAAAGTAAAGAAAACGCAGCCCAATGGCAAGACCGCCGGCCAACATCACGGCACCCAACATGAGGAAAAGGCGCAGAGGACGGTAAAGCGTGTAGGCACGGATGATGGCAATCGCTTGATTGGACAAAAAGTGGGGCATGTTGCGCTGTAGCCGTGAAGGACGGGTCGGCGCGTTGGTGCGGATCGGCACAAAGAGCACCGAGACCCGCCGCGCACCGGCCTGGATCAGCGTTTCCAGTGTATAGGAGTAGTTACCCAATACGAGCGTGCGCAGTGCTACCTCACGAGTCATCGCACGAAAGCCACTGGCCGCATCGGGCACGCGCAGCATGGCCGCTTGTGAAACAACCCAACTGCCCAGTTGCTGCAAGAGCCGTTTGATTGGGGAGAAGCTTTCGATTGTTGCCACTTCTCGATCTCCGATCACCAGCTCTGCCCGGCCCGCCAAGATTGGCTCGATCAGGCGGTGAATCTCAGCCCCCACATACTGATTGTCGGCATCGGTGTTGACAATCAGATCCGCCCCGCGTAGGATGCACGCTTCCAGCCCTGTGGAAAACGCATTGGCCAGGCCCATATTGTGGGGCAGTTGCACGATATGGTGGACCCCGATCTCACGGGCTACCTTCACAGTGGCATCCCGACTGCCATCGTCGATGATCAAATATTCGATGCAATCAATGCCGGGCAACGCCCGCGGCAGATCCGCCACCGTCTGTGGCAAGGTATCGGCTTCGTTGTAACAAGGAATCTGGATGATCAGTTTCACAATGGCTGATAGTTTCTAGAGTAGCGCCACCGCCGCACGCGTCCAATCGAGCAGCAAAAACATGCAGCGGTGCGCCCAGCGCGCCCGGCTGCTACGACAAGTTTCTTAGGAGTAGCGCCATCGCCGACAACGGCTAATCAAGCAGTTAGATACTATGCGGCGATGTGCTGCTACGACAAGTTTCTTAGGAGCATTGCAAGACGGGTATGGCGACAAAGAATCTCTCGCAAACGCAAGGAATTAATTCTTGGTACGGCGGCCACCCATCATGTTGCCAAAGAGCATTTGGCGGAACATCCCTTTGGATTCCTCAGTAGCGGCTGAGGTGGGGGCATCTTCCCAGCGTTTTAAGAAGGCTTGTGCTTCCCATGTTTCGCGTGCGGCAACCACGTCTTCCAGCGCGGCTAACAAGGGATCTTTGGCACCCTCGTCGCCCTTGGTCTGCGCAACATCGGCTTGTTCAGGGGGCAAGGTATCCAGCAACTCACGCCAAGTGGCAAGCTCTGTCTGGAGTTGATCGATGCGCTGGAGCAGCGCAGAACGGTTGGCTGTCAACGCCCCATAGAGCTGAGCGGCGCTGGCATCGGTTTCGGTGGCGCGGGCGAAGCGACGACCGGCCAAGCGACGGGCCTCACGCCAACCGGCACCGTGAGTGCTGAGCCGCATCAAGGCAATCGCCATTACCTGAGGCAGTTGCTCCGTGGCGGCTACAATCCCATCGTGCTCATCAACATCGACAAAGAGCGGCTTGGCCCCCATGCGCTCAATGAGATCGCTCGCCAACTGCACGGCGCTCGGCTCGGTATGTACACCGGGCGCCAAGCCAAAGGGCACTTCATCGAAGAGATCCGCCCGTGTCGACAAGGGGGCGCCGATGCCGACGAGCACCGGATGGCCGGCCACGAAGTGGGTCTCCGGCCCGAAGTGCTGTTCTGCCAGCGCAATCGCCGGTCGCAGCACATTGACGGTGGCAAAGATGACCGTTTCGGGCTTTACATCCTCTTTGATGTGGCTGAAGATCTCGCCCAATTCGCTGAGGGGCACGGCCAGAATAATGAGATCGGCGTCGTCGCAAGCGTTGTGTAGATTCCATTCTGCGCGCTGCACTGCGTGCAGGCGGCTGGCCTCACGCGCCGCATCGGGGTCACGGTCGTGGCCGACGATCACAAAGTTGCCTTCTTCTTTTTGCAGCGCCAGGCCCATACTTGCGCCGGTGGTGCCCAGGCCGATGATAGTTATTTTGGGTTTTGCCATTGCGGGTTTGTTTTGCTCCAGTCCCTACTCAATTATACTGAACTGCGTCATATATATATACTCACTGCCATTAAGTTAACAGTAATCAGTGATCAGTTTTCAGTCCCGCGGAGCAGTATAGAAAATCTATCGGGGACTGTCAAGCAAATGACGATGTCAAATGGGCACAAGTGGCCGACCCATCAGTTCACACTGTCCGCCCGCTGCAAACGGGCAAGCAGCTCTGCATGCTCAGCAGTGAAATGGCGGGCGAATGGATCCTGATGGTGGGCGATCAGCCAACAGCTCAATTCACTGCAGCCGGCCTCCACGGCCCAGCGCGCACCAATTTGTGGATGTTCCTGATGTACATAGAAGAGATAGCGCCAACCATGTTGCGGCTCAGGGGAACTAAGTCGTGTCAACAGGGCCGGCGCAAAGGTTTCCAGTAACACTAGGGGGCCACGCCACCACAGGTGAATCTCTAGCCCGGCTTCACTCGCGGCAACCTTCCCGACATCGTGCAGAAGCGCAGCGACAGCAAGGGGTGGAGGGACAGCCCCTTCACCTTCCAAGCTGTTGAGGACATTGAGACTGTGGCGCTGTCCATCGACAGGCAACCGTTTAAAAAGTGCAAAGGCCGCCGGTGGTAAAACGCCGGCGGCCTTTGTCAATTCCTCTGGGGTAACGGTGGCCTGCAATCCGCGCCAAAATTGACGCAGTCGATACAACACTTGTGCCGCCGGCATTGGGGATTTTGATGCCTTTCTGTGAACCACTCGCGTGAGCAGGGTGTCTCTCAAAAGATCAGACCGACAAGCCCACCCATCGCCCAAATCGGCAGGGAGAGTATCGCATCGACACCCCGAATAAGCAGGCCGAGAAGCGAGCCGCCAAAGAAGATAATCGCCAACAGAAAGAGCGTGCCATATTGCATCAATGTATTGCGCACCTGGTAGCCCACGTTGGTTACCGCAAAGAGAATGTGGGAGCCATCGAGCGGCGGAATGGGAATCAAATTAAAGACAAAGAGCGCCACGTTGATATAGGCAAACGATGCCAAAGCATAGGCGAAAAATCCGAAAGGGACAAAGAGCAATAAAAATTTGGCTGCCAACGCCATGAGCAGATTGCTCACCGGTCCAGCCGCGGCAACCAGAATGGTCGCTGTTCGGACGTCGGTCCGCGTGTTGCCCGGTTGCCACTGCACAGGCTTTGCCCAGCCGAACCCCGTTAGGAGCACGAGCACGGCACCGACAACATCCATGTGCACCATGGGATTTAGCGTGTCGCGACCCTGCCATTTGGGTGTATTGTCTCCCAAATAGATTGCCATTGCCGCATGGGCGTATTCATGCACAGGAAAGGCGATAAAGATAATCGCAGCCACAGCCAACAGGCGAGAGGGTGCAAATTGGCCACTGGTAAAGAGCCCAATCACCATGAGCACACCAACCACACCGATGACGATCTGTTGGTTACGGGTGAGGGTATTCCATCGATAACGTAATGTATTTAGCATAGTGTCCATCATTATATCCACGAGAATCGGAAATGCCAACACGGACGGGGGCCGTAAAATCTAATACCATTGCCGGTTGTGAAGCCATGAATGAACGCCATTCCTGGGTCCTTGCAGAGGCAACGGAGATAACTGTGTTATACTACTGCCATGGCTTATCAACTACGTGATAAACTTGCGCAACATCGCTTTACAATACGTAACATTGCCGCAATCGTCGCGCTGATCCTGGTGCTGGGGTGGCTGGGGCAACGTTTATATATCTGGTATGTGGTCAATGTACCACTGGGACCACAACGTACGGTCAGCACCCACAATCCCAAGATCGGTGTACACACGCGCCTCACCGATGAAGTGGAGCCGTGGAAGATCAAGCGTTCGCTGGAGATGGTGCGTGAGATGGGCGCGCCGTGGATTGTTGAATATTTCCCGTGGGCCTATGCGGAGCCGAGTCCGGGGCGCTATGATTGGCGTCATCACGATCTGGTCATCAACCACGCCACCCGTCAGGGGCTCACCGTGATTGCACGTCTTGGCTTTGTTCCCGAATGGGCGCGCCCAGCGGAGACGACGCCACTTTATCTCGATGAAGCGCAGTTTCCGGCCTTTGCCGCTTTCGCTGCTGAATTCGCTAAGCGGTACGCCGGCAAAGTGCACTATGTGATTCTTTGGAATGAACCAAATTTGAGCCTGGAGTGGGGGTACCAACCGGTCGATCCACAAAAGTATGTGGCGATGTTGCGTGCGGTCTATCCCGCGATTAAGGCTGCCAACCCTGATGTGCAGGTGTTGGCTGGGGCATTGGCACCCACGCTTGCGCCCCCCGGTAGCCCCGACGGCATGAACGATCTCGCCTACTTACAGGCGATGTATGACGGCGGCGCGGCCGCCTATTTTGACATCCTTGCGATTCACGCCTACGGGTGGTATTCGGAACCGGACGAGCCGCCGGCACCCGATGTTGTCAACTTCCGCCGGGCCGAACTGCTGCGGCAAGTGATGGTGGACAACGGTGACGGGGCGAAGTCGGCCATGATTACCGAGGGTGGGTGGAATGACCACCCTCGCTGGACGCGTGCGGTGCGGCCCGGCCAACGCATCCAATATACGATCCGCGCCTACGAACTCGCCCAGGAATCCTGGCCCTGGCTCGACGCCGTCTGCTTCTGGGCCTTCCGCTATCCCTGGGATGCCAAGAGCTACCAAGATTATTTCACCTTTGTCAGCGGGGATTTTGAACCGAAGCCGATCTATCTGGAAGTGCAACGTTATGCGCAAGAATGACCATCCCGCCACGTCCATGCCAAACCAATTGATGCAGAGGTTTCAACCCTATCGCTGGCTGCTCCTGACCCTCTTGCTGCTTCTCGGCTTAGTTATTACTTGGTTCTTCATGCCCCCGGGCGTGGCCCGTCTCTTTCGCCGCGATCTCACGTGGCAAACGCTCCAGGCCAATGGGGTTTGGCGTGTGGGAATGGACCCCAGTTTTCCCCCCTTTGAATGGCTCGATGACAGCGGCAAACCCGTGGGTTACGATGTCGCGTTGGCGCAACAGATCGCCGACCGCTGGGGTGTGCAAGTAGAGATCGTCGCCATTGGCTTTGATAGTTTGGGCGATGCCGTTCGCACCGGGCGCATTGACAGCGTGCTCAGTGCCTTTCCCTATGATGAGCGCCTGACCCGTGATATTGCCTATTCCGCCCCCTATTTTGACGCCGGCATTGTGCTGGCAACATCTGTTGGCTCACCCATTCAAAGTGTCGATGACCTCAGTGGGCGGCAGGTGGCCGTGGAGTGGGGGAGTATGGGCGATATGGTGGGGCGGCGCTTGCAGCGGGAAGGCATTCCCTTGCAACTTGCCCAATTTGACACGCCCGACAACGCCGTCTCCGCGCTCGTTGAGACGCAATCGGTTGATGCTTTGCTCATTGACCAGGTAACGCTCCGCGTGGCACAAGTGCAAGGTGCCCCATTGGTCGCCGCCGGACCGGTGCTGGAAAGCAATTCCTATGTAATTGCCATGCCGGTCAATGCGCATGAGTTGCAGGAGGCAGTCGCCCAAGCACTGGAAACCCTACGCGGTGATGGTACATTGGTGGCATTGGAGAGAGCATGGTTTGGCCGTACAAAAGAGCGTGTCTCCGCAACAGATCCGTGACCTGTTACACATCGATCAGTAGACGAGAACCACTCGGCACGCCAGGGCAATCGCGCACTTTATAATGCGCCAAGCTCGCGATTGCTCTGCCCGACACTCTAGGGGTGCGTCCCATTCTTTTGGCATTACAACAAAGGACCACCTAAAGCGTCCGGCGTAATTCCAAAAATGTGGTACGC
>ERZ795053.4121-NODE-4121-length-15963-cov-9.268418_pt1 | contig 15963 bp, 12 predicted proteins | sample MGYA00375137_ERZ795053 | MGnify/ENA primary metagenome ERZ795053 (study PRJEB30182, sample SAMN05720284) | activated sludge metagenome | isolation source: Anaerobic digester | place: Hong Kong | collected 2014-12-17 ...
ACGGGCAGCGCCCGCCCGCCCCCCAGGCGGGCGCTTCCGCGCCCACCACGGGCGGCCGCTGCCCGTGCTTCTTGCGGTATTCAATCGGAACCAGTGTCAGCCGGCCGGTCAGCGCTTCGACACGAAATCGAGCAGTTCGTCGATCAGGTCGAGCGTGGGTCCGGGCAGGACGGTCTCGGGCAGGTCGAAGGCGCTGGGCGCGGCCCCCTGCTCCACGACCACGATGTGATAGACGATCCGGTCGGCGCCCCTGGGCGCTGCGGCGGCCCGCAGCCCCGCGAGCGCCGCGGGGTCGAGCAGGGCGCAGGTCTCGCTGTGCAGCGGCTCGGGAAGCTCGTCGACGGCGACCTCCGCCTTGCGCGCCAGTCCGAAGCCGCCGATCCCGCCGCTCGTCGTGATCGTGATCATCATCGCGAGACACCCCGCCGCAATTCCGCCCATCCTCAGATGGCGAGCCCGACCAGGGTCCAGGCCCGCCGGAGCGCCAGCACCTCGCGGCTCCCTACCCCGTGGAGCTGCACCGCGCTCTGCACGGTCTGCGTCGCCCAGTCGTGGAAGCTGGCATAGGGATTGTTCAGCCGCTGCAGCGCATCGTACCACACCTGCCCCGGCACGCCCCAGGAATTGCCGCCGAGATACATGCAATAGAGATAGAAGGCGTGGTTGGGGATGCCGGAATTCACATGGACCCCGCCGTTGTCCTCGGTGGTATTGACGTAGAAATCCATGTGGTAGGGCTGCGGATCCTGCCCGAGCAGCGCATCGGAATAGGCGGTGCCCGGCATCTTCATCGAGCGCAGGGCGACGCCCTTGATCTCGGGGCCGAGGATGCCCTTGCCGATCAGCCAGTCGCTCTCGCAGGCCCCGGTTCCCTCGAGGCGCTGCCGGGTCTGGGCGCCGAAGACATCGGCGAAGCTCTCGTTGAGCGCGCCCGATTGGCCCTCGTAGACCAGACCGCCGGAAAACTGCACCACGCCGTGCGACATCTCGTGGCCGATGACCGAGGTCTCGATGAAGGTCCGGAAGATCTCCCCGTCGCCGTCGCCATAGGCCATCTGGCTGCCGTCCCAGAAGGCGTTGTTGAAGTTGCGGCGGTGATGCACGGTCGCCACGAGCGTCATGCCGGCGCCGTCGAGCGAATTGCGGCCGAATTCCTCGAAATAGAGGTCGTAGACCGCCTCCGCCCCGTCATAGGCGCCATCGGCGCCGGCGTCGCCGGTGGGCGGGTCGCCCTCCGCCCGGACCAGCTTGCCCGGCAGCGCGGCCTTGCCTTCGCCGTCGTGGATCTCGCGCACGAGCCCGCGCGCCGCCGCGGCGCCGAGATAGCCCTCGGCGACGAAGCCGGGCGCGTCGCCGTCTTCGGCCAGCATCGGCCGCGCGGCGATGGCCGCGCGCTCGTCGCGGATCTTGCAGCTCTGGTCGAGCAGGCGGCGGGCCATCGCCGCCGTCTTGCGGTCGCCGCGCATCTCCAGCACCCGCAGCATGTGCGGCGGCACGATGCAGAGCCGCGAATCGCGATGGACGGGACAGCCCATGTCGTAGCCCCCTTCCCTGGCGCCGGCCGGCGCAGTGGCGCTACCGCCCGGCCTCGCCCCGAGCCTACACCGGATCGGCCCGGGGATCCGCCCCGAATCGCCCGCTTGCGGACCTTCGGGACCGGGGAGGCTGTGGGTCAGGTCGATTGACATCCGCCGCGCCGGCGCACATCTAGCCGGGGTTCCGGCGATCCGCAGCGTCGCCGAAGGAGTAGCCCGATGGCCGTCGTCGTCGTAGAATCGCCCGCCAAGGCGAAGACAATCAACAAGTATCTCGGCCCGGACTATACTGTCCTGGCCTCCTATGGCCATGTGCGCGACCTGCCGGCCAAGGATGGATCGGTCGATCCCGACCGGAACTTCGAGATGCTCTGGGAGGTCGCGCCGGAAAGTCAGAAGCATGTCCGTGCCATCGCCGAGGCGCTGAAATCCGACGGCCGGCTGATCCTCGCCACCGACCCCGACCGCGAGGGCGAGGCGATCTCGTGGCATCTGCTCGAGGCGCTGACCAAGCGCAAGGCGGTGAAGAAGGACACCCAGGTCGAGCGCGTCGTCTTCAACGCGATCACCAAGAACGCCGTGACGACGGCGATGCAGGCCCCGCGCCAGATCGACATGGAACTGGTGGACGCCTATCTCGCCCGGCGTGCGCTCGACTATCTCGTGGGCTTCAATCTCAGCCCCGTGCTCTGGCGCAAGCTGCCCGGCGCCAAGTCCGCGGGCCGCGTGCAATCCGTGGCGCTGCGGCTGATCGTCGAGCGCGAGATGGAGATCGAGGCGTTCCGCGCCCGCGAATACTGGACGGTCAAGGCGCTGCTCGCCACGCCGCGGGGCGACGAATACGAGGCGCGGCTCGTCTCGCTCGACGGCGCGAAGCTCGACAAGTTCGACCTCGCCGACCGGGCCGGGGCCGAAGCCGCCGTGGCGGCGATCGAGGCCCGGGATCTGACCGTGCGGGCCGTGGAGGCGAAGCCCGCGAGCCGCAATCCCTCGGCGCCCTTCATGACCTCGACCCTGCAGCAGGAGGCGAGCCGCAAGTTCGGCTTCGGCGCGCGCCAGACCATGTCCGCGGCGCAGCGGCTCTACGAGGCGGGCCATATCACCTACATGCGGACCGACGGCATCGACATGGCGCCGGAGGCGGTGATGGCCGCGCGCGACGCGATCAAGGACCGCTACGGCGAGAGCTACCTGCCGAAATCGCCGCGCATGTACAAGAACAAGGCCAAGAACGCCCAGGAAGCCCATGAATGCATCCGGCCCACCGACATGGCCCAGTCGCCGGACCGGCTGGCGCGGCTGGAGCCGGACCAGCGCAAGCTCTACGACCTGATCTGGAAGCGCTCGATCGCCAGCCAGATGGAGGCGGCGCGATTCGAGCGCACCACGGTCGAGATCGCGGACGGCGCGGGGCGCGTAGGCCTGCGGGCGACCGGGCAGGTCGTCACCTTCGACGGCTTCCTCAAGGTCTATTTCGAGGGCCGCGACGACGTCGATCTCGAGGCCGAGGGCGATGACGACCGGCGCCTGCCCAAGATCGTCAGCGGCGAGGCGGCGGCCAAGCGCTCCGTGACGCCGGAGCAGCATTTCACCCAGGCCCCGCCGCGCTACACCGAGGCGACGCTGGTCAAGCGCATGGAGGAGCTCGGCATCGGGCGGCCCTCGACCTATGCCTCGATCGTCTCGACGATCCAGGAGCGCGACTACGTGCGCAAGGAGTCGAACCGGCTCTTCCCGCAGGACAAGGGCCGGCTGGTGACGGCCTTCCTCGAGAACTACTTCAGCCGCTACCTCGACTACAATTTCACCGCCGATCTCGAGAGCGACCTCGACCGCGTGACCACCGGCGACGAGCAGTGGCAGGCATTGCTCGGCCGGTTCTGGAAGGATTTCTCCGCCGCGCTCGGCGAGACCGCCGATCTGCGCATCACCGAGGTGATCGAGAAGATCAACGAGGTGCTCGAGCCGCATCTCTTCCCCGCCACGCCGGAGGATCCCGAGCCGCGCCGCTGCAAGGTCTGCGGCAACGGCCTCCTCAGCCTCAAGACCTCGCGCCGCGGCGGCGCCTTCATCGGCTGCTCGAACTATCCCGAGTGCCGCTATACCCGCCCGCTCGCCGGCGAGGTGGAGGGCGGGGATGCCGCCGGCCCGGACGGCAAGCTGCTCGGGCATGACGACGACGGCCTGGCCGTCACCCTGCGCGTCGGTCCCTACGGGCTCTATGTGCAGCTGGGGGAGGCGAGCGAGGAGACGCCGAAGCCGAAGCGCGCGTCGATCCCGAAGGGCATGGATGCCGCGGCCATCGACCTCGCGCGGGCGCTGGAGCTCCTGTCGCTGCCGCGGCGGATCGGCCAGCATCCCGAGGACGGCGAGACGGTGGAGGCCTCGATCGGGCGCTTCGGGCCCTATGTGCGCCACGGCAAGACCTATGCCAGCCTCAAGGATCCCGAGGAGGTGCTGACCATCGGCATGAACCGCGCAATGGAGGTGCTGGCGCAGAAGGCCGCGCGCGGCGGCGGCCGGGCGGCGGCCAAGCCGATCCGCGAGCTCGGCGAGCATCCCGACGGCGGGGCGGTCGGCGTCTATGACGGCCGGTACGGGCCCTATGTGAAATGGGAGAAGACCAACGCCACCCTGCCCGACGGCATCACGCCCGAGGACGTGACGCTCGAGCAGGCGGTCGCGCTGATCGCGGCCAGGAAGCCGGCGAAGCGGGCGGCCGCGAAGAAGCGGGCGCCGGCAAAGAATGCCGCGGCGAAGAAGAAGCCGGCGGCGAAGAAGAGTTCCTCCGCGGGCGCCGGCGGATAGGTCCCGGGCGATCGCATCCGACCGCGCGACGGCATTCCCTGACCATCGAACGCGGGCTTGGCCGTCGGGTCTCGCGTGCACTGGCCGGAATTCCCGGCCCGATCGACCCGGCCCTGCCGGGGCCGTCGGTATCGGTCCCAGATGCGGTCGCCCGGCCGCCGGGACCCGGCCGGCTTTCCCCCGCCCGTAGCTTGCGCTAAGCAGATCCTCCGGGCGCCGGAACAGGGGGAGCCGTCCCATGTCAGACAGCGATCAGGCCAGGCCGACCTGGGATCCGGGGAAGGTCGCGGTGCGCGGCCAGCAGCGCTCCGCCTATGACAGCATGCGCGAGACCAGTCCGGTCGCCTTCAGCGAGACCATGCAATGGTCGCTCTTCCGGCACGAGGATCTGTGTCGCGTCCTCGGCGAGCCCGGAACCTTCAGCAACGTGGTCTCGCCGCGCCGGACGGTGCCGAACGGCATGGACCCGCCCGAGCACACCGCATACCGCAGGATCATCGACGGCTATTTCACCCCCGCGCGCATGGCGGCGTTCGAGCCCGCCTGCCGCGGCATCTGCGGCGCCCTGATCGATGGGGCCCGCCAGGCGGGCGCCGTCGAGGTCATGGAGGCGGTCGCCCTGCCCTTGGCGGTGCAGGCGCAATGCGCGTTCCTGCGCTGGCCCGAGAACCTGCACGCGCCGCTGATCGACTGGACCCGGCGCAACCACGCCGCCACCCATGCCCAGGACCGGCAGGCCCTGTCGGCGATCGCCGCGGAATTCGAGGCGCTGATCGAGGAGCGCATCGCCGCCGCCCGGGCATCGGGACCGGACGCGCCCGGCGACGTGGTGGCCGAACTGAGCCGGGAGCAGGTGGACGGGCGGCCCCTGGGCAGCGAGGAGATCGCCAGCATCCTGCGCAACTGGACGGTGGGCGAGATCGGCAGCATCGCGGCCTCCGCCGGCATTCTCGCCGACCATCTCGCCCGGGACGGCGCGCTGCAGGACCGGCTTCGCGCCGAGCCGGCGCTGATCGAGCCGGCCTGCGACGAGATCCTGCGCGTCGACGGCCCGCTGGTCACCAACCGGCGCGTGGTCACGCGCGGCGTGGAGCTCCGCGGCAGGCGCTTCGAGGCGGGCGACCGCATCACCATCAACTGGATCGCCGCCAACCGCGACCCTCGCGCCTTTGCCGATCCCGAAGCCGTCCGGCTGGACCGCGACCAAGGCGCCAACCTGCTCTATGGCGCGGGAATCCACGTCTGCCCCGGCGCGCCGCTGGCGCGGCTGGAACTGCGGGTGTTCCTGGAAGAGCTGCTGGCGCGCATCGGGCGACTCGTGCCCGATCCCGGCGGGGGCAGCCTGCGCGCGCTCTATCCGGCGAGCGGCTACGAGAAGCTCTTCCTGCGCTTCGCCTGACGGCAGGGCGGCCTTTGCCGCCCGGGTCGAGCGCGCCGTTGCGCGCGAGTCCTTTGCTGGTGCGCGCGTGTTCGCGCGCACCGACTGCTCTCCAGGTTAGCTAACCTGTATGAAAGCCGCCGAGGGGGATCGGCCGGCGCTGACCGCGGCGTTGCGCCGCTTGAAATTCCGCGTGCCGCGCGCCGCGGCCCGTGATACTCGGCGCGCATGAAGCCGCTTCCGACGCCCGAGCAGATCCTCGCCTTCCTGCGCGACAATCCCACCCAGACCGGCAAGAAGGAGATCGCCCGCGCCTTCGGGCTCAAGGGCGCGGCCAGGGTCGCGCTGAAGCAGCTGCTCTCGCGCATGGCCGAGGACGGGCTGATCGGGAAGCGCCGCAGACGGCTGCGCCCCACGGGCGAGCTCGCGCCCGTGCTGGTGCTGCGGGTCACCGGCACCGATGCCATGGGCGATCTCTGGGCGGAACCGGCGGAATGGGATGGCGAGGCACAGCGGCCGCGCATCCTTCTGATTACGCGCAGGGACGACCCGGCGCTCGGCGAGGGCGACCGGCTGCTCGCCCGACTGCAGGACGGCGGGGGGGGCGAGGCGCCGCTGGCGGCGCGGGTGATCCGCCGGATCGGCATGGGGCCGAAGCGGATCATCGGCATCTATCACGAGGGCGAGGCAGGCGGCCGGATCGCCGCCATCGACAAGAAGACCGACCGGGACTGGCAGGTGGCGCCCGGCGACCGCGCCGGGGCGCGCGAGGGCGAGCTGGTCGAGGCCGAGCAGATCGGCGACGCGCGTGGCTACGGCCTGCCGCGCGCGCGCATCATCGCCCGCCTCGGCGATCCTTCCGCGCCGCGCTCGGTCTCGCTGATCGCGATCCACGAGCACGGCATTCCCGACGACTTCCCCGAGAGCGCGCTGGCCGAGGCCGAGGCGTCGCGCCCGGTGGCGCTCGGCGCGCGCGAGGATCTGCGACACCTGCCCTTCGTCACCATCGACCCCGCGGATGCCCGCGACCACGACGACGCGGTGCACGCCGCGCCCGACGACGACCCGGCCAATGCCGGCGGCCATGTGGTCTGGGTGGCGATCGCGGATGTGGCGCATTACGTCACGCCCGGATCCGCGCTCGACCGCGAGGCGCGGCGGCGGGGCAATTCCACCTATTTTCCCGACCGGGTGGTGCCGATGCTGCCCGAGACCCTGTCGGGGGGGCTCTGCTCGCTGCACGAGGGCGAGGACAGGCCCTGCATCGCCGTGCGGATCGTGCTCGATGCCGACGGCCACAAGCGGTCGCATCGCTTCGCCCGCGCGCTGATGCGCTCCGCCGCCTCGCTCACCTATGCCCAGGCCCAGGCCGCGGCGGCGGGCCGGCCCGACGCCACCACCGCGCCGCTCGCGGAGAGCGTCATCGCGCCGCTCTGGGCGGCCTGGCGCGCGGCGCATCGCGCCCGCGACCTGCGCCAGCCGCTGAACCTCGACCTGCCGGAACGGCGCATCGTGCTCTCGGAGGAGGGCAAGGTGATCTCGGTGGCGTTCCGGGAGCGCCTCGATGCGCATCGGGTGATCGAGGAATTCATGATCCTCGCCAATGTCGCAGCCGCCGAAACGCTGGAGGCGAAGAAGCTCCGCCTGCTCTACCGCGTCCACGAGGAGCCGAGCCCGGAGAAGCTCGAGGCGCTGCGCGAGATCGTCGATTCGGTGGGTCTGACGCTGGCGAGGGGCCAGGTGCTCAAGACCGCGCATCTCAACCGCCTGCTCGACGGCGTCGCGGGCACCGAGCATGCCGAGATGATCAACATGAGCGTGCTGCGCGCCATGACCCAGGCTTATTACGCGCCAGAGAACTTCGGGCATTTCGGGCTGAACCTACCGCGCTACGGGCATTTCACCTCGCCGATCCGCCGCTACGCCGATCTGATCGTGCATCGGGCGCTGATCCGGGCGCATCGCTGGGGCGACGACGGGCTGACCCACGAGGAAGAGGCAGCGCTCGAAGAAACGGGCGAGCATATCTCGATGACCGAGCGCCGCTCGATGATGGCCGAGCGCGATACCACCGACCGCTATATCGCCGCCTGGCTCGCCGACCGGGTGGGCAGCGAGTTCGAAGGCACGATCGCCGGCGTCGCGCGCTTCGGCCTCTTCGTGCGGCTCGACGAGACCGGGGCCGACGGGCTGATTCCGATCTCCTCGCTCGGGACCGAGTATTTCCGCCACGACGCCGAGAGCCAAACCCTGACGGGCGAGCGCTCGGGCCGCGTTCTCGGCCTCGGCCAGCGCGTGACGGTGCGCCTCGCGGAAGCGGCGCCGATCACCGGCGGGCTGCTCTTCGAGCTCCTGGAAGTGGAAGGCCGCAGGATGCCGACCCCGCCGAGAGCCGCCAAGGGCACGCCGCACCGCCGCCTCGCCCGGCGGCGCATCAAGCGTTCGCACGAGGCGAAGGCCGACCGGCGCGGCCGCTGACGCGAAGCCCGGCAACGGGCCCCGGGGGCTCGTCGGGAGCATCGCGGAAGGGACCCATCGCGGCCCTTCTTATTTGATCGCGGGACGGGTATCATCGCCGGAAAACAAGAGCACCGGAGGCAGGCCTTGCATCGACTTTCCCTTGCCGCGCTCATTTTCGCCTTCGCGACCGGTGGGTGCGGGGCGGGCGCGAATTCTCCGCTCGAGACGAGTTCCCCACCCATGGCGCGCGACCACAGGGCATCCCCGCCGGCGAGCTTCGTCGCCTGGCGCGACGAATTCCGCAGCTACGCCCTGAGCCAGGGCATCCGCCCGGAGGTCTTCGACGCGGCCTTCCGCGGCGTCACCGAGAACCCGGAGGTCGCCCGGCTCGACGGCAGCCAGGCGGAATTCACCAAGCCGCTCTGGGAATATCTCGACGGCGCCGCCTCGGCCGCCCGGGTCCAGACAGGGCGGGCGAGGGCGCAGGAGCTGAACCGGACGCTGGCGGCGATCGAGAGCCGCTACGGTGTCGACAGCCAGGTGGTGCTGGCGGTCTGGGGCATGGAGACCAACTACGGCAGCAACCGCGGTAGCATGCCGGTGATCGAGAGCCTCGCGACGCTGGCCTACGAGGGCCGCCGCCGCGATTTCGCCGAAGAACAGCTCCTGGCGGCGCTGCGCATCCTCCAGGCCGGCGACGTTTCCCCTGGGGTCATGCGCGGGTCCTGGGCCGGGGCGATGGGGCATACCCAATTCATGCCCACGAGCTATCTGAGCTACGCAGTCGATTTCACCGGCGACGGCCGGCGCGACGTCTGGGGCGACGACCCCAGCGACGCGCTTGCATCCGCCGCGAACTACCTCGCCCGCGCCGGCTGGCAGCACGGCCGGCCCTGGGGCATGGAGGTGCGCCTGCCGGAGGGCTTCAACTACGGCACCGCCGACCAGTCGAACCGCCGCCCGGTCGCGGACTGGAACGCGCGGGGCGTGCGCAGGCTCGACGGCTCACCCCTGCCCGACCACGGTCCCGCGGCGGTCATCACCCCGGCGGGCGCAACCGGCCCGGCCTTCGTCGTCTACGGCAATTTCTTCGTCATCAAGGAATACAACAACGCCACCTCCTACGCGATGGGGATCGGCCATCTCGGCGACCGGATCGCCGGCGGCGGCGCCTTCGTGCAGTCCTGGCCGCGCCACGAGCGCGAGCTCAGCCGCACCGAGAAGATCGAGATGCAGAAGCGCCTGACCGCGCGGGGATTCGATCCCGGCGCCACCGATGGCGTGGTCGGGCCGGACACGATCTCGGCGATCCGCGCCTTCCAGTCGTCGCAGGGCATGGTGCCGGACGGCTTCGCCACCTCCGCGCTGCTGGCGAGATTGCGCTGAGATGGCGGGCCCCGACCGCAGCCAAAAGCTCGCCGTCCTGATCGACGCCGACAATACCTCGCCGAAGATCGCCGACGCGCTCTTTGACGAGGTGGCCAGGATCGGCGAGGCGAGCCTGCGCCGCATCTACGGCGATTTCTCGAAGGGCCAGCTCGCGGGCTGGGAGAAGGTGCTCGCCCGCCACGCCATCCTCGCGCAGCAGCAGTTCGCCTATACCACCGGCAAGAACTCCACTGACATCACCCTGGTCATCGACGCGATGGACCTGCTGCATTCGGGACGCTTCGACGGCTTCTGCCTCGTCTCGTCGGACAGCGACTTCACGCGGCTCGCCGCAAGGATCCGCGAGCAGGGCGTCGATGTCTACGGCATCGGTCAGCAGAAGACGCCGGAGAGCTTCCGCCAGGCCTGCACGCGCTTCATCTTCACCGAGAACCTGGGCTCGGACGACGCCGCGGATGCCAAGGCCGCGCTCAGCCCGATCTCGGAGGCCGTGGCGCTCCTGGAAAAAGCGATGGAGCAGATGGAGGAGGATGCGGAGGGCTGGTTCCATCTCGGCGCGCTGGGCCAGCGGCTCAACAATCTCTCGCCGGAATTCGACACCCGAACCTACGGGCACCCCAAGCTCTCGGACCTCGTGGAAGCGACCGGCCGCTTCGACCTGGACCGCACGAAGGGCGTAAGGATACGCCCCAAAAAGGCCGGGCGCCGGCGGAGCTGACGTCGCATCCGCGCGCATTCCCCGACGTCTCGCGGGTGGATCGGGCCGGTCATGCCTGCGCGGGGCTGCCCGCCCAGGTGGCGGAGCGCATCTCGTGGAGCCGGGACACGGTCCGGCGGAACTCGAAGGCGCCCTCGCCCTCCTCGTAGAGTTCCTCGGGCACGGTTGCCGCCGAGGCGATCAGGAGGACCCTGGCCTCGTAGAGCGCATCGATCAGCGTGACGAAACGCTTCGCCTCGTTGTTGCGCGACCGCGACAGGCGCGGGATGTCGTCGAGGATCACCACGCGAAAGGCCGCCGCGATCGCGAGGTAGTCCGCCGCTCCCAGCGGCCGGCAGCAGAGCACCTCGAAGCAGGCGCGCGCGACCGCATTCGCCGCGAGCGGAATCTCGACCGCCCGCCCCGTCACCATCAGAGTGCGCGGCGCGCCGTCACCCGCGGCATGCCGCGACCAGGCCGCATCGAGCGCCGCGGTCGCCGCCGGCCCCAGCGGCGTGAAATAGACCTCCTCGCCCGCCGCGCGATCCAGCCGGTGATCGGTGCGGCCTTCGAGATGGTGCACTTCGAGGCGCTCCTTGAGCATCGCGACGAAGGGCAGGAAGAGATGCCGGTTCAGCCCGTCCTTGTAGAGCTCGTCCGGATGGCGGTTCGAGGTCGTGACCACCACCACCCCGCGCGCGAAGAGCCGCTCGAAGAGCCGCCCCACCAGCATGGCGTCGGTGATGTCGGTGATCTGCATCTCGTCGAAGGCGAGCAGCGTCGCGCCGTCGGCGATGGCATCGGCCACCTCGCGCACCGGATCCTCCGCCCCGCGCTGCCGGGCCGCGTGGATGGCGGCATGGGCCTCCTGCATGAAGGCATGGAAATGCACCCGCCGCTTCGGCGCGACCGGGGCCGCGTCGAAGAAGAGATCCATCAGCATCGACTTGCCGCGGCCGACGTCGCCGTAGATGTAGAGGCCGGGGACCGATTTCTCGACCAGCCGGTCGCGGCCCCAGCCGAAGAGCCCGAGCCCCACCCGCTTCGGGCGCGCGGGGTTGTAGTCGCCGAGCCGCATGTGCAGCAGCTGCAATTCCTCGACCGCGCGCCGCTGCGCCGGGTCCGGGCGGAACGCCCCCGCCGCGACCCGGCCGCGGTAGAGGGCCATGGGGCCTTCGTTCATGGGGGATTCTATTCCGTCAGATGGATGTTCACGCGGCGGTTCTCGCGGCCTTTCTTCTCGATCTTGCCGATGCGGATCCCGCCGATCTCGCCGGTCCGGCGCACATGCGTGCCGCCGCAGGGCTGCAGGTCGACCGTCCCCTCGCCGGTGCCGATCCGGATCAGCCGGACCCTGCCCTGGCCCGTGGGCGGCTTGACCTTCATGGTCTTGACCATTTCCGGCCGGGCCGCGAGCTCGGCCTCGGTGATCCATTCCGCGCTCACTTCGAGATCGGCCGCGACCAGCGCGTTGAGCGCCGCCTCGATCGCGGCCGGATCCTCCGGCGGCTCGGGCATGTCGAAATCGAGCCGCCCGCGCTCCTCGCCGATCGCGCCGCCGGTCACCCCGTAGGGCAGCACCACCGACAAGAGATGAAGCGCGCTGTGCATCCGCATCAACCGGTGCCGCCGCGGCCAGTCGAGCACGAGCCGCAGCCGCTCGCCGGGCTCGGGCAGACCGCCCTCGGCCAGATGCAGCACCCTTTCGCGGTCGCCGTCGGGATGCACGGTGCCGGTCACCGCGATCTCGCGCCCGTCCGCCAGGACCGATCGGCCGGTATCGCCAGGCTGGCCGCCGGAGGCGGCATAGAACACCGTGCGGTCGAGCTCGAATCCGCCCTCGCCCGCGGCCAGCACGATCGCGTCGCATTCCGCCAGATAGGCATCGTCGCGGAAGAGAAATGCGGTCATGGCGGCCTCCGTGGCATCCGCCCATCCGTAACAGGTGAAGGCGGCGCGTCAACGTCCCGGCCGGGATGCGGCCATCGCCGATCGTGATGCCCCGGCCAACGATTACTGATTTGACTGCCCTCCGGGGGATGCCCCAGTGTCGCCCTCCAGACCGATCCCCCGAAGAGCGCCCCCGATGCCTGCTGCCCGTGCCACGCTCTTCACGCCGGTGATGGTTGCGGGCTGCGTCATCCTTCTGGTGAATTTCGGCATCCGCGCGAGCTTCGGGCTGTTCCAGATCCCCATCGCCGGCGAGTTCGGCTGGCCGCGCGCGGAATTCTCGCTGGCCATCGCCATCCAGAACCTCGCCTGGGGGTTCGGCCAGCCGGCCTTCGGCGCGCTGGCCGAGCGCTTCGGCGACCGGCTGGCGATCACGGCCGGCGCCGTCTTCTACGCCGCCGGGCTGGTGCTCTCGGCCGGGGCGGTCTCGCCGCAGGCGCATCAGATCTACAACGTGCTGATCGGATTCGGCATCGCCGGGACCGGCTTCGGGCTGATTCTCGCCATCATCGGGCGTGCGGTGGCGCCGGAGCGGCGGTCGATGGCGCTCGGGGTCGCCTCGGCGGCGGGCTCCGCCGGGCAGGTGGTCGGCCCGCTGGCGGCCGAGCGCCTGCTCGCGGTCATGCCCTGGTCATCGGTCTTTCTGGTCTTCGCCGCGGCGATCCTGCTGACGCTCCTGTTGCTGCCGATGCTGGCGGGCCCGGCGCGCGCCGATCCCGCAGCGCCGGGCGAGCCCATGGGCCGCGCCGTCGGCCGGGCGCTGCGCGATCCGAGCTTCACGCTGCTCGCCCTCGGCTTCTTCTCCTGCGGCTACCAGCTCGGCTTCATCACCGCGCATTTCCCGGCCTTCATCGCCGAGGTCTGCGGGCCGATCGCTCCGGGCTCGATGCTGGCCGGGCTCGGCATCACCACCACATCCGCACTCGGCGCCGTGGCGCTGGCGGTGATCGGGCTCGCCAATATCGGCGGCACGCTGGCGGCCGGAGCGCTGGGGCAGGTCTTCCGCAAGAAATACCTGCTCGCCCAGATCTACGTCGCGCGCACGCTGGTGTCGGCCGCCTTCATCCTCGCGCCGATGACGCCCGCGAGCGTGCTGGTCTTCTCGCTGATCATGGGCGCGCTCTGGCTCGCCACCGTGCCGCTGACCAGCGGGCTGGTGGCCCAGATCTGGGGCGTGCGCTACATGGGCACGCTTTACGGGCTCGTGTTCCTGTCGCACCAGTTCGGCTCCTTCGTCGGCGTCTGGCTGGGCGGCGCCTTCTATGACCGCTTCGGCAGCTACGACCTGGTCTGGTGGGTGGGCATCGGCGTGGGCGCCTTCTCCGTCGCGGTCAATCTCGCGGTGCGCGAGACCCCGCCCGATCCGGTCGCGGCCTGAGCGCCGAAGCCCGCCTCCCCGGGCTCTTGAGTTAGATCAAGGCAGGACGCCGCCGCCCGTGCTCAGATCCGACATTCTCGGCGGGGAAGGACGGATCACATGGCAGTCAGTGCGGCGGACATTCGCAAGATCCGGGAAAGCCTGCCGATGATCCGGGAGCAGATCGCGCCGGCATCGAGCAGCTTCTACGACAACCTCTTCGCGATCGCGCCGGAACTGCGCCAACTCTTCCGCGGCGACCTGGACGATCAGGGCATGCGCTTCATGTCGACGCTCGCCACCATCGCCGATCTTCTCGACGATCCCGAGGCCCTGGGGCCGGAGCTCGAAGGCCTCGCCCGGGCCCATGCCGGCATCGGCGTCCGGGCCGCGCATTTCGCGCCGATGGGCTCGGCGCTGATGGTCACGCTCGGCGAGGCGCTCGGTCCGGCCTTCACGCCGGACCTGCAGGGCGCATGGCGTGCGGCCTACGACAATTTCGCCGCCGAGATGATCGCGCGCGGCGGCCTGACCTGACCCGACACTTGACGCCAGCCCCCCGGTCGCATAACTGCGGCGCGGAATCCCGGAGAGGTCGTCTCTTCCGGTCCTGAAAGTGCAGGATCGCCGTCGGTCAGCGCGTCGCGCCCACCGGCGCATCCGGTCATTGGTGGCGCCGCAGGGCGCCGAAGGCGTTTCGCGAGGGCAGGCGCATGTTCGAGAACCTGAGCGACCGGCTCTCCGGCGTCTTCGGCAAGCTCACGCGCCAGGGCGCGCTCAGCGACGACGACATCGCCACCGCGCTGCGCGAGGTGCGCGTGGCGCTGCTCGAGGCCGATGTCTCGCTGCCGGTGGCGCGCGATTTCGTCAAGCGCGTGGCGGACAAGGCGCGCGGCCAGGCGGTCACCAAGTCGGTCACGCCCGGCCAGCAGGTCGTCAAGATCGTGCATGACGAACTGATCCACGTGCTCGGCGGCGAGGGCGCGCTGGCGGCGATGCGCATCGACAGCCCGCCGGCGCCGATCCTGATGGTCGGGCTGCAGGGCTCGGGCAAGACCACGACCACCGCCAAGCTCGCCCGCCGCCTGAAGGAGCGCGAGGGCAAGCGCGTCCTGATGGCCTCGCTCGACACCCGCCGCCCCGCCGCGATGGAGCAGCTCGCCGTCCTCGGGACCCAGGTGGGCGTCGACACCCTGCCGATCGTGCCCGGACAGGATGCCGTGGCCATCGCCAGGCGCGCGAAGCAGCAGGCGACGCTTGCCGGCTACGACGTGGTCATGCTCGACACCGCGGGCCGGCTCCATGTCGACGACGCGCTGATGGCCGAGGTCGCCGCGGTGCGCGACGCCACCAAGCCGCATGAGACGCTGCTGGTGGTCGACGGGCTCACCGGCCAGGACGCCGTCAATGTCGCCGAGCAGTTCGACGGGCGGGTAGGCATCTCCGGGGTCGTCCTCACCCGCATGGACGGCGACGGCCGTGGCGGCGCCGCGCTCTCCATGCGCGCGGTGACCGGCAAGCCGATCCGCTTCGTCGGGCTCGGCGAGAAGATGGATGCGCTGGAGGAGTTCCACCCCGAGCGCGTCGCCGGCCGCATCCTCGGCATGGGCGACATCGTCGCGCTGGTCGAGAAGGCGCAGGAGACGCTGGAGGCCGAGGCGGCCGAGCGCATGATGAAGCGCTTCCAGAAGGGTCAGTTCAACATGAACGACCTCAAGGGCCAGCTGGAGCAGATGCTGAAGATGGGCGGCATGCAGGGCCTCATGGGCATGATGCCCGGCATGGCCAAGATGCAGCGGCAAATGGACGAGGCGGGCTTCGACGACACCGTGCTCCGCCGCCAGATCGCGCTGATCAATTCGATGACCAAGAAGGAGCGCCGCTCCCCGGACCTGCTGCAGGCGAGCCGCAAGAAGCGCATCGCCGCAGGCGCGGGGCTCGAGGTGCAGGAGCTCAACCGCCTCCTGAAGATGCACCGCCAGATGGCGGACGTGATGAAGAAGATGGGCGGCATGGGCAAGAAGGGCCTGATGCGCGGGGGGCTCGGGGCGCTGCTCGGCAAGGGCGCGGCCGGCATGCCGGGTGCCCCGATGGGGGGCACCGGAGGGCTTCCCGGCGGCGGCCCGGCGCTTCCGCCCGGCATGGCCCTCCCGCCGGGGCTGAGCGGGCTGGGGCGCAAGAAGTGACCGCGCTCCCCTCCCCGGACGCCGACCGGCCGACCCTGCGCGCGCACCATGGCGGCGTGCTCGACGCGCTCCGCGGCATGCGGGCGCCGGAGGCCCTGGCATGACCGATGCCACCCGCCGCGCCGCCGAGCTGCTCCACGGCCATCGCGATTCGATCGACCGGCTGGACGCGATCCTGGTCTTCACGCTCGCCGAGCGGTTCA
>ERZ795053.4123-NODE-4123-length-15961-cov-5.567019_pt1 | contig 15961 bp, 15 predicted proteins | sample MGYA00375137_ERZ795053 | MGnify/ENA primary metagenome ERZ795053 (study PRJEB30182, sample SAMN05720284) | activated sludge metagenome | isolation source: Anaerobic digester | place: Hong Kong | collected 2014-12-17 ...
ATGAAGAATGCAATGCCCGTCAATGATGAATTTGTTGCAACGGATTCAGAACAGCTTAATTCAATTTGTCTTGAACTAGGTATAAATCATCTCATATATACCGGTTTTGCAATCAACTGGTGTCTTCAGTATTCACCGGGGAATATGAATGACATGGCATCCAGAGGATTGCTTTGTTCCACAATCCGCGAAGCAGTTACGGCAGTTGAAAACAAGAGCTCTGCTGCAACTCAGTCCCACAAGGAATATGCCCTTTGGGTAACGTCTTTGAAAAACGGGTTTGTATACGATCTTGACGATTTTATCAGATGCATTGACCAAGGTTGATTGCTATTGGTTCATTGATTACAATTGAATCCTTTTCCACAATGCTGTCATAGGCAATGATCTTTACTCCATTGTCATTAACCTTATTGAGACCTTCCGAAAAATTGGGGTCTGTCCTGAAGTTCGGGACAAATACCTTTGCGGGGCTGTATTGGGCCAAAAAGAAAACATAAGCCTCATAACCTTCAGCTGCAGCCTTTTCCAGTTCCAGGAGGTGTTTAAGTCCCCTTTGGGTGGGTGCATCCGGAAACATGGCAGTCCCGTCATTATCAAGGGTCACTCCCTTTACTTCAATGAAACCACTGGAACCGTTGTCTCTTTCAAAATATAAATCGAACCTTGAATTACCGTATCTGCTTTCCCTTTTCAGATGAACGACATCAGCAAACTCCGGTATAGCTTTAATTAGGATGGATTCCTCCACCACTTGGTTCGGAACCTGTGAATCAATGTTTATAAGGAGATTGCCCTTTACCACTGAAACAAGGGAGAACCCGGTCTTTCTGTTGTCCTTTTTACTTTTTTCAAGGAAGACCCTGACTCCCGGAATCAGCAACTCCCTGCACCTTCCAGTGTTCTTTACATGCACATATTCCACCCTTCCATCTATGTCAACCATGGCTCCAAACCTGTGGGGGCGTTCAATGAATACTCCTTCTAGGATATTGTCATACTTCATTCAGGCTCTCCATCAGCTTTACCTGTTCATCAAAGTCGGGAAGATCGGGCCTGAGCAAGTACCAGATTCTTGTTTCGGGTCTTCTTTTTTTCTCAATGAAAAGCATAAAATCAGTGAAGCTTCCAAAGTCATCGATGTGATTATCCATTATGTTTGGAACAAAGATACATGTATCCTTGAATGCCTCAAACAATTTATCAATATCCACCTTGGGATATGCAAACTCCATGCCTATGATATTTATGTCTGAATTACAAAGATTGTCAATCTGGTGTGTAAATTCACCGCAGCAATGTATGAACAGTCCCTTGAATCTGTCAGACAGCATTTTTACATAAGGAAGTCCGAATTCCCTGTACAATCCGGGGGACAGCAACGGCATATAATCCTCTGTTATTCCTATACCGATGTCAGGCGGCAGCCATATGAACGGCCACAATGGGGCTTCTATATTGGGAATCCTCCTGTACAGGCACTCTATGTTCCTGACAAGCAGTTGTGTTACCTTGGAAAGAGCTTCATGCAAAGAATCCGGGTTCTCATACATTGATACCATCATGTTGTCCTGGTCCCAGATGAGTGAAAGAGTATTCAGCGGCCCCTGCAAATCAAAGGTACTGGCCGGAAGCTCATGATCACCAATAAGTTCACAAAGCCTGTCATATAGTCTTCCGGCTTCTTCTGTATGTCCCTTGCATGGGTCAATATGCTTCATCCCTGGAACATCGCCCGGCTCATGGACAACAGTGTCTATCCATGGATTCCCCAGGGTTCCCCGTCTTGTTTTTCCTCCCCAGAATGATGCCGTTGATATGGTACCGAAATCAATTGTGAACCTTGGAACAATTATCCCAGGGACTGTTGCACATTTTTTAAGGTTTTCGGCCGCCTCTGCGATCATCAGGTTGTGGTCTTCCATCTGTCTGTATTGGTTTTCACAGGAGTAGGCCGACCAGACTGTCCTGATTTTGTTTTCCCAGAATTTCCTTAGAATTGCTTTATTGGCTTTAATAACTTCTTTTGAAACCAGCACTGCTGAACTTTCACTCATGCCTACCTCCAGTACTCCTGTGAACAGTAGTGTATCTTGTTGTCCTTCATGGCACTTCCGATGCCTAAATAGATGAAATCACCAAGCATGGCTTCCCTGTGCCCTGTCTGTGAGTTGAACCATCCGTTGACCATATCAACAGGATTTACATAACCGTACGCGATGTTTTCGGCAAGATATCTAAATGGAATACCCGCTTCATGTGCCCTGTCCCCGGGCCCTCTTCCTTCGGGATCGGTATGGGAAAAGAACTCATTAACGGCCATGTTGTCTGAATGACCTCTCGCTGCATTTGCAGCTGCAATGCTCCTTACAAGGAAACCGGTTCCCATCCGTACCCTGAATGCATTTGTGAGGTGATAAATCTGTTCCTCATTGGCTGATTCCAGAAGGTTCATGTCACCTGTCAGAGTGCTGTGGGTAGATTCCTCTGTTTCTTTGTCAACTGCCAGGAATGCAACTATACGGTCATCATCATATGAATCGTAGTAGTATGTTATATAGTTTCCATCTTCACTCAGATATGTACTTTTATCTGTATTGTCCAGTATGTATATGATTGCAGAACTACCACCATCAAGGGGTTTTCGTATCTCCGTAAGACCTGTGTTACCATAGGCATTCATTACATCAGCCTTCGTCATTCCGATTGATATGCCTTTTTCATATCCATAGCCTGAAGATGCCGATATGACAGCCATGACCTCACCATCTTTTTCTCCCACCTGGATGTAGTTTTCATAGTCCATTCCAAAGATGTGCCACATGAATCCGTATCTTGAAATAAATTCCTCCGTGGGTGATGCATTGTCTTCTATATATTCCACCCAGGAATATCCAATTGACGGAACATACCTTACACCCTGGTTGTATTCAGAAAAAACAGCACCAGCAGCATTGATTCCGATGCTTCCTGATGCTATGAGCACATCAATCAACCTCTGGTCATTCATATATGGATTGGAGAGAAGAAGCTCATATGAGGACCTGGCAACGTGTCCCCTTGTGAAAACCTCCAGAATCAATTGCGAATACAGGTCGATGCTTATAATGCCATAACTGCCTGCATAATGGACGGATGAGTTCCATGAAAACTGTGCATCAGGTCCGGAGTCGGAATATCCCAAAGCTCTAAGGCCGAAGGTGATGTATTCATTGGCTCCCAGCTGCCGGTATGTTCCAAATTCGGTATCAGATATGCCATTTGTAAGTTTATAGTGATACAGATAACCAACATATGGATTCCCCCAGGAGGGAACATCTGAGAACGGGTGGAGATAGTTTTCAGACAGTGCTTCCTCTTCCCTGCCAAGAAGCCGTACAAACATCACCGCACCTTCGAGTCTTGTCGGTACCCTGTCAAGTTCAAATCCTATTTCAGTGCCCTTGAAAAGACCAATCGAATACAGGTCAGTTGCATAATCTTCGTTTGGTACTGAAGCAGCTGATACACCGTTTCCGAAAACCAGCACTACAATGACCAAATATACTGCAACTTTTCTTGCAAAGTGTAAGTTTCTCATACTCATAATTTTTCCTCAATCTTACTGCCTTTTATTATATCATCTTGATTTTCCTGTGCCATTTATAAAAAAAGTTGTGAAATTTATACCAGCAGTATAAAAATCAAAGCAAATTTAAACTGAAACGATATTTATTAATTGACAATTTTTGTTTATAGTTTATTCATCCCTAGTGGAAATAAACCTTCGAAAAGAGGAAAGATGAACATCAACGATTTAAACTATCAGATCAAAAGATCAAATGAAGGACAGCCCGGACCCTGCTATATCGAAGACATTGACACTCCGGTATTTGATTATCTTCACAAGCAGATTGTGACCAAGAATTTTGTGCTTGAGCCCCTGGGTTACAAACACTTCCTTGATCTCTTTGAGTTCAGGCTTCAGAATGAACCTGATGACAAGGACCCCTTTGAAAACCTTGGCGAGAGGTTTGATGAGGCCTACACACAATTCTTTACCTATATGTGCAACATTGACAACCTTGCCTGGGTTATGATTGACAGGATCTATGTTGCTGGTTTCTATCTGCTTGAAATGGAAGTTGATTACAACAACTATCTTGACAGGAATGCCCACCTTTATTATGAAACATGCCGTCATCTTGACAAGAAAGAAATCCATATGGAAATGATAAAGGCAATTACAGATAATCTTTTTTCGGAATCCGACATCCCCCGCCTTGATCTGCACCTTGAAGAAGCTGATGATGACAAGGAATCAATGCGTGCACTTGAGGAGCTTGGTTTCAAAAGGCACAGTGGTAAGGAGCCTGACGGAAATATCAGATATACCATTGTAAATGATGATCCAAGGCTCAGCAATCCTCCCCGTCATATGCCGTTCATATTGAAGGCTTATCAGGACAGGCATATAAAACAGGAGAATCAATAGATATGTTGTTTAGCCGGTACTGCTCATAATTCCCATTAAACGGAGCCGGGGAATCTCCCCCATGATTCCAGTAGCCATACGGTTCTGTAATTCACTGACACTTCAAACTTTTACCGGCTGAGAGCCGCCGCAAGGCGGCTCCAATTCTATCTTTTTCTACCGACCGGTGTGTATGCTATGACAGCCCTTGTCACCTCCGTGGCACCGGCATACCGAAGTTCCCTTTCGCATTCATCCAGGGTGCTTCCCGTAGTCATTATATCGTCAACCAGCAGGATTCTTTTTCCATTCACCGTACCGCCGTCAGCCTTGTACACTCCTCTTACATTGGTTTTCCTCTCTGCTTTTCCAAGACCGGCCTGCTTCTTGTTTCCCTTTATCTTGAAAATTGCACCTTCACATAGAGGAACCCCGAGTTCCCCTGAAACTGCCCTTGCAGCAACCTTGCTTTGGTTGTATCCCCTTGTAATGAAACTCTTTCTGTGCATGGGCACAAAGGTGACAATGTCATAACTGCAACCCATGTCATACATTAATTTTCCCATGAGCGTTGCAAGCATCCTCACATAATATGGCTTGCCTGCATATTTGGATGTCTTTAACAGTGAGGCTATTCTTTTGTCATACTCAAAGAGAAATGTTGTATTCCTTCTATGGTTTAGTTTCATCGGAAGTGAAACTGCACATTTCCTGCATAATCCGAACCGGTCTGTTTTTACAAAGCTTCCGCAGTATATACATGGATGAGGAAACAGCAGATCAAGTATACCCATTCATTCAAACCAGAAGGTTCACAAGACCTGAATACCTTTTCTTCTTGTTTTCGTTTGCAACCATAGAGCGCAGTATTTCTCCCTGCCCGACGATGTAAAGCTTGTCCACAGCCCTGCTGACCGCAGTATATAGAAGGTTTCGTGTCTGCAGCATTGGACTTACCCCCATTAAAACCAGTATTACAGTATTGTATTCACTTCCCTGGCTTTTATGGACTGTTATCGCATAGGCTGTATCCAGCTGGTCGGCATCCCTTATGTCATAGGAAACCCTCCGGCCTCCGTCAAATACTATTTCCATGAAACCACCGTCTGCATCTATACTCATTACAATGCCTATGTCACCATTGAATATCCCTTTTCCATCCTCGAATCCGACCCGGTACTCAAGCTCGTAATTGTTTTTTATCTGCATGACCTTGTCGCCCTCACGGAAAACACGGCTTCCGTATTCCTTTTCCTTCTTCCACTCAGAGGGAGGATTGAACTCTGCCTGCAGGAGTCTGTTCATATTCATGGTCCCTGCAAAACCTTTCTTGCCCGGGATGATGACCTGAATATCGTCATTTTCAGCGGATTCCTTTGATATAATCTTGATTACTTCACGCACCATGTCCCTTGGGTTATGACAGGGCTTGAATTCAAAGCTTCTGTCAGGTGTCATAAGGTCGGGAACCTTTCCCTCATTGATGTCCCTTGCCACAAGAGGAATCATGTTGCCGGTTTCCTGCCTGTAGATTTTCTCAAGTATGGTGCATGGTATGATACCTGATTCTATGATGTCATGCAGCACATTTCCGGGACCGACTGCCGGCAGCTGGTCCACATCCCCGATCAATATAAGTCTTGTACCGGGACTGACTGCCAGAAGCAGTGAGTGCATCAGCTCTATGTCCACCATTGACATTTCGTCTATTATTACTACATCTGTCTCAAGTGGATTCTGCCTGTTCTTTGAAAAGAGCATCGTTCCTTCCTCATCGACAAAATCTATCTCAAGAAGCCTGTGTATGGTACTTGCAGTCCGGTCTGATGCCTGTTCCATTCTCTTTGCCGCCCTGCCGGTAGGCGCAGCCAGTTTATATGTCCTTCCGGTCTTGTCGAATACACTGATAAGTGCCCTTACAATGGTTGTCTTTCCTGTGCCGGGACCCCCTGAAATGACTGAAACTCCATTTGAAACTGCACTTATACATGCATTTTCCTGTGTTTCATCAAGGTTGATATGCAACTGGTCAAGGGTTTCACGGAATGCGGTTTCATATCGCGGACCAAAGTCAAATTCCACGGACATCAGCTTTTTGAGCATATCTGCTGATTCCTTCTCACATTTATACAGATCCGTAAGATAAAGGCATTCCTCGACGGCCATCAGCTTCTTCTCGAAAAGCATTTGCTCTATTTCTTCATCTATTGTTTCACCTGCAACACCCAGAACCCTTGAACATGATTCCATCATTATGTCATAAGGAAGATATGTGTGACCTGACAGGGCAGCCTTTTGCAGAATATATCTGATTCCTGAAACAATCCTTGCACTGCTTGTCAGATAACCGTCGTTGTCATGGTTTTCATAGGCAGCTATCATGTCGGCCTTCTTGAAGGATATTCCGTATTCCTCGGAAACAAGAAGATATGGATTTTCACATATTTTCTTCACTGCATCATCACCGAGATACTTGTAAGCCTTGGCACCCTTTTCCGGACTCATACCAAATCTTGTAAAGAACAGAATCGTTTCTGTAAGGGATTTCTGACTTCTTATTGCTTCACCTACAAGAATAGCCTTTGCCTTGCTTATTCCCTTGACCTCTGAAAGTCTTATAGGTGAATCCTGTATTATATCCCAGGTTTCACTGCCGAATTGTTCAACGATACGCTGTGCTGTGACAATTCCAATACCTTTTACGAATCCCGAGGCCAGATACCTTATCATGGCTTCATTTTCAGCGGGCATGCTTCTTTGGAATTCCTCAGCCTGGAACTGCTTTCCATAAATTTTATGCACAATCCATCTGCCCTTTATTTCAAGGCTTTCCCCTGGTTTGACCGAATGGATTTTTCCCACGACAACCACCCTGCTGCTTTCACACTGCAGGCTGATTACGGAATATCCGTTTTCAGCATTATGAAATACTATATCTTCAACATGTCCATTGATGATTGTGCTTTCTTCCATAATGAATCCGCTCATCTGTTGGTCTGAATCATTCTGCATAGATTCATGATATCACAAAAACCCAATAGTATGTGGTATTTTTTGTCATTTTATCGCCTGTAACAGCTTTTCAATCATATCAGTTTTTTCCCATGGGAGGTCCAGGTCATTCCTGCCGAAATGCCCATAGGCCGCAACCTGGGAATATATGGGGGCTTTTAAACCAAGTCTTCTGATTATCGCTCCCGGAGTAAGGTCAAATACCTTTCCCACTGCTGCTGCAATCTCTGTTTCACTGACTTTTGAGGTATCGAATGTGTTCACGTCTATTGATACAGGTTTTGCTACCCCTATGCAGTAAGCCAGCTGGACCTCACACTTATCTGCAAGTCCGGCTGCAACGATGTTCTTTGCGACCCACCTTGCAGCATAAGCCGCTGACCTGTCAACCTTTGAAGGGTCTTTTCCGCTGAAGGCTCCGCCTCCGTGCCTTCCCATTCCTCCGTAGGTATCAACAATGATTTTTCTTCCTGTCAGACCTGCGTCACCCTGCGGGCCGCCTATTGCAAATTTGCCTGTTCGATTTATATGAATGATTGTATCTTCATCTATCATTGCAGGATCAACTATCCTGTCTATGACTTCTTTCTTTATGTCCTGCCTTATCTTTTCCTGCGAAGTGTCCTGGTCATGCTGGGCGGCAATGACTATGGTATGGATCCTTGCAGGTTTTCCATCGATGTATTCCACAGAAACCTGGGTCTTGCCATCAGGCCTCAGGTATCTGAGGGTCTTGTCCTTCCTTACCTTTGTCAGCTGCATGGCGAGTTTATGTGCCATTACTATAGGATATGGCATGAGCTCATCTGTTTCATTGCAGGCATATCCGAACATCAGTCCCTGGTCACCCGCGCCTTGCTCTGATATGTCATCAAAGGATTTATCAACTCCCTGTTTGATATCCCCGGACTGTTCATCAATTGATGTCAGGACAGAACAGGTTTCACAGTCAAAGCCATACTTAGCCCTTGTATAACCAATCTTCTTTACGGTCTCCCGTACAATCCTCGGGATATCCACATAGCAGCTGGTTGTTATTTCACCCATTACAAGGACAAGTCCTGTGGTTACTGCCGTTTCACAGGCTACCCTTGCATCAGGGTCCCTTGACAGGATTTCATCAAGGATTGAGTCCGAAATCTTATCGCACATCTTGTCAGGATGTCCTTCGGTTACCGATTCAGATGTAAAAATGTGTCTTTTCATACTTCCTCCAAAAAAATACCCTCCGGCAGGAGGGTGCTATAATCCTCATCTGCCAGGAATTGGCACCGTACTTTACGCCGGTTGCCGGGCTTCACAGGGCCTGTCCCTCTGCCACTCTTGATAAGGTTTATTTAGTTTTAAACGGATTTTATCCGTCGCGTTTCATTATACTATACGGAAGCGCCTGAGTAAATCCTTTCGAATTCATCCTCTTCAACCTTTTCTTTCTCGAGGAGTTTTTCGGCAAGAACATTCAGTATCTCCATCTTTTCGTTTATGATTTCCTTGACCTTCTTGTATGCTTCAGTCATTATAGCCTGTATTTCCTTGTCAATCATCGATGCAAGCTCTTCACTGTAGTTCTTTACATGACCATAGTCCCGGCCGATGAAAACCTCTTCCTGCTGGTCAAATACAATATTCTCAAGTTTTTCACTCATTCCGTATCTTGTAATCATGCTTCTTGCAATCTGGTTTGCACGACTCAGGTCGTTGGAGGCACCGGTACTGATTTCACCCAACGCCAGTTCCTCTGCAGCCCTTCCTCCGAGCAGCGTCATGATTTCTTCCTTCAGCTGGCCCTTTGTATAGAAATACTTGTCCTCATTTGGTCTGAAGGATGTATATCCACCGGCCTGTCCGACGGGAATGATTGAAACCCTGTCTACCTTGGCAGTTGATGAAACGGCTCTGGTGGCTATTGCATGACCCGCCTCATGGTATGCAGTAAGTTTCCTTTCAATGGGATTGACAGTCCTGCTTTTCTTCTCAGGTCCCATCGTAACCTTGAATATGGCTTCCTTTATCTCAATTTCACCGATCTTTTCAAGGTTCTGTCTGGCAGCTAGTATTGCCGCTTCATTCATTACATTTTCAAGGTCTGCACCTGTAAACATGGGGGTTATCTTTGCTATGTTCGCAAGGTCTATATCTTCGCTGAGAGGTTTTCCCTTTGCATGGATTTTAAGGATTTCTTCCCTTCCCTTTGTATCAGGATAGTTTACGGTGACCTTCCTGTCGAATCTGCCGGGTCTTTGAAGTGCGGGGTCAAGTATGTCCGGTCTGTTGGTTGCAGCCATTATTATGATGCCTTCATTTACTCCGAAGCCATCCATCTCCGCAAGCAGCTGGTTCAATGTCTGCTCCCTTTCATCGTTGCCTCCGCCAAGTCCCGCTCCCCTGTGTCTTCCGACGGCGTCTATTTCATCGATGAATATGATACAGGGTGAGTTTTCCTTGGCCTGTTTGAACAAATCCCTTACCCTGGATGCACCTACACCTACGAACATCTCCACAAAGTCAGATCCGCTTATACTGAAGAAGGGTACACCCGCTTCGCCTGCAACCGCCTTTGCAAGAAGGGTCTTTCCTGTTCCCGGAGGGCCTATGAGCAAAACACCCTTTGGTATCCTTGCTCCGAGCTTTATATATTTCTCAGGCTGCTTCAAAAAGTCAACGACTTCCTCAAGCTCTTCCTTTTCCTCATCTGCACCGGCTACATCAAGGAAAGTCTTTTTCTTGTCCTTGTCAGATGCAAGTCTTGCCTTGCTCTTGCCGAAACTCATGGCCTTGTTCTGTCCGCCCTGAGCCTGCCTCATGATAAAGAACCAGAACACAATGAACAGCCCGATCAGAATAAGGGACGGTATCATTGATGCAAACCAGTTGGGTCTGTCGGCCTCAAATGTGAACTCAAGGTCCGGCTGTACCAATTGCCTGCCTTCAAGGGTATCCTGGATTTTTTCGATGCTGCCAATATCCACTATAAAGGAGTACTGGTCTCCCAGAATAGGCTCCTTTAGTTCAACTTTGGCAGAATATACATCAACGGTGACGCTCTCAACGTTACCTTTGTCCAATTGGTCAAGGAACTGGGAATATGAAAGTGGTTCAACGGTATTCGACGTGGATACCACTGCGACAACCACAAGGATTATTACCAATAATATTATGTAAAAGCTTAAATTCTTAAAATACTTCAATTCTTCCTCCTGCTCCGTAGCTTGGTTTATGTTACCACAACACTTATGAACTTACAATCGAAGCCCTTGTATTATACATTCTACCCATTGAAAGAGTCATTATCTCCCTTGCCTGATTAATCAATGGAACCGCTGTATATTTCTTCTTTCAGAACACATATTTCAGGCAGATTCCTGTACTTTTCATCAAAGTCCAGTCCATAACCGACTATGAATTCATCAGGGATGTCCATCCCTTTGTAAGTTACGTCAAGCAGATGCTTTCTTCTTGAAGGTTTGTCAAAGGCAACGCATATACTTACGCTTTTGGGTTTTCTCAGTTTTAGGAAATCCTTCAGGTAGTTCAGGGTAAGTCCCGTATCAACCAGATCCTCAATTATAATGACATCCTTGCCTTCTATTCCGATGTCAATGTCATTGATTATCTTGATCTGTCCGCTTGATACCGTCCCCGAACCATAGCTCGAAGCCGTGATTGTTCCGAATTCAACAGGAATGGATATATTGCGGAGCAGGTCTGCAAGAAAGATAAGGCAGCCCTTCATGACACCTATGAGTACCAGCTGTTTTCCTTCATAATCCCTGGAAATACGGTCAGCCAGCCCTTTTACCATGGCATCAATCTCTTCCTTTGTGACAAGCACCTTCTTAACATCATCAAACATCCTGTTTTCCCCTTTCAATGGAAATCCTGGTGTATTTTCGTCCCTTCTCAGGAATGAATCCCTTTCCGAGGTCCATACCTTCAATATATGCTATTTTACCACCAATCAGCAGAAGAAAAACCTTGTTTCTTTCCATTCTGTGTATTTTGCGGTCAATGAAGTATTTCTTCAGTTTTTTTGTTCCATTTCCCTTTGCAGGAGAAAACCTGTCGCCATCACGACGATTCCTGACTATCATACTTTCGTGGCCGGTATCTGCAATGCATATGAAGCCCTCTTCACCGACACCGGGATAATCCCCAAAAACCTCGCATGAAAGGGTTATATTTCTTTCCCTTATATATATCCTGCCCGGAACCTCAAGTGTATACTCGTAGTTTTCCTGTTCATTGGCTCTTTGCAGAATTGTTTCACCGAATTGCACAAGGGCACTTATTCCTGATGACAGATCCATGGAATCCCCGGTCTTTCCCTTTGCTATCATTTCCATCAACGCTGTTGTGTTCTTATTTTCAAAATCCTTCAGTGTACCGGCAACATATTGGTACGCTTTTCTGATGACCCTTGCAGCAATTGCAGGATGCAGGGCAATGAATTTTTCATTGTCCATTGTAACCGAGTATTCATCAGTTGAAGCACACTCACTGAATGCTTCATCACTTTTGAAGTCAAGGTAACTCTCATCCTCAGAAATCATGGATGCGGTTCGGTTTATTAGGGGCACGGTATCCCTGCCGGTTATTTCATCCATCAATGGTATCAGCCTGTGCCTCACTGAGTTTCTGAAATATGAAGTGTCCTCATTGGACTTGTCAGTCCTGTATTCAATTCCTTCTGAGGAACAGAACCCAAGGATTTCACTCTTTCTGAAAATCATCAGGGGTCTTATATATCGTTCATTGGTTTTGGAAATACCTGAAAGACCGGCAGCTCCTGCTCCCCGCAGAAGATTTATCATTACTGTTTCAGCATTGTCATCCATGTTATGGGCAATGGCTATCTTATCCGCATCTGCCTTTTCAAAGATGTCATATCGTACTGCGCGACCGGCTTCTTCAATGGTCATTTTGTTTTCAGCAGCGAATTTCCCTACATCTTTCCTATATACATCAATGGGAATCCCCAGCTTTTCGCATAGAGCAACACAAAAACCCTCATCACCGTTGCTGTCATCTCCCCTTAGCATATGGTTTACATGGATTGCACCCAGTCTTATACCGGTTTCTTCGGAATATCTCTTCATCAGGTACAAAAGGCAGACAGAATCGGCGCCGCCTGACAATGCAACAATGACTGCATCACCGGGAGCCGCAAGTTGCCCGGTCTTGATATTCTCCTTGAATTTTTTATACATTCTACAAAACCATAATCAGGACATGGCAAGATTGCTGAACTTGGTGAACTCTGCATGCCAGCGAAGTTTTACATCTCCGGTGGAGCCGTTCCTGTTCTTGGCAACAATCAATTCAGTAACATTGGGATTTTCCGTTTCCTTGTCATAATAATCATCCCTGTATATGAACATAACCATATCTGCATCCTGTTCAATTGCTCCTGATTCCCTTAGGTCACTCAGCATCGGCCTGTGGTTCTGTCTTTGCTCAGGTGCCCTTGACAACTGCGATAGTGCAATTACAGGTATATGCAGGTCCTTTGCAAGTATCTTCAGGTTCCTTGAGATTTCGGTTATTTCCTGCTGCCTGCTCTCATTCCTTTTACCACCGGCTATAAGCTGGATGTAGTCGATTATGACCATGTCAAGTTTCTTCTTGAGTTTCAGCCTTCTGCACTTGGCTCTCATTTCCGCTGCAGAAATGTCGGATGTATCATCTACATATATTGAAGCTTCAGATATCTGTGCGGATGCGACGGCAATCTTCTGCCATTCATCAGAGTTGATATCTCCGGTCTTAAGCTTCATGTTCTCAATCTGCATTTCGCTTGAAAGAATCCTGTTGACTACCTGTTCCTTGGACATTTCAAGGCTGAAAATTGCAACGGACATTCCTTCCTGAAGGGCAACATGCTGTGCTATGTTGAGGGCAAGTGAGGATTTTCCCATGGATGGCCTGGCCGCGATGAGTATAAGGTCAGAGGGCTGGAAACCGGCCGTCAGTTTATCCAGATCCACATATCCCGATGGAATTCCCGGAACCCTGTTGCCTTCCTTATATAATTTGGTAAGGGTCTTGAGGTTTTCCTCAAGGATGTCACTGATATGGGTAACACCCTTGTTTTCCCTTTCCATTGCTATGTCAAAGATTGTACTCTGTGCAAAGTCCATGACCTTACGGGCATCTTCCTGGTTCTCATAGCCCATTTCAAGGATTTCTCCCGAGCTCTTGATAAGGGACCTTACCAATGACTTGTCTTCCACTATTTCTGCATAGTGGTGGGCACTGGCTGCAGAAGGAACCTGCTCTGCAATTGCAGCAAGGTATTCAAGTCCTCCGCATTTTTCCAGTTTGCCGTTTTTCCTCAGCGCTTCACCAAGGGTTATGATATCAACGGACTTACCTGCGGAATACAATTCATCTATGCTGTTATAGATATCCCTGTGCTCTGTCCTGTAGAAATCATCGGCCTTGAGCATACCGAACACCTCGGCAATTGCATCCTCATCAAGGAGCATGCTGCCGAGTGTACACTGTTCTGCCTCAATGCTGTGGGGCGGTATTCTTCCACCTGACCTTGTTGCATCCATGGAGACCTCCGTTATTCTTCTACAACCACCGTAATCTGTGCCGTAATACCTGCATGTATCTTTACTGCAAGTTTATGGGACGACAGCGTCTTGATGTGATGATCAGGAATGATTATTTTCTTTTTATCTATTTCAACATTAAGCTGATTCCTGATTTCATCAGCAATATCCTTGTTTGTTATTGAACCGTACAGTTTTCCGTTCTCTCCTGCAGTGGTCTTAATGACAATGGTCTTCCCGTCTATGCGTTCTTTTATTTCCTGCGCCTCAGCATTCTCATTGAGCATCCTGTTCCTTACGGAACTTTCCCTGCTCTTCATCACACTTAGATTATGTGCAGTCGCTTCGATGGCAAGATTTCTTTTAAAAAGAAAATTCTTTGCATATCCATCCTTCGCATTTACGAGGTCGTTCCTTTTGCCAAGTCCCTTGACATCCTCCAATAAAATTACTTTCATCCTGACTCTCCGATATTTTCTAGTACCAAGAATTATACCATAATTCCCATGCCCCTGTAAGCCTCAACAACATCACCCGGCCAGCCGATCATCCCTGGGATAATTGGCTGACAGGCGGTCCGCCGGTAAAAAAAGACCGGATTTTTTCCGGTCCTTGCTGACTATTCGCTGGTGTATGGCAACAGGGCTATCTGCCTTGCCCTTTTGATTGCTGTGGTCAGCTTGCGCTGGTGCTTTGCACATGTTCCGGTAACTCTCCTGGGAAGTATCTTTCCTTTTTCAGAAATGAGTCTCCTGAGCCTTGGAACATCCTTGTAATCAATATCATCTATTTTATCAACACAGAACTGGCACGGTTTTCTTTTCGGCTTTCTGTATTTAAAATCTTTTCTTTCCGCTCTTTCGTCCATTATGAATTCCTCCTTTCATTTTTATTTAGAAAGGCAGTTCGTCATCGTCATCATCGACTTTGGCGAATCCGTCATCTGCCTGTGACATCTGATCCATCTGTCTTCCTGCAAACTCATTGTTACCGCTGTCTTTCTTTGAATCGGCAAAATATGCTTCTTCAACAACTACGTCGGTTGAGTAGCGCTTTTTACCCGGTTCTTCTTCCCATGAACTCACCTGAAGTCTTCCAGTAACTGCAACACGCATTCCTTTTGTGAAGTAGTTGTTGATGAATTCAGCGGTCTTTCCGAATGCGGTACAACTTATGAAATCCGCATCAGGCTGTCCTTCCCGCTTGAACCTTCTGTCAACCGCAAGTGAAAACTTGACGACTGCCAGATTGCTTGTATTCGAGTATCTGAGTTCAGGTTCACGGACAAGCCTGCCCATTAGTATAACCTTGTTCATTGAATCACCTCATTAATCTTCTTTCTTAACTATAAGGCCTTTGAGAACGCCTTCAGTTATTCTGTAGATTCTTTCAAGTTCAATGGGGAATTCAGGTTCAGCTTCAAATTCCACGAACACATAGTATCCATCCTTCTTGTAATTGATGGGATAAGCAAGTCTCTTTGTACCCCATTCATCAAGGGTCTCAATCTTACCGTTGTGCTCCTCAATCAAAGACTTGATCTTTTCTACAAGACCGTTCCTGGCTTCTTCTTCAATTCCGCAATCGAGTATAAAGATAGTTTCATACTTTCGCATAGTAAATCACCTCCTTCCGGACTACACGGCCCCTTGTGGGGGCAAGGTCGATGCTTTAAGAATTATACATGAACATTTTGAATTATACAAGAAGCTATTCGGTTTTTATGCTAAACTGTTCATGAATATGACTACAGGAGATTGAAGATGTACTATCCATTGCTGTTTGAACCATTGTACAAGGACTATATATGGGGCGGAAGACGCCTTGAAAACCTGGGAAAGAAATTACCCGAAGGAATAGTTGCGGAGAGCTGGGAGATAGCCTGCCATCCTTCAGGCATGGGTGTTGTTTCAAACGGACCCCTGAAAGGAAGGACCTT
>ERZ795053.4124-NODE-4124-length-15959-cov-6.706112_pt1 | contig 15959 bp, 14 predicted proteins | sample MGYA00375137_ERZ795053 | MGnify/ENA primary metagenome ERZ795053 (study PRJEB30182, sample SAMN05720284) | activated sludge metagenome | isolation source: Anaerobic digester | place: Hong Kong | collected 2014-12-17 ...
CCGAGACCTTGATCACCGCCCGACCGAGATTGCCCTCGAGCAGCTTGAGCCCGCCATCCCGGCTGAACGGCTTCTCCACCGTCGCCAGGACCGAGGCGTCGCCCGAGACGGAAGGGCCGTCCCGCCAGGCGAGGCGACCCTCCTCGAGGAAGGGCTCCTTCGCATAGAGGTCGAGCCCGCCCTCGCCCGCCACCGTGCGCACGTCGGCATGCAGCAGGCCGGCGCCGAGCAGCTCGCGCGTCAGGTAGCCCATGCCGCCGGCGGCCTGGAAATGGTTCACGTCGGCGAGGCCGTTCGGGTAGATGCGGCAGAGCAGGGGCACGACCTCGGAAAGGTCGGCCATGTCGTCCCAGGTGAGGTCGATGCCGGCGGTCCGGGCCATGGCGACCAGATGCAGCGTGTGGTTGGTCGACCCGCCCGTCGCATGCAGCCCGACGACGCCGTTGACGAAGGCCTTCTCGTCCATCACCTCGCCGATCGGCGTGTAGGCGTTGCCCATGGCGGTGATCTCGGTCACCCGCCGCGCGGCGTGGCTGGTCAGGGCATCGCGGAGCGGCGTGTTGGGGTTGACGAAGCTGGCCCCCGGCAGATGCACGCCCATGATCTCCATGAGCATCTGGTTGGTGTTGGCCGTGCCGTAGAAGGTGCAGGTGCCCGGCGCGTGGTAGGAGGCGGCCTCGGACTCGAGCAGCCGGTCGCGGCCGACCTTGCCCTCGGCGAAGAGCTGGCGGACCTTCGCCTTCTCGTCGTTGGGCAGGCCCGACGGCATCGGCCCCGCCGGCACGAAGACGGCCGGCAGGTGACCGAAGGATAGGGCGGCGATGACCAGCCCCGGCACGATCTTGTCGCAGACGCCGAGATAGAGGGCGCCGTCGAACATGTCGTGGCTCAGCGCCACGGCGGTCGCCATGGCGATGACGTCACGGCTGAAGAGCGAGAGCTCCATGCCGGGCTGGCCCTGGGTCACCCCGTCGCACATCGCCGGCACGCCGCCGGCGAACTGCGCCACCGCACCGGCCTCGCGACAGGCGGCCTTGATCAGCGCCGGGAAGCGCTCGAGCGGCTGATGCGCCGAGAGCATGTCGTTGTAGGACGAGACGATGGCGATATTGGCCTTGGCCTCGCCCATCAGGTCGGCCTTGTCGCCCGCGTCGCAGGCGGCGAAGCCGTGGGCGAGGTTGCCGCACGAAAGATGGCCGCGCTTCGGGCCGCGGCTGGCGGCGGCCCTGATCTTGTCCAGATAGCGCTGGCGGCGGTCGTGGCTGCGGCGGGCGAGGCGCTCGGTGACCTCGCCGAGCCGCGCATGGAGTTCGCTGGTCATCCTCTTCTCCTTCAGGCGGCGTCCTCGAGCCAGTTGCGCCCGTCGCGCTCGATCAGCGCGATCGCGGCGGACGGGCCCCAGCTTCCGGCGGTGTAGGGCTTGGGCGGGTCGTTGCGGGCCTCCCAGGCGCGCAGGATCGGCTCGACCCAGGTCCAGGCGGCCTCCACCTCGTCCTTGTGCATGAAGAGCGTGGCATTGCCGCGCACCACGTCCAGGAGCAGGCGCTCATAGGCATCGGGATAGCGGACGTTGAACGCGTCGGCATAGGCGAGGTTGAGCGGCACGGTGCGCAGGCGCATGCCGCCCGGGCCCGGGTCCTTGGACATGAGGAAGAGACGCACCGCCTCGTCCGGCTGCAGGCGGACGACCAGCCGGTTGGCATCGAGCGGACCGCCGGCCTCGCCGAAGATCGAGTAGGGCGGCGCCTTGAACTGGATCACGATCTCCGACTGGCGCGTCATCATGCGCTTGCCGGTCCTGAGATAGAAGGGCACCCCGGCCCAGCGCCAGTTGGCGATCTCGGCCTTGATGACGACGAAGGTCTCGGTCGACGAGGCCGGCCGGTCGAGCTCCGTGAGGTAGCCGGGCACGGCCTGCCCGCCGACGGCACCCGCCTGGTACTGGCCGCGCACCGTCTTGGTGGTGACGTCGCCGTTGTCGATCGGCCTGAGCGAGCGGAGCACCTTGAGCTTCTCGTTGCGCACCGCCTCCGCGGCGAAGACGTGCGGCGGCTCCATGGCGACGAGGCAGAGGAGCTGGAGAATGTGGTTCTGCACCATGTCGCGGAGCGCGCCCGAGGTGTCGTAATAGGCGGCCCGGCCCTCGACGCCGAGGCTCTCGGCGACGGTGATCTGCACATGGTCGATGTGCGCCGAGTTCCACAAGGGCTCGAAAAGCGCGTTGGCGAAGCGCAAGGCCACCAGGTTCTGGACCGTCTCCTTGCCCAGATAATGGTCGATGCGGAAGATCTGCCGCTCCTCGAAGACCGCCCCCACCGCATCGTTGATCGCCATGGCGGAGTCGAGATCGCGACCGATCGGCTTCTCGAGCACGACGCGGCTCTCGGCCGTGATCAGCTCGTTGGCGGCGAGGTTGCGGGCGATCGGGCCGAACAGCGCCGGCGCGGTGGCGAGGTAGAAGACCCGGATGCCGTTGCTCTTGCCGTTGCGCTGCAGGAGCGCCGCGAGCTTGCGCCAGCCGGTGGTGCCGGCGGCATCGATGGCGACATGCTCCAGCCGCTTCAGGAAGCGGTCGACGACCTCGGGGCGAAGCTGCTCTTCCGGGGTCGAGCGCCGGATCGCCGTCTCCACCGCCTCCGCATAGGCCTTCTTGCCGAGGTCGCCGCGCGATACGCCGATGATCCGGCTCTCCGGCGGCAACTGGCCGTCGCAGTCACGATGATAAAGGCCCGGCAGCAGCTTGCGCATGGCGAGGTCGCCCGTGCCGCCGAACACCACGAGGTCGAACGGGTCGACCGGAAGGAGACGTGCGCTCATCCTTTGAACTCCACTTGGCCCGGCTCATCGGCCGGACCGGTTCACGAGCGCCTCGACCTGATCGCGTCCGGGGAGGGCCGGAATCGCCCCCCGCTCGGTTGTCGTGAGGGCACCCACCGCGTTGGCGAAGCGGCAGGCGGAGAAGAGGGCGTCGCGGTCGCCGAAGCCGCCCGGGCTGGCATGCAGGCCGGCGAGCAGGCCGGCGACGAAGCCGTCGCCGGCGCCGGTCGTGTCGACCGCCTTCACCTCGAAGCTCGGCACGCGGAACTCGCCCTCGGCCGTGAAGACGACGCAGCCGGCACGGCCGATGCTGAGCACGAGCAGCCGGATGCCGTCGTGCCAGAGGGCGTCGCGCAGGCCCGAGGGATCGCGGTTGCCGATCAGGAACTCGAGCTCGTCGTCGCTCAGCTTGACGACGGCGGCCCGTTTCAGCCCGTCGCGGATGCCGGCCCGGGCGGCGTCGGCGTCGCCCCAGAGCGGCAGCCGCAGGTTGACGTCGAAGCTCACCAGCTTGCCGGCCGCGACCGCCCGATCGGCGGCGAAGAGCGCCGTCTCGCGTGGCTGCTCGGCGGCGAGGCTGATGGAGTCGAAGTGGAAGATCGAGGCCGCCTCGATCGCACCCGCGTCCACCTCGCCCGGCGTGAACAGCATGTCGGCCGAGGGGTGGCGGTAGAACATGAAATCCCGCTCGCCATCCGCCTTGAGGCTGACGAAGGCGAGCGCCGTGCGGGCCCGACCGTCGAAGCGGAGCGGCCCCACATCGACCCCGTCGGCGCGCAGCGTGTCGGCGAGGAAATGGCCGAAGACGTCGTCGCCGACCTTGCCCATGAAGGCGCTCGAAACCCCGAGCCGGCCGAGCCCGACGGCGACGTTGGCCGCCGCCCCGCCGGGCGCCCGGCGAAAGGTCTCGACCCTACTCAGCGGCAGGCCGCTTTCGGTCGGCACGAAATCGATTAGAAGATCGCCGAAGCAGAGGACATCAGCCATGGTCGCACCCTTCCTTCGCCGCCCGCCCGCATCGGGAGGAACCGCCGGTCAAAAGCCCGGCCGGCCGAGAAAGAACCCCGGGAGGAAGGTCGTCAAGGGCGGCCAGAGCGACAGCAGCACCAGCACGACGAGCAGCGGGATCAGCCAGGGCACGATGGCGATCGACATGCGCTCGAAGCTGATGCCCGCCAGCCGCGAGGTGATGAAGAGCACCACCCCGACCGGCGGGGTGATGGTCCCCAGCATCAGGTTGAGGACGAAGATCACGCCGAAATGGATCGGGTCGATGCCGAGCTGGGCCGCGACCGGTGTGAGGATCGGGATCAGGATCAGCATGGCGGCGAGCGCCTCCATGAAGCAGCCGATGAACAGCAGCAGCAGGTTGACCGCGAGGAGGAAGAGCAGCGGGTTGCCGAGATGCTCGACGATGATCGGCGTGATGGTCTGCGGGATGCGCGAGATCGAGAGGCACCAGGCGAGTGCTGCCGCCGTCATGACCAGCGCGAGCACCATGCCGGTCACCTCGACCGTCGAGACGATGAGCTTCGGCAGCTCGCGCAGATCGAGCTCGCGATAGACCACGAGCCCGAGGAAGAGGGCATAGACCGTGGCGACCGCCGCCGCCTCGGTCGGCGTCATGATGCCGGCCATCATCCCGCCGAAGAGGATCACCGGCGTCATCAAGGCCCAGTGCGCCCGCCGGTAGGCGAGCCAGAGCCCGCGCAGCCCCGGAAAGAGCTCGCGCGCCATGTTGCGCCGCCGCGCCATCACCACGACCATGGCCGAGAGCGCTCCCGCCATCAGCAGCCCCGGCACGACCCCGGCGAGGAAGAGCCCGCCGATCGAGACGTCGGCGCTGACCCCGTAGATCACCATCGGCAGGGACGGCGGGATGATCGGCCCGATGGTCGCCGAGGCCGCGGTGATCGCCGCCGCCGTCTCGGCGTCGTAGCCGGCCTGCTTCATCGCCCGGATCTCGAGGGCACCCACCCCCCCGGCATCGGCCACGGCCGAGCCCGACATGCCGGCGAAGATGACGCTCGCCAGGATGTTGGCATGGCAGAGCCCGCCCCTGACCCAGCCGACGCAGGCCGTGGCGAAGCCGAAGATCCGGTCGGTGATCCCGGCCGAGTTCATGATCGCCCCCATCAGGATGAAGAGGGGGGCGGCGAGCAGCGGGAAGGAGTTGACCGACTGCGCCAGCTTCTGCGGCACGATGTCGATCGGCATGCCGTTGAGCCAGACGAAGGCGGCGGACGCCAGGCCCAGCGTGGCGAAGAGCGGCACGCCGAGCATCAGGGCCACGAACCAGACGATCAGGATCTCCACCATGATCGCCGTCACGAGACCGCCCTCTCGCGCACCAGCCGAAGGATCTCGATTCCGGCCTGCAGCACCACGGCGAAGCCGGCGATCGGGATCGGGATGTAGACCAGCGCCACCGACAGCGGCAGGCTCACCCACTCGACATCGAGATTGCGCTGGATCAGCCCGAAGCTCTGCGTCAGCAGGATCAGCCCGAAGACCAGCACCAGGAGCTGGATGACGACCTCCGCCAGCATCAGGGGCGTGCCCCGGAGCCGGCCGATGATCGCCGTGATGCGGATATGGCTGCCGCGCTGGCCCGCGATGATCCAGCCGACGAAGCCGGTCCACACCAGCAGATACGTCGCCATCTCGTCCGACCAGGTCAGCGGCTGGTTGGCGAGACGGAAGACGACGCCGAGGAAGACGCTCGCCAGCATGGCCAGCAGCAGGAGGACGGCGGCGACCTCCAGAAGCCGCTGCGCCACGCGGGCGAGCGATGGGAGCACGGCTCTACGCCGGGGCGGCAGGGCCCGTCAGAGCGCCGCCAGGGCGTCCCAGGTGCCCTCGCCCCACTTGTCGACGAACTTGGGCGGGAGCTGCTCGAGCACCGGCTTCCTGAAGCTCTCGACATCGGGCTCGATGACGATCATGCCCTGCTGCTCGAGCGTGCCCTGGAGCGACGCCTCCTGGCTCGCCAGCTCGGCATCCTGCCAGGCGACCGCCTCGGCGATCGCCCCCTCCAGGATCTCGCGATCCGCCTCCTCCAGCCCGTTCAGCCAGTCGTTGTTGGCGATCACCAGGCGCGGCGTGATGATGTGCCCGGTCAGCACGAGGTATTTCTGCACCTCGTTGAGCTTGGCGCTGGCGATGGTCGGCAGCGGGTTCTCCTGGCCGTCCACCGCCCCCTGGCTCAGCGCCAGATAGAGCTCGGTGAAGTTGATCGGCGTCGCCTGCGCCCCCCAGGCCTCGGCCATCGCACGGAACGTGTCGACCGGCGGCACGCGCAGCTTGAAGCCCTCCATGTCGGCCACGGTGTGCACCTCGCGGGTGCCGGTCGTCAGGTGCCGCTTGCCGTAATAGGTGACGGCCAGCATCTTCAGCCCGCGCTGCGCCACGAGGTCGTCGTTCATCTTGGCGAAGACCGGCGCGTCGGCCACCTTCGCCATGTGCGCGGCGTCGCGCCAGAGATAGGGCGCCTCGATCACCGAGAGCTGCGGCAGGAGCGAGCCGAGCGCCGCCGCCCCGTCGGTGGTCATCGCCAGTGCCCCGGACACGACCGAATCCATCATGTCCTTGCCCGAGCCGAGCTGGCCGTTCGGGAAGCTCTGGATCTCGATCCGGCCATCCGACTGCTCGGCCACGGTCGCCGCGATGCGGTCGATCATCAGCGCCTGCGGATGCGTCGCCGGCAGCATCTCGCCCCAGCGGATCACCGTGCCCTGCGCCCGGAGCACCGTCGGTGCCGCGATGCCGACACCGGCAATGGCGGTCGCCGCCATCAGGCCGCGTCTGGTCAGGCTCGTCATCTCTTCCTCCCTGCTTGTCGAGCGCTTCTAGCGCACTCGCCGACAACCGGTCGACGGGAATCGCCACCGCCGATGGCGGGTTGACAAGGGCCGCGCCATGGCGCCTTTCGCCGCCATTGCCAAGGATTTCGGGGAACGCCGACGATGATCTACGACATGCGCATCTACACCTGCCGCCCGGGCACCGTCCCGGCCCAGCTCGCCCTCTACAAGGAGCACGGCTACGCGACCCAGACCAAGCACCTGGGCCAGCCCGTCCTCTACGGCGTCACCGAGACCGGCCCGATCAACACCTATGTCCACGTCTGGGCCTACGAATCCGCCGCCGACCGCGAGCAGCGCCGCGCCGCCATGACGGCAGATCCCGCCTGGACCGCCTTCCTCACCAAGAGCCGCGAGGCCGGCAACCTGATCGCCCAGGAGAACCGCCTCCTGACCGGCGTCTCGTTCGGGTAGACGCCCCCGCCGCTCAGGCGGGCCGGCATTCGGGCTCGGCGGGCGCATGCAGGGATGTCTCGTCGAGCAGCCTGATCGCGGCGGCGGCGTAGCGTGCGGCCTCGACCAGCACCGGCTTCGGCGTCTCGTGCCATTCCTCCTCGCGCAGCTCCCGCCGGCGCCGCACATGGGCGATCGCATCGTCGAGCCGGGGATAGCGCTCCGGCTCCTGACAATGCAGATAGAGCGCCACCAGGGCGACCGAGCGGCTGCGCCCGCCACGGCAGTGGACGAGCACGTGGCCGCGGGTCCGGTGCGGATAGGATGCCTTGTCGGGCATGGTCTGGGTCAGGGCGCCGTCGAGGATGTAGTAGCCCGCCAGCAGCATCTGCCGGGGATTGCCGTCGCCGTCGATCAACCCGATCTTGTAGCTGCGCACCGCCCCGGGGCCCGCGGCGCACTTGCCGGGCGCCGCCGCGAAGGCGGGATCCCGGACGTAGTTGATGTCCAGGTTGACCGCGCAGTTGACCACCGTGGAGATGCCGGCGGCGTCGAGCGCAGCCAGGTCCCGGGCAGCCTCGGTGCCGCCGATGAAGAGGGAAGCACGGTCGGGGCCGTGGCCCTCGGATATCAGGCTCAGGGCAGGTCGCTGGAAGATGGGGGCCACTCTTGCTCGCTCCGCTATGGTTCGTGGGTTCATCAAAATGGGTCGGCGCCACCATGAGCGGACACACGGGCGGGCCGGGCATGCCGGCCCGCCCTGGAGGGTACGTCAGCGGGCGTAGTGGATCCGCCAGAAGTCCTGCCAATCCTGGCGCCGGTCGAAGTCCTCGCCGCCGGTCGCCGCCAGATGCGGCGTCAGCCGCGAGGCGAAGGCCGCCACGCCCGAGGGCTCGTCCGGGTGCGACGGCACGGCCTCGTTGCCGGAAACCTTGCCGTCGACGGTCATCGGCTCGACGCCCTCGGCCGTCATCATGAAGCGGAGAAAGAGCTTTGCGGCATTGGGGCTCGCCGTGCCGTTCGCGATCAGGCCGTAGGACGGGTTGGCGAAGCCGATGAACGGCTCGATGCCCTCGCACAGCGCCAGATGCAGGCCGCCGTCGGCATTGTCCCGATACTTGGCCGTCGCCAGGATGCCGAAGAACGGCTCGTCCTGGCCGGGCGTGCCGATCGCCTCGGCCGCGGCCGAGTCGGAATCCGTCACCAGGGGCGCATTCTCGGCCAGCGCCTGGACCCAGGCGGCCGTGGCGCTCTCGTTGCTGGTGTCCAGCTTCTGGCCGAAATGCGCCTCGTAGGCCGCGGCGATTGTCGCGTCCCAGTGCGTCTCCATCTGGTTGAACCAGTCGACGAAGGACGGCTTGTTCAAGGGATCGGGCATGGCGACCCTGCGGTTCCACTCGGGCTCCGTCAAAGCCCAGATATTGTCCACCGGGCAGGTCTCGTATTTCTCGCCGTTGTAGGTCCAGACGGCCGGATCCCGCCAGACCACCAGGGGATCTTGGGCATCCTCGGGGATCGTGCCGGCGAGGTCGGGCGGGGTCCAGCTCGTGACGATCCCTTCCGGCAGGAGCTGCGCCAGGGTCGAGGCGGCGTCGCTCGAGATGATCACGTCGCCGACGATATTGCCGGCCTGGGCCTCGCGCAGCACCAGCTCGATCTGGGTGGCGCCGTCCACCTTGGTGCCGATGGCCTCGATGCCGTAGGCCGCGGTGAACGCCTCCGCCGAGGTCTTGATCTTGCCGGTGCTGGCATAGATCGTGATCGGGCCCTCCGCCTTCGCCGCCTCGATCAGCGCGTCGAGGTCGAAGTCCTGGGCCATCGCCGGTGCGGCGAGGCCGACGAGGACGAGCGCCGTGGCGCATCTCTGCACGTGGTGGATTGGTCGAGCCATCTGATCTCTCTCCTGGTTGGTTGAACGCCCGGGCTCACTTCGCGGCCCGGGGCGACGTATCGGTGTCGGCACCTGCCGACACCTTCTCCTTCGGTGCGCCTGTCGTCGTCGCGCGGCTGAGGTTTCGATCGAAATGGTGCACGGCGTCGCGCTCGACACTGAACGTGATCGAATCGCCCACCCTGAAGACGGGCGGCCGGTTGGTCGACATGAACAAGGGCGAGCCGCCGACATCGAGCTCGATGATCCAGCTGCCGCCCGTCGGCAGCAGCGCCGAGAGCGTGGCCGGGCCGGTGAACGCACCGCCGGCGACCGGCTCGTTCGGGTCGAGCAGGTGGAGATGCTCGGGGCGGATGCCGATCGAGGCGATTTCGCCTCGCCCCTGCCGGGTCGTTTCGAGAAACGCACGGGCGAGCGCCACCAGCGGCGACGTCTCCGGCCCCTCGACCTCGACGATGTTGATCGGCGGGCTGCCGACGAACTCGGCGACGAAGCGATTGGCGGGCCGGTCGTAGATGTCGGTCGGCTCGCCTACCTGCTGGAGGGTTCCCTGGTGCATGACGGCGATGCTGGTGGCGAGGGTCATCGCCTCCCACTGGTCGTGCGTCACGAAGACGATGGTCGTGCCGAAGGCGCTGTGGATGCGCTTGAGCTCGGCGCGCATCTCGAGGCGCAGGCGGGCATCGAGATTGGAGAGCGGCTCGTCGAGGAGCAGGACCCGCGGCTCGACGGCGAGCATCCGGGCCAGGGCGACGCGCTGCTGCTGGCCGCCCGAGAGCTGGGACGGGTAGCGGTCGCGATAGGGCTCGATGCCCAGCGTCTCCATGACCCGCGTGACCCGCTCCCGCCGTTCAGGCTTCGGCATCCGGCGCAGCCGCAGGCCGAAATCGACGTTCTCCTCGATGGTCAGATGCGGCCAGAGCGCATAGCTCTGGAAGACGAGCCCCATGCCGCGCCGCTCGGGCGGCACGAACGTGCCGGTGCTGCGCGAATCGACGATCTCGTCGCCGACCGCGATCTCGCCGCCGGACAGGTTCTCCAGCCCCGCGATCAGGCGCAGCGTCGTCGTCTTGCCACAGCCCGACGGCCCGAGCAGGCACATGAACTCGCCGTCGCCAATGGTGAGGTCGAGATCGGCCACGGCGTCGGGCCCGTCCCGGTCGTAGCGCTTGTTGACTTGGCGCAGGACGATGTCGGGCACTTCAGCCTCCCAGGCCTTCGGCGAGGTTGGTGCGCGTGAGCTTCTGCGCCGCCAGCGTGCCGACATAGGAGATGGCGCAGATGAGCAGGACCACGCCGTTGGCCGCCTGCGTGTAGTTGTAGTCCAAGAGACGCAAGGAAAAGGTGGTCAGCACGTCGGTGCTCGGCACGGCCAGGATGACGAACAGGCTCAGGCCGCGGATCCCGGAGATGAAGGGCAGCAGGATGCCGGCGACGAGGGCGCCCTTCTGGATGGGAACGACCACCGAAACGATGCGCCGCAGCCAGCCGGCGCCGATGATCTGGGCCGCTTCCTCCGGCTCCTTGCCGAGCTGCATCATGGCGGAGATGCCGGCGCGCGAGGCGAACGGCATCTGGTCGGCGGCCAGGGCCAGGATCAGGATGATCGCCGTGCCGTAGAGCGCCGGGATCGGGCCGCGGGGCACCGCGAAGAGGGAGAGATAGGCGGCGGCGAAGGCGATGCCCGGCACCAGATAGGGAAAGAACGTGACCTGGCGCAGGAACATGGCCATCGGCCGCACGGGCGAGCGCACCACGACATAGCCGACGAGCAGCCCGCAGAGCCCGGAGCAGATCGAGGCGATGCCGACGATGCGCAGGGTGTTCCATGCCGCCAGCCACAGCTCCGGCGTGAGCAGCAGGCCCGAGCGCAGGGCGACCGTCTCGAGGTTGCTGCCGATCCAGAAGTCGAGCGTGAAGTTGGCGAGCGAGAAATCGCCGGGCACCCGCATGATCGTCGAGAGGACCAGGGTCAGGAGCGGCAGGGCGACGCTGATGGCGAAGATGAACGACGCCAGCGCCAGCGCCGGCAGGCCGAGGATGCCGAGCCCGGACCGGCGGTTCATCGCCCCCTTGCCGCCCACCGTGACGAACCGGCGGGCCTGGCGCACCAGGCGCGCGTCGATCAGCAGCGAGAGGACGCCGATGAGCATGATCGCCGCCGCGATCACCGCGGCCACCCCGCTCTGGCGGGACGCGATGCTGCGATAGAGCGACGTCGCCAGCACGTCGTAGTTCACGGGCAGGCCGAGCACGTAGCTGACGCCGAACTCGCCGAGGCACTTGGCGAAGATCAGCAGCGTCGCCGACATCAGGGCCGGCAGCATCATCGGCAGCACGATTCGCCGCGCCACCGTCGCCGGCCCGGCGCCGAGCATGCGCGCCGAATCCTCGAGCTGGCTGTCGAACCGGCGGAGCGCGTTGCCGAAGAGGAGGATGACGAAGGGGGTGTAGTGCAGGGCGAGGATGAGCGTGATCGGCACCTGCCCATAGGCGAGCCAGTCGGGCGGCGTGAAGCCCAGGCTCTCGAGCCAGCCCGGCTGGCCACCGACCGCCCGGTTCTTGAAGATCGTCCGCCAGGCCAGCGCGAAGGTCCAGGACGGCAGCATGTAGGGCACGATGAGCGCGGTGGCGAACCAGCGCCGGCCCAGCATGTCCGTGCGGGTGAGCAGCCAGGCGAGCAGGCCGCCGACCACGAGCGAGAACGAGATGGCGCCAGCGGAGATGGCGAGCGTGTGGCGCAGCGGCTCCCAGAAGAGGTCGCCCGCCACCGGCGAGAACATCGCCCGCTCGAGATAGTGCAGCGTCCAGCCGCCGACCTCGGCCCCGGCCCGCCGCGCGTCGCCGAACTGGACCTCGATCGCGTCGTGCAGCAGCGTGACGATCGGCACGACGATCAGATAGCCGAAGAGCAGCGCCAGCAGCACACCGATGGCGGCCGTCGGCTCGCGCCAACCCACGGCGAGGCGATAGCGCCAATCGGCCGAGCGCAGGGCGCCGGATCGCGCGAGAGCGGCCGCCGTGAAGTTGCCGCCGGTCATGGCGTGGTGCCCCTGACGACCAGGTAGGGGCGAACGAGAAAGGTGCCCTCGACCTGCTCTCCCCGGCCCAGGGCCGCCAGGATCTTCGCCGCGGCGAGCTCGGCCAGCGCGCCCGAATCGCAACCGACCGTGGTCAGATCGAAGGCCGGCCAGGCCGCCATGGGCTGATCGTCGAAGCCGACGATGGCGACATCCTCCGGCACGCGAAGGCGAAAGTCGCGGGCCGCCTGCAAGGCGCCGAAGGCCACGGTGTCGTTGAAGCAGAAGAGCCCGTCGGGAGGCTCGGCGGCGGCGAGCAGGGTGGCGGCGGCGCGACGGCCACCCGCAAAGCTGCTCTCGTCGGCCGCCATGTCGCAGGGCTCGAGGCCCTGCCGTCGAAGCTCGCCCACGAACCCGCCCAGGCGCGCGCGATCGGCGAAGGTCCCGGCGCTCTTGCCGACATAGGCGAGGCGGGTGCGGCCGAGGCGCGTCAGGCAGCGCGCGGCGATGGCGCCGCCTTCGGCATTGTCGCAGCAGATGGCGGCCGTGCCGGCGCCCTCGTGCGCCCGGCCGAAGAGAAGGAGCGGCACCCGCGCGGCGGCGAGCAGCTCCACCACGTGCCGCGAGATGCTGCCACCCATGACGACGATCGCATCGACCTGGTAGTCGAGCGCCCGCAGCGACGATTCGTCGAGCGTGGTCTTGGCGCCGACGGGAATGATCAGCGCCCGCTTGCCGCGCTCCGCGAGGCACAGGGTGATGGCACGCAACTGTTCGTTGCTCTGGTAGCCGAGGCTTTCCGTGGTGATCAGGGCGACGAGGTCCGTCGGCTGGCCGGTCAGCGAGCGGGCGATGGCGTTGGGGCGATAGCCGAGCTCGCTGGCCGCGGCGAGGATGCGCTCCCGCTTGTCCCCCGAGACCCTGCCGCGAGCGTTGAAGCAGCGCGAGACAGCCGCCCGCGAGACGCCTGCCCGCTCCGCCACGTCCTGCGCCGTGCTTCGAGATCGAGAGCCGATGTCCATGATCGCGCGATCACAATGCCGGCGTCCAATTCACACGGCACGGCACGGGGTGTCAACGGGAGCGCGACCGGCGCGGCCGAGCGCCGGTTCGGAGCTCGCCTGGAGCAGGAGTGGCGCCGAAGCCGCTCGCCGTCGCCGACCCGACACCCTGTCACAGGTCTTTCGACACCAATGTGAACGCGCGTTCATCTCTGGAGAGGTGACGCTTGCGCGGCACGCCCTTCCCATGCACGCCGCTGCGACCGCCTCCCCCTCGCCGGGGGTGCATCTCGTGCGACATCGCCGCTCGGGTTGTCGCGGAATCTGCAACAAAATCGCTCGGGTTGGCGCATATACCGCGACACGCAGCCCCGGAATGTCGCGGAATCTGCAACAGAATCCCCGGGATGTCGCGTCTGGCGCTACATCCTGCGACGAACGAACCCGCGGAATCGACGAACAAACCCGGGGAATCGACGATCGAACCCGGGTTTTTGACGAACGAACCCAGAGATTCGACGAACGAACCCGAGGGCCCGGACCAGTGATCCCGGGCATTTGGACCGCATGTCGCCGACGACCGAACCCGAAAAGCGCGAATTGCCCAACGAACCCGCGAGCCTTGACGTGGCGCGCGATTCAGGCTATTATTCCTAAATCGGTCAGAAGCTCTCGAACCAGGTGGCCTCGACCAGCTCGTAGGTGTTCGAGCCGGCGCGGACCACGCGGGGGAGGATGAAGTCCATTTGCGGCTCGTAGCCGAGCACGGCGCGCTCGTGCTGCTGCAGGGTGCCGCCGGCCATGTTCAGGTGGAAGACGCGGATGAGCGCGTTGTCGGAGCTGCGGAAGATGCGCAGCAGCAGCTCGCCGTCGGGCTGGGCCGCCAGGTCGGCGAGGGTGACGATCTCCGCATTCGGCGTCTCCTTCTCGCCGTGCGGGTGGAAGAGCTCGAACGTGGTGCGGGCGAAGCGGCCGGGCGGGATGTGGCCCGTGGTGCGCTTGCTGTGGGCGATCACCTCGCCGTCCCTGACCAGCGACGCCACATAGCCGTCGCCCGTGGCCCCTTCGGGCAGGTCCGGCCCGCCGGTCCAGAAGGTGAAGCGCGGCGCCGGGCCGGCGCTCGAATTGAGCTCGGTCATGTAGCCGAGCTGCCGCCAGAAGCCGTCGACCGTCCAGGTCTTCTCGGGGTCGAACGGGTCGCTGCCGTCGCTCGCCGCCTTCAGGACGAAGGGCAGGCGGGTCGCGATCTCGCCGTCGACGAGGAAGAAGATGTTGTAGACGCCGGGCGTGTCGAGCTGCACGTCGGCCGGCCCGACCACGCCGATCCGGGCGAAGACCTTGTCCTGGAAGCGATAGCTGTCGTGGAAGGGAAAGCGGCCGAGCACGTTGCCCGCCTCGTCGGCCAGCGCCACCTCGGCCACGAGCCCGTCCGGCGGGACGAACGCCGCGTCGTACTCGCCGAAGCTGACGATGCCGTCCTCGCCGAAGAAGGTCTCCATCGCCGTCTGCATGCCGAAGGTGACGGGATGGCTCTGCGCCGCCGCCACGAGCGGGGCCAGCGCCGCGGAGAGGATCGTCGCCGTCCAGAGGCCTGGTCGCATAGCGGTTCTCCCTGCCAGTCGTCGACCGGCATCCTATCGGCGCCGATCCTGAACCGGTAGGCCCCTTGATCCAGCGCAAGGCGGCCACGGCGAATATCCGGTTACATCATGACGACCCGTCTGCCGCCCTTCGGCGGCGCCAGCGACAGGAGGAACTCCATGGCCGACAAGATGAAAGCGGCGATCTTCATCGAGCCCGGACGCATCGTCCTGGGCGAGAAGCCGATGCCCCAGATCGGCCCGAACGACGCCCTGATCCGCATCACGACGACCACCATCTGCGGCACGGACATCCACATCCTCAAGGGCGAGTACCCGGTCGAGAAGGGCCTGACCATCGGCCACGAGCCGGTGGGCGTGATCGAGAAGCTCGGCCGCAACGTCGTCGGCTACACCGAGGGCCAGCGGGTGATCGCCGGTGCGATCTGCCCGTCGGGGCACAGCAACGCCTGCCTCGACGGGCTGCATTCGCAGGACGGGCCGGGCACAGCGCACGGGCTCAAGCCCATGGGCGGCTGGCGCTTCGGCAACACCATCGACGGTGCGCAGGCCGAATACCTCCTGGTGCCGGACGCCATGGCCAACCTCGCCGCCGTGCCGGACGGCCTGACCGACACGCAGGTGCTGATGTGCCCGGACATCATGTCGACCGGCTTCGCCGGTGCGGAGGCCGCCAATATCAGGATCGGTGACACCGTGGCGGTCTTCGCGCAGGGCCCGATCGGCCTCTGCGCCACGGCGGGGGCGAGGCTCAGGGGTGCGACGACCATCATCGCCGTCGATTCGGTGCCGGAACGCCTCGCCATGGCGAAGCGGCTCGGTGCCGACGCCGTCGTCAACTTCAAGGAGGTCGACGCGGTGGAGGCGATCATGGAACTGACGAACGGCCGCGGCGTCGACGCGGCGATCGAGGCGCTCGGCCTGCAGCAGACCTTCGCGAGCTGCCTCGAGGTGCTCAAGCCCGGCGGCACGCTCTCCAGCCTCGGCGTCTACAGCAGCGATCTCACCATCCCGCTCGCCGCCTTCCATGCCGGCCTCGGCGACAACAAGATCGTCACCTCGCTCTGCCCCGGCGGCAAGGAGCGCATGCGCCGGCTGATGAACGTCATCGCCGCCGAGCGCCTCGACCTCGGCCCCTTGGTCACGCATCACTACGGGCTCGACCGGATCGAGGAAGCCTACGAGCTCTTCGCCAACCAGCGCGACGGCGTGCTCAAGGTGGCCATCACCACCTGAGCGACCCGGCCCTCAGCCTTGGGCGGCGACCGCCATCGCCAGATCATGCTCGATGACCAGCATGCGGTCGAAGCCGGAGACGTTGAAGACCTCGCGGACGATCGGGTTCATGCCGGCGAGGACCAGGCGGTGGTCGG
>ERZ795053.4125-NODE-4125-length-15956-cov-16.935790_pt1 | contig 15956 bp, 12 predicted proteins | sample MGYA00375137_ERZ795053 | MGnify/ENA primary metagenome ERZ795053 (study PRJEB30182, sample SAMN05720284) | activated sludge metagenome | isolation source: Anaerobic digester | place: Hong Kong | collected 2014-12-17 ...
ACCGCGACTGGTTGCAGACCACCATGGCCTACGCCGATGACCGGGTAGGCCATCTGATGAGTCAGGATGTCCTCACGGTGCGCGAGAGTCAGCGGGTTGAGCAGGTATTGTGGCTACTGCGCGGCCGGGACGATTTGCCAACCAACACAGACTGCCTGTTTGTCGTGGACGCCCGCCATTTGCTCAAGGGTGTGTTGCCGTTGCGAGCACTGCTGCTTAATGATCCACAGACGCCGTTAACGCAGCTGATATTGACTGATCCAGTGGTCTTCAACGCGATTGACAGCGCTGATGATGCAGCCCGGGCCTTTGAACGTTACGATCTGGTATCAGCGCCAGTGGTCAACGAGCGGGGCAAGCTGGTAGGCCGGCTGACAGTGGATGAAGTGATGGACTATATCCGCGAAGAATCGGAAGAAGATGTGCTGAATATGGCTGGCCTGCGCGGCGATGAAGATTTGTTCGCGCCGATCTGGGACAGCGCCCGTAACCGCTGGTTGTGGCTGTCGGTCAATCTCTGTACCGCATTCATCGCCTCGCGGGCGATTGGTCTATTCGAAGGTACGATTTCGCAACTCGTTGCCTTGGCTACGCTGATGCCAATTGTTGCGGGGATTGGCGGCAATTCCGGTAATCAAACCACCGCCCTGGTGGTTCGCGGCCTGGCGTTAGGTGAAATCACCCCGGCGAACACCTGGCACTTGGTCTTCAAGGAATTGGGAGTCGGGCTGCTCAACGGCATGGTTTGGGGAGCGACCGTGGGACTGTGCACCTGCCTGTTATACTGGAGCCTGCCATTGGGAGGGGTCATGGCGGCGGCGATGCTGCTAAACCTGCTGCTGGCGGCACTGATGGGCGTCGCCATCCCATTGGTTCTGCACCGCCTGGGCCGCGATCCGGCGCTGGGTTCGAGCGTGTTGCTGACCTTCATCACCGACGGTATGGGGTTTTTCATCTTTCTGGGGCTGGCGACGGTGTTTTTGCTGTAAGCCTTGGCGGTTAATAAGGAGTCCTGCGACGGATTGGCGGCAGACCACCTACAATCATATCGGTTTCATCGATAGATTCTAAAATGATGGCTGCTATTACCCCTACCAACGCGAGGTTATGCAATGGCTGATGTTTTTAACCGCATTTTGCGGATCGAACTCCCTGAAACGCTGGAATGCGACAAATCCGGAAAAAATCCGGCCTTTACCCTCACGTTCGTCGCCGATGGCCAGGTCCCATTCCCGCAGGTGATCCTGCATGCGCCGGAAGGGCAACACCTGATTACGGGCGATGCGCTCGAAGAAACAGTCGTCGAAGGCGATTATCACTACACCGCCAGTATTCCCGCTGGGCTGCTGTGGCCCAATACCATCACCGTGCAGGCGGAAGGCTGCCGCAAGGCCGATATTCAACAGGCCAGCGGCAGCGACTGGATCAAGGAATTTCACCAGCTGCGCATCGTGCCGAATGTCAAAGCGCAACCTGTCATCCGGGTAGCAACAGGGCCAGGCGACACGCCAGTCAAGCTGTATTTTGGCATCCACAAGCACATGCACCAGCCTTACTACAACGTGACGGACCAGTACTACTGGGATGGCGAAAAGGACGGTATTTTCGGCGCACGCGGCGGTCCCTACACCCATTTTATTCCGGCTGCCGCGCGTCAATACATCAACGGCGGCTTGCCTCACGCCGGCTTGTCGACCAGTTGGAGCGGTTCACTGATTGAGCAACTGGACCGCTGCGCCGCTGATGGCCTGTGCGGTGGACGGTTCAGCGGCTGGAATAACGAACTGCGCGCCATCGCACAGGAAAAAACCGGGTTGGGCCATCCCCGTGTGGATTTCGTCGCCTTCGGTTTCTTCCATCCGCTCATGGCGCTGATCCCTGGCCGGAACATCGTCAAGCAGGTCGAATGGCACCGGAATATCATCCGCTCGGCATTTGGCGTAGAAGCCTCCAGCGTGATGTTCCCACCGGAAACCGCCTTTCATATCCGTATGATTCCGGCGCTGAATCAGGCCGGTGTCAAGGCGGTGATTTACGACTCCATCCATCGTTTCCGGGCATGCAAAGACTATCCTTACGCCGGAATCAACGAAGGCATGCTGCCGCCCAATCCCGCTGAGCAGGTCAATCCACCCGTTAACGACTGGCTGCAACTGAATAATATCTGGGCGGGATCGAAAATTTCGCCGAGTCTGCTGAAACCTGAATACGTGCAATACGAAGATCCAGAGGGAGAGATTCACAAAATTATTGCTGTGCCGGCAGAGCGTTATATCGGTAATGAGGATGCGCGCGGCGGCTTTGGCGCATTGCAATATCCAGATGTATTAGGACAGGTCTATAACCGGATCGTCGATACCGGCTCTTTTGATCCCAAGCATCCGCCATTCTTCCTGCTGCATTCCGACGGTGACAATCACGGCGGTGGCGCTGACAGCTATTACAATCATAATACGGGGGAAATGGTCCGATGGTTGCAGGGTGATCCGCGTTTCGAGCTAACCTCGGTTCATGATTACCTGGATCGTTTTCCACCTGATCCCGCACAGGCGGGGCATATCGAACCCGGTTCCTGGAGCGGCGCTGATAATGGCGACCCGCAGTTCATGAAGTGGTTCAGCCGCTACGATCAACCTTACTCGCCTGATCTAAATTCCTGGGCGGTGCTGACCGCTTTGCAGAATGTGGTGCATTCCCTGGAAGATGCGGGTCAGTCAGGGCTGGACGACATTAGTTGGCTGATGCTGGCTGCCGAGACCAGTTGTTATTGGTACTGGACTGGGCAAACAGTGTGGGATCAACAGGTAACCAATGCGGCTAACCAAGGCTATCGCATGGTCAAGAGCCATGTGGATGCATTGCTCGCTGCTGGCAAGGATCGCACCGGGCCGGCCATTTTTGCGCCGTGGGTGACGCCGGAAAATCCCGGCGGCAAACGTTGGGGCCAAGGTTGTTTGCTGGACGCGCCGCGTGAGGGAACGGTGCATACGTTCGTCTATGACATCAGCGGGTTGAAGCGGGTGACGCTGGTGTTGCGCGATGCTCAGGGTGAAACACGCTTGGCGATGACTGATAACGGACTGTATCCTACGCAGACCGGTGCGGTCATTACTGGAAATTACTACACCGCTAAGCTGCCGGTTGGTGCTGGCGATGTGCGCTACTACATCGAGGCGGAAGACGCCAAAGGCAACATCTCCCGTGGGGCATTAGAACGGGTGTATTTGGCGTAGATGGATAAGACTGGAGTTCGGGAGAGCAGCGAGCACCAGGCAATAGACGGGGCATCGTCTGATATGAACTCTCCTGGAACTCCTGTTTTATATGACACCTTGGCTGGGATGGAAAATATCCTGGCCACTGAGGCCGCAGCATGACGGGCAGGATCGCGGTTATTGTCATCAACTACCGGCGGGTTGCTGACACGCTGGAGTGCCTGGATTCATTGCGGCACGTTGCTGCACCGGAATTTGACATCTTTCTGGTGGATAATGGCTCCAGCGCCAGCGATGTTGCTCAATTAAATGACTATGTTACCCGCCATCCCGAGCGCATCACCTTTACGGCTTTTTCCAGGAATCATGGTTTCACCGGCGCGCATAACCGGTTGTTCGGACAATTAGTGCCGCATGATCGCTATGAATTTTTTCTGCTGCTTAATAATGATACCGTGGTCGAGCCGGATTTTCTGGCGCGGATGCTGGCGCGGATTGACTGTGAGCGGCGCATTGAGATGGTAGCAGCGCGAGTGATGAAGTACGCAAACCGCGACGAAGTAGACAACCTGGGGATCACCTTCTACAAGTGCGGGCTGGCTTCTAACCGCAAATCGCCGGATGATCCGTTACTGGGTCCCAGTGGCAACTGCGCACTGTACACCACGGATTTATTGCGTCAGGTCTACCGGGTATCCGGCGAGTACTTTGACGAGCAGTTTTTCTGTTACGCCGAAGATACCGACTTAGCTTGGCGGGCCGTGTTGCTCGGTTATCAGGCTGCTTATGCAGAAGATGCCCGGATCTATCATAAGGGTTCCGTTGCCAGTGGCGGACCCAACAGCGATTTCGTGCTTTATCATGGCATCCGCAATTCGCTGTTTATGCTGGTCAAGGATGTGCCCGCCTGGTTTCTGGGGCGCAATCTGTTCTGGCTGCTGGCGCTGCACGGGGCTATCCTGCTGCGCTACACGGTCAAGGGCAAATTGGGTATCGTATTCCGGTTGTACCGGGATTTCCTGCGTGGCGTCCTGGTGATGCGCCGCAAGCGCCGGCTGATTCAGCCGCAACGGCGGATTTCGTTGCGCGAGGTCGGCCAGCGGATCAGCCGGCAATTTTATGAACGAGGTTACCTGCTGGGCGCGTTGCGGGATTTGTATTGATAAATCAATATTTTGTTTAAATCCAGCAGCTACGATAGAGAGTATTCTACAGCCGGTATTAAGATTGCTATAGGCGTGGTTGGCGTCAAAGTGTTAATATCCAGTGCGCAATATCAATCCCAGATTGTTGAGTTATTTTTCCAACCCGTTCAGTAATCCCACAACCTTGGCCATAACTTACCATGGTGGAATACGATTCCGCTAAAAGCTCCCCTGCAATAATTGACGAGTTTGTTCAGCTTATTCGTTATCGTGATCTAGTCTTTTTAATGACAGGAAATATTCTAAAGAATCGCTATAAGCGTTCAATGTTAGGTATTTTCTGGATGTTATTGAATCCGTTGTTGCAAACAATTGTCCTGACTATTGCCTTCGGGACCATGTTTAAATCATCGCTATCGCATTATGCCATCTATCTGTTGAGTGGCCTTCTGGTTTGGAACTTCATTACACAAACTACCCAATACGCAATGGGTACTATGGCGTATGGCGGTGGATTGCTTAAAAAGATCTATGTTCCCCGCGCTACCTATATCGTTGCAGCCGTTGGTAATGGAATGGTTAACTTTTTTATCTCAATTTTCTCTCTGATAATTATTATTATTTTTCTTGATCACCCGCTTGGTGCCGCCTGGTTTTTCATTCCAATTAGTATTCTCATCTTGACGATATTCACCTTTGGTTTTTCCTTGTTATTATCTACAGCATCCGTATTTTTTACTGATACCTTAGATATTTATCAAGTCTTGATTCAGGCGTTATTCTTTTTGACTCCTATCATGTATCCACTCTCTATTCTTTCACCAGAATTAAGTCAGTTTTTAGCATGGAATCCTTTTTTGATACTAATCGAAATGTTCCGTACTCCTATTTATGCCAATCATCTTCCTGACACCAGTTTGATTGTGAATGCAGTGTCCCTCGCGTTTACTACCCTGCTGGCGGGTTGGATCGCATTCACCAGCAAGGCCGATCAGTTAGCGTATCGCCTGTAGTTATGAATACGACTGTTATACAACTGGATAATGTCACAGTGCGTTTCCGGATTCCCCATGAAAAGATTCCAACCTTTCAGGAATACGCGATCCGATGGCTTAAAAGACGTAGTATCAGTTATACCGATTTTAATGCCTTAAACAACATTAGTTTTTCTATAAAACAAGGTGAAACTGTTGGCATCATCGGTGCGAATGGAGCGGGCAAAAGCACTTTGCTCAAAGTGATTGCCCGGGTGATTCGCCCTATGCAAGGAAGAGTCTTTTTAAAAGGGCGAGTGGCGCCCTTACTGGAGCTGGGTGCTGGATTTGACTATGAGATGACCGGACGGGAAAATATTTTCCTGAATGGCGCAGTACTGGGCTTTAGCCGTAGGGATATGGCAAATCGGCTGGAAAGAATCGTCGAGTTTGCTGGCATTGAAGAATTCATGGATGCGCCTATTCGCACTTATTCCAGTGGCATGGTTGCCCGGCTGGGATTTGCGATTGCAACCGATGTTCAGCCTGATGTGCTCATCATTGATGAAATTTTGTCGGTAGGCGATACCGATTTTCAGAAAAAGTCCGCAGCTAGAATCTTGCATTACCATAAGAACGGATCAACGATTCTGGTCGTCTCCCATAATCCGGATTCAATTAGGAATTTGTGCAGCCGGGCTATGTGGCTTGCGCAGGGCTCCATTAAAATGGCTGGACCTGTTGATGTGATCATGGATCAATACTCGCAAGATTCAATGTCGTGAATGGCCCGCTTATTTCACTCGTCGTACCCGTCCATAATGTGGAGCGCCGATGGTTGAAAGCCGCTATCAACTCGGTCCGCCGCCAAACCTATCCGAACTGGCAGTTATGCATTGCTGATGATGGATCCTGCCGTCAAGAGACCCTGAATTATCTTCGTGAGCTACAGGAAGAACGTATCCAAATCGTCTTTTTGAACACGAGCCGGGGTATTGCGGTGGCGTCTAATGCTGCGCTCGATCTGGCCAAAGGCGAATTTGTTGGTTTTCTCGATCACGATGATGAGCTGACGCCCTATGCCTTACAGGAAGTAGCCCAGACGATTGCTGAATATAAAGCCGATCTCATCTATTCCGATGAAGAATATATCAAACCGGATGGCCGCCGTTATTCAGTGCATTTCAAACCTGACTACTCGCCCGATCTGCTTTTATCAATCAACTATATTTGTCATTTGACGGTCTATCGCCGCTCGCTTTTGCAAAAAATTGGCGGGTTTCGTGAGGGTTATGATGGTGCCCAGGATCACGAGATGCTGTTGCGCTTTTTGGAGCAAACAGATCGGATTGTTCATATTCCTAAAGTTCTGTACCGGTGGCGCCGGATCGCCGGTTCCACCGCTGATCGTTTTTCACACAAACATTATGCTTGGGAAGCAGGCCGCAAGGCGGTAGCGGCGGCGCTTAGCCGCCGGAGCATCGCCGGAGACGTCACGCTAGGCAGGCGCCCTGGCGTTTACCGGGTACGCCGTGAGATCAGGAATCACCCTGAAATCAGTATTATTATCCCTTTTCGGGACTTGCCGGCAGTGCTCGAACGGTGCCTGGATTCCATTCTGAATCGAACAACCTATCCCCACTTTGAAATTATTGGCGTTTCCAACCAGAGCCGGGAACCAGCGACCCTGGATCTGATGGCAGATTATCAGCGGCGGGATGGGCGTATACGCTTTCTGCATGATGACCAGCCATTTAATTTTGCTGCGATCAATAATTTTGCAGCGCAACATGCCAAGGGAGCGCATCTATTATTATTGAACAATGACACCGAAGTTATCTATCCGGATTGGCTGCAGGCATTGTTAGAACATTCGCAACGCCCGGAGGTCGGTGCAGTCGGCGCTAAGCTGTATTATCCAAATAATACTATTCAGCATGCCGGAGTCATCCTTGGCATTGGAGGTGCTGCCGGTCATTCTCACAAAGGCTTTGACCGGAATGATCCCGGCTATTTCAATCGCTTGGAAGCGATTCAGAATGTCAGTGCGGTCACCGGAGCTTGCCTGATGGTCAAGAAAACCCTCTACCAAGCACTGGATGGTTTGGATGAAGAGAATCTACCCATCGCTTTAAATGATGTTGATTTCTGTCTGCGCCTGCGTGAATGGGGTTATTTGAATGTTTTCACCCCTTATTGTGAGCTGTACCATCACGAATCACGCTCGCGGGGTCTGGAAAATACCCCGGATAAGCGAGCGCGATTTCAACAGGAAACCCGTTATCTGCGGGAACGCCATGCTGCCCTTTTCGCCGGAGGTGATCCCTACTATAACCCTCACTTACCCTTGGATCGTGAAACATTTGGTCTACGTTTACGGCAATTGCGCCCTATGGCGTTTGCCCTGCGCGATGAATGGCAGGCCCATCGTTCATTAACAGGTGTCCTGACTGGATTGGGCCGGGAATTACGGAGATTGATTCCCTTCGGGTGAGGCATATTTTGTATGCTGGTTGTGAAACTGTTCATTTCAATAGTATTTTATCTTTACTTCATCAAAGGATATTAGGATCAAATGGCTATAGGCCCTTTTGTTCGTCAATTGCTTGGCCCGTTTGAAAGATCGGTATCAGATATTTATCGTGCTGTTTTCGTTGATTTGTTAGTATTGGCTAAGCAGATAAAAGATCAGATTCCTGCCGAGAATATTTTAGAAATCGGTTGCGGGGAAGGTGCGCTTACAGAATATTTATCCCGGATTTATTCAAAAGCTCACTTGACAGGAATCGACATCACACCCCAGGTAGGGCGCATGTTTCAAGGTGATTTAAGCCGGGTGCTTTTTAAGCAACAACCTGTTAAAGATTTTGTTGATCAAAATCAATCCTGTTTTGATCTGGTAGTAATTAGTGATGTGCTTCATCATGTCCCTTGGGAAATGCATCAGGATTTTTTAGCGGATTCCGCAAAAGCATTAAAGTCTGGAGGATATCTTGCTATTAAAGATTGGGAATCTCGTTCAACACCCATTCATTTGCTCTGCTATTTGGCAGATCGGTACATTACAGGAGATCGAGTTAAGTATAAAACGTTGGATCAATTAAGAGCCTTGATTAAGGCCGCTTTTGGTGAAGATTGTATTAATAAAGAAATACGGATTCGTCCATGGTCAAATAATATAGTTTTTTTCGTTCAAATTCAGTAATTCTGCGGATCTAATAATGGCGCAGCCTTGGTTGTCGATTTTAATGCCTACTTGTAATGGTGAAACCTATCTGCCGTTTGCCTTGGATTCAGTGATAGACCAGCAGGAAACTGATATTGAATGTATTGTGATCGATGACGGATCTACCGATGCGACTCTCTCAATCCTGCGTACTTATCAAGACAGATTGCCTATTAAAATTGTACAGAGGGAGAGACAAGGTAATTGGGTTGCTAACACTAACCATGCTCTTTCCATTGCCAAAGGTCAATACGTTTGTTTTTTACATCAGGATGATCTGTGGTTCGAGGATCGCCTAGCTATAATGAAACAGATTATTGAGCAGTTTCCAAAAGTCAATTTTTTTATTCATTCCTGTGAGTTTATTGATAAAGAAAATAAATCATTAGGCATATGGCAATGTCCCTTACCAAGATTTCCTGAGGTTATTAACCTTGGAATGATGACGGAAAAATTGCTAATACAAAATTTTATTTCTATTCCTGCCCCAATTTTTAAACGAGAGATTGCTCTGAAAGTTGGGGGATTGGATGAAAGCTTATGGTACACAGCCGATTGGGACCTATGGTTAAAGATTGCCGCTTGCAGTGACACGCTTTATTATCCAAAGCCATTGGCAGGATTTCGTATTCATCCTAGCTCACAAACTATGGTTCGCAGTTCCTATTTGCAGGATTTTCGTAAGCAATTGGAAAGCGTTGCTGAAAAGCATCTGGTGACTTGGCATGCCCATAAATCTTTAAAAAAAAGTGTTTTCAAAAGCGCTTCTTTTTCGATCGAAGTTAATGCGGGTATGGCGGGTATGATACACAATCAAAAACCTCCTATTTTTAGGCTGGTTATTTTATTTCTATCACTAGGATTTTCAGGATGGCGTCGCTATTTCAGAGATTCCCGTATTTGGGAGCGGGTTTCCGCCAGACTAAAAGTAAGGCTCAAGAAAAAAATATAATCGAATTTACTTATTAAGTAGTGATTATTGAGAGATAAATATGCTCTTGAATCCTCATCGGGATGCGGCTTTGATTAGTCGAATCGAAACTGTGCTACGTGAAGCCTACTTGGATGAGGGGGAGTTCTCTATCGAGAATGAGGTATTCCTTCGTTATAACCAAGCCTGCGAGTATGCGGTTCCCTGGGTTGACCGTGTTGCTCCTTTAGCCGGTTCCAGAGTGGTTGAAATCGGCTGTGGAACTGGTTCTAGTACCTGTGCATTCGCGCAATTAGCTGGGCAGGTGCAGGGTTATGATATCGCACCAGCCTATGTTGCTGGTGCGCTTAGTCGCGCCCATGTCCTTGGGTTGACCAACATCGATGTTCAGGCGGTTGCCTCAGAACAGTTGTTAAGCGAGGTACGTCGCTGCCATGAGACAGAGCAAGCTGATCTTGTCCTGCTTTATGCAGTCCTTGAACATTGTACTGCCCAGGAATGTTTGGAAACGCTGCGCACCGCTTGGGATGTGCTCCGTCCCGGCGGTCATCTGGTCGTGATCGAGACGCCTAACCGGTTCGGTTATATGGATGTTCACACTGCTTTTCTGCCGTTCTTTCACATGCTGCCTGGTCCTATCGCCCTGCGCTATTATCACCGGACCCATCGCCAAAAGGTCATCAGGACGTTGGACCAGGCGCTTCGTATATCCTCGCAGGAGGCGGAGTTAGCTCGCATCCGGCTCGGCACAGGGATTAGTTTCCATGATTTTCAAGTCGCTCTTGAAATCGAGGATCTCGGTCCGGTACTCGCTGCCGACGGTTATGAACCAGAGATGCTAGCGTGGTTCCCCATTACGCTTGAAGAGCGTCTGCTTCAGACCTTTTTTCTGGCGCGAGATGTTCCCGCTCCCATCGGTTTCGCCCGATATGTGCTAAATCTCATTTTGCGTAAACCTGATTCCAAAACGTCCTCTAAATCATTGCTACCCTTAGCATCTAGGGCTGAATTTCTGACCAACTATCAGTGTGCAAAAATGGAAGCGCCCACACAGCAAACCTACTGGCGCGAGGTATTTGATCGACTCGGCGAAACGGTGTTGATCATTATGGAAAACCAAGCTGATCTCATCATCCTTGGGAATGAATTGAATATTGAAAAAAGCCATAATGCTATCTGCTTTGAAGCGACCGGGTATGACCCTTATTTTTACTTGCCACTGGTTAACACATTGTCTCAAAAGGCGTTGATGAAGATCGAGATGGATGCGCCAAGCCATTCAACCTTGCAGGTTTTTCATGTCACCACGGATATGCCTGAGTATACGGAGGAAAAATCTAGCCGTTTACCGGTTTATCGTGGACGCAATACGCTAATGGTAGAATTACCACCTGATTTAACAGGCCATCTGCGTATTGATCCTGGTGAGATTCCTGGAAAATATCGTGTTTATCGTATTGAAATTCGTTGTGTTCATTAAATGGGTAGAAAAATTAATTTAAAGCTTCCTGATTTTCTCAGGAAAAATGAATTTGTAAAATTTTGTGTTGTAGGTTCTTTTTGTGCTTTGCAAAATATTTTAATTATATACCTCCTGACATCCATTTTAAATCTTCATTATATCTTTTCAATACTTATTCAAATGCTATATATCAATACTTTAGGGTTTTATTTAAATCGTCGCTATACATTCTCTATACAAAGCGGTCATTTTTGGCATGAACTCATTAAATATCATACAGTCATGATGTCTAGTTTGTTCGCCGTTTCTATTTTAATGTATTTATTAGTTGAGGTAATACATATTTGGTATTTATACGCTTTTATTCTTTTGACTATAGGAATGACTATTTATAATTTTATAACACACAAAAGATGGACTTTTAAACAAAAACCCAGCCAACAATCTATGGAGCATTAATTAGATGGATGAAATCAGTGCAATAGGCAGTATCGAGCTTTCCATTGTTATGCCTTGTTTGAATGAATCCGAAACGATTGGTTGCTGTATTGATAAGGCTAAACAATGGCTTGAGAAAACCGGTGTAAAGGGCGAAATCATTATCGGTGATAACGGTTCAACCGATGGCTCACAGGAAATTGCTATGCGGTATGGAGCACGGGTGGTCCCTATTCCACAGCGCGGCTATGGTGCAGCACTGTATGGTGCAACCTTGGCGGTGCAAGGCCGATACGTTATTATGGGTGACTCCGATGATAGTTATGATTTTAGCGATCTTTCACCTTTCCTAGAAAAATTACGGGAAGGTTACGATCTGGTAATGGGTAATCGCTTCATGGGTGGTATTCAACCCGGAGCGATGCCATGGAAGAACCGCTATATTGGCAACCCGCTGCTGACAGGTGTTGGCCGGATTCTGTTTAACTGTCCAGTCAGCGATTTCCACTGTGGTCTCAGAGGATTTTCCAAAGCAGCTTTTATCCGCATGGAGCTGCACACCACAGGAATGGAATACGCCTCAGAGATGGTTATCAAGGCAGCTTTATTGGGCATGAAAATCACTGAGGTCCCTACTACCTTGAGCAAGGATGGCCGTTCCCGTCCCCCTCATCTTCGTCCCTGGCGTGATGGCTGGCGCCATCTTCGCTTTATGTTATTGTTTAGCCCCCGTTGGTTGTTTATTTATCCTGGATCAATCGTCTTGATACTGGGGTTGATACTTTTTTTCCTTCTGTTTCAAGGGCCCGTTCGAATAAATGATATCCAGCTTGATATTCACAGTATGGTATTCGCTGGGGCTATGACCTTGATCGGCTATATGCTATTGCTGTTCGGTTTTATTACCCGGCTGATTGGAATCAATCAAGGGTTATTACCTCCTAAACATATTTTTGATTATTTAAGAGCGAAACCCGTTCTTGAAATCGGTAGTTTATTAGGTAGCCTTCTGATTGTTATAGGACTCTTTTACGGAGTGACTGCTATCATTGAATGGGGCAGTGCCCATTTTGGTGCGCTTGACCCGATGGTGACGATGAGAACAGTTCTATTGTCTGTCATGAGTATCTTATTTGGCTTTATCTCACTAGTTTTTTCCATCATCTTTGCATTCATTGTCATGCCAACTAACCGGGTAAGAAGCGATTAATTTGATTTGATGGAGATGGATCATCTGAGTGAAGGATCAACCGAATGAAAGCGAGATTTTACTTTGTTATTACTTTATTGATCTTCGTCAAGCTATGGTTGGTTTCTGACCAGCTTTTATGGGCACGCGCTGACTTTATTCATGATGATCTATTGTTTATCCGCCTAGCAGATCACTTGCTGCAATCCGGCTGGTTAGGGCCTTACGATAACTTGACCTTGGTTAAGGGCCCCTTTTATCCGCTCTGGATCGCCTTTTCATTTCTTTTGGGCATACCCCTGCTTCTATCACAACAACTGCTTTATATTGCGGCTTGTCTGGTAACTGACCAGGCCTTATGCCCGCTTGTTGAAAGACCTTCTGCACGGTTGGCACTCTTTTCGTTGCTCTTGTTCAATCCGGCTACTTCCAGCTTCCCGCTTACCTGCGTGTTGCGTGATGCCCTCTATCCGGGACTGACTCTGCTCATGGTTGCCGCTACGCTAGGGCTTTTTATACGGCGCCATGCATCAATTCAGCCTTTGGTCGGTTGGGCCTTAATGGCGGGTTTAGCGACTTCTGCGTTCTGGCTGACTCGTGAAGAGGGGATTTGGATGCTGCCTTTCCTGATTCCCTTGTGGATCTGGACCCTGTCAGCGGCGCTCTTTATCAATTGGCGGGATTGGCGGAAAACTGCCATTGTGATTTTGCCATGGATGTTGCCAGTTCTCGCCGTATTAGTGGTTTCTTGGGTCAATCAGGCACACTACGGGGTCTATGCCGTGGTTGAGTTTAAAACTCCAGAATTTCAAGCCGCTTATGGGGCACTAACTCGCGTGCGGCACCAGGAGCACAAACCACAGATTCCTGTCCCGAAGGAAGCCCGGCAGCGTATCTACGCGCAAAGCGCTGCGTTTGCTGAGTTGCGCCCGTTTTTCGAGCAAGAGGGATTTTGGACCCTCCAGGGGATAGGATTTAGCAATCATCCAGCAGGTGGTGATGAAATTGGTGGAGGATGGTTCAGTTGGGCGCTGCGGGATGCCGCCGCTGCGGCTGGCTATTTTAATTCGGGCACTCAATCTGCTGCTTTCTTCCAGCGTCTTGCTGACGAAATCAACGCCGCATGTGAAGCGCAACGGCTCGATTGCTTGGAAGAGCGGGTCTCTCTAATGCCACGCTGGCGTCGTGAATATTTGCTCCCCGTCATTAAACAAGTCGTCTCGGGTTTTACGCTGCTAGCAGCCTTTAAATGGCTATCGCCCTTATTGCCAGATTACGCCGCCAGTGATGGAACGCCTGCCCGCTTGACGCTGTTTACCGATCTGACCCGGGAGCGGCTGTCCGCACCCGCTCTCAACGATCAAGGTAACCTGCAGGTCACGGGCTGGGCGGTTCACACGTCCGGGGGGGTATTAACTGCCGCTCTTGTCGAACCGGAGTCTGACCACACGGTAGCGCTGGCGCAATTCGTCGCCAGCCCGGATATTACCCGGTATTTTCTTGCCATAAACCAACCGCTTCCAAGCGCCAGTCAGGCACGGTTCAAAGCGCACGGTCACTGTGCGCGCCCTTGTGTCCTGCGCATTTCCAGCGAGGAGGGTGTACTGGCCGATGTCCCGCTGAAGCGCGGGCCGACAGCGTGGGCAGCGGCTCCTTTATGGGTCTATATCGACGAGGCGCGAGTTGATCATCTGCCTCAGCAGACCTGGCTGGGCGATACGAAACTCAGGTGGCTGGAAAAGATCGCACAGGCCTATCAGATTGCCTTGCCTTGGCTTGGCATGATTGCCCTCATAAGCATGAGTGTTTGGATGGCGCGGTCTTTCCGCAACCGCAAGCCCACGGTTCCAGGATTGCTGGCGCTTTGTATCGCCATGGCCATCGGCGCGCGGTTGCTGATCCTGGCCATTATCGAAGTGACTTCATCCCCAGCAATGGGAGTTGTCTATATGAGCCCACTGTATCCTTTACTGCTTCTAGGCTACGGCCTGATGATTCTGGATGGAGTGGCGGATAGCCGGAAAAACATTGGTAAAACTGAATAGTCATGGTCTTTGGTCTTGGTAGGAATAGATATGTTGCCGTTCTGTGGTTAACAATATCTGAGCTGCGAGATCTTGGTCTGGATATAACAGGCTTGCTTTATCACCCTGGCTAAACGCCACAATACTAGCAATACGGATTTCCTTCATTTTTAGAAGAAAGTGATTCCGTTCAATAATAAATGCATTGATTGCCCAGAAAAAAATTGTAAAGATTAAAATAATCCTGTATGCAACCGTACTAGATATTGAACTAATTATGAAAACATAAACGCATACCAGTAAAAGAAGAGGAAACAAAGAATATCTTGAAACCACCGCTTGCCGGATACCAAAACCGCTTCGTGTAATCGTTGTTGTCAAGGTAATGAATATGACGAAGCATATCATCAATTTCCATAAATAATTATCCTCTTTTTGTTTTATAAAAATAAAATAGGCAGACAGTACGCATAAAATAAAGCCGGTGAGCAAAGATAATTTACTAAGTGGCACTATAAAGATATTTCCTAAAAATGTGAAAAAATATGCTATTGTTCTGATTGGGTTTAATACTGTTTCAAATATATTAGGATGATAGGGTGGCTTATCATAGCCATGAAAATAAAGCGCTATAAAATATGTTGATAGAATAAAAAATAGCGCAAATGACCACCATTTCTTTCTTAAGATTAAAAAAAGATTACCAAGAGGATATAAAACAATGCCGCCACCAGAAGTGAAAAGTGCTATAGGAAATAAAGCAAAAAATAGAAATTTTTTATCTTTCGATAGGTAGATTAAGAAAATAATGACAAAGAAAACAAACCAATAATTTTGAATGGCAGCCATTGCAAAAAACATATTCTCATGATGAATAGGTAATAATAGAATATATGGAATAGGCAGCAGATAATCGAACGAGAATTCTGAATTTTTTTTAAGGTATGAAATCAGCATTATTATAGTAAGTATCCATCCTAAATTTCCGAATATGATAAAAAATCTGAAATTAACCTCATGAAATAAATAGTAGTAACATAGAAAAATAATACGATCGAAAACGATGCGATGTTCATTATGCTGAGAAAATAGCAGCGCCATTTTCTCCTCCAGTGTCTGCATCTGAATAAATGTATTTATAAAATTCAGAACGACATCGTAATCGTCCTGATAAGGGATATTAACTGCATAGCGAAAAATGAATATACTATAAATAATAAATGGAATTAAAAATGCTATCCACAAGATGGTATTAACAATTTTAGGATGTGATAAGTTATTGATAATATCTTTCATGTAAGCTTTGATGGTCCTCCATAAATCGTTTCAATAAGCAGGGTGCGCAATGCGTA
>ERZ795053.4126-NODE-4126-length-15955-cov-5.043145_pt1 | contig 15955 bp, 13 predicted proteins | sample MGYA00375137_ERZ795053 | MGnify/ENA primary metagenome ERZ795053 (study PRJEB30182, sample SAMN05720284) | activated sludge metagenome | isolation source: Anaerobic digester | place: Hong Kong | collected 2014-12-17 ...
ACCGTCGGCCTGCGTATCGGGGCCTGCTTCGACAAGAGCTGCGAACTCGCTTCTCTGGTCTGGCGACAGCCGTGGAGTGGGACCACTCGTCCAGGCATCCAGCAGCCCCTCCGGACCGGCCTGGTTGAACCGGTGAACCCAGTCGCGCAGTGTCTGGCGATCCTTGCCGCCAATCCGAGCGGCATCCTCCCGGCTCATCCCGTCCAGCACCGCCGCAAGTGACAACAGCCGACGGCTCTGGTTGTTGTGCCGGGATCGCTTGGCAAGCCTCCGAAGCTCTGCTGCTGAAATATCCGTTCGTAAGGCAACTGCTGCTGGCATGGCACGAATCCTCCTCGCGCCAGTGAATCAGAACATCGCCCCTAGTGGAATCCCTCTGAATCAGACCCCACGCCCGTTGGTATAAGGCGCCAAGACGGAATCGTCTTGGCGAAGCAATTACGCACCAACCTATTGAAAGGTCACATCTAGGCCAGCACGGCTGGAAGGCGAGCCGGCGATGTAATCCTGGAGCCATGGGGTGCGGTAGCCGTCTTCCTGCCACAGGACGGGGAAGTGGCTCTCGTCCATGCCGGTCGATCCCATCTTCCTGTATCGGGAATAGATGTAGCTGATCCTGGTGGGATGAAAGTGCGCCGCAGACGAGATGCAATGGGCGATCACGGCGCGGCGCGGCCTGTCCCCGCTGTTGTCGCGCGAACCATGCCACGTGCGGCCGTGGTGGATGACGCAGGACCCAGCAGGAATCTCGATCGGTACGAAATCGATGTCCGTTACCCCGGCCGCCTTGGCCGCCGGATAGAGATCGGCGCACGGATCATCGGGGGCGTGGAACTGCTTGATCGGTGGTGAAATCGGCCAAAGGTGAGAACCCCGCACATACTCGATCGTGCCCTGATGCGCCTTGGTATCGTCGAGCGTGATCCAGCAGGTGCTCATTTCGCCCGGAACGATCCACCCGTTGTAGGAATCATCCTGATGAAAGCCCAGCGGCTTGGTGCCAGGCGGCTTCCAGATGATATTGTCATGTCCGAGCTTCCCGCCCGGCCAATTGCGCAAGCTGGCGCAGGCCTGTCCCACGTCGGCGCGCAGTACGATCGATGCGATGGTGAGATCGGATTTCCAGCCGTTGCAGATCTGGCGGGTCAGGTCCTCTCTGTCGCGCCCCATGCGCCAGTTCCATTCGTCCGGATAAAGTCCCGTCTGAAACTTGCCTGAGAACAGAGGTTCGAAGCGTTCGCGCGCCGCCGCGACCTCGGATGGCGTGAGCACGTCATGGATCACGACGAAGCCGTCTCTCTCGAACGCGGCAACATGATCCGCTGTCAGTTCAATCATCCTGCCTGTTCCATATGCGCGGTGTATGCTGTCAGGTTTGCCGCCATTCAATGACGTGGTCAACGGGTTTTGGTGATCCTTTATCTTTTACGGCCTGCACGCCGTTGCACCGGTTCTGGATTTGGCTCTCATTTCTGGTCTCAGCCGTCCTGCGGCGAGCCGGACACGCTCCGACCTTCAGGTCACGCAGGTTGCTTTATTGGCGTTGAAAAGCGTCATGATGTTCGGGAACATGGGCGAGGACTGAAGCGGCGCTCAGGCAGCGAGTTGCTTCAACAGCGACTTGATACCAATTTCCGGGCTCGACAGAACCGGCACGGCGCCGGTCTTCGCGTGTGCAGCAGCTTGCGCCATGGATGCCTGAGCCAAGACAATCACATCACAGTTCGCAGCAGCCGATTCAATCGCTCTTGAGACGCAGGCGATGTATTCGTCCTTTCGGCCCGCCAGCAGGAGACTGCCTGCTTCGGGAATGACTTCGCTGGTCAGGCCGACTTGCTTGGACGCCGCGGCGGCCTCGCGTTCAAGCAACCGGGTCGTCGGCCCAATCGTTGTCGCCAGTGTTGCCATCACGTGGATGCGTCTGCCACGACTTACCGCTTCAGAGGCCATCGGTTGGTCGATCCGGAATATGGCGCAAGTTGCTTCAGCTTGAGCGAGATCGACCGACTCTCCAATCGTTGAACAGGTGCAGATCACGGCGGCAGGCCTGGTCGACGCCGCCTCGACCATGACATCCGCCGCTTCCTGCAGGATTTCCGGTGTGGCGCGCTCTGCCTCGACCGATCGCTTCAAAAGGTCGTCACGCAAGATATGGCGCAGTGTGTATTGCGAGGCTGCCTCGGAGATGAGTCTGTCAAAGACGGGCACGAGTGCGGGGGCGGTGTGAAGAAACACGATCTCCATGACAGGCCTGGAATGCAACTCCTAATGTCCGGCCGAAACTCTATATGGCATTCGCGGGCGCTTCCACACAATTCTTCCCGCTATCTGTGACGACGGGCATTCGCATTGCCGGGAGTGAACAAGACGGTTGAGGCTCCGATGACAGCAAAGGACGGCAAGCCGTATCCGTTCATTGTCGCGAGGGCCGGATCTTCCGGGTGCGTTCGGGCCAAGGAGCCGGAAGGCATTCCCGCGTTCTGACTTATTTGGCCGCCAGCACGGATTCCACGCGGGACAGCACATCCTCTGTTTCTGCAAACGACATCACGAGCCGGAAAAGATGGGGCCGGGACCCGGCCCATGGCCTGAACGCCAGACCCGCAGCTGCGAAAGCCTGCGTCATCTCCGGTGGGATATAGACGAAGATCTGGTTGGTCTCGACGGGATAGGCGAGTTCGACACCCGGCGTGTTCTTGAGGCGCTCGGCAATGCGTCTTGCCGCAGCATTGGCTCGACGTGCATTGTCGAGCCACAGATCATCCTTGATGTAGGCGAGCAATTGAGCCGCAAAGTAGCGCATCTTCGACTGCAGGAATCCGGCTCGCTTGTGCTTGAAACGAAGGACATCTGCGAGGCCCTTGTCGAATACCAGGACGGCCTCTGACATCATCGTGCCATTCTTCGTCGTGCCGAAGGACACGGCATCGATGCCCGATTTCCACGTCATGTCAGCGGGCGAACAGCCAAGCCGGACGAGCGCATTGGCGAAGCGGGCCCCATCCATATGGGTTGCAAGTCCCGCGCGGCGCGCCACCGCGGTGAGCGCCCGCAATTCCTCCAGCGCGTAGAGTGTCCCCCGCTCGGTGGCCTGGGTGAGACTCAAGGTGGCGGCCTTCATCTGGTGCAGGAAGTTCGGTCCATAGTGGTCAAGGGCGGCGGACAGCGTGCCCGGTGCGAGTTTGCAGAGATCTCCGTCAAGTTGGATGAGGCGGCCGCCACCCGAGTAGAATTCGACCGATCCGGCTTCAGCACCCACGATGTGTGCAAGCTGGTGGCAGAAGACGGCGCCGTAGGAGGGCGTCATGGAACCCAGCGCCAGGCCGTTGGCCGCCGTTCCGGATGACACAGGAAAGACGAATGTATCGCGCTCGAACAGCTCCGAATAGGCGCTGTTGAGACGACTGGACAGATCGTCTGCGCCGTAGGGCGGCGCAAATCCGGCATTGCAGTTCGAAAGCGCTTCCATGATCCGGGGATGCACAACAGAGGCATTGTCTGAGGCGAAATCGAACACTTGGGGTTCACTCCAGCAGCGGTTCAATCGATCTCGGGGGCAACACCACGCACCAGGCTCTGCACGAGGGCAGGGTTCGCCTCGTAGGCATCGCGCAAGCTCTCCTCGGGAAGCGAAGCGGTCAGCTTCCGCATGCGTTCGATCACAGCCGCGATATGGTCCCGCATCGCTTCGCGCGCCTGGGATTCCTTCTTCTCCTCAATCGCGATGACGATACGTTCGTGCTCGGCATGGATCATGCGATAGTAGGAATCCTTCGACGAGTCGTCGACGACCGCGCCCAGCTTCATGCGCGGCATGGCGACCGGCGCCATCATCTTCAGCAACTGGTAGATGTGCGGATTTTTCGACGCCTTGGCGATCGTCAGATGAAATTGCTGATCATACCAGAGATTGGTCACCTTCGGTTCCCTGCGCTCCGCGTCGACCTTTTCCATGCGGCGGCGTATGTCGATGGCATCCGCCTTGCTCCGCCGCACTGCGCAAAGCCCGGCTGCTTCCGTTTCAACTGCCATGCGCAGTTCAATCAGCATGATCGTCTTGGGAAGCGTCCTTATGGCGTTCCAATCGACCTCGAAGCGCTGGATGTTGGTTTCGGCCACAAAGACGCCAATGCCCTGACGGGCGACCAGTTGGCCTTCCGACCGGAGTGACATGATCGCTTCCCGGACAACCGTACGGCTCACGCCATACATCTCGCAAAGCTCGGCCTCGGTGGGGATGCGGTCGCCGGGCTTGAGCTTCCGGCGCCCGATCATGTCCTTGAGCTTTCCTGCCACCACCGCCGAGAACGTCGGCCGCCTGCTTCTCATCGTTGTCATGCCAGTTACTTCGCTCCGCATCACTCTCTCACGTCCCCGCTGAGATGAGATTCGCCACTCCGGGTTGTTTGTAAACCGGTTCGGCCATTGAGGGAAAGGCACACTTGGCAAAGCCTGGTTTCTGTGACATCATAGTTGTATGATATCATATTTCATACACCTGCCAATCGGTGTTCTTGCCGGCTAGGCTGAAGGTGGTCCCGGAGCTGATATGACGACAACACGCTTTGCTGCTCCCAAGTCCAACAGCTACGATGTGGTGATCGTAGGCGGCGCGGTCATGGGATCCTCCACGGCCTACTGGCTTTCAGAGAACGCTGACTTTGGCGGCCGCGTTCTGGTGGTGGAGCGCGACAGCACCTACCATTTCGCTCCCAGTGCCAGGGCGGCAAGCTGCATCCGCCAGCAGTTTTCCCAGCCGGTCAATATTCTCATCAGCCAGTTTGGCGTGGAATTCATCCGCGGCTTCGGAGATCGGATGCAGAAGCACCATCCCAACGCCACGGCACCCGATCTCGCCTTCAAGGAGCACGGGTTCCTCTACTGCTGGCGGCCGGAGCATGCCGAGAAAGCGCGGGCCCGTGCCGAATTGCAGCGCTCGCTCGGTGCCCACACGCTGTTCCTGACGCCCGGCGAGATCAAGGAGCGCTTTCCCTGGGCGAATGTCGACGATCTCGGCGGTGCGTCTTGGGCCACCGAAGCCGAGGGCTGGTTCGACAACATTGGACTTCTCAACGGATTGCGTCATGCCGCCAAGGCACAGGGTGTCGAGTACGTCGACAATGAGGTGACGGGCGTCGACCGCGACGGAGACCGCATCACCGGCGTCCAACTCGCGACAGGAGAGAAAATCGCGTGTGGGACCCTGGTCAACACCGCTGGTGGCCGGGGTCGCATCATCGCCAATTTGGCCGGGTTCGATATCCCCATCGAACGGCGCAAGCGGGACCTCTTTGTCGTTGCCAGCGACAAGCCGGTTTCTGGCCGCATGCCACACGTGATCGACATTTCGGGCGCCTTCTGCCGTCCAGAAGGCCAGTTCTTCCTCACCGGCCACTCTCCGCCCGAAGACCCGGAAGCGGCGCTGGACGACTACGAAGCCCGCCATTGGGACTTCGAAGAGTATCTTTGGCCGGCTCTGATCAACCGCATCCCTCAGTTCGACGCTTTGAAGGTGCAGCGCTTCTGGACGTGCCACTACGACTACAACACGCTCGATTACAACGCGATCATCGGCCCGCACAGCGAAGTGAAGAACTTCATTTTTTGCAACGGGTTCTCGGGCCACGGACTGCAGCAGTCACCGGCCGTGGGCCGCGCCATCAGCGAGCTCATCGCCTATGGCGCGTACCGGACCCTCGACCTGTCGGAAATGGGTTTCGAGCGAGTGGCCGCGAAGCGGCCGTTTCTGGAGGAGGCGATTATTTGATGCGCCTTGCCCGAGGCCATCGATAGCAAAAGGGAAAACCGGGCGGGACGTGCTTGATCAATAAACAACTCGGAGGAAGCAGAGATGTCAGGACGGACAGGTTGGACGCATGAAGAAATCAAAGCGGTGGCGGACGGAGATCTTACGCGATTCGCGAGCCTGAGCCGGCGGAGAGTATTGCAGGGCGGCCTGGCGGCAGCGGGTGTGATGGCCATGCCGATCATTCCAGGCCCCGCGAAGGCTGCTGTCGGCGGAGACCTCATCACCCTGACCTGGGAAGGTTTCGACGCGATCGATTCCACCAAGGAATGGGCGACTGCGAATGGCGTCACCATCACCAACTCCTCGATGGCGACCCAGGACGACGTGCAGGCGAAACTCATCGGCAGCAATCCGGTGCGGCTCGACGTCACATCCTACAACCAAGCCTATAACAAGTTCTATGCGGACGAGCTGCAAATCATCAATGCGCTCGATCCCGCCAAGCTTCCGAACTATAACGAAGCCGGCATTTTCGATGCCTTCTACAAGAAGGACCGCTGGTTCTGGGACAACACGCTGTGGGGGCTGCCGTTCTGCTGGGGCCTCGTGGCGCTGGTCTACAATCCGAAGATGATGGCGAAGCCGACATCCTACAAGGATCTCCTGGCGCCCGAGCTCAAGGGCAAGATCGCCTTCGTCGACGACAACACGGGCACCTGGCCCGGGCTGGCGAAAGTTGCCGGCGTGAACAGCTACCCGAATGTTACCAAGGAGGAGCTCACCACGATCTTCGAGAATGCCAAGCTCTATCGTGAGCAAACCCTGTCATTTGCACCGTCCAATGGCGACGTCGTCTCGCTGTTCGTCGCCGGCGAGATCGCGGCCTGTTTCTGCATCGGCACGAACATTACCGTTGATACTGCACGGCAAGGCGTGGTGACAGAGTATGTGGTCCCAGAAGAAGGCGCCTTCATGTGGAGCGACGCATTGTGCATTCCCAAGTCTTCCGGCAACATCGACACGGCCTACGCCTTCATCAATGAAGTCATGGGACCGGGCCCGCAGGCGGCCATCGCCCAGCGCAACATCTGCGGCAGCCCGTCCCGCAAAGCCGCCGAGGTCATGGACGACGCGACACGCGCGCTCTTCGATTACGCCAATCTCGACGGCATCCTGAAGCAGACGCCGCTGCTCGGCATTCCGCCACGGGAATCCGCCGACATTGCAACCTATGACGAATGGGTTCAGGCTTATGAGAACCTGAAAGTGGGCATTTGACGGGTGAGCGGCGGCCGGTGTCGATCACGCCGGCCGCCATAATGCACGGGAGCGGACGGACACGGACATGAATCCGCGTGAACGGACAGGGCTGTTCTTGGCGGCGCCCACCGTCTTGTACATGGCATTCTTCTTCGTGCTGCCGGCGTTCCTGCTGTTCGTCTACAGCTTCTATCGCTCCAAGGCCTATGTTCCTATTCCGGACTTCGTCTTCGACAACTATGCCAGGGCCCTGACCAGCAAGGGCTTCTGGCTCGTCGTCTGGCTGAGCGTGAAGGTGGGCCTGTCAACGGGCGCGATCTCGGTTGCCGCGAGCTTTCCGGTGGCCTGGTACATCGTCTACCGTACCCGCGGCAATGCCTTGCTCTATCTCATCCTGGCCTCATGGATCACCAGCTATCTCGTCCGCATCTACGGCTGGCGCATGATCCTGGGGTCCAACGGTTTCGTGAACACCACGCTCGTCCAACTAGGCATCATTGACCAGCCGCTGGACTTTCTTCTGTACAATCCGGTCGCCGTTGTCATCGCCCTGGTGCACATCTATCTGCCGCTTACTCTCTTGATGCTGATTTCTTCGCTCCGGGATGTGCGGCCGGAGTATCTCGAAGCGGCGCGCGATCTCGGCGCAGGCAGCACCACGACATTGCTGAAGGTGATCGTGCCCATGATCAACCGCGGCCTGACCGGCGCTTTCATGTTCACGACTGTCCTGGCAGCCGGCGACTATGTCGCCCCACAGGTGCTTGGCGGCACGAACAGCGTCACCGCCGGCCTTCTCATTTCCAACCAGTTCAGGGCCACCGGAAACTGGCCGTTCGGCGCGGCCTTGGCGTTCGTCAACTTTGCCGTGTTCGTCGCCGTCTATTTTGCATTTACCAACCTGCTGCGGCTGGCTGGGCTTGCGCCAAACCGGCGCATTCATTGAGGAGGCGAAGGCGTGTTGCGTGGATATGTCTGGCTTTACGTGTTCATTCTATTTGGACCGCTTCTTCTCATCGTGCTGTTCAGCTTCCACAGCTCGCCCGCCCAGACATTCCCGATGCAAGGCTTGAGCCTCATCTGGTACCGGAAATTCTTCGACAACCACGTTCTCGTCGAATCTCTCAAGAACAGCCTGATCGTCGCCACGTGCAGCGCGTCATTAACAACGGTGCTGGGATCGATGGCCGCGCTGGCCCTGGCGCGGCTGCAAGGATGGAAAAAGAACGCCTTTGGATTTCTCACCTTTGCGCCGGTGGCGCTGCCCGGTCTCTTCATCGGCGTGGCATTGCTGGTTCTGTTTGCCCAGTTCGGCATCAGCCGGTCGCTCGTTACAGTGGCGCTTGCCCACACCCTCATTTCGCTCCCGTTTTTCCTCGAAGCCAGCCGGTCGCGGCTTGACTATTTCGATCTGTCGCTGGAGGAAGCTGCCCGCGATCTGGGGGCGACGCCATGGCAGTCATTCCGCTTGGTGACGCTGCCCATCGTCGCGCCGACGCTCATTGGCGCCGCCATCCTGAGTTTCGCGATCTCATTCGACGAGGTCATCATCACCATCTTCACCAGCGGTGAGCGGACGACACTGCCGATTGCCATCTGGTCCATGATGCGTCAGGCCATGACGCCCGTCATCAATGCCGCTTCGGTGATGGCGCTGTCCTGCGTCGTGCTGGTGATCGGGAGTTTCGGACTGTTCGGCTGGGCGCGCCGCCGCTGGAGCCTCGGTCAGCGCCGTTCCGCAAGAGTGGAGGCCTGACATGAGCGACGCAATCGTAAAGCTTGACCGCATCACCAAATCATTCGGACCCGTCAAGGCGCTGCACGAAATCAATCTCGACGTCCGCAACGGAGAAATACTGACACTGCTGGGCCCCAGCGGCTGTGGCAAGACGACGCTCATGCGAATTGTAGCGGGGTTCGAGCAACCTACGACAGGAGCCATCACCATCAACGGAACTGATGTCAGCCGCGTGCCGCCCGAGCGGCGGCCGGTGAACATGGTCTTCCAGCGCTATGCCTTGTTCCCGCACCTGGACGTCTTCGACAATATTGCTTTCGGCCTGCGGCTCAGGAAATTGCCTTCCAAGGAGATTCAAGAGTCCGTCCTGAAGATTCTCGAGCTGGTTCAGATGGAGGACCTTGCGAACCGATGGATCAACCAGCTGAGCGGTGGCCAGTCACAGCGCGTGGCCCTGGCAAGGGCGCTGGTCAATCGTCCGGCCGTCCTTCTGCTCGACGAACCGCTGGCCGCACTTGACTTGAAGATCCGCCAGCACATGCTGACGGAGTTGAAGCGCATCCACGTCGAAACCGGCACGACATTCATCTACGTGACGCATGATCAGGATGAAGCGATGATGCTGTCTGACCGCATCGTTCTGATGGACCATGGACGAATCGAGCAGATCGGGACGCCTGAAGAGATGTATGCGGCGCCACAAAGCCTGTTCGCCGCGCAATTTCTCGGTGATACCAATATTCTTGCCGCAAAAGTAACAGTCATCAGCGGTGCCGATGCGCGCTGCAACATCGGCATTGGCGACGTCGATGTGCCTTCCAAAGGCCTCAAGGCGGGGGAAGAGATCAATCTCTCGGTGAGGCCGGAACTGATTACCTTGTCCGAGGCAAACGGGGCAGACGGCAGTCTAACCGGCGTGGTGAAGGACCACGCCTTCATCGGTAACCGGATCATCTACTGGGTCGCTTTTCCCAACGGACTGGTGCTGCGTTGCCAGGAGGCGCGCGGCATTGCTGGAATCACCTATCCGGCCGGTACGGCCATTGCGGTGTCCTGGCCTGTGCAGGCAAGTGTCGTCTTGAAGCTGTAGGAGGCTAGATTTTCAGATAGTCACGGGCCTTGTCCCGCGCGGCGTCCTCCGGAGCCCGCCTTGCCGGAGGTCCATAGCCACCGCCGCCGGGCGCCTGAAGAATAAGGCGGCGGCCGGAGGGGACAAACTGGCGGCCCTTGCCTTTGAGCTTGGTGCCATCGTCCAGAGACACGCTTCCCGGCGCTCCAGCCTCCCCGCCGGCCCGGCCACGGGCGGCGTTGTCGAGCCGGTCGAACATGGCGTTGAAGTGGAATTCATGGCCCTCGGCCGGCGCGATCTCGACAATCTGGCCAAGACCGCCGCGATACTGGCCAGCGCCGCCCGAGCCGTCCCGCAGTTCCTTGCGCCAGAAAATCACCGGTCCGACGTGTTCTGTCGCTTCGATCGACATGGTGTGAACACCGGAGGGAAACGCCGTTGCGCCCATGCCGTCCTGAGTGGGCCGGGCGCCTGATCCGCCGCTGTTGAACATCAGCACTTCGGCACGTTGCGGCTTGACGTGGGAGGGCTGATTGCCGCCCACCGGCCTTGCCGAAATATGGATGTTCCACAGGGCGCCCGAACCTTCCGCCGGAACCAGGCCCGGTTTCATCTGGTGAATGGCGCCCATGATCACATCGGGCACGAAATGGCCGAGCACATGGCGCACAGCGACGGCGGCAGGGCGCTGCGCGTTGAGAATGCAGCCCGGCGGCGCTTCGACCTTGAACGGCTCAAGCGAGGCCCAGTTGTTGGGAATGTCGGGTGCCAGCGCCACCTTCAGCCCATAGGCGGCATAGGCGGTCGTGTAGATCAGCGGCACGTTGATGCCGCGCGGGCTCTGGCCCGAAGTGCCGTCGAAGTCGACGGTGATCTCATCGTCGCCGACGGTCATGGCCACCACCATGTCGACGGGCGATCCATAACCATCGACCACCATGGAATTGCGATAGGTGCCCTTGGGCAGCGCCTTGATGCGCTCGATGGTGGCGGCGTGGCTGCGCTCGAACACGAACCCGGCCAGCGCGTCGAGGCTATCGATGCCGAATTCATCGAGCATATCGACCAGCCGGCGGTGGCCAGTCTCGTTGCAGGCGGCGAGCGAATAGATGTCGCCCACTACCTGGTTCGATTCGCGCACATTGGCGTGGAACAGGCGCACCAGATCGCGGTTCACCTTGCCACGCTCGGCGAACTTCATGATCGGGATGCAGATGCCTTCCTCGTAGACCTCATTGGCATCGGGCCCGAAGCCCCGGCCGCCAACATCGACCACATGGGCAGTGCAGGCGAAATAGCCTACGAGCTTGCCGTTGTAGAACGACGGGCTGACCATGGTGAGGTCGTGCAGATGGCCGGTGCCAAGCCAGGGATCGTTGGTGATGTAGTCATCGCCTTCGAAGATGTTGTCCTCGCCGATCTCGCGGATGAAATGGCCGACGGCAGCGGCCATGGCATTGACGTGGCCTGGCGTGCCGGTCACCGCCTGGGCAATCATCCGGCCCTTGCGGTCGAAGACACCGGCGGAGAGGTCACCCGATTCACGGACACTGGTGGAAAAGGCGGTGCGGACCAGGGCAACCGCCTGTTCCTCGACGACGGCGATCAGCCGGTTCCACATCACCTGGGAGCGGACGTCGCTTAGAGCCTCGGTCATGGTTCTAATTCCCTTCCGTCGTCGACGCCATTTTGGAGCGCAGAAGCAGACACCCATCCGGCTGCATGAAGACCTCGTAATTCCGGGTGACAATCGTGGTTGTTTCGGCTTCGACGATCGCTGCCGGACCGGCAATACGCTCGCCCGGCTGCATTGATCTACGCTCGACGACGGCTGCATCCACGAAGTCGCCGCTTTCCGATTCAAATATCTTGCGCTGCCCGGCAATGGAAGCGCCGCCTGCGGGTGGCAAGGAGCCGATCTTCAACACAGGCGCGGCAGGGGAACTGGCGCGCAGTGACCAGCTGACGATCTCGACATCGAGGCCGTCGATGGCACGGCCGAATTGCGCGACATAGGCATCCGTGAATCGGCCTGCGAGTTCCGCCGCGCCATTGGCGTCATAGGATTTGATCTCGACCACCACGGGGATTTCCCATCCTTGACCGACGTAGCGCATATGGGCGGTCAGCTCGGATTGTGGTTCTCCGTCCGGCAAGCCGGCTCTCACGAACGAGGTTGCTTCGTTCATGAGTTCGGTGATGACCTGGTTTACGCGCCCGGCGTCGAAGAGGCCAAGCCGCACATAGGCGCTCTTGACAGCTTCGAATGCGAAGGGTGCCCTCAGAAAGCCAATGGCAGAGCCGACACCGGCACCCGGTGGAACGATGATCTCGGTGACACCCAGCTTTTCGCCCAACCGCGCCGCGTGCAACGGCGCGGCACCTCCGAAGGCAACCATCACAAAGTTTGAAAGCTCCTTGCCGTTTTCCACCGCATGCATGCGGGCTGCGTTTGACATGTTCTCGTCGACCACTTCCGAAAGGCCGAAGGCTGATGACACCGCATCAACACCGAGCGTCGTGCCGATCCCCTTGACGAGTGCGGCCTCCGAGGCCTCGGTCGAAAGATGGATTGTTCCACCTGCAAAGGCTTGCGCGTCAATGCGGCCCAGAACCAGATCGGCGTCCGTCACGGTGGGGTCTTTTCCGCCGCGGCCGTAGCACGCAGGACCGGGTTCCGAGCCTGCGCTTTCCGGTCCCACGCGGATCTGCCGCATGCTGTCAATCCTGGCGATGGAGCCGCCGCCGGCACCGATTTCCACCATCTCGATCACCGGGATCGAAATCGGCATGCCGCTGCCTTTCTTGAAGCGGTAGGTGCGCGCAACTTCGAAGGTCTTGGCCGTCTTCGGCGTTGCGTCCTCGATGAGGCAGATCTTGGCCGTGGTACCGCCCATGTCATATGACAGCACCCGATCGAGGCCGTGGCGCGCGGCGATGTCCGCTGCGAAGATGGCGCCTCCCGCCGGACCCGACTCGAGCAGGCGCACGGGGAAGGCAATGGCGCTGTCGACGGTGATGATGCCGCCCCCCGAATGCATGATGTAGAGTGGGGCATTGACGCCGATGCCGCGGAGGCCATCGGTGAGGCGGGCCAGATAGGAGGCCATCACCGGCTGCACGTAGGCATTGGCGCAGACCGTATTGAAACGCTGAAATTCGCGCATCTGCGGCGATACTTCGGACGAGATCGAAATGGGAATGCCGGGCTTCCTGCGCTCCAGTGTGGCGCGAACCAGGCGTTCATGGCTGTCGTTTGCGTAGGCGTGAATCAAGCCGATTGCGACGCTCTCGTAGCCCGCTTCAATAATGCGGTCCGCAAGCTTTTCCGCCTCTGATACGTCGAGGGGTTTCAATACACGTCCCGCTGCATCGATACGCTCGTCGATGACGAAGCGGTGTTCGCGCGAGATCAAGGGAGGCGGCAGGACGATATTGAGATCGTAGAGCTCGAAGCGGTTCTCGGTTCGCATTTCGACCATGTCCCGGAATCCCTTGGTCGTGATGAAGGCCGTGCGCGCACCGCGCTTCTCAATCAATGCGTTGGTAGCCAGCGTGGTGCCGTGGATGACACTATCAATGGCGTTCGTTGGGATGCCGGCCTTGTGTGCGACCTGGGCAATCCCTTCGACAATGGCCTGTTCAGGGGCGGCATGGGTCGTCAGCAGTTTGGTGGAGTGGATCTCCGCGCCGACCTCCAGAACGATGTCGGTAAAAGTACCGCCGATGTCGGCGCCGATTCTCGCCTGCTTGCCGTGATGGGCCATGGCGTTCTACTCCAGATGCCACCGGGGGGCCTCAAGGCGGCCTGCCGGGTTGAATTGTATGATGACATATGACATGTTGAGCGAAAGGGTCAAGAGCAAGGCGCTCTTGCCTGCAAGAGACACAGGCAAGCGCCAAACAGTGGCGCCGCCAAGAACAAAAGGTTAGTCCGCAATGAGCCATTTCAATCGCGTTCTCATTACAGGTGCTGCCGGCGCGATCGGCAAGGAGTTGCGGTTATCGGGCGAGCGCCTAGCTCGTCACATCCGCCTCACGGACCGTGTGGCGTCGGACAACATCGGCCCACGCGAGGAAGACCGGCCCTGCGATCTGGATGACATGTCTGCGGTCATGGCCGCCGTCGAGGGCTGCGATGCCATCGTTCACATGGGGGCAAAGTCGACGGAAGGCGGCTGGGAGGACGTCCTGCATTCGAACATCATCGGGACCTATAACATCTATGAAGCTGCGCGCCGCCATGGGGTCAAGCGCATCGTCTATGCAAGCTCCATCCATGCCATCGGCTACTATGAGCGCAACCAGACCATCGACACGAAGGTGCCAACCCGTCCCGACAGTCTTTATGGCGTGTCGAAGACCTTCGGCGAGAACCTGGCAAGCTTCTACTTCGACAAGTTCGGTGTCGAGAGCGTCTGCCTCAGGATCGGCACAAGCATTCCTGAACCGAAGGATCGCCGGCACCTGATCACATGGATCAGCTATGGCGACTTGCGCAGGCTGGTCGAGTGCTGCCTCGAGGCACCGCGCGTCGGATTTCTGGTGTCCTATGCGCTCTCTGACAACAGCCAGCGCTTCTGGGACAACGGGGCGGCGTCGATCCTCGGATTCCGTCCCAAGGACAGCGCGGACGACTACAAAGAGAAGGTCTTCGCCCAGACCGAGCAGGGCGATCCCAATGATCCCGCCGTCAGGTATCAGGGTGGCATTTTCTGCAAATGGGGACACCCGGATGATGCAGCGAAGCCGTGAGGCCGGGCGAACATCTGGGATCCCCAATCCAAACTATCCTGCACCGTCCGTTCGTGGATCGCGATAGCACGGACCACGGTTGATGACCGGCTCCAAAATTCCGGTGTCGTATTCATCGGCCGCGTCCATCGGTCCCGCAGGGTTGCGCCGGTCGTCCGGATAGCCCAGCGTCTCCAGCACTTCCGGCGCCATCACGTAGGCGCCACTGGTGAGCAACGCCAGTATTTCGAACGCGGCTGGATGACGTGTGCCGAAGCTTGTCACAGTATTCCAGTTCAGGTCGGATGGGAGCGCATCGAGCGCCTTTCGAACTTCGTTCTCGGTGAGCCCACTGGCGACGAAGGCCGTCTTGAGCAGCGCAGTGTACGACGCAAGTGTTCCCGGGGCGGGCAACTTTTCCGTCGCGGGCATCAGAATATCGGCGAGGTCGACAAGGCGGGCAATCTGCTGGGCGCTGAGGTTCGCTTTGCTCATGAGGCCACCTGCAGGTCTCTCGCTGTGTCGGCGATATGTTCTGCCGTCCGCAGGGCCAAAGCGGTGATCGAGGACGTGGGGTTGACCGCGCCGCCCGTCACCATCACACTGCCGTCGACGATGAAGAGATTGGGAACGTCGTGAGCCCGGCCAAACCGGTCCACCACGGAGGTGCGGGGGTCGTTGCCCATCCGCGCCGTGCCCAGCAAGTGGCCAGGCTGTTCGCGCCACAGGGGCGTTCGCGATATGAGACGGGCACCCGCCGCTTCGTGCATCTCGGCCATTCGATCCAGCATATAGAGCAGGCTCTTGCGCGTGTTCTCGCTCAGGCGATAGGTCACCTTGGGTGCTGGAATGCCGTCTCCATCCTTGAGGTCGGGGTCGAGCGTCACGGTGTTCGATTCCTCAGGCAAATCTTCGATATTCGCCGAATAGGCCAAGGCGCGTCCGCCGCGGGAAATGATTTCCTGGCCGGCTTTACCCCAGCACCTCTCGAAGTCGAGGGTGCCAAAACTCTGCAGCAGCCGGAGGATACCAGGCACCGGCATGAGATTGATCTTTGAGCCGCGATAAAAGCCGCGGCTCAGATCGGTCTCGTAGAACTGAAGGGAGTACAGTAACTGGCCAGCCGGTCCCGTCCAGCTTTCGATGGGCTCGTCATAGAGGCCGATCGTCTCGCTGTTGGGATGCAGCATCAGGTTCTTGCCGACCAGACCGGATGAATTGGCGAGCCCGTCAGGGAAGCTGGATGACGCCGACAGCAGCAAGAGCCGCGGTGTGCCGATGCCGTTGGCCGCGAGCACGATGGCCTTGGCGCTCTGGCGGTGCTCGCGCCCCTGCCGGTCGATCCACAGCGCGCCATTTGCCCGGCCTGCGCTATCCGTGGTGATGTTGCGCACGCGTGCGCCCG
>ERZ795053.4130-NODE-4130-length-15950-cov-24.394527_pt1 | contig 15950 bp, 24 predicted proteins | sample MGYA00375137_ERZ795053 | MGnify/ENA primary metagenome ERZ795053 (study PRJEB30182, sample SAMN05720284) | activated sludge metagenome | isolation source: Anaerobic digester | place: Hong Kong | collected 2014-12-17 ...
GATCTTGTGACAAAAACACACGTCATACCCCATGGAGGTAAATATGCAATTAGACAAAGAGACGCAAATAAACAAAGAGACGCAAATAAACATTAAAGCTCTGGTCGCGATAAGAGACGACCTTAATACTTCGCCGGCTGTTCGCATTCAGGCGATCCAAACGATGCAAAAAATAATGGACAATATTGGAGCGACTGCTTCTGATGATAGACCAACGGCTGAAGATATCATGAATAAGATAAGGAGAACAAAAAAGTGAAAGGAATAGCATACTTGAGCCAGAAGCTCACTAAGAAGAGAAGTAGAACTTTGATTCGCTATAACTTCTATGAGCAGAAGAAGACAGCTCCTGATCTTGGCATCTCTACCCCGGAGGGTTTGGAGTGGTTCACCTCTATTAATGGCTGGTGTACTAAGGCGGTTGATATTCTCGCTGACCGCCTGCAGTTTGACGAATTTGAGGACGATACATTTAACTTCACTGATATGTTCGCCTTGAATAACCCTGACATCTTCTACGATGATGCCATCTTATCTGCTCTAATTAACGCTTGCTCGTTTGTATACGTGAGCAAGGGCTCTGTTATTGATGGAAAGAAACAGATGCGCTTCCAGGTCATAGATGGCGGTAGCGCTACAGGCATTATCGACGACTTTACCAAGCTAATGACAGAGGGCTATGCGGTACTGGATCGTGACGAATACGAGAACGCCAAGACCTATGCCTACTTTACGCCCGGAAGAACGGAAGTTTACGAAGCAGGCGTCAAGGAGCCGATAGCAGTTGAGACATTCGACTCTAAGTACTGCGCACTCGTTCCGATCATCTACAAGCCTGATGCTAAGAGACCCTTCGGACATTCACGTATATCAAGGGCCTGCATGGGATATGCGAACTCTGCTATGAGAACAGTAAAGCGTATGGAGATAGCTTCCGAGTTCTACTCATTCCCCCAAAAATACGCTACAGGCTTAAGCCAGGATGTAGAGCAGATGGACACTTGGAAAGCTACGATGTCCGCTATGCTGACCTTCACCAAGGATGAAGATGGCGACAAGCCGTCGCTGGGGCAGTTTCAGGTTGGCTCAATGGGGCCTCATGTAGAACAGTTGAAGTCCATCGCTTCGCTTTTTGCAGGTGAGACTGGATTGACTCTTGATGATCTGGGATTCGTTACGAGCAATCCTTCAAGCGCAGAGGCTATCAAGGCTTCACACGAGGGCTTGAGACTTATGGCTTCCAAGGCGCAGCGTTGCTTTGGCGTAGGATTTAAGAACGTAGGCTATATCGGAGCTTGTATGAGAGACAATGTTAACTACCAGAGAGAGGAAGTCTTCAAGACCAAGGTGATGTGGAGACCTGTCTTCGAACCCGACGCGGCTATGTTGAGCCTTATTGGTGACGGCGTACTCAAGCTCAATCAGGCTATGGAGACGAACAGTCCATATATTGACGCAGACAAGATGCGCCGCTTAACGGGGATTGAATAATGGCACTTACTTACGAAGAAATTAAACCTTTGTTTCTGACTGAACTTCAAGCCGATGTACGAGCTATGGAGCTCTGGAGCATAATCGAAGATGGAACTGCGACTTATGCCATCGCTTCGGAGTATGCGGCACATGTCGGAGATGCTCTCGCTACGGTATTGAGACAGAATGCACCTTTAATGGACATATCCGAGTGGGACATCGAAGATCTAATTCCGAGATCACTCGGACTTGATCACGAGATGGTCACAGGTGCCTGTCAGAGGGTGCAGGAAGCACTCAATGCGGATGCGGGGCTCGGCATACGGTTTCAGCCGCCGATGTTTGACGGCGACAGAGCGTACGGCATCGTCACGGAGCTCCGGAACAATCCCGAGTTCGTGAACATCGAGAATACATTCTACGACCAGATAGTCAACTTCTCGCAGAACGTGGTCGACGAGTCCATTAGAAGCAATGCTACCGTGCTGAGCAATGCCGGAGTACAGTCAAAGGTCGTAAGACATCCCGAAGCAGGGGCTTGTGCATGGTGTAGAGCCGTAGCAGGTACCTATGACTATAAAGATGTCAGACGGACGGGGAACGATGTATGGCGCAGACATGAGAACTGCCGATGTACTATCGACTTCATCACGGAGCGGAACGGCTCCGAATACAGAGAACGTGTTACAGATCGAGCATCACACAATTAGCGGAGGTGGAGGTGAATATGAGAATACATTCACGAGACAAGCCAGAAGGAGGATTAACACAGAATGAGTAGAGTTGGGAATCAGATCCCGACTCAATCAGTAATGCTACCGTATGAGAAGTCTTACGGTGATGAAGCAGTCCAGCTTTACAGCCTAAGCGGCAAAACATGTCAGGAATGGCAAGCCCTAATACTCAGCGACATCATGGCAGTTAATGACGATGACTTGTGGACACACACAAAGTTTGGCTATTCAGTTCCACGACGAAACGGCAAGACCGAGATACTGACACAGCGTGAGCTATGGGGCTTGTTTAACGGCGAGCATATCCTACACACAGCGCATCTTACAGATACAGCCCACATCGCGTGGGAGCGTCTGTTGGCTATGCTTGACGGGATAGGCATCAAGCCGAAATCTTCGTATAAGGCATACGGCAAAGAGCGCATAGAGATGACAAATGGAGCGGTTATCGACTTTCGCACCAGGACGTCTTCTGGCGCTCTTGGTTCCGGATATGACTTACTTGTCATAGACGAGGCACAAGAGTACACTAAGCAGCAGCAGACGGCCTTAAACTACGTCGTATCATCGTCCAAGAATCCGCAGACGCTGATGTGTGGAACTCCGCCGACAGCGGTCTCTGCAGGAGACGTCTTCCGTGACTTTAGAGATAAGACCTTACAGGGAGACTCTATCAACGGAGGATGGGCGGAGTGGTCTGTTGATCACAAGACCGATGTTAAGGACAAGAACGCCTGGTACGCGACATCGCCATCACTTGGAACGATCCTCACCGAGAGAATAGTCCAGGATGAGATAAACGGCGATGACATTGACTTCAACATTCAACGCTTAGGGCTCTGGATCAAGTATAGTCAACAATCCGCCATAGCAGCTCCCGATTGGGACGAGCTCAAGGCGGAAGTCACACCGAAGCTCGCGCCCCCGATATTTGCAGGCGTCAAGTTTGGGCGTGATGGCCAGAACGTGGTTCTTGCAGTCGCTGTTAAGACCGACGACGGCAAGATATTCGTCGAAGCCATTGATTGTAGGAACCAGAGAGACGGTAACGACTGGATCATCAACTTCCTCACGAAGAGCAAAGCGCAAGCAGTCTTGGTAGACGGTGCTTCCGGGCTTGAGACATTCCTTCGGGAGTGCAAAGAGCAAAAGCTCAAGAACGTGAACGCGGCAACAGTTAAGGAAGTTATTCAGGCTTCGTCAGGCTTCGAAACCGCCATAGCTAACAAGACGCTGTGTCATTCAGGGCAACCTGGATTAAGACAGAGCGTAGTTAACTGCCAGCATCGAGCTATCGGTTCCGGCGGTGGCTACGGCTATAAGACTCTGGACGACGACATTGAAGTCGCTCTGATAGAGTCTGTTATTTTAGCGACTCACGCTTGCGACACGGCCAAGGTGGCCAAAAAGCAACGCGTTAGTTATTAACGTTTACCGAAACGGATTGAAATCGGGGAAAGGACTACATTATGTCAGAAACAACAGAAAGCACATTCAAGGCCATTGAGACACAGGAAGAGCTTGACAATATCGTCAAGGAACGCTTGAAGAGAGAGCGTGAAGCGACCAACAAGCGCTATGAAGGTTGGATCTCACCGTCTGACCATCAGAAAGCACTCGAAGAAGCTAATCAGACTCTTGAAGAATACAAGAAAGCTCGTGAGACTGACTCTCAGACCATTGAAGACCTCATGGCACAGAACAAAACATACGAGACGGCCTCGTTAAAGAGCCGGATAGCTCACGAGGTGGGGCTTTCACACGAGTGGATAGGCCGTATCAGCGGAGAAGACGAGCAGTCTATCAGAGCTGACGCGGAATCCCTAAAGAAGCTAGTTGGAAACGGCGCACCGCTCCCGACTAAGAACCCAGAGTCGGGCGAGACTCTTGATTCGTCAAAGACGGCATTCAAGTCAGTATTGTCCGCGATCAAAAACGATTAATTTAAGGAGGATGTAAAAATGGCATTCACATCAACTAAATTCCCTCACGAATTGGTGAGAGAGGTATTCACAGGCGCGAAGGGGAAGTCATCTATCGCTAAGTTAGCAGAGCAGACACCTATCGCTTTTTCCGGAACAGACGTGATGGTCTTCTCCATGAGCGGAGAAGTCAACCTCGTAGCAGAGGGTGGCAAGAAGGGGTCTCACACTGGATCTAACGACACCATCAAGATGGTTCCTCTCAAGATCGAATACGGTCAGAGAGTATCTGACGAATTCATTCGTTGTTCAGAAGAAAAGCAACTCGAATACCTCAGAGCTTTCTCTGAGGCTTTCGCAGGCAAGATCGCTCGCGGTCTCGACATCATGGTTATGCACGGCACGAATCCTGCAACAGGTGCTGCCGCGACAGCTTTGATCGGCAAGAACTCCTTCGACACGAATGAGCATGTGACTCCCGTTACATATTCAGCTCTTAACCCTGAAGCAAACATCGAGTCTGCTGTTACAGCTATTGGCGACTACGACTTCAACGGTATCGCCATGAGCAAGACTTTTGCAGCAGATCTTGCTAAGCTAAAGGTAGGCGGCGTTAAGCAGTATCCTGAGCTTGGTTGGGGTAATGCACCTGCATCAATCAACGGTGTTCCTGTTGACATCAACAGCACAGTATCCGTGGTAAATGGTGAGTACGCTTACGCAGGTGACTTCCAGAACGCTTTCAAATGGGGCTATGCAGACATCATTAACTTTGATGTTATCGAGTATGGTGATCCAGATAACACAGCTGCAGACCTTAAGGGATACAATCAGGTTTACCTCCGTGCAGAAGCATGGATCGGTTGGGCTATTCTTGACGGAAGTGCTTTCGCAAGAATAGAATCCTCTGAGTCCTAATGCGTTACCGTAACGTTAAGACCGGAGCGGTCGTAAATGTCGACTCCGAGCTTGGTGGTTTGTGGATGCCCGTTGATGCCAAGAAGCCTGAGAAGGCTACACCGGCACCAGCGGTGCCACCAGCCGAGTCCGTAGAAGATGTTAAGAAAACTCCGGCACGTAAAAGAACCACAAAGAAGACTAAAGAAGTAACGAGGTAAGCGCGATGTCAGACTTTGCTACAGTACAAGATGTCATCAATCTCAAGAGATCGCTCACATCTGAAGAGCAGACGAGAGCAGGCTATCTGATCCCTGTCATCAGCAATCTGATCAGAGTCGAGGCGCAGAGAACAGGCAGAGACTACGACCAGATGATCGCAGCAACACCTATCCTCGCGGATGTGGCTAAGAGCGTGACGTGTGACGTCGTTATCCGCGAGTTGAACACTCCCGGAAATCAGCTTCCTGTCGCGTCATACGCAGAAGCAGCCGGTGGTGTATCTCAGTCTTATAGCTTGCCTAACTCAAGCGGAGCTATCAAGCTCTGGCCGACTGATATGAAGGCTCTGGGCTTGAAGGTGCAGAAGATCGACGCATTGAATCTTATGAAGCCGAGAGAGAGGTGTTTTTGATGCTTCCCTCATTCGCTAATCAGACCATCGATGTAGTCAGACCTAAGACGACGACCACCTCAAGAGGCTCTGCTGTCCCTGACTGGTCAGATACAAAGAAGACGACGGTGACAGGCTGTTCCATACAGCCTGCATCGACTTCACTGTCCCAGGATGGACGCGTTCTTGGTATCAATGACAGTTGGACGGCTTATGTTCCCGAAGGAACAGATGCAAAGGCTGGAGATCGTATTGAGTTTGACGGTCAGACCTTTGAGATAAACGGTGCGCCACGCAAGTGGACAGGTCCGTCGAGGACTTCCCACATTCAGCTCAACCTCGTTAGACGGGAGGGGTGATTTATGGCCAACAATGTTCGGTTTGAATGGAAGAATGCAGGATTCGTTGAGATACTCCAGTCAGAAGGTGTAAGAGAATTGGTTCTTTCGCAAGCGAAGCGAATCGCAACAACAGCGACAGCTAATATCCCGGAACCATCTGAAGGCTATACGGCTAACGCAGTCAAGAAGCCGACCAGATGGGTCGCCGGTGTAGCTACGACCGATGAGGCGAGTGTGAGAGCCGAATCCGAAAATAAAGCATTGAGCAGGGCGGTGTGATATGGAAATACTCAGAAGCATTGATATAGAGAACATCGTCAGACTCGCTTTGACTGACTACTTCGACATCTACTGCAGACCACTTCCTGCGAAGTTCAAAGTTCCTTCCCTTGAAGTCCAGAGAGTAGGTGGCTCTGATAAGAACACCATTGACTCGCTTGACATCGTTCTCGATGCCAGAGCAGAGACAGAAGAGGCAGCAGATGAACTTCTAAGAAACGCGATCGGCGTATTGAAGAAGATATCAGACGAGCAAACGACTGCAATCAGAATGGTGACAGTCAATTCATCAGGATCGTGGGGATCTGATCCCGTGAGACCTGACCTCGCTATGTGCTCCGCGAGATTAAATATAGTAGCACATCAAGAATTTACTACTATCAATAGGAGGTAAAAAAATGGCAGATAATGTTATGCTCGGAGGCGGCTACGCTTCCGGAATGTTCTACACGGCTCCGGCCGGAACTACTTTGCCTGCATATCCGACAGACACACTCACAGCTTGGACCATAGTCGGAGATATCGATGCAGACGGTATCACTTTTACAGCACGTGACAGTGAGACTCTGAAGAACTGGGCACTTCAACCCAAGAGAACTATCCCAGGTTCTGATCCCGGAACTATCAAGGGCAAGATCATGGACATCACAGAGAACACTCTCAAGACTGTTTTCGGTGCTTCCAACGTGAACAAGACAGCCGCAACAGGTGCTCACGGTACGCTCCTCAAGGTAAACCTTGACAGTAAACCCGATCCTGCTGCCTTCCTTTTCATCATGAAGGACGGAGAGAGAATGACCTATGTCGGCACTTCGAATGGTCTCATCAGTGATCTCGGCGACATCAACTACAAGGGCGATGAAGCTGTTGAGCTCGATATCACCATCCAGGGTGACTGGGTACAGGTAACAGACGAAGGAGACATTGAGTCTTAATAGAAAAGGAGATTTCAAAAATGGCTGAAGTTACAATCAAGAAAAAAGAACAGATTGAAGTATTGAAGGCGACTATCGGAGACGAAACCTATTCAATTCCACTCGCTTCAAGTGTCCCTTATTTGGTACTCAAGAACATGAGAACGGACGAAAAGGTCATTGAGTTCTTCAAGGAATATATTCCCGAAGATGTCTTCAACGGACTTCTCACTGATGAGATCATGCAGCTTGTCAAGGCATGGAATGATGCTACGAAGGAAGCAACAGGCGCATCAGTGGGGGAATCTTAAGCCTCCGAAGGTTCATTGAAGAACATCGCGAGGCGATTAACCATGACTTGATTTCTTCAGCCGGAATCGAGATAGGCGATATCGGAGGCTCCCTAAGTTGGGGAGCCTTTGGTTCGTTTATTAAGCATTCTTCCACGGACTCGGCTTTGTTCCGAGAACTTCATCCGGAAGTGGAAGACTGGGGAACAAGACTAAGATCGAACATCATCCTTGCCGACATCTTCGACGTGTTGGCACAAATAAACTCGAATTTAATTGCAGGCTTCAGCCAGAAGAAAAGCAAGAAGCCTGAAAAATATACACGGCCATGGGCTAAGAAGAAGCTCAAGAAGATAGGAACGGCCGTTAAACGTAATGAACTCCATGAATGGATGGAGATGAAACGAAGGGAGGCTCATATAAAACATGGCAAATGAAGTAGCAAGAGCCTATGTCTTGATTGTACCTTCAATGGAAGGAGCCAGAGGCGCTATCAGCGAAGAACTGACAGGCGCGGGTGAAGAAGCAGGAAGGTCTGCCGGTTCCCGTGCAGGTTCAGCTTTTTCGGGAGCTCTGGGAACGGCGGCACGAGTCGGTGCGGCGGCAGTCTCTGCGGCCGCTACTGGCATTGGTGTGCTCGTGGGACAGTCTACACAGGCATATTCCCAGTATGAGCAGTTAACAGGCGGTATTGAGACCCTATACGGCGATGCGGCTTCACAAATGATGCAATACGCCTCCGAAGCGGCGACTTCGACAGGACAGTCGATGAACGAATTCATGGAGTCGGCTATCAGTTCCTCGGCCGCTATGATCTCCTCTCTTGGTGGAGACCAACAGAGAGCTGCTGAGCTGACTAATCAGGCTATGATAGACATGGCCGACAATGCTAATAAGCTCGGCACGGACATGGAGATGGTCCAGAATGCCTACACAGGCTTTTCTAGGGGCAACTTCACTATGCTCGATAATCTGGCACTCGGCTTCTCCGGAACTCGTGAAGGTATGCAAGAGCTCCTTGCGCAGGCTCAGGAGATTTCCGGAGTTGAGTACAACATCGACTCATATGCTGACATCGTAGAAGCTATCCACGTAGTACAAGAAGAGATGGGTATCGCAGGAACGACGATGGCCGAAGCCAACGGAACCATTCAAGGTTCCATTGGTCAGTTGACTGCTTCCTGGGAGAATCTCATCACAGGTCTTGCAGATCCTTCTGCGGATCTCACTTCTTTGATAGATAATCTCGTGACCAATGCGGAGACAGCTCTCGCGAATCTCATACCGGTCATCACAAACGCACTAGGTGGAATGGCACAGGCGATCGGTACTCTCGCGCCGGTCATAGCCGACTCACTTCCGGGACTCGTTCAACAGATCGTTCCCCCTCTTTTCTTGGCGGCGGATGATATAGTAAGAGCTCTCGTTCAAGGTATCATCGCCGTGCTTCCTACCCTGGCACCGACGGCGGCTGAACTGATAGTCGATTTCGCGACATTCATCGTCGAGAATCTGCCGGCTCTGATCTCAGCTTCGATTGAGATTATCCTTGCCGTGGTTCAGGGCATCACGAATGCACTGCCTGAGCTCATCCCTGCTGCGGTAGATGCAGTCATCGAGATATGCATGGCCTTAACTAATCCCGATACGCTCAGTCTTTTGATCGGTGCCAGTTTACAGCTGATGTTAGCTCTGGCTGGAGGTCTGATCGCCGCCATCCCTGATCTACTTATGGCCGTGCCAGAGATCGGAGCTAATCTCATAGAGGCTCTGGTCGGTCTTACGGGCGACTTTCTTGATGTCGCGAGTAACTGGGGCGCAGATATCATCGAGGGCCTTGTTAGTGGTCTCCTCGGCGGTATCTCGTACGTAGAAGACGCAGTCAGTTCCGTAGCATCGAGCATCCGAGACTTCATCGGATTCTCGGAGCCTGAAAGGGGACCACTCTCGAACTTCCATACCTATATGCCTGATATGTTCGACCTTCTCACAGAAGGTGTCGAAGATGGTGCTCCCGGATTCGAAGCTACACTCAACAGGACACTGTCAATGCCTGCGCTCGGTGGGGCTGCTGCTCTTGATGGAGGCTACGGTTCATTCGGTGGCGGTTCTGAAATAATGACTCCAGTGAATATATTCATTGGACAAGAGAAGCTCGATACGATCATGCTGAGAAGTACTCAGAATGCGACATATAGAAGAGGTGGTTGATATGGCCAACAAAATTGAACTGAAACTTAATAATGAGACATTGGAACTGACCAATGACAAGTACGAAGAATCTTACAAGAATGTAGATTTTCTGAACGTGTCCGAGGCAGGAACCAACCTCAGAGCGGTCATACGGACTGCGATACCAACTTTGTCGGTGTCGTATAAATGCGACGCGACAGAAAAGAAGAAGCTCGACGGATTCGCTAGGGCTTCTTCTTTATTGGCTCAAAAGTGGGATGAATATTCCGAGGCGGTTGTTGCATGGTCATGCTTCATGGATGGCTACACCCCCAACCTGATCGTAGAAACACCCACCACAAGATTTTACGCTGTTAGTTTTAAACTCATAGATTTGGAGAATTGATATGTATTCAGTTTCTAACGCTTACCTAACTGCCATTGGCAAGAACGCGAGAGCGCAGAAGCTCGTCGGCACAGTCAATGGCACTTCTTTTGATGGGGACGACGTTATCAAGGGTTCGTTCCAGATTAGGAATCAGTTCTGTCCTGCTACGGAAATCATCCTGGGTGGTGTGTATGTAGGCGAACTCAATCTGACCTTTTCAGAGGCATTCGCTTCGTCTATGAACATTCGAGGCTCTTGGAAGGGTAAGATCATCACGGCTTCGATTGGTGTGGAACTGGCAGATGCTTCCTTCGAGTACATTCCTATTAATGGTGGAAGCTACATCATAGAATCTGCTAAATGGACCGATGCAGGAATCCAGATAGTAGCGTACGACAATATGAGCCTATTCGATATATCGCTTCCTGCTACCACGATAGGGGGTGGCTCACTTTACGACGTTCTCTCGTTTGCCTGCACAGCCTGCGGAGTGACGCTTGGCTTATCTCAAGCGGAATGTTCTGCCTTGCCTAATGGTACGGAGACATTCTACGCTTACCCTGAGAACGCGATGGTTACATATCGTGACATGATCTCGGAGCTTGCGGAGGCTTGTTGTTGCTTTGCTACGATCAACAGAAGCGGAGAGCTAATATTAAAGGCTCTGCCTGATTTCAATTCGATCACGCTGGCTATTCCGCATAACCTGAGATATTCGACTACTTTTTCTGACTTCGTATCGTATTACCGGATTATCGAGGTCACATCACCATCTGACGGGACTGTCACATCATATATCAATCATAACTTCAGAGGCTTGAGACTTGAGATAGGTAACAATCCATACTTGGAGACAGGACTTGAGGTCACCTATACGAGAATGAGGCAGGCGATAGTTGACAAGCTAGGGACATTTTTTTCAGTACCATTCAGCACGACTCTGTTGCCAAATCCTGCGCTTGACCTTGGCGACTTGATAGCATTCACGGGTGGAATCGGTCAAGGCTCTCTTGGTTGTGTAATGAGCCTCGTACACAAACTCGACTCAACTACCATCGAAGGCTATGGTGAGAATCCAAGGGCGGCAGGTGTGACATCTACTCTATCGAAGCAGGTCACGACCCAGAGTAACAGCACTAAATACGAAATGGTCTGTCGTACCTTCGTCAATTCACGGACCTTCACTCTTGGCGATTCAACTCCGACAACAGTAATCGAGATAAACTTCTCGACTGTATCTCCGAAGACAGTCAAGATGCTCCACGAAATAATGCTCGATGTGACCATTACCGCCGCTTCGGGAATAGCTTCGTGTACGGCTTACTACTATGTGAACGATGTGTTAGAGACTTACGAGGCTATCGACAGTTGGAATAACGACGGCTATCACTTACTGCATTTACTGTACTTCTTGGAGAATTTGCTTCCGGGAAGTGCCTACGAGTGGAAAGTAGCTCTCGAAATGAACGGCGGTACGGCTACGATTGCACAAAGCGGTATTCACGCTTTGCTCGAAGGTCAAGGACTGGTCGCTGGGGCTTCTTGGAACGGCACTCTCGAATGTGAGGATACTTATAGTCCTCTCGTTCTTGGTCACGACATTACGACTATCACAGACACAGTCACGGCTCTTGGCACACAGTCTCCACAGTCTATAACAGTTACCGATATTGTCGGAACGATTACGCTCGGTCACGACATTGGAACTATAACCGATTCTGTTGACATCGACTTGACCGCGATAACCACAAATCTCATCGCTGAAAATAGCGACAACCTCGTAATCGAGGCAGGAAATAATCTAGTAACGGAGGGCGAATGAAATGGCTGACATTAAAGTTTCAGAATTAAATGATGGCGTAGTTGACTCAAGCTCGTATCTCTTGGAAAGTAATACGGGTGTGTCTTACAAGGTCAAGGCGTCGGATATTGGCACTTTTGTCAATGCGGCACAAGCGGACTACTCGTTGAACACGACCGCAAACACGATAGTCGGGGCGATAAACGAGGTAGCTACGGCAAGTGGTACGACCTACGATAATACATCATCGGGTTTGAGTGCGACAGAGGTACAGAGTGCGATTGATGAGGTCAACGATAAGCTTGATGACCTTGTGTCGATTGTTAATTCACTTTTTGAGTCATAAAGGAGGCAACTATGAAATATCAAGGACACGCTCGATTAGATTTATTGAGAGAGGGTAAGGTCGTTCATCGTGTTGAACACAAGAACGATGTCACGGCATTTGTTCAGAATGCCATCGGCAAGGGGAACTTCCATAACCTCATAGCTTCGAATAACATTATGAGCATTTTCGAAAACTGGTTTGGCGGTTGCCTATTGACAGACAACACCAATGACTCCACGACTATGCTTCTCGATGGTGGCTCGACAGTAGTCGCACAGGCTTCTAATGATAGCTATTCGGGTACGAACTTAAGGCGAGGGAACATCAATACTGCCGACAGCCAAGTCATCACAGGCGGATATAAATTCGTGTGGGAGTGGGATACGAGTAGAGGAAACGGAACTATAAATTCCGTATGCTTGACAAGACCACAGATAGCACGAATGGACTTCTCGACTACTGCCGTGACCGAAGATGACGGAGTGGCTATTGATAGCTTGACCGATAGCTATTATGTCACAGTTGATACCTCGATTTGTAACTGTAATGTGATCGACTACGAGACCGAGAAGGGCTATCAAGTATCCTATTCAAGCGGAACTATCACCATTAAGGAGTTCAACTTCTCGTGCAAGACTCTCCATCTTCTTACTCCGCTTTATGGAGCAGTACAGAACGGCTCCGACCATACTATCTCACAGACAGTAGCCAACTATGCTATAGCTTCGGCTTCCGTGTCATATGACGATACAAACAAGGTAATCCACCTGCTTACTTGGTCGGGAAATAAGCTGAACGACTATGCGATTAACACGGCTAATTTAGACACTTGTACAGCTACCACACATACCATCGCTGATGTGACATTCTTGAACACGGGAACAGAATACACTACAGTTCTCAGACGAGATGTTATTCTCATTGATAACGGCTACGCTTGGGCGATGGTTAACAATGGTCAAAAGATAGTCAAGATAGACCTTAATAACAATGTAGTGGCGACGGGGTATGAGTTTACAAATCCTATCTACACTATCGACGGCTCGGCAAGCACTTTAAATAACGGCTCGTTCATGAAACTGTCAAACGGCGATATTTATAAGTTTGGCGTCGTCACGAGTTTAGCCGCAGATGGAACTATTGAACCTTGTGTGTACTGTCACAACGGCATTATGTATTACACAAAAAACTACAATATAAGCCGATATCGTACGGAGGTTGGTTTTCATTCTAACAACTATGGCACATTCTTAAGGACGACAGGCTCCACGAGTTCCGATAATCGATACTATCGCGCAGGGGTGGCGACTTGCTTCCCATATGTCTCAACCGTTTGTAACTTGAACAATTCGGTCACGAAGAATGCAGGACTCACGATGAGGCTTGATTATTCCTTAACTGAAAGCTGATAGAGGGTGGGGAACGGTAATGACGGAATCGGTATTAATATTAATAGTTAGCTTACTCTCGGCGACGGCGGTCTGGGACTTTGTGAAGTTCTTAATCAACAGAAAGGACGACACGAAGGCTCAGATCGTCGAGGTTAAGAAGTCTATCAAATCTTTAGATGATCGTATGGCACAGAATCAAGCTGTTCTTGCGAGAACTCATATATTGAGGTTCGATGACGAGCTGCTGAATGACATAAAGCACTCGAAAGAATATTTCTCGCAACAGCTCCAGGACATTGATACTTACGAAGCATATTGTCAGATTCACCCGAATTTCAAAAACTCTTATGCCACTGCTGCGATTAACCATATTCGCAAGACCTATGATGAATTATTGGAAAAACACGAACTATAAGGAGGTATTTATGAGCAACAAGGTTTATGACACATTAAAAACTATCGCATTGGTAGCTACACCTGTACTCGCGTTTGTGGCTGCCGTGGTCTCCATCTGGAATGTGCCGTACGGAGCAGAGCTCACGGCTACCTTGACCGCGATTGACACGCTCCTAGGCGCTATCGTAGTGGCGCTCAAGATTAAATATGACAAGAAGGTTGAAGCATGAGCGCGGTCATCACGGAAGCCGTCTCGTGGGCTGTCGGCATCGCTCAGGATGATAGCCACGGATATAGCCAGTACACCCGATGGGGACCGGACTACGACTGCTCTTCGTTAGTAATATCCGCTTATGAGCAAGCTGGCGTTCCCGTCAAAGAAGCAGGAGCCACATACACGGGGAATATGCGAAGAGCATTCGAGCAGTGTGGATTCAAGTCCATCAAGTACGGCCACGGCACAGTGCTTAAGAAGGGCGATGTCCTGCTGAATGAAAAGCATCACACAGCCATGTACGTTGGTGACGGTCAGATAGTCCAGGCTTCCATAGCCGAGACCGGCAAGATCTACGGCAAGGAAGGGGACCAGACGACTAGGGAGATAGAGTTTAGAAACTTCTACGTCTACCGCTACGGCTGGGACTACATACTGCGCTACGGAGAAAAAGAAAGCGAGGGCATCATCGTGAACGTTGAACTTAAACAGATACAGTTTGGCGCTAAGTGTGCAGAGGTTGGCACTATCCAGACCTTGCTCAACGCGCTTGGCTTCAAAGGCAAGAACGGCAGAAGCCTGACCACGGACCGCGAATTCGGTAATAACACCGACTATGCGACTCGACTCTTCCAGAAGTCCGTGGATCTAACGCCTGATGGCATAGTAGGCCCGAAGACTTGGGACAGACTGCTCAAGTCCAAATACTAACGCTGACACAGAGACGGGCTCCCCTCAGATCATAGAATGTTTCCTCCATTGTTTTTTACACACTTCCCTCACCCTTCCGTCTCGGGGTGAGGGCTTTTTTTTGCCTAACATATCGCACAAATGCGACACGTTTATTTTGTGTAATTTCACAATTGTTATGTATCACAAACGTGATATACTTGAATCATAGAAATCAAGGAGGTACACAAAAATGAAAATGAATGAATGCACATCAAGAACATGGACAAAGGTTGCGGAGATCCCAACGGATGATCTTTCAGTCGAGGGAATCGCAATGGCAATCAACAATGAATTTGGCGAACCAATGTTTGATGACATCTTAGAAGCAATCGCGGATGGTGCCATTCAAGTGTGCGAAGATGGGATTATAGTTTGGTGTTCGTGAAAGGAGGTAAACAAAAATGAATAAAGCAGAAAAGTACAAAGAGCAAATTTTTAAAATATTGATGGAAACAGGTCACAATTTTGCAGTTAATAAGGAAACAGATGAACCTATGAGATGTGGGATGGGAAACTGCACTAAATGTAAATTCGCTTACAACAAGAATCATAATTGCTACATAGGAAGAGCAGAATGGCTCAACGAAGAGCATAACACCTATACAATTCCACTTGATACGCCAATTGATACTAAAGTGTTGGTGTCAAATGATGGTATCAATTGGCAAAAGCGGTATTTTTCACATTTTAGCAACGACAAACACAAACCGTATGCTTGTTTTTGTGACGGCACTACGTCTTGGGTAAATACATCCACCTTTAATTGGGAATATTGTAAGTTGCGGAGCGAGGTTGAAGAACAATAAGATTTGCGATGATGGAATTATTATTTGGTGTTCATAAAAGGAGGTGAATGAGAATGAGTAGAGAAATTAAATTCAGAGCAAGGGTTAAAAGAAAAAACGAATTGATATATCTTAAAGGTTTTAGATATTCTGGTAATGAAAAAATAAAAATAACTTTTGCAGATGAAGATGAAGATGATTGTACTTACACATTTTTGAATAAGGATGTTTGTTTAGAACAATTCACAGGACTTCACGATAAAAACGGTGTAGAAATTTA
>ERZ795053.4131-NODE-4131-length-15950-cov-6.656622_pt1 | contig 15950 bp, 14 predicted proteins | sample MGYA00375137_ERZ795053 | MGnify/ENA primary metagenome ERZ795053 (study PRJEB30182, sample SAMN05720284) | activated sludge metagenome | isolation source: Anaerobic digester | place: Hong Kong | collected 2014-12-17 ...
ATGGGCAAGGGAACCTACTGCCTCCCGCAGTATGCGAAGAGTTTCCGGCATAATGCCTTGTTTTCCGGCAAACCCAGCCGTCAGGCCATTCGCGAGGGCCGGGCTGATTATACCTCCATCTATTTGCACGAATTACCCATCCTTTTTACCAGCGGACAGTTTCCCATCGATGTCGCCATGGTTACCGTTTCACCGCCCGACGAGCACGGACGGATCAGCCTGGGCATATCAGTGGATTATACCTTGCAGGCCATAAAAAGTGCTAAAGCCGTAATTGCCGAGGTCAATCCCCATATGCCGGTGACCGGAGAGGGTTCCTTGATCCCGGTGGAAGACGTTGATTATTTTGTGCCGGTAACTTATCCGCTCATTACACAGAATCCGCCCGTCATCGGCGAAGTAGAGAGAACCATTGGCCAGAACATTGCTGATTTGATCAAAGACGGGGATTGTCTGCAGCTGGGCATCGGGGCGGTGCCGGATGCCATCCTGTCCTGCCTGAATGATAAAAGAGATCTGGGCATCCATTCGGAGATGATTTCCGACGGCGTCATGAACCTGGTCAAAAGCGGCGTGATCAACTGCTCCCGCAAAAATTACTACCCCAACAAAATTGTGATTGCCTTTGCCATGGGCACCAGTGAATTTTATCAATGGCTGGACCACAATCCGTTAATCGAGGCACTGCCGGTCAGTATTACCAACGAACCTTACAATATCTGCAAAAATGACAACATGGTGGCCATAAATTCCGCCTTGTCGGTTGATTTGTTGGGGCAGGTAGCGGCTGACACACTGCCCGGCATTCAGTTCAGCGGGGTCGGCGGACAGGTGGACTTTGTCCGCGGCGCCAACAATTCCAAAGGTGGAAGGGCTATCATTGCTTTGCCGGCGACCGCTGCAGGCGGCAGTGTTTCTCGCATCGTAGCCACGCTGGCCCCCGGGCAGGCGGTTACCACCAGCCGTTATGACGTGGACATCGTAGTGACCGAATATGGGGTTGCCCATTTGAAATGGAAAACCAACCGGGAACGGGCCCAGGCCCTAATCAATATCGCCGCACCCGAATTCCGGGATGAGCTGCGCGCTGAGTATATTCGCCTTTACGGCAGCCTTTAAAGGCTTTCAATCGTGATAGAATTGAATATCACCCCCCTCCTCTTTCTAATCAGACCTTGCGAAAGGTCTGATTTTTTTATAGCGGCTGTTGGCAGCGATATTTTACAATCAGCCGGTTTTGATTTATTATTGAGTCAATCACTGGCTGCCGGTCAAAGCAGTAACAGCAAGGGTGGCCGCTGTACGATGTAAAAGTGGAATCCTGGCGGAAATGGGGTGCGCATAAATGAAACAGGAAAAAGTTTTATTGGAGAAAATCTTTAACGAAATACCGCATGCCTTGTTGCTCCTGGATGACGATGACCGGGTCGCGACCTCCAATGCTGCCGCAGCGCGTCTGCTGGCTTTGCCCAAAGACGCTCGCGGCCGAAAAATAGAGGAAGTCATTCATTATAAAGCGGTGTTGAAGCTGGTCCAGAATGACTGCAAAGAAGGCAAGCAAAACATCAAAATCAAGGACAAAAAGTATATTTGTCGTTCCACCTGTTTGGAAACGGATGATTTTAAAGGCAAATTAATTCTCTTGCTGGATCAGACTGCGCTGGAATCGATCAGTAATGAATTGGCGGAAACCCGGGTTCTGAAAGAAGAAATGGATAAAATCATTGATAGTTCCTTTGACTACATTTTTGTCACCGATGACCAGGGTAATGTCAGAAAGATCAACGATGCCTATACCCGCATCACCGGCTTTAAGGCGGAAGAGATTGTGGGACGAAATATCTATGACCTGGTGAAAAAAGGATATTTTGACCGGGCGGCTACCATTGATGTAATTGAAACCAGAAAAACCGTTACCCTGACCCAGACCTTGAAAAGCGGCAAAACCGTTCTGGTGACCGGCAATCCCATTTTTTCCGAGAGCGGGGAATTTATCGGGGTGGTTACCAACGGGCGCGACATCACCGAGCTGAATCGGCTGAAAAGTGAGGTCAGAAAAGCCGAGACCCTGAGCCGGCATTACCAAAATGAATTGCTTAAATTCCAGCTGGACAATACCGGCGACTATATCGTGGCCTCGCCGCAAATGGCAGAGATATCAGACTTGGTGCAGCGCATCGCCCGGGTCGACTCTACGGTACTCATCAATGGTGAATCAGGCGTCGGCAAGGAAATTGTAGCCCGCGAAATCCACCGCAACAGCCTGCGCGCGGACCAACCCTACATCAGCGTCAACTGTGCCGCCATTCCTGACAATCTGCTGGAGTCAGAGCTATTCGGCTATGAAGCAGGGGCCTTTACCGGTGCCAGCAAAAGCGGAAAAATGGGCATTTTTCAGCTGGCTGACAGCGGCACGCTGTTCCTGGATGAGATCGCCGAACTGCCATTTTATCTGCAGGCCAAACTGCTGCGGGTCATTCAGGAAAATGAAATCATGCGCATTGGCGCCGTGGCGCCGATACCCATTAACGTTCGCCTCATCACCGCCACCAACCGCGACTTGTGGAAAATGGTAAGTGAACGGCAGTTCCGCGAGGATCTGTATTACCGGCTTAATGTTGTCCAGGTGCGAATCCCGCCGCTCAGGGAGCGCAAGGAAGAGATACCGGTTTTTGTCGATTACTTTATCGGTCTGCTGAATAGAAAATACAAATTGAACCGTCAGTTCAACCCGGAGCTGCTCGCCGGGATGATGGCGTACGATTGGCCGGGCAATATTCGGGAACTGCGCAATGCCCTGGAACAAGCTTTTGTTACCACGTCCGGAGCGTTTATCAATGATATTAAAATGGGGCCGCAGCAGGAGGTTCATCTGAGTGCCGAAGCAGTCCAGCCGCAAGAGATAAAGCCGCCAGGCAGAAAGCCAATGCCGCCGGGTTATGATGAAGCGTCGGAAAGCGACAGGGTTTCCTTGAAGGATGCGCTGCAAAAGTATGAAAGCCAAATAATCAAGGAAGCCATGGAGGCACATCAAACCACCCGCAGAGCCGCGGCGGCCCTAGGTGTCAGCCAGGCGACCATCTGGCGCAAAGCCAAACAGTATGACATAACCATTGAGGAAGAAAACCTGAACACGTGAATTAAATTTGAAACAAAACCGGGTCGAATGAATCAATTATGTGTCAAAATACATCGTTAACAATCAGCCAGTCAATAAAAGACTGGCAGAATACAGCCGGGTTTGAAAGGGCGCGATACCTTCACCTGCCGGCTGTATTTTTTATTGGCGGTTAACCTCTCCCGGCTCGTCAAGCACTGGAATATTTCATGGCATAGGAATTGCATGATTTTTAATTACAAAGTATATTTGCGGGAGGGAAGAACATGCCCTATGACAATATTCTCCTTGAAAACCGGCAACAAGTGCAGTTGTTGTACATCAACCGCCCCAAAGTCTTAAATGCCTTGAACGAAAAAACATTGTTGGAAATCGAGGCAGCGGTTCAGGCTTTTGCCGCTGACGAAGCACGGGCTGTCTTGATTATCACCGGCAGCGGCGAGCGGGCCTTTGTAGCCGGAGCGGACATCGAAGCCCAGTGTCCCCTGGACGCGACGCAGGGAAGGAACTGGGGGTTGTTGGGACACCGGGTCTTCAGACTGATTGAAACTACTGAGAAACCCATCATTGCAGCCATTAACGGTTTTGCTCTGGGCGGCGGCTGCGAACTGGCCATGGCCTGTGACATCCGTCTGGCCTCCGAGAAGGCCCAATTGGGTCAGCCCGAAGTATCCCTCGGGATTACTCCTGGATATGGCGGCACCCAGCGTCTTACCCGCCTGGTCGGCGAAGGCAAAGCCAAACAACTGGTCTTTACCGGGCAGCGCATCCCTGCTGCCGAAGCATATCGTATCGGACTCGTAGACGAAGTCTATCCCCCCGAAAGCTTGCTGGAGGAAGCGGTCAAAATGGCTGAAGTCATTGCCGCCAATGCACCTCTGGCAGTACGTTATGCCAAACAGCAAATCAATCACAGCATGCAGATCAACAACGACCTGGCCACCACCGTTGAGGCCGGTTTATTTGGCTTGTGTTTTGCCACCCGGGATCAAAAGGAAGGGATGGGCGCGTTCCTGGAAAAAAGGAAGCCCGTTTTTGAAGGCAAGTAATCCACAGAGAGGAGGAAAGCCAGCCATGGAATTTTCTTTCAGCAGTGATCAGGAAATGCTGCGCCAGTCTGTGCGGGTTTTTGCCGAAAACGTACTTGCCCCCGGCGTAGTTGAGCGGGATGAAAAGGAATACTATGATCCCAATACATTCAAAGCCATGGCCGACCTGGGATTAACCGGGATCCCTTTCGAAGAAAAATGGGGCGGGGCTGATATGGGGATGGTTGCCTATGCCATTGCCGTTGAAGAAATCGCCCGTATCGATCCTTCTGCCGCCGATACCCTGTCCGCGCATGTCAGCCTGTGCGCTTTTCCGATTGCCATGTTTGGACATGCCCTTCAAAAAGAAAAATATCTGCCCGCACTGGCGACCGGAGAAAAACACGGCGCCTTTGCCCTGACCGAGCCGGGAGCCGGTTCCGATGCGCTGGGCATGACCACAAAAGCCGAGTTCAAAAACAAACAGTATATATTGAACGGACGTAAAATTTTCATTACCAACGGCGCCGCCGCCGATATCTATATTGTTTTTGCCCGGACCGGGGCCAAGGAAGAGGGCAGCCGGGCTTTCAGTGCCTTTATCGTGGAAAAAGGCACGCCCGGATTTTCGTTTGGCAAGTTCGAACGCAAGATGGGCCTGCGCGGCACCCAGAATTGTGATCTGGTGTTTGAAGATTGCCGCATTCCGGCTGAGAACCTGCTGGGGGCAGAGGGACAGGGCTTTAAAATCGCCATGCAAACTCTGGATGGAGGCCGCATCGGCATTGCCGCCCAAGCCGTAGGGATTGCCCAGGGAGCCATGGAAAAAGCCTTGGAATATGCCAAAACCCGGGTACAGTTCGGACAACCCATCGTCAACCAACAAGCCATCGCCTTTAAACTGGCGGATATGGCGCTGGAAATCGATGCCGCCCGCTTGCTGACCTATCGGGCAGCCTGGAATAAAAGCCAGGGACTGCCGTACTCGCTGCAAGCGGCCATGGCCAAGCTGAAAGCTTCAGAAACGGCCAACTGGGTCACCAATCAGGCGGTGCAGATTCACGGCGGTTATGGTTACACCCGGGAATATCCGGTGGAGAGGATGATGCGTGATGCCAAGATTACCGAACTGTATGAAGGCACCAGCGAAATCCAGCGGGTCGTCATCAGCAACAACCTCATCCACCGTTGAGTTATCCCGGCGTTGGCAAACGCCATCAATTACTATAAATCAATACCGTTGCCCATACTATTGAAAGAATGGATGTGAAAAAGGGAATGGAAATGTTACTGCAGATTATCGCCAGCGGTTTGTTGCTGGGGGGCATTTACGCGCTTTTGAGCGTAGGGCTGAACCTAATCTTCGGGGTTATCAAGATCGTCAACCTGGCCCACGGTGATTTTCTCATGATGGGAATGTATGCCACATTTTTCCTCTTTACCTTAAAAGATGTGAATCCCTATGTCTCGGTCTTAATCGTATTTCCCGCTTTTGTGCTGATCGGGGTAGTGGTCTTCCGGGTCATTATCAAACCCCTGCTGGGCAAGGCGGAAACCGAGGTCAACACCATCATCGCAACCGCCGGTGTCGGCTTTGTGCTGCAGAACCTGGCCCTGATGCTGTGGAAATCAGATTTCCGGGCCATTGAAACCAATCTGACCGGCAAAAGCTACGAGTTTTTCGGTGTCTTGCTGAGCGCCGGACGGACCTGGACTTTTGTCATTTGTATTATCGTTGCCCTGCTGCTTTATTACATCCTGATGAAAACCAAAGTCGGCACCCATATCCGTGCGGTTTCCCAGGATACCGATGCCGCTACCCTGATGGGCATCAATGTCAACCGCATTTACACCCTGACCTTCGCCGCCGGGATTGCACTGGTCGGCATCGCCGGCAGCATCATCACCCCCACCTTCTATGTCTATCCCACGGTCGGCCTGTATTTCAATACCATGGCCTTTATCATCGTGGTGTTGGGAGGATTGGGCAGTTTTACCGGCGCTTTGATCGGCGGTTTGCTGATCGGCCTGGTCGAGTCTTTTGCCGGGGTTATGGCCAGTGCCGAGCTGGCGCAGGTGTTCTCCCTGTTGATCTTCCTGATCATCCTGTTCGTGAAACCGGAAGGAATCATGGGCAAGGGTGCCAGAGTATAGGAAAAGGAGGGAGAAAGAATGAAACAAAAGCAATCACTGATCGTTCTGGGCATTTTGGGCGTCGCCCTGTTGGCGCTGTACTTTTTGCCTTTGATCGTCTTCGCCAAGCATATTTTAATACTGACCCTGTTTTATGCTTTCCTGGGTACCGGCTGGAACCTGATGTGCGGTTATGCCGGACGACTGTCCTTGGGACATGCTGCCTTCGTCGCCGTCGGTGCCTATACCAGTATACTGTTGTTTAAGGAATTCAGTCTTACCCCTTGGTTGGGCATGCTGGTGGGCGGCGTGTTGGCGGTGGTCGTCATGCTCCTGATTGCCTGGCCCAGTTTTCGCTTTGGTTTGAAGGGTCCCTATTTCACCCTGGCCAGTATCGCTGTTGCAGAAATTGTCCACAACCTATTGGTATACGGGCGTGACATTACCGGCGGTTCGCTGGGTTTGTCCCTGCCTTACGTGCCCACCTCCCTGGCGCAGTTTCAGTTTGACGGCAAGGGAGAGTACTATTTGGTGATTTTGGTCTTCTGGTTGGCCGCCATGTTTCTGACCATCAAAATGGAACGAACCCGCTACTATCTGGAAGCCATTCGCGAAGATGAAGATGCCGCCTCCGCGCTGGGCATCTCCGTGAACAGGAATTTAATCATATCCGCCTGCATCAGTGCCTTTTTGGTCGCCATCGGCGGAACTTTTTACGCCCAATATTTCCGCTACATCGATCCCTATTCCATTGCTGGATTCTCATTGTCCCTGAACATGGCCCTGGTGGTGGTCATCGGCGGCAGCGGCACGATTTTTGGACCTACCATCGGCGCTTTCCTGCTGATCCCCATGACCGAGCTGCTGCGCATGTCCCTGGGGGCACAATTGCCGGGATTGCACCTGTTCCTCTACGGGATTCTGCTGGTAGCCTGTGTTATCTATCTGCCCAAAGGGATTGCCAGTCTGCCAGGGATCATCAAAGCCAAAAGAGAAAAAAAAGCGCTCCAAATACAACAGACTTCTGAGGGGGTGCAGTAAATGGCAGAAACCATTCTCGTCATCGACGGTATATCCAAAAGTTTCGGCGGACTGCAAGCCACCGACAACGTATCTTTTGATGTTAATAAAGGAGAAATCCTCGGTATTATCGGCCCCAACGGTGCCGGCAAGTCAACCCTGTTCAACTTGATTACCGGTTTCTATCCGATTGACAGCGGTTCCATCACCTACCATGGAAAACGCATTGACAAGCTGACGCCTGACAAGATTTGTCACAAGGGCATCACCCGAACCTTTCAGGTGGCCAAACCGTTCCCCGGGCTGACCATCGCCGACAACATTCTGGTGGCTTGCCTGCCCAAAGCAGCCAAGGTCTCGGAAGCTAGAGACCAGGTAGACGCGATTTTAAAAATCGTTAAGCTCGACAAAAAGGCCAACTCCCTGGGCGCTGACCTGACCACCCTGGAGCGCAAACGGCTGGAGCTGGGCAAAGCCCTGGCCACCAATCCTGAAGTTTTGCTGCTGGATGAAGTCATGACCGGTCTGAAACCCAAGGAAATGGATGAAATGATGGACCTCATCCGCGAGCTCAAAAAAACCAAGACCATCGTTATCGTCGAACACGTCATGCGGGTCATCATGAATATCAGTGATCGCATCATCGTGCTCGATCACGGACAAAAGATCGCCGAAGGTTTGCCCAAGGAGATCGCCGAGAACGAAGTGGTCATCAAAGCGTATCTGGGAAGGGGGTCAAACAAGGATGCTTAAATTGGAGAAACTCAGCGTATCCTACGGCGATACCCAGGTCATCTGGGATGTTGACATCGAAGTCGAGCAAGGCGAAGTTGTCACCTTGCTGGGGCCCAACGGGGCAGGTAAAAGCACCCTGATGAAAACCATCTGTGGCCTGGTCGCCCCGAAATCCGGCAAAATAAGCTTTTTGGGCGAAGACCTGCTTAAAATCAATCCCTGGGACCGCCCCAAGAAAGGTGTAGTACTGATTCCTGAGGGCCGGAAACTGTTCGGTAAAATGACCGTGGAAGAAAACCTCCTGATCGCTGCCTGGAAAGAAGAAGGCAAAAAAGAAACCCTGGAGTGGATATATGAAACCTTGCCCCGTCTGGCCGAGCGCCGCAAACAGCTGGCCGGCACCATGAGCGGCGGCGAACAGCAAATGTGTGCCATCGCCCGCGGCATCATGGCTCAGCCCAAACTACTCATGCTGGACGAACCCTCCTTGGGTTTGGCCCCGCTCATCGTGGAACAGGTTTTTGATTTGATCCAAAAATTGCAGCAAAGAGGCATCACCGTCTTTTTTGTCGAGCAGTTTGTAGAACAATCTTTGAAAATAGCATCCAGAGGATACTTGTTGGAAGGGGGGCGGATTGTACTGCAAGAGGACAGCCAATCGATGCTGAACAATGACTATGTGCGTCAAGTTTACTTGGGCATAGCCTAAGGACAAGAGGAGGTAAGTGTATTGAAAAAGTTTGTTGGAATTCTTATGTTGGTTGTATTCATGATGGTCGCCGTCGCCGGCTGCGAAAAAGCACCGACCGAGGGCGGAGAAGCCAAAGACATCAAGATTCATGTAGGTGTTGTAGAACCCATCTCCGGCGCGCAGGCAGCGTTGGGCCAGGCCGAATATGACGGCATTCAGATGGCCATTGAAATGATCAATGAAAAAGGCGGCGTCATGGGCAAATACCCCATTACCTTTGACTTTGCCGATTCCCAGAGCGATCCCGCTACCGGTGCATCCGAAGCCGAAAGATTGATCACCAGTAAAGGCGTACCTGTCATCATGGGTTCCTATTCATCTGCCATTGCTGCAGCCATCAGTGAAGTAGCTGAAAGAAACAAAGTCGTTCTGTGGGAAATGTCCGGCTCTGCCGATAACCTGCTGCAAAAAGGCTATCAGTGGACTTTCAGGAATGAAGCCAATGCTTCGGCCTGGGGGGCAGAATCCGTTGAGTTCATCATGGGCAACGATGCACAGATCCAGGAGAAACTTGGCAAACCCGCCAAAGAACTGGTCGTAGCCATTGTTCATGAAGACGGCCCCTACGGTACCGCCGTAGCCGAAGGCAACCAAGCCACCGCTGAAAAGTATGGCCTGAAAGTCGCCATGAATGAAGCATACTCAGCCAAAGCCGTTGACCTGTCCAGCATCATCATGAAAATTAAATCATCCAATCCTGATGTATTGCTGTTAACCAGCTATGTCAATGATGGCATTATGTTTAACCGCCAGGCCAAAGAACTTGGCTTGAAAGTGCCGATCTTCATCACCCATAGCGGCGGCCACAGCGTACAGGCTTTCGTTGACGGGGTAGGCGCAGATGCCAACTCCATGCTGACGGTTGACCCGGTTCCCTGTAATCCCAATACCGCTGGATTCTCTGCGGAATATGCAGCTATCTTTGATGATTTCGTAAAACGTTGGACTGATAAATTTGGCGTTCCTCCTTATCATCATGTAGAATATCGCCAGTTTGCCCAGACCATGCTGTTCTTCAACGAAATCGTTCCGGCAGCCATTGAAAAATCCGGTGAGTTCAGTGCCCAGGCAGTAGCTGATGCCATCAGAGCTGCTGATGTACCCGCCGAAAACAGCCTGTGCGGATTCGGCGCTAAATTCTCCACTCCGGAGAGTCCCTGGACCGACCCCTGGTTAGGCAACAAACACACCGGCCAGAACTATGAAGCCCGTGCATTTATCAACCAGTATTTCGACGGCACATTGGTAACTGTATGGCCCGAAAACCTGGCAAAACAAAAAGCCGAACTGTTCCTGCCGGCCAGTCACCCGTTATCTGCCAATAAATAAGCTGACTTTCGAAGATAAGGCTGTCCTCGAGTTCAGCTGACAGAAAAGCTCCCCCCACCCCCGGGGGGAGCTTTTTCACGCCCTCGCGCAAGGCAAGAACCGTCCCCGACTTGCGCAAGTCGGGGACGGTTCTTGCCTTGCTTTCTGAGTGTGGGTTGGTCTGCGGATGATGCAGTAGACCGCAGCTAAATTCAGAAAATTCCATAAGTTAATACGCCTGACGTATTAACTTATGGAATTTTCTGAAAGTTTATTGGGCTGGCGCTGATGATTCCTGAGGTTCGAAGGTGGACAGGAAAGGGCCGTCCGGTCTGGTGCGGCGGCGGTAGGCGAGATAAAAAGCAATGGCGCGCAGCAGCCAGTCGGAGATGAAGACCAGCCAGGCGATTTGAATGGGCTGCGCCAGTACGATAATGACCAGATACAGCATGGGAATGCGGTACGCCCAGGTCGCCAGGACGGTGATCACCATGGGGGTACGGGTGTCCCCGGAGCCTTTCAGGATGCCGCCCATTACCATGCTGAGCGCAATCGTCAATTGTTCCAGTGCGGCGATGCGAATGAGAAGTCCGGCTATGGCGATGATGGCAGGGTCATGCGTGAAAAGCCGGGCGATGGGGAAGGGGAACAGGGCAAACAGCAAGGCAAAAAAGCCCATAAACAGCAGGCCAAACTCAATCGTGCCGCGCGTGGCCTGCAGCAGGCGCTCCTTGTCGCGCGCTCCCACGCTCTGCCCCACCAGGGTGGTCGCGGCAATGGCAATGCCAAAGCCCGGCATATAGGAGATGGATTCCACGATGACCCCCACCTGGTGAGCCGCGTAGGACACCGTACCGGTGAAAACGATCAGGTAGACCGCAATCATAATGCTCAGGTTATTAAAAAACTGCTCTACAAAACTAGGCAGACCCAGCGAAAAAATTCGCTTCAATACCTGTCGCTGCAGCCGTCTGATTGCGTCCCAGCGCAGCTTGAGCCCACCCCCGCCGCGGATCAGGATAGTGAAAATAATCAAACAGCCGACTACATGCGCAATCGCCGTGGCCAGCGCTGAACCCGCCACGCCCAGAGCCGGAAAACCAAACTTGCCGTAGACCAGCACATAGCAACCTATGCAGTTGACGATGTTCAGCACGATCGCCACATACATAGGAATCTCCGTGCGCCCCCAGCCGCGATAAAGCGAGCTCAGCATGGTATAAAGCACCCCCAGCGGGGCAATCGCAAACGTAATCTGCACATAGCGCACCGCCAGTGCATGCACCGCCGGTTCCACCCGGAAAAGTCCAACCAAGAAATCAGCGTAATAGACTCCCAGGAACCCGCTCAGGCAACCCATCAGCAATCCCAGCAGCAGCGTCTGACCGGCGATTTGCTCTGCTTCGTGGACATTGCCTGCCCCCCGCGCCTGGGCTGCCAACACCGCCGCGCCGATACCCAGCGCCCCCAGGAAAAGAATCACTTCAAAAAAGATTTCCGCGCCAAGGCTGACCGCCGCCAGCGGCACCGCGCCCAGCCGTCCCACCACCGCTACATCCACGATGCCGATCAGCATATAGAGAATCATTTCCAGCATCGCCGGCAGTGCCGTCCGCTGAATCGTCGCCCGCAGCGGTTTGTTTCGTAAAAGCAACAGCATTCCTTGCATCTCCATCCAATAACGTCAGCGTTAGCCTGCCAAATATTCGAAATATTCCATAAGTTTATACGTCAGGCGTATTAACTTATGGAATTTTCTGAAAACGAATAAGGGGTTGCGTTTGCCGTCACGGCAAGAACCGTACCTAGTATAGCAAAAGGAAAAATATATGCAAACCAAGAAGAGGAATTAGCGCCTTTCATATGGAATGTACATCATAAAAGACGCATCATTGACGCAGACGCCGCTGTGGGGCAGCGTTGCGCAACATCAACCAATCGACAAGAGGAGGAATCAACGTGGAATACCAGCAGATAAAGTATGAAGTCGAAGACCGCATCCTGACCATCACCCTCAATCGCCCCGAACAGATGAACACCTACAATTATACCCTGCATTATGAATTGATCGATGCCTTTGACCGGGCTGACGAAGATGACAACATCCGCGCCATCATCATCACCGGTGCCGGCAAAGCCTTCTGCGCCGGGATGGATCTGAGCGAAAAAGGTTCCAGCTTTTCCCCTGGTTCCATGCCCATCGAAGAGTTTCGCGACGGGGGCGGGATGATGGCCCTGCGCATGTTCCAATGCAAAAAGCCGCTCATCGGCGCCATCAACGGACCGGCGGTAGGATTTGGTTTTACCTTCACGCTGCCCATGGATATTCGGATTGGCTCCACCAAAGCCAAAATGGGGATGGTTTTCGTACGCCGCGGCGTATTGATCGACGCCTGCAGTTCCTGGTTCCTGTCCAAAGTGCTGGGCATCAACCGCGCCCTGGAATGGGCTATGACCGGCAAGGTTTACAGCGCCCAGGAGTTATACGAAGGCGGCCTGTTTAATTATCTGGTCGAACCGGAAGAACTGATCCCCAAAGCCCGCGAAATTGCCAAAGAAATCGCTGAAAACACTGCTCCAGTATCCGTGGCCATTACCCGCCAACTGATTTGGACCATGGCCGGCGCGGAGCATCCCATGCAGGCCCATCGCATCGAATCCAAAGGGTTCCACTGGGCCGGCCAGCAGCCCGACGTGGTTGAAGGCATCATGGCCTTCCTGGAAAAGAGAAAACCCAATTACTCCATGAGTGTCAAAGACGGCATGCCCCCCTTTTATCCCTGGATGCCCGAGCCGCCTTTTAAAGAAGAAAAATAATATCGCTTACAAAAACATATCATCACGCGTGATAACGCCAAAAAGACTTCAGGCGCGGGTGTTGGACCGCCTATTATACAACTAGAGCAGCACTGAAGTATTGCCCCAGAGAGCCGGTCAGTATTTATAACGGCTGGACAATCATACAACCTGACCAGCACATTATCATCTCGCCTGTGTAAGCAGGGAAGACATTCGTTATTTGAAACCGGGAATATATTCCCGGTTTTTTAAAAAAATAGTGACAAGAAATGCCCGATCCCACAGTCAACTTTATCGAAAGGATGGGGAAAATGAAGCCAACTGTTTTGTTGTTTGCTTTTCAAGATGCAGAAAAAAGGGAGAAAATGGCCCGCGCGTTGCTGCCACTCAAGCTGCGCATCAAAAAGATTAACAAAAGCGATTATCATCAGCCGTTGGGGGCGCTGCTGGGCATCGCGGCGGAGGAGCCTGCCATCGCCGCCTACCAGGGACCCGATTTGCCCCATGAAATGATGCTGATCGCCGGCTGCAGCGATCCACAAATCCACGCCTTGTTGGACGCCCTAAGGAACGCCGGTATTCCCCGGATTCATCACAAAGCCGTCCTGACCGAGAACAACCAGTACTGGAACGCGTTGGAGCTGTATGAGGAACTGAATCAGGAATATGAATACTTCCGCCAGCAGGAAGGCCAATAATCAACGCCAGTAGGGATCGTCGCTATGATTTCTTTGTTCCATCAGCCCTGTCAATTAGGAACATAGTAAGAATGAAGTCAATCCCATAGCCCGCTGAGATTTCCGGGGTTGATTTTTCAAGAAACTGAGCTTGCTCTAAAAATGACAGCTTCAAAGCGTAATACCGACGTTCTAGTGGTGTGATATCGGTATAATACAAACAAAGGAGGGATATCTGGTGTTATTCAGAAAAATACTGCGGGTAATCTTTCGCCTGTTTATTGCCAGGATTCTGGTTGGAGGAAAAAGCGAACAAAAGGACGGATAAGCGCAAGCAAAAACTGTCCCCAATTTTCGCGAAGGCGGGAAGAAACTATCCGGGCAAGAACATTCCCGGGCGAAAATTTTCAACCCGAGGAGAACAGCCGATGAAAGAAAAAATGAGATCAACCTTTGACGCATTCGCCGACCTGCTCGACGATGCCGTAGACCGCATCCCGGATCGGTTTTTGCGTGATCTCACCGGCGGGTTTAACCTGCGCCGCGAGGCCAAACGCGAAGACGATTATTTCATCCTGGGCGAGTATGTAGAGGACGGCTTGGGCGGATGCTTCATCGTCTTTTATTACGGTTCGTTTGCAGTCCTGTTGGCCGATGAGCCCGTCACCGTTTGGGAAGCGGAAATCATCGACACCGTGCTGCACGAAATGCAGCATCATCTGGAGGCCATGGCCGGCCGCGATGATCTCGCCCAACAGGAAATGGAGGAACTGGAACGCGCTCTGCAAAAAGGAGAGTAGCCGCGCAAGGCAAGAACCGTCCCCAACTTGCGCAAGTTGGGGACGGTTCTTGCCTTGCGCGGGTTCGCCTGGCGCAGACAGAAGGCCCTTCCCCTCTTATATCTTGCCAGATGATTATAATTGATATAGCAATACTTGTTCTAAAAACGATACGGGTACAAAAGTGCGATCATTCATAATAATCGGAACAGCTTCTAAAATGTAGGGTATCTTATGGTTGGCGATATATATATTATCATCGATTTTCAGCTTGGCGGTGGCCTGGCCCTTGGTTAGCATAACACTGCGTTGCGCAGCATTCCAATCTACCGTATAGCCTAAATGCTCACCTACTTGACGCAAAGGGATCATCACCGTTTGGGTTTCAGCGTTTAGGACCGTCTTAAATACCAAGCCCGCAATAACGATTTCGCCATCTTGCGCGGCAACACTTTTCTTCAGATCAGCCCGGTTAACAGCAAATTCAGGAATACCCATTGCTCCGGGGGCTATTTCATATTTGGGAAAAACAATGACGATATCATTGTCCTTTAAATAAAAACCCTGGGTATCGCTGATTCCCTTAAAACCCATGTCTCCTTCGAAAAACATTACATTATCATCCTGAGAGCGCAATTCAATCTGCTTGGCGATTTCACGATTCATCACAGCTTTATAATCTGCTCCGGGCGGGAACAAAGCTGCCAGTTGAAGGGGCTTGTTTGCCTTTTTGTCAATATTAAAGCAATTTACAACTGTCATGCCATTCGCTCCGCCGGTAAAAGTGTAGTAAGTCATCGTAAAAGAAAGAAATGCTTCATCATTCGATTTAAGATCATAATCAATAGAAAGCACGTACGGCCTCATTTCCCAACCATTCTTTTTCGCTTCCTGGACAAATTCATCGGCTTGCATTTCAATAAGATCCTTGCTATAGATAACCTGCTTTTTAATGAAATAGTTTAATTGTTCCTGGAAATCAGCATCGGTTAATCCTGAGATGACCGGATATGTAATATCAATTTCTACTACATCATGCTTCTCCTTGATGACCTCAAAGGTAATTTGGCTGTCCTGTGTAATGGCTGTTACTGCCTCGGCAGGGAGCATCGTTGCAGGGGACTCGGCCGAGGCCGGAGAGGCAATAACCGTCCCGATAAAAAACAGACTGCCTATCACTCCCAATACAATCGTTTGTCTGATTTTCATATAGATACCTCCTCTATTTGTATTGTTAAAGATGATTACGAAGATTTGTAAAATAAGTTACAATGGTAATCTTTTTAAACGGGGGTATTTATTTCTGGCCGTTCGCCTCCGGAAGCCTTTTCAGCGATGACGTCGGAAACAGTCAATCACTCAAAGACAGCCCCAGCTTTGGCGCGTGGTCGCGTGACTCGGCAGCCTATTGCATAAAGCAGAAGTTGATGGTGGGCAACCAGGGAATGGCCGAGCCGGACCGCAATATAACCCGAGCCGAGGCCGTGGTGATGGTTATGCGGATGTTACAAACGGCAGCATTGATCTGACGCAAGTCACGCAAGTCGGGGACGGTTCTTGCCTTGCTTTCTGGGGGCAGAAAGCAAGGCAAGAACCGTCCCC
>ERZ795053.4133-NODE-4133-length-15947-cov-4.548515_pt1 | contig 15947 bp, 15 predicted proteins | sample MGYA00375137_ERZ795053 | MGnify/ENA primary metagenome ERZ795053 (study PRJEB30182, sample SAMN05720284) | activated sludge metagenome | isolation source: Anaerobic digester | place: Hong Kong | collected 2014-12-17 ...
TAAGAACGCCATGATCTTTGTCCGTACAGGAGATACATATGGACGTGATCGTTTAATCAATAAACTCGTTGAACTTACCTATCAAAGAAACGATATCGATTTTCATCGTGGAACCTTTAGGGTACGTGGTGATGTCATTGAGATTATCCCTGCATATGAAAGAGCACAAGGTATTCGCATCTCATTTTTTGGTGATGAAATCGATGAGATCAAACGTTTTGATGTGTTAACTGGACAAGCTATTGAAACGGTAGCTTATATGTCCATTTTTCCAGCGACTCACTTTATGACTGATAAAGATAAATTGCAGGAATCAATTCGCCGCATCAAAAATGAACTTCAAGATCAAATCGCTCATTTTAAGAGTGAAAACTTATTACTTGAAGCACAACGCATTGAACAACGTACCAAATACGATATGGAAATGTTAGAAGAAATTGGGATGTGTAGTGGGATTGAAAACTATTCAAGACACCTATCACTCCGTGAAGCTGGTGAAACACCAGCTACACTCATTGACTTCTTTGGTGATGATTTTTTAATGATTATCGATGAATCCCATGTGACGATACCTCAAGTTAGAGGGATGTATAACGGTGATAGATCACGTAAGATGACTTTAGTTGATTATGGTTTCCGTTTACCCTCAGCATTAGACAATCGTCCTTTACAGTTTCAGGAATTTGAAGATAAACTAGATAAAGTCATTTATCTATCTGCAACACCTGGTGCTTATGAACTTGATAAAGGCATTCCAGTTGTTGAACAGATTATTAGACCAACATATTTATTAGACCCAGAAATTGAAATTAGACCAACATTAGGTCAGATGGATGATCTTTATTTTGAAATTAAAAAACGTGTAGAAGCTAAAGAAAGAGTCTTAGTAACAACATTAACGATTAGAATGTCAGAAGACTTAACCGCCTATTTTAAACAGCTTGGTTTAAAAGTAGCGTATCTCCATAGTGAAATTAAATCTCTAGAACGTATCGCAATCTTAAGAGATCTTCGTTTAGGCAAATACGATTGCTTAATAGGGATTAATTTATTAAGAGAAGGTCTCGATTTACCTGAAGTATCTTTAGTCGCTATTTTGGATGCCGATAAACAAGGCTTCCTGAGAAGTGAGAGAAGTTTAATTCAGACGATTGGACGAGCTGCTCGAAATGTGAATGGTAGAGTCATCATGTATGCCGATAGCATATCGGATGCGATGAACTATGCGATTAAGGAAACCAACAGAAGACGTGCCATGCAGTTAAACTTCAATCTTGAAAACAATGTTGAACCTGTAACGATTAAGAAAGATATTCGTGAAAATATCAGTATTAGAGAAGAGATTGTTGAAGAAGAAAACGATTATCAAAAACTTACACGTAAAGATCGTGACAAGATTGTTAAGGATCTAGAAAATGAGATGAAACAAGCTGCTAAGAATCTTGATTTTGAACGTGCAGCTGAATTAAGAGATCTTATCTTTGAACTTAAGGCAGATGAATAATATGACTGATGATTTTCTCATCATGAAACAATTGATTAAGGCAGACTATGAACGGAAGGTTAAAGCCTTCCGTCTTTTACCTGTTGAAGGTAAACCCATCTTTGCAGGTGATTCCATGATTGCTTATTTTAATCTACCACGCTATGGGTTTGATGGTTATATCAACATGGGTATTGCTGGCGATACCACAGCAGGATTGATGAAGAGGTTGGACGCGATTGTAAGACAAAAACCTCCTTACGTAATCATCCATATTGGATCCAATGATCTTGTTTTAGACCAGCTTACTGCGAATGAGATTGTAAAAAGAATCGAACACATTGTAGATGAGCTATCTATGACTACAACAGTTTATGTTGTGTCATTGACACCTGTTAATCCACATGTTGAAAATGTAAATAAAACCTACATCGGTGGAAGAAAAAATGAAGATATCAATGCGATCAATCAACATTTAAAATCTTTATATCAGGCAAACTATATTGATGCTTATTCATTCCTGATTCAGTCGAATTCACTTCTTCATGAGGACTATACGAAAGATGGTATTCATTTAAATCACATAGGTTATCATAAGTTTGCTGAAATAATCAAGACATCATTGAACCTAATTGACTAAAATGATTACGAAGGTTTAAATGGTTAATCAACGATCCACAGGAAACTGTGGATTTTTCTTTGCTTTCTGCTCAAGGATTAAGGTGAAGTATGGTAAGATAAAACATGGAGTTGATGGTTATGAATGCACAAACACATTATCAAGCAGGATTAAAAAATTATATCTTAAATACCCCTAAAAAGAATATCATGGCTGCAATTGAACATTTCAGTCAAGCAGTTGCTTTAGGACATGCAGATGCCCATTATTTTTTAGGTCGCTTTTATGGATTAGGCGATGGCATCTCCATCGATTTTGCTAAGGCAAAACAACATTATGAAAAAGGACATACACTAGGATCTTATAAATGCGGTTATGCACTTGGTCTTATGTATCATACAGGGATGGGTGTTGAAAAAGATGAGGTTTTAGCAAAAGAGTATTTTTCATCAAATTACGCGATCCTTTTATCTGAGGCACAAGCCAACGATCCCGTCAGTATGCACATTTTAGGGACCTATTACTATTATGGCTTCTCTGTACAACGCTATATCTTCCAAGCATTAACATGGTTCTTAAAAGCTTCAGAGTTAGGCTATAGTGATTCACAATATATGTTAGGTATGATCTATGAAACGATCGGACATGAAGAATCTGATCTTTCAAAAGCCACACATTACTATGAACTTGCTGCTAAGCAAGATCATCCCTATGCACTTTACGCATTAGGTATTAATGCGCTTGAAGCAGAACGCTTTAAAGATGCCGTATTCTATTTAGAAAAAGCTGCTAATCAACAATATGTGTTAGCTGCTTATACACTCGCGATGTATTATCATGAAAAAGAACCTCAATATCCATTAAAAGCTTTTGAATGGTTTATGGTAGCAGCTAAACAAAACCATACTGAAGCTGAATATTATGTAGGCTTATATTATCAAAATGCCAAAGGTGTTCCTCAAAACATTGAACAAGCGATTCAATGGTATGAAAGAGCAGCCATTAAAGAAAATAAAAATGCACTTTATCATTTAGCAATGATCCTAATCAAACAAGAACGAAAAGACTTTGTTACTGTTGCGAAACTGTTAGAAAAAGCTGCTAAATTAGACCATCCAAATGCACAATATAATTTAGCGGTTATGTATCAAAAAGGTGATGGTGTAGAACAGGATATGCAAAAGGCATTATTTTGGTATGAAAAAGCAGCAGAAGCCAATTTGGCAATTGCACAATATAATTTAGGTATGATCTATTTTGAGGGTTCTATTGTAGAAAAAGATGAAGCAAAAGCTAAAGAGCTTTGGCAAAAAGCAGCAAACCAAGGATTGGAGGCTGCAGTTAAACTGATGTATTCCATCAACAACTATGAAAAACTGCAGAAATCATCGTGGCAATCTTAAAGTATGGTTATTTGAGTCTTGGACTCGTGCTTTATGTGCTGTTTAATATCGCATCATATACCATGCCTACTTTTCAAGGAGATTTAGCTACAAAGATTTTGTTTAGTGGGTTATCTCTGATATTTCTTTCACTTGATTATCTAGTTATTCTCAAGACTGAATGGCTATTTAAAAAACCATTTCAATCTTTTACAACCTATACAAAAGCGATGCTTTATCTAGGCATTATCATCGCGCCACTAATCAGTTTATATTATCAATCATGATACGAAAGTGTCATGATTCTTTTTTTTAGACTTAACATTTTTGATATTTTAACGTATGATAAGACTAAATTGGAATGATGAAGGAGAGGCTATATGGAAATCAAAGATATTAAAAAAGCTCATGTGTATGCCGTTGGAAGATGGATGATTTTTGCGATGATTGGCATCATATTTCTTCAGGTTATTGTTTATGTTGTTGCACCACCACCTGCTACAACCTATGAGATGTTTGAACTGTTTGAAGCCAAACCCTTCATGGGGTTACTCAGTTTAGACCTGCTTTATCTGATCAATAACACCTTACTCATCATGATCTATTTTTCAATCTCGTTATTCTTGTTAGCATATAAACCTTTGTTATCATTGCTTTCTATTTTGGTAGGTGCCATTGGTATTGCGAGTTATTATGCATCAAACCCAGCTTTTGAATTTTATTTTTTGTCAAAAGGTTTTTCACTGCTGAGCACGTATGAAAAAGAAAGATTATTGACGAGTGGTGATCTACTGCTTGCCAATTACATTGGTACAGCTTTTATCAGTTATTACATCTTAACGCGTTTGCACTCTATATTTATAGTGTTTCATTTTTACTGGCAAAAGATGTTTCAAAATGGGTAGGCATCACGGGATTAACTGCAGCAGTCTTCATGTCCATACCATCATCATTTGGTGATGTAGGAAAGATTTTTGCACTGGTATCACTTATACCATGGTTAGTTTTCATTGTGATGGTATCAGAAGTCTTTAGGAAAAAGATTAAAGCCACAAAAAAAGACGAAGTGTTGACCTCGTCTTAATCGTTTCATTATGATCGGATGCTTCCGATCTTTTTTTTATTTTTGTGCAGCTAATTTAATGATTTCAATAAAGATTTTAACTGCTTTTTCCATTTGATTGATCGATGCAAATTCCATGCGACCATGGAACTGATAGCCACCAGTACCAATGTTTGGACATAAGAGACCTTCATAGGTTAAACGTGCACCATCTGTACCGCCACGAATCGCTTTAAAGAACGGTGCGACACCAACATTTTCAACAGCTTTTTTAGCAAGTTCAATAATATCCATACGATCTTTGATGATTTCATACATGTTGTAATAAGAATCCTTAACGTTTAACTCAACTGCTTGATAACCATAACGTTCGTTCATGAAAGCTTGAATTTTTTTGAATTCATCTTTTTGACCGTTAAATTTTTGCATGTTGTGGTTACGTATAATGTAATGTGCGTGTGCGCGTTCTACTTCACCTTTGAGTCCTGTTAAGTGATTGAAGCCTTCATAACCTTCTGTATAAGCTGGGTTTTGAAAAACAGGAAGCATCTGATGAAATTCCATCGCGAGATGAAGTGCGTTCACCATTTTGAGTTTTGCAGAACCTGGGTGAATCGATTTACCTGTGAAATAGACATCAGCAGAAGCAGCATTAAAGTTTTCAAACTCAATACCTCCTACTTCATCTCCATCAGCTGTATATGCAAAATCAGCTTTAAACCAATCGTAATTAAAATGGTCTGCACCTTCACCGATTTCTTCATCTGGTGTAAAGCAAATGTAGATATCCCCATGCTTCACATCGGTATGCTTCGTGAAATAAGTTGCTACTTCCATAATTTCTGCAACACCACATTTATCATCTGCACCTAATAATGTGTTACCATCAGTTACGATGATATCATCACCAATCACGCGAGATAGACTTGGATAATGATCAGGAGCCATCGATAGTGTTTCATTTAATTCAATCTTAGAACCATCATAGTTTTTGATAATGCGTGGATTGACGTTTTCACCTGGTGCATCAGGAGATGTATCTACGTGAGCGATTAAACCAATAGCGGGAGCACCATCTATATTTTTATCAATCTTTGCGTAGGTGTAACCGTAATCGTCCATAAAGGCATCAAGGCCTAAAGCTTTTAACTCATCAACAAGTATACGTGATAAGTTCTTTTGTTTTTCTGTTGAGGGGTGCGTATGTGTTTCATGAGAAGACTGTGTGTCGACTTTTACATAGCGCAGGAAACGTTCAACAAGAGATTGCATGTGTATGTACCTTCTTTCCTTTTTCTATATTCATTATACGACAAAAGATACAAAAATTAAAGTCAGTGTTTGAAAAAATTAAGGATTCAATTAATATTTTTAATTTTTTTCGACAAAATGCTTGACTTATATAAAAAATACAATATAATTAAGGTAACAAATAAAAAAATTAATGAAGGTGAGTGAAAAATGACAAAAGATGAAGTATTAACTCAAATCAGTCAAAAAGAGATAAAACCGAAACAAGCGTACCGCATGTTGTATCCACAAACAAAACAGCGTAAACCAAGAAGAGCATCTTTCGTTAAAATTCACGTTAAGACAGATGAGGGAAAAGCGATTAATATCTTCTTAGGCATCATCTTGTTCTTACCAATACCCATCTTCTTAATTAAATGGATTGTTGGAAGAAGAGCTAACATGGTTTTAAATGAAGAATTGAACATTACTGCAGATGAATTTTTGCAGATGATATCAGTAAGAGGCGTTCGCATTGAAGTTAAATCAAAAGATAACGAACGCGTATTAGTTAAAACAATATAAGGAGGAATTACCCATGGATAGAAATTTAAAAGTTAACCCCGTATTATCAACTTGTCCCGTATGTAAACATGAATTAAGAGTTGAAAAACTCCATTGTGATCACTGTCACACATCAATTGAAGGATCATTTACGCTTTCTAAGTTCAACTATTTAGAAACCGAAAAGCTCTATTTTATTGAAGTCTTTATCAAGAATAGAGGAAACATCAAACAGATAGAAAAAGAATTAAACATCAGTTATCCAACCGTTAAGAAAATGTTGGATGAAGTGATCGTAGGTTTAGGTTATTCTGTTTCTGAAGATGAAGATGCATTTCTTCGAAACCAAGAAAAAGAAGAACCTGTAAAAAAAGCAGAAAAAGCAAGCGTTCTTGAACGCATTGAAAAAGGCGAACTTTCAGTTCAACAAGCACTTGAACTGTTAAAGAAGAAATAAGAAAGGGTGAAAGAACATGTCAAAAGATCAACTTAAAGAAGAAAGAATGAAGATTCTTGATTTACTAGCTAAAGGTATCATTAAGGCTGATGAAGCTGAAAAATTACTTGCAGCACTAGAATCTGATAAAGAAGTAGAAGTTAACGCTGTTCCTTCATTTGGTACAGGTAAAAAAGCACCATTTAGAATGCTTAAAATCCTCATTGACTCAAATGATGGTGACGTTGTAAGAATTCAGATTCCTGTAGAGTTTGCAAAATTACTCAAAACAGGTAAATTTAATGTTAACCTTCAAGATGCAGATATTGATATTGACTCATTGCTTCAAATGATCAACACAGGTGTCATGGGCGAAATTGTCAATGTGGAATCTGCTGATGGTGATGTTGTCAAAATTGTTGTAGAATAGAAGTATAACTTCGATTTGATTGTGTTTGAGGTTATAGGACGCAAAACATGCGTCCTATTACCATGTTAAGGCATCAGCCTTATTGAGGGCATTTATATGTTACTGAGTAAACATTTCAGAAAGTATTATCTTACGTACGGCTTATACTTTATCTTAGGTATAGCTGTACTTATTGCTGTCGACTGGATCCAGCTTGATATTCCAAAGTATGTTGGGGGCATTATCGATACACTTAAATCAGCGAATCCTGATGTCGACATGATTGAACAATCCATCATATGGATTGGTGTGATAGCAATCGGTATTACCATTGGTAGATTTGTATGGCGTTACACCATTTTTGGTGCATCACGTCGTATTGAATATGAACTAAGAAATGTCATGTTCATACATGCGACTAAGCTATCACAAAGCTTTTACAGTCAAGAAAAAGTTGGGGGTTTAATGACCTATTTTATCAATGACTTAGAAGCTGTTCGTATGTCTTTCGGTCCAGGTATTCTCATGTTGATCGATGGTTTAATGTTGGGAGCTTTTGCTTTATATCGTATGGCAAACCTCAATTTGAACCTGACACTCTATGCAGCTTTACCGATGGTTGGTTTAACATTTGCACTTGTTGTCATTAGAAAAAGAATTACAGCAAGATTTAAAGAAAGACAACAATCTGTTGAACAATTATCTGACTTTACACAGGAAAATTTTTCTGGTATTACCGTCATTAAAGCATTTGTTCGTGAATTAAAAGAAGCCATGTTATTCAAAAACCGTAACTTAGATTTGTATGATAAGAATATCGGTTTTATGAAGTTTATCATTATTGTTAATATCGCGATCAATAGTGCGATTAATATTGTCATTTTGTTAATCGTTGTTTTAGGTTCTCTTCTCGTGATTCGTCATGAAGATGCGGGATTAACATCAGGTCAATTAACTGAGTATTTAGGTTATTTCTTCACGTTGATTTGGCCAACAATGGCGTTATCACAATTTGTTAACATTCAAAGCCAAGCAAAAGCTTCTGCTGAACGTATTGAAAAGTTTTTAAATCATCCTTTAGATGTTTCTGATTTAGATAATGCACAAAACATTTCAAATTTAAGAGGAGCACTCTCAGTTAAAGGTTTAACATTTACGTATCCCGATGGGGATTCACCTGTTCTAAAGAACGTTTCATTCGATATTAAGAAGGGTGAAATGGTCGGTATTCTAGGTCGTACAGGTAGTGGTAAGTCCAGTTTGGTTGATCTTTTCTTAAGAATTTATAATTTGGATAAGAACATGATTTTCTTAGACGGACATGACATTATGGATCTATCAATTAAATCAGTAAGAGAAACCATGGGTTATGTACCACAGGATAATTTCTTATTTTCAGATACGATAACCAATAACATCGGTTTTTCGATTGATCAACCTTCAGAAGATGATGTTGTTGAGTCAGCAAAACTTGCTGACGTATTTGAAAACATCGTTGAATTTAAAGAAGGATTTAATACGATTTTAGGTGAACGTGGTGTTACGGTATCCGGTGGACAAAAACAGCGTATCTCGATTGCACGTGCATTAACTAAAAATCCTGAAATTTTGATTTTAGATGACTCAGTTTCTGCAGTTGACACCAAAACTGAAGAAGCCATCATTAAAAACCTGCATCGCATTCGTAAGGGTAGAACAACGATATTCATCGCACATCGTATCTCTACGGTGAAGCGAATGGATAAAATTATTTTACTCGATCAAGGTGAGGTGGTAGCCATCGGTTCACACCAAGAGTTACTCAAAACATCACCTCTTTATCAAGATATGGTAAAACGCCAAACACTTGAAACGATCGTTCAAGGAGGTGACATCCATGAAGGACTTTAAAGATAACACCCGTGAACGTAGTGACAAGGAAGTCTTAAGACGTCTTCTACATTATGCAAAGCCTTATAAAAAGGAATTCTTTTGGATTGTCATCATGATGATCGTATCACTTGCAGTTCAACTCGTTCCACCACTCTTAATTGGTTTAACGGTTGATACGGTATCCAATGATGCACTATCACAGTCTGAAAAGATTCAGTTTATCATTTATTTAACGATCTTCTTTATTGTCATTTTATCGATTGCACAGTTTATTTCATACGTACAAGGTATCATGTTACAAAAGGTCGGTCAAAAAACGGTTGTCACACTTCGTGATGAAGTGTTCAATCACATTGAAAACTTAAGCATTGGTCAAATTAACCAAGTTCCTGTCGGTAAACTCGTTACACGTGTTATCAACGATACAAATACCATCAGTGAAATGTACACCAATGTTGCAGTTAACCTCATTAGAAATATCTTATATTTATTTGCGATTATCATTGTCATCTTTGTTATCAACTGGAAAATTTCATTATTTGTAATGATGGTGGTACCCTTTGTATTCCTTGCAACCGTGGTTTTTAGAAAGTATTCAAGAGCTTCATACCGCAGGGTTAGACAAAACGTTTCTGAAGTGAATGCCTTCCTATCTGAAAACTTATCGGGTATGAAAGTAACACAAATCTTCAATCAAGAAGACAAGAAACGTAAAGAGTTTAAAGATCATAGCTTAAAGTTAAGAAATAGTTATCTACAAGAAATTCTTGTCTTTGGTATTTATCGTCCAATTGTCTATATGTTAGCGATGGTTGGTTCAGTCTTAGTTTTATACATTGGTTATCAAGAAGTATTACTTGGTTTCATGACAGCTGGTATTCTTTATTCCTACTATGCTTATGTTGGTGATTTCTTTGAACCAATCCAACAGTTAGCTGAACAGTTCAATACACTACAAAATGCATTTGCATCCGCAGAAAAAGTATTCGACGTTCTTGATACAAAACCAGATATCATTGATGAAACTGATGCAGTTGACTTAACGTCTTTCTCTGGTCAAATCGAGTTTAAAAACGTTTGGTTCTCCTACATAAAAGATGAATGGGTATTAAAAGATGTTTCATTTAAAGTAAATCCAGGTGATACGGTAGCCTTTGTAGGCGCAACTGGCTCTGGTAAAACAACGATTTTATCACTGATTGTACGTAATTATGACATTCAAAAAGGTCAAATCTTGATTGATGGCAAAGATATTAAGACATTGACTAGATCGTCATTGAGACGACATATTGGTCAGATGTTACAAGATGTCTTCTTATTCTCGGGTTCGATTAAGGACAACATCACACTTCGTGATGAAGCGATTACCAAAGAAGAGGTCATCAGTGCTTCTGAATATGTTGGTGCAAACACATTCATTGATCGTCTACCTGATGGTTATGATCATGTGGTATTGGAAAGAGGGAATAACTTCTCAGCTGGACAAAGACAACTCATCAGTTTTGCAAGAGCACTCGTTTATAAACCAAGTCTGATGATCTTAGATGAAGCAACCGCCAACATCGATAGTGAAACTGAAGGCTTGATTCAAGAATCATTAGAAAAGATGATGAACATCTCGACGATGCTTATTGTTGCCCACAGATTATCTACCATTCAGCATGCTGATAAAATCATCGTCATGCAAAAAGGTGAGATTAAGGAAGAGGGAAGTCATCAAGAACTACTAAAACTGGGTGGTTTGTACTACAATCTATATCAACTTCAATACGAAGAGAAGGAAGCTCAATAGTTTCCTTCTTTTTTATTGACACCCATAAAAAAGCATGTTATACTTAAAAAGAAATTAAGGTGAGCCTTAAAATATATTATCAAAGGAGATCTGACTATGCTGACATGGTTTATGGGTTTAGAAGTTTGGGTACAAGCATTGATTGGAACAACATTTACTTGGGGTATGACGGCACTCGGTGCTGCACTCGTCTTTTTATTTAAAAATATTCAGCGCAACATGTTTAACTTGATGTTAGGTTTTGCATCAGGTGTCATGATTGCAGCTAGTTTTTGGAGTTTGTTATCACCGGCTATCGAAATGGCTGATGAACAAGGTGTCATCAGTTGGATCGTGGTTGCTATTGGTTTTGCGCTAGGTGGTGTTTTCTTATACATCGCAGATAAAACTGTACCACACGTGCACTTTGGGTTTAATCACACCAAAGAAGGTTTACCAACGAAACTTAAGAGAAATATCTTACTCGTCTTTTCGATAACATTACATAATATTCCTGAAGGTTTAGCTGTTGGTGTTGCCTTTGGGGCAATTCAATATATCACAGGCGATGTTACAGCTGCTACGCTTTCTGCGATGGGTTTAGCGATTGGGATTGGTATTCAAAACTTTCCTGAAGGTGCAGCTGTTGCTATTCCACTTCGTCAAGAAGGTGTCAGTCGAACCAAAGCGTTTATGTTAGGTCAAGCATCGGGGTTGGTTGAACCAATTTCAGCTATTTTAGGTGCTATTTTAGTCACTTACGTTTCTGTCATTTTGCCTTATGCACTCGCGTTTGCTGCAGGAGCGATGATTTATGTTGTAGTTGAAGAATTAATCCCTGAAGCACAACAAAAACAAACACCTAAGGGTGCGCATTACGCGACATTAGGTGTTATGGTTGGTTTTATTGTCATGATGGTCTTAGACGTTGCATTAGGCTAGGAGGATATGTATGAACAGGGCTGAAGAAGATTATATAAAAACGATTTATGAGTTAACCGTAGAAAAAGATGTTGCGTTAATTAAATCCAATGATATTGCTGATCGCTTTGGATTTACTGATCAAAGTGTCAATGAAATGATTAAGAAACTCGAGAAAAAGCATTTGGTTTCTTTTGTTCCATACAAAGGAATATCCCTAACCAAAAAGGGTAAGGATGTTGCGATCAGAATGATTAGAGCTCATCGTATTTGGGAAGTCTTTTTAACTGAAAAACTAGGTTTCTCATGGGAAAATGTTCATGAGGATGCAGAAATGCTTGAACACGCAACAAGTCCAGAAGTATTAGAGAAACTGTATCATTATTTAGGTAAACCTGACTATTGTCAACACGGCAATCCTATTCCTGATATCCATGGAAAAATGAAAGATGTCGTTGTGTTTGCACTCAGTGATGCGAAACCCAATCAGGTTTTTGAATTACTAAGAGTCATTGATCATAAAGATTTACTCATATACTTAAATCAGTACCATTTAAAGTTACATGATCGTTTTGTCATACTTGAAAAAGATGAGTTTAATGGTGTACTAAAAATTGAAAAAGAATCTAAGGAGACCATTATTTTAACGCTGAAAACAGCGGGGATGCTCTTTGGACGTATCATATAATGTAACATATACACAAAAACTTATGAGGGAGGAGTGAGCATATGCTTAAAGGATTAATCGAACAACATGATGAAAAAGCGTTAAGATCATTTTTAGATGATATCCATGCGCATGATTTAGCAGAATTGTTTGTTGAACTTAATGATGAAGAAAAAGATGTTGTTTATCAGTTGCTGCCAAATGAAAAGCTTGCTGAACTCGTCTCATATCTTGAAATTGATGATGCAAAGGACGTTCTAACAGATTTCGATATTTCAAAACAGGTTGAAATTGTTGAAATGATGGAACCTGATGATGCCGTTGACATCATCACAGAGTTAGACCAGGATGAACAAGAAGAACTTTTAGAACAGTTATCAGAAGATTCAGACATTAAAGAACTGATTCAATATGAAGAAGATGTCACAGGATCTGTGATGACCAATCTATATGTGGTGGTACCACCTGATATGGATGTTAAACAAGCAACTAAAAAAGTGATTAAAGAGGCTGATTTAGTTGAATCGATTAACACCATTTTTGTTGCTGATGAAAAACAACATTATTTAGGTGCTATTGCTCTAAAAGATTTGCTCAAAGCTAAAACGCCTTGCCAAGTATCGGAACTGATTGAAGAATATCCTTTCTCTATTGACACCGATCCTATCACCAAGACGATTCAAAATATTAGAAATTATGCTATTTATGAAATGCCTGTTATCAATGAACAAGGTGAATTATTAGGGATGATTACCTTAGATGATGCACTTGATGTTTATCAAGAAGAAGCACAAGAAGACTTTGAAAAGTTAGCTGCTCTTCCTGAAACAGATGAAACATCGAGTCCTGTCAAGACAGCCTTACATCGTATTCCTTGGTTACTCACACTATTGATCATTTCATTACCGATCGCTCTGATTACACGACAATTTGAAAGCATTGTAACAGCTGTTGCTATTTTAATTATCTTTCAACCATTGATTTTAGGATCTGCAGGTAATGTTGCAACACAAACATTAGCTGTCACACTACAAATGCTATCAACCCATGAAAAAGGTCTACTCAAGAATTCCATTAAAGAGATTTTAACGGGTATGATGAATGGTTTTGTCATTGGCTTAATTGCCTTTATCATGACCAATATATTCGCGATGATCAATACGTCATTAACGACAGAACCTCTCCTAATCGGACTTGTAGTTGGTTTAGCACTCTGGTTAACTGTGATGATTGCACCTGTACTAGCTATTATCATTCCACTGACACTACATTCCTTGAAATTTGACCCAGCGGTTGCATCAGGTCCCTTTATTACAACGTTGATTGACGTCACTGCACAAGTGATTTATTTTGGTTTAGCAACGTTGATCTTAGGAGGGCTATTATGATTAAAAGACTGAATTTTAAGCACTCCGATGAACAACTCAAGAAAGATCTTAAACCACTCTTCGCATATGATTTAGCACTTTATTATCCACTGTGTGATGATCTTGAAAAGAAGCGTTTAATCTCGCTCATTCATATCGATAAGTTAACCGATATGTTTGTTGAACTCGATAGCGAAGACCAAATTGATTTGATCAATCGATTAGAAGAACCTCGTAAAAAATCACTTTTAAGAAATCTTGAATCAGATGACTTAAAAGAATTTATTGAAGATATTGATCCTTCTCTACAACCTGACATGATGGCACTTTTATCAAAGGTTAAAGCGAAGACCATATCGTTACTATTGCAATATGATGAAGATGTAGCAGCTTCCATCATGTCAACAGATTTCTTAACGATATCAATCGATGATACGATTAAAGAAGCTACTGATCATGTCATTAAAAATTCAAAAGAAACTGATTATATCGATACACTTTTTGTGATCGATGATGACAAACGTATCGTGGGTTTAATCGACTTAAAAGATTTGATTATGGCACGAAGTAATTCATCACTTAAGAAGATTATGATTGATGATTTTCAGTTTGTTTACGATCAAGAATCCATTGAAAAAGCGATACAAACAGTTGTTGATTATGACAGAAATGTAATACCTGTTTTAGATTCAGATGAGCACGTCATCGGTATTGTAACAGCTGATGATATCTTTGATGAAATCATTGATGCAACCGAAGATGATTATCAGAAAATGGCTTTATTAAGTGATTATGAATCATCATCTACTGCATTTGAAAGAACAAAACAAAGACTTCCTTGGCTGATGATTGCTGTTGTATTAAATCTATTAACAGCTAGTCTTTTATCAGTATTTGAAAACACGCTACAGACGGTAACAATCATTGTTTTCTTTCAACCACTGATTTTAGGGATGGCAGGTAATATAGGTACACAAGCGCTTGCTGTAACTATTTTAGGTATCAATAAAAATGAGTTTGATGGTAAACATATTCCTAAAAATCATGTGCTTAAAGAAATGTTAGTTGGCCTCATTAACAGTGCACTCTTAGGTTTTGCAGCTTTTCTTTTCGTAACCTTATTTCTAGTTTTATTCCCATCACAGACAAATATATTACCATACCAAATGGGGTTAGTCGTTTTTGGAGCGATGATGGCATCCATGTTTGTATCGTCATTCTTAGGTGTGATTATTCCGATGATATTGCACAGACATGACCAAGATCCATCATCAGCATCAGGACCACTGATGACCACACTAAACGATATCGTATCGCTAGTGATTTATTTCAGTATTGCAACACTCGTATTCTTGTGAGATATTATGTGAATTGAGACATTCATGAAATGACCATGTTATAATGGTTTTGAAAGAAAGAGGTAAATTTATGGAAAACTATATCAAGACGTATGAAGCGTACCGCAAGAAGATTATTGCGTATCGTTATTTTGGTTGGTTGATGAGTTGGGATCAAGAAACCGAAGCTCCAGAAAAATCAATTGACTATAGAACGAAACAATTTCAAGTGATGGCAGAAGAAATGTATCAGATCGAGTCTTCTCCTGAATACATTGCAGCGATTGATTATTTGTATCAACATCTTCAAGATCTTCAAGATGCTGACTTAAAGGTTGAAATTAAGCGTGTCTATAAAGATTTACGTTTGATTAAACTCGTACCTAAAGATGAACTCATTGCTCATCAGGTGTTGACATCGCAAGCATCTCACATCTGGTCTAAAGCAAAAAATGAAAATAACTTTGAACTTTATGCACCAACTTTAGAGAAAATCGTTGACTTCAAGAAAAAACAAGTTAAGTATTTAGAAACCGATGAACTTAAAGGTTATGATATTTTACTTGATGAATTTGAAGAAGGTTTTACCTCAAAAGAATATGACCAATTCTTTAATACTCTTAAAGAAGAACTCGTTCCTTTTGTTAAAGAAGTCACAGCTCAAAAAAACAAATTCAGTCGCAAATTGACACATGCTGTTTATCCACGTGAACAACAAATTAAGTTCTCACAATATTTAATGGATGTGTTCAAATATGATCGTACTGCTGGTTTACTCAAGGAAAGTGCACACCCATTTACATCAGGTGTAAGCTCAACAGATACA
>ERZ795053.4134-NODE-4134-length-15942-cov-9.857494_pt1 | contig 15942 bp, 14 predicted proteins | sample MGYA00375137_ERZ795053 | MGnify/ENA primary metagenome ERZ795053 (study PRJEB30182, sample SAMN05720284) | activated sludge metagenome | isolation source: Anaerobic digester | place: Hong Kong | collected 2014-12-17 ...
AGATCGGCATCCGCGAAACCGACCGCCGCGCTCCCGGCCTGCATCGCCTCCCGCAGGCCCACTCGCACCGCCTCGGCCTTGCCGACATTCCCAGCGAGCCCCTGCACCACGACGCGCGGTCCCTGCGCGTCGGCGAACGCCCCCAGCATCGTGCGGGTCGCGTCGGTGCTGCCATCATCGACGAAGTGCAACGCGAGCCACGGCATCGCGTCGAGTGCCGCGGCGAAGGCCGGCAGGTCGAGCCGTCCGGCTTCGTTGTAGGCCGGGATCACGAGCGTGACGTCGCCGGGCCCGCTCACGTCCGCTCCAGGATCGCGACCAGCGACACGCCGCGGGACCACGGCATCGTCGCGCGATCGACCGCCGCGACGAGCGCGTGGCGCTCCCCGGCAAAGATGACCTCCAGCACGCGGTTGAGCGGGCCGACCGGCACGGCGAGGTCCCCGGCCGCGGCACCGTGCTGCCCACGCAGGCGTCGCCACGCGGCGATCAGCGGATGAAGGCGGCTGTTGTAGGCCGAGAGGAGCCGCTCGCGCACGGGCGCGTCCTGCCAGAGCATCCGGAAGGTGGCCGGGGTGTAGCGCCGGAAGTGACCGAAGACCTCGTCGTGGACGCTCCACATTGCCGGGTCGCCGGGGACGGTGAGGAGGAGCTGCCCACCGGGCGGCATCGCCTCGATCGTGCGGGCGAGCAGCGCGCGATCCTCCCTCACGTGCTCGAGCACGTCGGTCAGCACCGCGACACCCCCGGACGCGACGTGCGGTGCGATCCGACCGGGATCATCGTCCTGCTCGAAACGGACCTCGGGATAGCGCGCACGGGCATGGCCGATCGCCTCCGCGCTCGGATCCATCCCGAGGACCCGGTAGCCCGCCCGTGCGAAGGCCGCCGCATTTCCCCCGGTCCCGCAGCCGATATCGGCCACCGCGGCACCGGGTGCGGCGATCCTCGCGAGCAGGGCCAGGAGGACGCGCCGACGGGCGACGAACCACCAGTGGGCGTCCTCGACCTGCGCATGGGCGTGGAACTGTTCAGCCTGCATGGGATCTCGCTCCTGCAAGTCCCTCGCCGGGAGGCCTCACCGGTCCCCGATCGACCAGTCCTCGCGGGCCGAATCGGGGTCGACCCGCTCGAAGCGGAGCGGGCTGCCGGGCACCGGCGCCTTGGTCAGCAACCACCAGTCGCGCTGCCGCAGCGAGTCGGGCAACAGGGTGTCCCGGGCGTGGAGGTCCCGGACGAAGACGTTCCCGCCGCCCTCCGCGAGGAGGAGCGGGGCATAGAGGGTCGTCCCCGCCTTGTCCTCGAGGAGCCGCCGCACGCAGCGGGTACCCCACGCTGCCCCGGGCGTCGCCCGCAGGGTGGTGTCGGGCGAGAACTCCTGCGCGACGAGGCGCGCGGAATCGGCCCGGAGCGGCGCCAGCCTCTCCCGGAGCGCATCGGCCCCACCCCCCTCGGCCTCGACCACCGCGAGGGCCCCATCGAGGGCACACGCATCGGTGGTCCGGTACACCTGCTCTGCCTCGGTCCGCGAGACACCGATGCCCCACATCCGCGCGACCAGTTGGGCACCCCAGGTCTCGCGCGCGAGGATGAGCGCACCGGAGATCCCCTGCGACACGGCGGCGGCGCCTGCGTCCTCGCGCATCGTCAGCATCCCGTTTCGGTACTGGGTGGCGCGGATCGGGACGAGCTGGACCGCCCCGATCGCGAGGGCAGCGAGGCCGACCAGCACCACGGTCCGCTCGACCAGGGGCGGCGCCGCGCGCTCCCGCAGGACCGCGGGGAGCCGTGCGGTCCACCACGCCAGCCACGGGGCAAGCGGCAACAGGAACCGCGGCCCGAGATAGAACCCATCGTGCCAGTACGCGAAGTAGGAGAGGAGCAGCAGGCCGCTGCCCGCGAGCACCCAGCGATCGAAGCGACCCGGTCGGCGCACCAGCGCGAGTGCGGCAGTCGCGAAGAGGAGCGACGGAACCGGTGTCTCGAGGAAGTAGGTCTGCAGCCGGAGCAGGTAGAGGTTGATCAGCTCGACCCCGCGGGCCGGGGTGTGCGCGAATCCCCAGGGCGCCTCGTGAAAGCCGAGCTCGTGACTGCGCCCCCAGAGCTCGATGTAGCCGAAGCGGAGCGCGTCGCCGGTCCAGGCCGCGTTCACCGCGAGCAGGAGCCCGAGCGGGATCGCGATCCCGACGCCGCTCGCCAGCAGGGCCGCGACCTGGCCGCGATCCCGGACCGCCCGCACGAGGAGCCACCCCGCCGCGGGCAGGGCGAACGCCGCCCCGTCGAGCGGCCGGATGGTCGCCGCGATGCCCAGGGCGAGCCCCATCGCAACGGCATCGCGCGGCCGGGGTGCCGCATCGCGGGTTGCGCGCGCCAGTGCCCATGCCCCGAGGAGCAGCCACGCCGTGGTGGTGACATGGTTCATCATCGACCCCGCCAGGAAGGCGGGGAATGGCGCGAAGGCGTAGAGCAGCAGCGCCGCGAGGGCGGTCCCCCGGCCCGGCTCGACCAGCCGCAGCGTGCGCGCGAGGGCGAACACCCCCAGGGCACCGGCCACCGGCCCGACCAGCCACGGGGCGCCGACCAGGACGCCGAGGGCGAGCATCGCGGGGCCACCGGCGGGGAACTGGCCGTACACCTTGCCGCCCATGTCGAGCAGGTGCATCGCCGCGGTGAATTCCGGGTGCGCCGGCGCCGGGAGGAACAGCCGCCCGCCGGCGAAGATCCGCGCCTGGACGACCTGGATGATCTCGTCGATCAGGAGCGGCCGACCGGAGAGCACCGCGAGCGCGACGACGAGGTAGAGGGCACCGGCGACCCCCGCCACCAGGAAGTCGCCTCCGGTGCCGGCATCCTGCCAGCGCGCCGCCGCGCGGTCCCAGGCGCCGGCGGGCCAGAGCCCGGGCCGCGACCGGAGGACGATCACGGCAATCGCGGCGAGGCCGAGGAGGATCGCCGCGCCGGAGGTCCAGAGGTCGAGACGGTCGGCGTACCAGGGCGCCGCGTGCCCGCCGGCGATCCAGTTCGCGATCGGCAGCAGTCCCAGCGCCGCGAGGACCAGCGCCGCGACGCGCGCCATCTACTTCGCGGCCTCGGTGCCCTCGTAGCGGGACAGCTTGCGATACAGGGTGCTCGGATCGATCCCGAGCACCTCCGCGGCGCGGGTCTTGTTGCCGCCCTCCGCCTGGAGCACGAACATGATGTACGCGCGCTCGACGAGGTCGAGCGACGGGTTCGGCTGGTTCCGCTCGGCGACCAGCGGCTCCTTCTTCTGGCGGGTGATCCGGTCGGGGAGGTGCTGCGGCTCGATCAGCGCCGAGGTCGAGAGGACCACCGCATGCTCGAGGGCGTTCTGCAGCTCGCGCACGTTGCCGGGCCACTCGTACACCATCACCGCATCCATCGCCTCCTGGGTGAGGGCCTTCGCGTCCTCGCCGTCCTCGGTCATCTGCTCCAGGAAGTGGTCGATGAGGAGGATCAGGTCGTCGCGGCGCTCGCGCAGCGGCGGCAGGTCGAGCGCGAGGACGTTGAGCCGGTAGAAGAGGTCCGAGCGGAAGTTGCCGCGGCGGACCTCCTCCTCGAGGTCGCGGTTGGTCGCGGCGATGATCCGCACGTCGACCGGGATCGCGTCGGTCGAGCCGACCGGGATCACCTCGCGCTGCTGGAGCACGCGGAGCAGCTTGACCTGCAGCGAGGCGGGCATCTCGCCGACCTCGTCCATGAAGAACGTCCCGCCGCGGGCGGCGGCGAAGAGCCCCTGCTTGTCGCGGACCGCGCCGGTGAACGAGCCCTTCACGTGGCCGAACAGCTCGCTCTCGAGCAGCGTCTCGGGAAGGGCGCCGCAGTTGATCGACAGGAACGGCCCGTCGGCGCGGTTGGAGGCGTCGTGCAGGTAGCGCGCGAGCACCTCCTTGCCGGTGCCGCTCTCGCCGCCGATCAGCACCGTCGAGTCGGTCGGCGCGATCTGCTCGGCGAGCCGGAGGATCTCGAGGAACCGGCGCGACTTGCCGATCGGGCGGCTCAGGCCGGGACGCGCGCCGCCGCCGTTGCGGCGGATCTCCTGCTTGAGCTGCTTGTTCTCGACGCGGATCTGGCGGAACTCGCAGGCCCGCCGCAGGATCGCGATCAGCTCGTCGTTCGCGAACGGCTTCTGGAGGTAGTAGAACGCGCCGGCGTTCACCGCCTGGATCGCGCTCTGCAGCGAGGCCTGCGCGGTCATGAGCAGGACCGGCGTCATCGGGTCGAAGTCCTTGACCGCCTGGAGGATGTCGAGGCCGGTGACCTGCGGCATGCGGACGTCGGTGAGCACGATGTCCGCGGTCGCGGTCCGGATCGCCTCGAGCCCGGCCTTGCCGCCCTGGGCGACGGTGACCTCGAACCCCTCCTTCTTGAGGAGGATGCGGAGGGTGTCGAGGATCCCGCTCTCGTCGTCGATGACGAGCACCGAAGGCTGCTGGCTCATGTCGCGTCCCCTCTGTCCCGGGCTGCCGGGAGGAAAATGGAGAAGGTGGTGCCCGCGGCGGGCGCGGTGTCGACCAGGATCACGCCGCGATGCGAGGCCACGGCACGCTGCACGATGGCGAGCCCGAGGCCGGTGCCGCCGGGGCGGCCGGTGACGAACGGTTCGAACAGCCGCTCCCGGACCCCTTCGGGGATCCCCGGGCCGTCATCGCGGACCACGAGCTTGATCGGCCGCTCGATCGGCCCGGCCGGGGCCTCGCCCGGTCCGGCCTCCCCGACCACGATCCGGATCGTCCCCCGCCCGTCGAGCGCCTGCGCCGCGTTGAGGACGAGGTTGGTCGCGACCCGGTGCAGCAGGTCGCGATCGGCCTCAAGCATGGTGCCCTCCCCCTCCACGGCCACCGTCACGCCCCGCAGCGCGGGATGCTCCCCGGCCATCCCCAGTGCCTCCTGCACCACCTCGAGCAGGTCGACCTGCTCGAGCCGCGCGGCGCGGACGCGGCTGAAGTCGAGGAACTCGCTCAGCAGCCGGTTGAGGCGCTCGCTCTCGCGGATCACGAGCGAGGCGAGGACCCGGTCGTCCTCATCCTCCGTCACCCTGGCCCCGAGCTGCTCGACCGCGCTGCGGATCGCCATCAGCGGGTTGCGGATCTCGTGCGCCAGCGAGGCCGACAGCGCGGCGACCGCCTCCAGCCGCTCGGCCCGGAGCCGGAATTCCTGCAACCGCTTCAGGTCGCTGATGTCGGTGAAGATCGCCGTGACCGAGGGGACCTCGCCACCCGGCCGCAGGAAGGTGGTGGTGCTGACCCCGACCGGGAAGAGCGAGCCGTCGGCGCGCCGCACCGCCGCCTCGGCCCGCGACACGCGGCTGCCGTCGGCGATGCCGCGCGCGATCGCATCGTGCAGCTCGCGCGAGCGGGCGCGCAGCGTCTCGAGGACCGGCTCGCCGGGGACGAACCCGCCCCCACCCAGGATCCGCAGCGCACGCGGGTTGATGTAGGCGAGTCGGCCCTCGCCGTCGACCGTGATCACGCCCGACTGGATCGTCGAGAGGATCTCGTCGGCCTCCATCCGGACCTGGGCGAGCGCGGCGGCGAGGGTGCGCTGTTCCTGGGCGGCCCCGGCCAGCCGGTGCCCCAGCACCGCGATGAGGGCGCCGACGAAGGTGATCACCACCACCTGGGTCCAGAAGTCCGCCGCCGGCGGCTCGGCCCCGAACTGGAGCGTGACCACGATGTAGCAGGCCGCGGTGAACGCCGCCGCCGCCAGCCCGCGACGCAGCGGCAGCAGCATCGCGTAGGCCGCCACCGCCGCGATGTAGAGCGCGGCGAGCGGCGTCGCGGTGGCCCGCGTGAACGCCACCAGGCCGCTGACGAGCAGCACGTCGACGACGAACTGCACCAGCAGCCCGCGCGGGCCCGGGGTCCGCCCGCCGACGAGGTCGAGCCCGAGCCAGCCCAGGGCAAGGACCGCGGCACCGAGCACGGCGATCAGTTGCGGGATGGCGACCGGCACGGCCGACGGATCGGTGGCGGCGGCGACCCCGACCGCGACGATGAGGGCGGTCCGCACCAGCACGACGAGGAACAGCACCGTGCGCGGTCCCGGAAGCGCGAGCAGGTCGAGGGGACCGGCCGGCTGGCTGGGAACGCGGATCGGCATTTCCCCGGTGCGGGTCAGGCCGGGATCGGGAGGCGGGGTGGTCGTGGTCAAGTCCGGGGTAATATGATGCGATGCCGCCCCACTTGCCCGGATCAGGTGCCCATGCCCCGACGTGCCACACCACCACCCGACCACCGCTGGACGGGCTTCGCCCCGGCCGCCCTCACCTTCCTGCGCCAGCTCCGCCGCCACAACACGCGCGAGTGGTTCGAGGCCAATCGGGATCGCTACCATCACCTGGTGCGCGACCCGATGCGCGCCTTCGTCGAGGAGATGGACGTGCTCCTCGCGACGGAGCTGCCCGAACTGCGCGGCGACCCGCGCCGCTCGGTCTTCCGGATCCATCGCGACGTGCGCTTCAGCGCCGACAAGTCGCCCTACAAGACCCATGCGTCCTGCTGGTTCTTCCATCGCGATGCCGGGAAGGGGGTCGGCCAGGCCGCCCACGGCGGTGCGGGGATCTACGTGCACCTGGAACCGGGCGCCTCGATGGTCGCGGGCGGCATCTGGATGCCGCCGAAGCCGGCGCTCGACCAGATCCGGGCCGCCCTCCTCGAGGACCACGAGCCGTTCGCCGCGATCGTCACCGCTCCCGCGTTCCGGCGCCGGTTCGGCCGGCTGAGCGAGGAGGCGATGCTGGTGCGGGCCCCGCGCGGCACCGATCCGGAGCACCCGGCCGCGCCGTGGCTCCGGTACAAGTCGTTCACCGTGCATCGGCTGCTCGACAACGCCGCGATCACCCATCCGAAGCTGGTGTCGCGCCTCGCCACCGACATCGCCGCCCTGCGGCCGCTGATCCGCTGGCTGAACGGCGCCCTCGGCTTCGCCCCGCTCGCGAGCCGGCGATGACCGGGCGGGATGCCCCCGCCAGCGTGCGACTGGACAAGTGGCTCTGGGCCGCCCGGTTCTACAAGACGCGCACCGCCGCCACGGAGGCGGTGCACGGCGGCAAGGTCGAGGTGAATGGCGAACCGGCGAAACCGGCGCGGGCGGTGGTGCCGGGTGACACGATCACCGTGCGCATCCCGCCGTTCACGACGACGCTCGTGGTCACCGGTCTCGCCGAGCGGCGCGGCTCGGCCGCGGTCGCCGCGGGGCTCTACGAGGAGACCGCCGAGAGCCGGGAGGCGCGGACCCGCCACGCCCAGCTGCTGCGCGATGCGCCGCTGCTGCGCTTCGATGAGGGGAAGCCGAGCAAGCGCGATCGGCGGCGGCTGGATCGGCTGCGCGGGCGGGAATAGACGAGAAGCGAGAAGCGTGAAGCGAGAAGCGTGAAGCGAGAAGCGCGTCTCCCCCTCTCGCTTCACGCTTCTCGCTTCTCGCTTCTCGTCTCTCCTGCCTCGTCATCGTGCAGCATCCGCATTGCCGGGGTATCGAGGTCATCGAACTGCCCCGAGCGCGCCGACCAGACGTAGGCGCCGATGGCGAGCGCGACCACCACCAGGGCGAGCGGGATGACCAGGTAGAGGACGCTCATGCGGCGCGCCGGTGACGGGTCGCGGGCGACGCCGCCGTCGTGGCCACCGGCGCGGCGACGAAGCTGCGTCCGAGCCAGCTCCCCAGCACGACCGTGAGCGAACTGACCGGCATCAGGATCGCCGCGACGAGGGGCGAGAGGCGCCCGCTCATGGCGAGGGCGACGCCGACCGCATTGTAGCCGACGGCCCAGAGCATGTTGCGGCGGATGAGGCCGAGGGTGCGGGTCGCGCCCTCGACGAGGCGCTGCAGCGGGGCGAGGCCGGGCGCGGTCAGGTGCACGTCGGCGACGAGGAGCGACGCCTCCGCCCCGCCGTGGACCCCGACCCCGACATGCGCGGCGGTCATCGCGGCCGCGTCGTTGACGCCATCGCCCACCATCACCACCGCCCGCACCCCGGCGCCGGCACGCAGCGCACGGATCCGCGCCAGCTTCTCCTCGGGCGTGGCGCGCGCGATCACCTGGTGGGCCGCAAACCCCAGCGCGTCGGCCACCGCGGTGACGACGGCGGTGTCATCGCCCGAGAGCAGGTGGGTCTGCCATCCGCGCGCGCGCAGCGCATCGAGTGCGTCCCGGGCGCCGTCGCGTACCGGGTCACCGAAGCCGGCGACGGCAACGACCTGGCCATCGATGGCGAGCAGCACCGGCGTCACCGCGGCGCCGGCGAGCCGTTCGCGCCACCCGGTGATCTCGGCGCCGTGCGACGCCACGAAGGCCGGCGAGCCGATCGCGACCTCCCGACCGTCCCACCGCCCGCTGACCCCGCCGAGGACGTCGTGGCGCACCCCCTCCAGTGACGCCGGCGCGAGGTCGGGCCAGGCCCGCCGGAACCCCTCGGCGACCGGATGCGCCGCACCCTCCTCCAGTGCGAGGATGACCGGTCGCCACCGCGGATCGCCATCCCAGGCCACGAGGTCGTGTCGCCCGGCCGTGACCGTGCCCGTCTTGTCGAGCACCATGATGCCCGGTCGGGCGAGGAGCTCCAGGGCATCGCCTCCCTTGATGTAGATCCCCGCACGGGCGGCGCGACCCACGGCGACCGACACCGCCAGCGGCGTCGCGAGGGCGAGCGCGCACGGACAGGTGACGATCAGCAGCGCGATGGCATGATCCCAGGCCAGCGCGGTATCGCGACCGACCCAGAGCAGGAAGGTGACGGCGGCGAGCAGCAGCACGAGAGCCACGAAGACCCCGGCGAGCCGATTCGCAAGCGCCACGACGGGCGCCCGGCGTCGGGCATTCGCCTCCACCTCGGCCAGGAGGCGAGCCAACCGCGAGGCACTCCCGGCGGCATCGACCCGCACCCGGACCGGGGCACCCACGTTCTCGCTGCCGGCGGCGACGACATCGCCCGGCACCACGACGACCGGCACCGACTCGCCCGTCAGCAGCGCACGGTTGACGCTCGACTCCCCGTGGACCACGGTCCCGTCCGCCGGGAACACCTGGCCGGCGCCGACTTCGACGAGCATCCCGGGCAGCAGCGCCTCGGTGGGGACGTCGCGCAGTGCGCCGTCGTCCTGGCGCACGCGGGCCATCCGCGGGGTGAGGGAGAGCAGCAGTTCCGCCGCATCGGTCGCGGCGCGCTGGCCGCGCTGCTGCAGGTAGCGGCCCACCAGCAGCAGGAAGACCAGCAGGGTGACGCCGTCGAAATAGACCGGACCCGAATCCGTGATGGTGTTGAGGGCCCCCCGCACGCTGGCCGCGGCGAGCGCGAGGGCGATCGGCAGGTCCATGTGGAGGGCGCGCGTCCGCAGCGCCGCCCAGGCCCCGGTGAAGAACACCCGCCCGGGGAAGAGGAGCGCCGGCAGCGTGAGCACCAGGGAGACCCAGCGGAACATTTGCCGCTCCCCCGGCGCCATCCCCTGCAGGTCGCCGGCGTAGAGCGCGAAGGCAATCAGCATCACGTTCCCCGCGAGTGCCCCGGCGACCCCGATGCGCACGAGGGCCGCGCGGTCCTCGCGACGGCGCATCGCCTCGCGGGCGACGCCGTGGAACGGATGCGGGGGATAGCCCAGGCGATCGAGGACCTGCGCGATGCGGGAGAGCGGCACCGCGCGGGGATCCCACTCGACGCGGAGCAGTGAGCGGCGGACGTCGAGTTCCGCGCGCGCGATCCCCGCCTCCAGCAGCGGCACCCGCTCGACCAGCCAGACGCAGCTCGCGCAGTGGACGCCCTCCAGGTACAGCTCCGCGGTGGCGAGGCCGTCGGCGCGCCGCGACACGTACAGCTCCTCGAAGGCGGCGTGATCGAACTCGTCGTAGCTGCGACCGGTCGGACGCACCGGTGCCGCGCGGCGTTCGCCCAGCGCGTAGTACTGCGCCAACCCGCCGGCACGCAGGATCCCGTGTGCCGTCTCGCACCCGCCGCAGCAGAAGGCCGGTGCGGATCCAATGGCGCGCCGCTCGGGCGGCACCGCGAGCCCGCAGTGCGCGCAGCCGGTCCCGAGCCTCGCGCGGACCTCAGCCACCGGGCATGCCGTGATGTGCGATCGGCGTCGTTGGCAGGACGCCATGGAGCCAGTGCCCCACCGGGATCACCTCGAGGTGCGCGGCGAGACTGGCGAGGCCCAGGAGGACCAGCATCGCGGCGCCGAGGCGCGGCAGCCGCTGCTGCCACGGCCCGGCCACGCGCCGGGCACTCGCCGCGAGCGCGACGAGGGCGGGCACCGAGCCGAGCCAGAAGATGGCCATGACGCCGGCACCGTCGAGGGCGCCGCCGGTCCCGGCTGCGACCGCGACGAACACCCAGAGCCAGCCGCACGGCAGCAGGCCGGTCGCGACGCCCGTCACGAGGCCGCGCCACCCCGCGGGCCACTCACGGAGCGCGGCCATCCCGCGCCCGAGGGCCTGTTGCCACGACGCGGGGAGTCGCAACTCCGCCAGTCGACCGGCGCGCCCGCGGAGCAGCGCGTGGACGCCCCAGGCGACGAGGAGCAGCGCCATGGTCACGGAGGCGATCCGGCCGACCCCGAGCGCGAGGCCACCCCGATCAAGCAGCCCACCGGTCGCGCCAGCGGCGACGCCCAGGGCGAGGTAGGCGACGAGCCGACCGACGTGGTACGGGGCGTGGGCCCGGAGGCCGCGCGCGCCGCTCCCGGCGAAGCAGGCGAACGCCCCGCACATCGCGGCGCAGTGCACGCTGCCAAGCAGCGAGGCGACGAGCACGGCACCGGCGAGGGGGAGCATCGGCGCTGCGTCGCCTCAGCGACTCACGGGGACCGGATCACCCGGTCGCCGGGTCACCTCGACCGCATCGGCGTGCCGCGACGCCTCGACGCGCAGGTCGCCGGTGAACCGCTCGCTGCCCCGCGAGACCGCCACGCGCAGTTCCCAGAGCCCCTCCCGGGGCAGCTCCACCGGGGCAACGTACCGGCCGGCGGCGGTGTCGGGCTGCAACGCCGCGGTGATCCGCTCGCTGGCGTGGGCCACCTGCAGTGCCTCGAGGGTCACGGTGGCACCGGCGACCGGCGCGCCCGCGGCGTCGTGGACCGCCACGGCCAGCGGCGTCGGCCCGGTCGCCGCGAGGGGCCCCAGGATCGGCTCGATGCGCCAGCCCAGGGCGACGTTGGCGCGGGCCTGCGCCTGGGTCGCGTCCCACTCGACCGCGCGGCGATAGTAGTCGGGCTCGACCGCGAAGTGCGTGTCGCTGTTCGCGAGGCGCACCAGGAAGACGCCAAGGAGCAGGTTCCCCACGAGGACCGTGATGATCAGCGTGGGCCAGATGCGGTCCTTCCGGATCAGCGTCATTCGTGGTCGTCCTCGTCCGCGTCGGCGGGGCCGAGCAGGTTGAAGCGGTAGTCGGCGTTGAAGCTGTTGCCCGCGGCGATCCGGATCGTGATGTCGCGCCGGCCGTCCTCGAAGGCCGAGCGCGGCAGCCGCACGAAGAGCGACGTCGTGCGCAGCTCGCCGGCGCGCACGGCGAGCGGATTCTCCGGGGCGATCACCTGCGCCTCCTCGCCGAGGCCGATGACGCTGACGATGTAGTCATGGTCGGCCCGGCTCCGGTTGGCGAGCCGCAGCCGCACCTGGTTCAGCACCGTGCCATCGGCCTCCAGCGTGAACGGCTCACCGGCGCCGCGCAGCAGGGTGACATCCGCATCCGGCCGCAGTCCCAGGGTGGCGATGAAGCCGCCGAGGAACAGGGTCAGGGCGATCGGGTAGAGCACCACCCGGGGCCGGAGGAGGCGCGGCGGCTTCCCGGCCAGCGCATCCTGCGTCGCGTAGCGGATCAGGCCCCGCGGGCGCCCCACCTTGTCCATGATCGCGTCGCAGGCATCCATGCACTGGGTGCAGTGCACGCACTCCATCTGCAGCCCGTTGCGGATGTCGATCCCGGTCGGGCAGGTCGTGACGCAGGCCTTGCAGTCGATGCAGTCCCCCGCCCCATCCGCGCCCCGGTCCTTCGGCATCGCCCGCGGTTCGCCGCGGCCGTAGTCGTAGGAGACCACCATCGACTGGCGGTCGAGGAGCACCGACTGCCAGCGGCCGTACGGGCAGGCGATCAGGCAGGTCTGCTCGCGGAACCAGGTGAAGTCGGTGAACACCAGCCCCGTGGTGACCGCCATCACGATGAACGGGACCGGGTGCTCGTAGGGCGAGAGCCGGATCCACTGCGCCAGCGCCTCGGTCCCCACGAAGTAGGCGAGGAAGGTGTGGCCGAGGACGAGCGAGATCGCGAGGTAGATCACGTACTTGAGCACGCGCCGGGGCGCGAAGTGGCGTCCGGCGCGGTCGAGTTGCAGCGAGCCGCTCCGGCCGCCCTCGAGCCACCGCTCGATCGGGCGGTAGAGGAACTCGAGGTACACCGTCTGGGGGCAGGCCCACCCGCACCAGACCCGGCCGAACAGCGCGGAGAAGAGGAAGATCGCGATGACGACGCTGCCCAGCAGGAGCATGAGCAGCAGCGTGTCGGTCGGCAGGAAGGTCGTGCCGAGGATGGTGAACTGCCGCCGCGGCACGTCGAGGAGGATCGCCGGCTTCCCGGCGATCCGCAGGTGCGGCAGGGCGATGAACAGGACCATCAGCGCCCAGGCCACGACCCGGCGCCGCTGCCACCAGCGGCCCGGCGACGGCTTGGGACGGATCCAGTTGCGGGTGCCGTCCTCGTTGAGCGTCGGCAGGACGCGGCCGCTGGCCGCGGGGGCGTGGGTCACTGCGCGACCACCGCCCCCTCCGCGGCCTTCGGGTTCGCGGGGGTGGTGCCCTGGAGCGACCAGACATAGGCCACGGCCGCATTGACCTGCGCCGGCGTGAGCTGCCGGCCCCAGGCCGGCATCCCCTTCGCCAGCACCCCCTCGCTCACGACCGCATGGATCTCGGCGATGGTGCCGCCATGGATCCAGGCGTTGTCGGTGAGGTTCGGGCCGATCACGCCGCCGCCGTCCGGGCCGTGGCACGCGGCGCAGTTGCGGGCGAAGATCTCCTTCCCCTCCTCCAAGACCTCGTGGTCGCCCGCCAGCGCCAGCAGCGCCTCGCTGTCGACGGTGCCCTGATCGGTCGGATGGGCCTCCCGCCACGCCGCCATGTCGGCCTCGTACTGGGCGATCCGGCCGGCGCCCGCGCCGATCGGGCCGACGTTCAGCAGGTAGAGCCCCGAGAAGATGATCGTCCCCCAGAAGGTCGTCACCCACCAGCGCGGCATCGGGTTGTCGAACTCCTGGATGCCGTCGTACTCATGCTCGATCAGTCGATCCTGGTCGCTCACGGCTCAGTCCTTCCGGTCGCGGGGTTGCTGGGGATGCTCGTCATCGAGCGGCATCTGGGCGTCGGAGCGCCAGCGAGCCCCGGCCCCCGGCCGGAAGACCCACCAGACGATCCCGAGGAACGCCAGGATGAACAGGACCAGGCCGATCTCGGCGTAGATCGAGAGGTCGGCGTGGCCGAGGACATCGGACAGCTTCATGGCGCGGTGCCGCGACTGGCGACGGTCCCGGTCGTGGCGATGTCACGCCCGATCCGCTGCATGTAGGCGACGATGGCGACGATCTCCCGGTCGGCGAGGCCGGCCGGTCCGCCGGTCGCCTCGATGTCCGCGGCGATCTCGGCCGCCTGCGCCCGGGCCATCGGGATCGCATTCGTCACCGCCTCGCCATAGGGGACGCCCAGCATCGCCATCGCGTCCACCCGGCGGGCCAGCACGTCGAAGTCGATCGGGGCCGTCGCGAAGTGCGGGTAGGCCGGCATGATCGAGCGCGGCGAGAGCTCGCGCGGGTTCGCGAAGTGGCGCACGTGCCAGAGGTTCGGGTACTTGCCGCCCTCGCGGGCGAGGTCCGGCCCGATCCGTCGGGAGCCCCAGAGGAACGGGTGCTCGTACACCGACTCGCCCGGCTTGGAGTACTCGCCGTAGCGCTCGGTCTCGTAGCGCAGGGGGCGGATCATCTGCGAGTGGCAGTTGACGCATCCCTCGCGGATGTACATGTCGCGCCCGTAGAGCTCCAGCGGCGTGTAGGGCTTCACCGACGCGATCGTCGGGACGTTCGACTTGATCAGGAACGTCGGGATGATCTCGGCCAGCGAGGCGATCGCCACCGCCACGGTCACCAGCACCGTGAACAGCACCGGCATCCGCTCCCAGCGGCGGTGGAACGCGAGCCCGCCGAGGAGCCCGGGGCTCGGGGCCGCCTGCGACGGCTCGGGCGCGCGCAGCGCCGCGGCCCGCACCACCGGGACGTCGTAGCGCGCCGGGCGCTTGCGCCAGGTCTGCACGATGTTCCACGAGAAGATCAGCATCCCGGCGATGTAGAGCGAGCCGCCCGCGACCCGGACCCAGTACATCGGCATCAGGCGCAGCACGGTCTCGACGAAGTCCGGGTAGGTGAGCCGGCCGGTCTCGTCGAACGCCCGCCACATCAGCCCCTGCGTCACCCCGGCGCTGTAGATCGCGACCACGTACAGGATGATCCCGAAGGTGGCGATCCAGAAGTGCAGCGAGGCGGCCTTCTTCGAGTGCAGCGGCGCCTGGAACAGCCGCGGCGCGAGCCAGTAGATCATGCCGAACGTCAGGAAGCCGTTCCAGCCCAGCGCCCCCGTGTGGACGTGGGCGATGATCCAGTCGGTGTAGTGCGCCAGGGCGTTCACGCTCTTCACCGAGAGCATCGGCCCCTCGAACGTCGACATCCCGTAGGCGGTGATCCCGACGACGAAGAACTTGAGGATCGGGTCGTCGACGACCTTCTGCCACCCGCCGCGCAGCGTCAGCAGGCCGTTGATCATGCCGCCCCAGCTCGGCGCCCACAGCATCACCGAGAACAGCATGCCGAGGGTGGAGGCCCACTCCGGCAGCGCCGTGTAGTGGAGGTGGTGCGGGCCGGCCCAGATGTAGAGGAACACCAGCGACCAGAAGTGGAGGATCGACAGCCGGTACGAGAAGACCGGCCCCTCCGCCGCCTTGGGCATGAAGTAGTACATCAGCCCCAGGAACGGCGTCGTCAGGAAGAACGCCACCGCGTTGTGGCCGTACCACCACTGCATGAAGGCGTCCTGCACCCCCGCGTACAGCGAGTAGCTCTTGAACGCCCCCGCCGGCAGCGAGAGGTTGTTGAAGATGTGCAGCACGGCCACCGTCACGATGCTGGCGATGTAGAACCAGATCGCGACGTAGAGGTGCCGCTCCCGCCGGCGCAGGATCGTGCCCATGAAGTTCCACGCGAACGCCACCCACACCACCGCGATCGCCAGGTCGATCGGCCACTCCAGCTCGGCGTACTCCTTGGCCTGCGTCAGCCCGAGCGGCAGCGTCAGCGCCGCCGCCACGATGATCAGCTGCCAGCCCCAGAAGTGGAACCGCGACAGCCCGTCGGAGAACATCCGGGCCTTCAGCAGCCGCTGGGTCGAGTAGTACGCCCCGCAGAAGAAGGCGTTGCCCGCGAACGCGAAGATCACCGCGTTCGTGTGCAGCGGGCGCAACCGGCCGAACGAGGTGAACTCGAGGCCGAGGTTGAACGCCGGGTTGGCGAGCTGGAGGGCGATCAGCAACCCGACCACCATCCCGACCGTGCCCCAGATCAGGGTGGCGAACAGGAACTTGCGGACGATGTCGTCGTCATAGCTGAATTCGTCGAGCACGACGCCGGCAGGGGCCGATGTGGTCATCCGGTGACCTCGAGGTGTGGGAATCGCGGGGCGGTTTGATCGGGAATGCCCGGAAAACGATCGCGACCGCCGAGCCCGGGGGCACGAGCGGTCGCGATGGGGTGGTGCAGCGGCTGTGAGACCTTCCTCACGGCGTGTCCTCCTCGGGGATCCCGCGGCGGCCGGGCGGGGTGCCACGGCGGCGCGGGGTCTCGTCTGGGCGGGATTCTACCGCGACGTGCGCGTCGGGCCAAGACCCCGCAATTCCCGAC